>Ga0118677_10003811_pt1 | contig 28120 bp, 29 predicted proteins | sample AliMusrvi5mmetaG_FD_86154 | JGI IMG/M metagenome (GOLD analysis project Ga0118677, IMG submission 86154) | reverse complement strand
CCGCAGCTCATCGTCTCGTCGGGCGCAGCCCCAGCGGTGCCGTTCTTCTGGCTGGCCAAGGTCATGGGCCGCATCCCGACGGTCTTCGTGGAGTGCTTCGACCGCCAGCACGAGCCGACGCTCACGACCCGCCTGGTCAAGCCGGTGACGACGACCTTCATCTGCCAGAGCTCGACCCAGCTCGCCGGCTTCCCTCGGAGGGTCGAGCTCGGAGCGAGCCGATGACCGTCGAGAAGAAGCGCGTCCTGCTCGTGTGCTCGAGCGGTGGACACCTCAACCAGCTCATGGTCTTGGCCCCGTGGCTCGAGGACTTCGACGTGGCCATTGCCACCTTCGACAAGCCCGATGCACGTTCTCGGACCAACGGCTGGCGCTTCTACCCGCTCGCCTGGCCGACCAACCGCCGGATCTGGAACAACCTGCGCAACGCTGTGCGGGCATGGCACATCCTCGGCACAGAGCGACCTGACCTTCTGCTCTCGGCTGGGGCAGCCCCAGCGGTGTCGTTCTTCTGGGTCTCGAAGTTGCGGGGTCGACCACCGACGGTGTTTATCGAGTCGTTTGGTCGAGTTGGCTCTCCGACGGTCTCGGCGTGGTTGGTGCGACCGGTGACCGACGTGTTCATCGCGCAGCACGAGGCCAAGCTCGACGGCTTTGCTCACCGTGTCGTGCTAGGACCTAGTCGATGAGCGACACTCGGGTGCTGGTCACCGTCGGCACGCACGAGCAGCCGTTCCAGCGCCTCCTCGACGCCGTCAGCCTGGTGATCGACCGAGGCGCAGCGGCCGAGTGGGTGGTGCAGTACGGCGTGGCGACGTTCGATCCCCGCCAGGCCCTCCATGCCGAGCCCTACCTCTCGTACGACGAGCTGCTGCGCTGGAACCAGTGGGCTGACATCGCCTTCACCGGAGGGAGCCCCGGCGGGATCTTCGATGCCCTTGCCGCCGACACCGAGCCCTTCGTGATCCCGCGGCGCCACCAGCACGGCGAGCACATCAATGACCATCAGGTCGAGTTCGCCGATCGGATGGCCGAGCTCGGCTTGGTGGTCACCCTCGACGCCGGGGAGACGGCTGAAGACCTCGCTGATGTTCTGCGTGTCACCATCGAGCGGGTCGCACTCGAAGACCCCGACGAGCGACGCCGGCGCATCCAGGCCATCGCGGCCGAGAGCAGAGCTCGGACCCAAGCGTTCGTGGAGGGCTTCGCCGAGGTGGTCACGCCGCTCCTCGACAAGGGAGCGACTCGTTCGCGCCGAAAGCGCAGCTGAGCGGCCTAAGAGGAAGCTTTCGCTTGCAGCGCTGCTTCGACCCGCCGTCGGAGCTCGAGGTACCGCTCAGCGCCTGGCTCGGGCACGTCGAAGATGCGTTCTAAGACCATCGGGGGACCGACGATCTCACCGTTCTGGAACTGGTCGAGCGTGAGATCGATCTCAAGGCCGCTGTCGAGCAGGTTCCAGTAGTGGTGCCCCTGAGGTAAGCCGTCGGGCATGGTCACCTCGGCGCCGAGCAGCTTCCCGCCGAGCAGATCGTTGAGCACGTACGCCGTCGAGGTGCATTGGCCGATCGATGCCCGATCCTTCGACCACTTCGCGGCGTCGGTCTCGTCACAGGTCTCATGGCTCCAGCAGCCCGCGATGAGATCGCCGAGCTCGGCCAAGGTGAGCCGCGTGCCGGTCGGGAGTTCGATGCGCTGCGTCACCTGTCCACCGTAATGGTCGAGTGACGGGACCGAAGACGGTGCTGGTTTCGAGCCGATCAGCGCTATCCGATACCGTCTCGGTCAGCGCCACCGAGCTCAGAGAGCGAACAGCTGGCGAGGTCCCGTGTGAAGGAGAGCGCCATGCAGACGATCCCCCCGTTCAACAACCACCTGCCGGTCAAGATCCGCTTCGGTGAGGGCGTTGCCGACCAGCTGCCCGCAGTCGTGGCCGAGCTCGGTTCGAGCACCATCTTCTTGATGGTCGACGAGGGCATCGAGCAGCACAACCCGGCGGTCGCCACCCTTCTCGGTGAGCTCGCCGGCAGCGAGGGGCTCAGCGTCACCCGGTTCGACAAGCCAGCCGCGGAGCCCACCATCGACATGGTCGATGAGGCCACGCGAGCGCTCGTCGACTCTGGCGCCGAGGTGCTGGTGGCCATCGGCGGCGGCTCGGTCATCGACACGGCCAAGGCGGCTCGACTCTGCGCCCAGCTCGGTGTGGGTTTCGCCGAGTTCCTGGCCCAGGGCCCCACCTACCCAGCGCCCAAGATCGCGCTCATCGCCGTGCCCACCAGCGCCGGTACCGGGTCTGAGGTCTCGGGCGGCTCGGTGGTCTCCGACCCCGCCGCTGGTCGCAAAGCCGGCATCGCCAACGCCAACCTTCGGGCCCAGGTCGCGCTCGTCGATCCGCTGCTCACCCACTCGATGCCCCCGTCGATGACGGCCAACACCGGGATCGACGCCCTGGCCCAGGCCATTGCCGGCATGGTGGCCAAGGTCCACACGCCGATCGGGGATGGGATCGCCTTGGAGGCGATCAGGATGATGACCCCGGCGCTGACCGCCGCCTATCGAGACGGCACCGACGCTGCTGCTCGAGCGGCGATGTCGTGCGGCTCGATGATGGCGGGGCTGACGATGAACATCTCTGACTGCACCGCCGAGCACTCGCTCGGCCAGGCCATCGGTGGCATCACCCACGTGCCCCACGGCCTGACCATCGGGCTCGTTCTGGTCGAGACGCTGACTCGCGAGTCGAACCACGTGCCCGAGACCTTGGAGCGCGTGGCTGATGCCATGGGCGAGCCCGACGATGGCTCTCGAGACGGGAGCCGGGCGATCCGGGCGGTCAGGCGGATCCTGGCCGAGCTCGACTTCCCGGTGCTCTCGAGCCTCGGGATCACCGAGGCCGACGTCGACCATCTGGCCGACCTCGCCCTCGACGACTTCTTCATCACCATGGCCCCAGTGCCGTGGACCAAGGACGAGGTGGTCGAAGCCTTCAGCGCTGCGCTCGCGGTTGGGGAACGACGCGCCGCCTGAGCCCGAGCGCCCGGCTGTCGCCAGGCGCTCGAGGGGGAGAAGATGGTGGTGTTGAGGAGGGGACCGTCATGGGAGCAGACCACGAGGTGATCGATCACGAGGCCATCGCCGAGCGCTATCGGCTGGAACGTGACAAGCGGGTCAGGCCTGACGGGAACCTTCAGTACGTCGAGCCGGTGGGTCGGTTCGCCGACCTGCTCGAGGATCCCTACACGCCGATCATCGAGCGTGACCCTCGTCATCTCGAGGTCGAGGTCTGCGTGATCGGGGCCGGCTTCGCCGGCCTGGCCACCGGGGCGATGCTCACCGATGCCGGCATCGACGACTTCGTGCTGCTCGACGGCGCCGGTGACGTGGGCGGTGTCTGGTATTGGAACCGCTACCCCGGTGCGATGTGCGACACCGCGGCGATGATCTACCTCCCGCTCTTGGAGGAGACCGGTGCGATGCCGTCGAAGAAGTACGTGTTCGCTCCCGAGATCTTCGGCCACGCTCGACGGATCGCCGAGCACTGGGAGTTGGACGAGCACTTCTGGCCCTCCACCCAGGTCATCGAGCTCAGGTGGCTCGACGACCAGGGCCGCTGGCAGGTCACCACCAACCGTGGCGACGTCATCCTCGCCCGGTTCGTCACGATGGGGACCGGGCCGCTCCATCGCCCGAAGCTCCCCGGCATCGAGGGGATCGACGCCTTCGAGGGCCCGTGCTTCCACACGAGCCGCTGGGACTGGTCCTTGACCGGTGGCGACCCTCTGGGCGCGCCGATGACGGGCTTGGCAGACAAGCGCGTCGGCATCATCGGCACAGGAGCCACCGCGGTCCAGTGCGTCCCGCCGCTCGCTCGTGACGCAGGAGAGCTTCTGATCTTCCAGCGCACCCCCTCATCGATCGACGTGCGCAACAACCACCCGATCGACCCTGCATGGTTCGCCGAGCTCGAGCCGGGCTGGCAGCAGGAGTGGCTGATGAACTTCGCCATCCTCCAGACCGGTGGCATCGCAGACGAGGACCTCGTCCACGACGGGTGGACCGACATCTCGAAGCGCATCTGGGCCAAGATCCGCGAGCGCCTCGGCGACGACCTCGACATGGAGGTCATCCGAGCGGCCTATGAGGAGAGCGACGACGAGAAGATGGAGGAGATCAGGGCCCGGGTGGATTCCATCGTCGAAGACCCGGCCACCGCAGCGGCGCTCAAGCCCTGGTACCGCCAGCTGTGCAAGCGGCCGTGCTTCCACGACGAGTACCTCCAGACCTTCAACTTGGACAACGTGGCGCTCGTCGACACTGACGGCGCCGGCGTGGAGCGCATCGACGCCACCGGTGTAGTGGTCGGCGGCGTTCACCACGACGTCGACGTGCTCATCTTCGCCTCTGGCTTCGAGGTCGGCACCGACTACGCACGGCGCTGCGGCTACGAGACGATCGGCCGCGGCGGCGAGACGCTGTCTGAGCACTGGGCTGATGGCATGAGCACGCTGCACGGCATGCACGTGGCGGGCTTCCCGAACCTGTTCATCTCGGGGATCAACCAGGGTGCGAACCTCATTTCGAACATCACCCACAACCTGACCGAAGCCGCTCGCACCGTCGCCGCCGTCCTCGTCGCAGCGCAGGAGCGAGGCGCGGGCATCGTCGAGGCTGACCCGGCGGCTGAGGCGGCGTGGATCTCGGCCATGGAGGACTCAGAGCGCGCGTTCCTGGGTAGCCCTGACTGCACGCCGGGCTACTACAACAACGAGGGCGGCGAGATCGGACGCAGAGAACGGCTCAACTCGAGCGGCTACCCGCTCGGTGCACCGGCGTTCTTCGACTTCATCGCCAGGTGGCGGACCTCAGGCGCCTTCGAGGGGCTCAACTTCTCCTGAGCCGAGGCCCTCGTCAGGAGCTGTAGCGATCCCGCAGCACCTTGACCACCACCACCCAGAGCAGCGCCGCGAGCAGGAGTCCGACGCCTAAGAGCACATAGCTCTGGATCAGGCACACGCCCAAGGTGAAGAAGATCGTGAACAAGAGCATGGGTGCGGTCGGAATCCGATCGACCAGCCCTGCCCGTTCGTCGGTGTTCATCGGCTGTGCTCCAGTCCCGCTTCGTCGGCTGCCACCATGGCGGGGCTCTCGACATCCTGCCTGGTGATCGCGAGCACCGCCACGCACACGACGATCAGGGCGGTGAGCACGAGCGCCACCACCCCGGTCCCGATGCCGAGCCCACCTCGCCACGTGGGCATCCCGAGGTAGTCGGCGAAGGACGCGCCGATCGGCCGGGTGAGCACGTACGCCGTCCAGAAGGCAGCCACCCCACCCAGCACCTTGGTGCGGTAGGCGACGATCGGGATCACCATCAAGACGGTGAAGAGGATCCCTGAGGCCAAGAACCCGAGGCCGAGGGTGTGGGCGGTCATGTCACCTGCGGCGGTGCCGAGGGCGAAGGTGGCGAGGACCGCAGCCCAGTAGAAGAGCTCTCGTCGGCGAGTGACGACCGAGTGGATCGACAGCGAGCCCTCGATCCGTCGCCAGGCGACGAAGACCACCGCCAGGACGATGGCCCAGAAGGCGGTCGAGACGACATAGGGGATGCCGAGGCCGACGTGGAGCACGTCGGCGGCCATGGTCCCGACGATCGAGACCACCACCACGCACAGCCAGTAGACCCAGGCCACGTAGCGCTCGAGGCTCACCTGCCAGAGCAGCGCCAGTGCCAGCAACACGGTGCCGATCGCCACCGCCAGGGGCGGCGCCAAGCGGTGGACCAGCCAGTCGGAGGTGACCTCGCCCATCCCGACGCTCAGGGTCTTGGTGATCCAGAAGAGCGCGACTGCCAACGGCACCTTGGCCGCGGCGGTCCTCGCGGTCAGCGGCTTCACGCCGGGGCGCCCACCACCACGACGGGCGGGTTCTCGATGCCGTGCTGCTCTGCGCAGGCGGCGAGGTAGAACTCGTAGACGGTGTGGGCGTCGATGACGTAGTCGACCTGGTCGTTCTCGTTCAGGTTGAGGTTGGCGCCGTGGATGGTGAACCACACGTCGGTCGGCTCGGTGTTGTCGTCGAGCACGTGGAGCGTGTGGACGCTGCCGGCCGGCTCGAAGAGGTAGGAGCCGGCCACGTTCACCTCATCGGCTGACTCGAGGTAGTGCCAGGCACCCGCGTTCGTGAAGGCGTAGACCGAGCCGGTGTGGCGGTGCCGCTGGACGGACATGCCGGGGGTGAACTTGTTGCGGATGATCCAGATCCCAGCGGCCAGGTCCACCTGGAGGACCTGGAGGGTGCTGCCATCGCCGATCTCGACGAAGGGGAGGTCATCTTCGCGGCGCAAGATGGCGGTCGGTGCGGTCTCGGCGAGGGTCATGTCGGCTCCTTGTTCGGCGAGTGACGACGAGCATACGGTCACGCCCAGCCCTGTGCCGCTGCTCGGCTCAGATCTTGCTCAGGTGCCGCTCACATCGGGCTCGGGAGGTCGTCGGGGCGGAGCGCTGCCTCGGTGCCACCGTCGACGACCAACACCGAGCCGCAGAGGTAGCGGGCGTCGGGGCCGAGGAGGAAGGACACCACGCCAGCAAGCTCATCGGCGGTGCCGGTCCGGCCGATCGGCACCGGGAAGGCCTCCAAGAGCGGTCCCAAGGTCGGGTCGTCCCTGGTGGCCTGGAGCAGCGGTGTCTCGACTGCGCCTGGCGCCACGACGTTGAGCCGGATTCCCTGGCCTGCCCACTCGGTCGTCGGCGCGTGGCGACGGGCCCAGCGGGTGAGCGCGAGCTTGGTGGCTGGGTAGGACATGATCGACGACGCCTCATCAGCAGTTGCCCGGGCCTTCTGCTCGTCGCCCTCCAGACACGCCGTCACGACGTCGAGGGGCACGCCGGGCTGGCAGGTCATCGAGTTCGAGCCGATCGCCACACAGCTCGCCGCGTTGCTCTCGGCGAGGAATGGCCGGCAGCCTTCGAGGAGCGCCACGGTCCCGAAGTAGTTGACGCTTGCCAGCAGGGAGCCTGGGCGACCCGGCAGGCCGCCGAGACCCGCCCAGGTCACGAGTGCATCGAGCCGACCGTCGCTGGCCGCCCCGATCTCTTCGATGGCGTGCTCCCGGCCGGCTACTGTTCCGAGATCCGCTTCGATCTCCTGATCTCGCAGGTCGACGCCGACCACTCGCCAGCCCTCCGACTCGAGCCGAGTCCTGGTGGCGGCGCCCATGCCGCTGGCAGATCCGGTGACGACGGCGGTGCGTGGCGTGCTCATGGATCGAGCCTACCGAGACCGGCCTCTTCGGACTGTGGGTGTCGAGCAGGACGAGCCGTGGGGAGAGGAATAGGGTGGATTACCCACCCGTCGGGTGGGTGAGCAACGAGGAGGATGCCCGTGAGCGCAGAGATCAAGCTCGACCACCACAACCGGCAGACGGCGGAGCGGATCTTCCGGCACCCGACGAGCCACAACATCCAGTGGCACGACGTCGAGTCGCTCCTCGCCCAGCTCGGCGAGACGCGTGAGACCTCGCACGGCTCGCTCGAGATCAAGATCGGCGACGAGATCGACTTCCTCAAAGGACCTCGCCACCGAGAGGTCTCAGAGGACCACGTGGTGGCCCTGCGCAAGATCCTGAAGCGCATCGGCTTGACCTCAGAGGACGTCGAGGGGCACGGCGCGCTCCACTAGGGGCCGAGCTTCGCCTCGACCTTCGTCCCGCTGAGCCGGCCGAGGGTGGCTTTGAGCGAGCTCGTCCCCGTCCGATCGAGCGTCGCTACCAAGAAGGCATTCGTGGCCGCATCGAAGGATGCTGTCCACGGGCTCGGTCCGATGATGGGCCCAGCATGACTGGCCCCATCGAGCTCGACCAGCCAGCGCTGCGCGCTCAGCTGGCCCATGACGGTCCTCGCGCTCGAGGGATCGACGATCTCATCGTTGGTCCCCTGGACGAGCAGGAGCGGCGGACCGCCATCGATCACCGCGCCGGTGATCGGGTCAGGCGCGTCCGCCACCACGGCTTGGAGGCGACGGTCGCTCAACGTCGCGTCGTAGCCGACGAGCAGCGCCACGTCGGCCCCGTCAGAGTGGCCGACCACGCCCACCCGCCCGGGGATGACGTCATGGTGGGTTGCGTCTGCCTCGATCTGGCTGATGACGAAGGACACGTCGGCCGCTTCATCAGCGAGGTGCGAGCGATCGAGAGGGAAGCCCCGTGCCGGGTCCTCGAGTGGAAACGACGGCGCAGCGACCACGAAGCCTCGGGCGGCGAGCTGGTCGAGGTAGCGCTGATAGGTGGTCGGGCCCACTCCGTACCCGTGCACGAAGACCACCAGCGGCCACGGGCCCTTGGTGGTCGGACTGACGATCGTGGTGGGGAGGCTTCGGGTCGCTGCCAGCTGCTCGCCGTCCAAGACCACTGGTCGTGAGGTGTCGACGAGCGAGATGGTCGAGGTCGTCGTGGGTAGATCGAGCGGGGCTGGCGAGGTGGCTGCTCGCACGGGGGTGCTCGTCGGGTGCGGGGCGCCAGCGTGGGGCGCCGACGAGCAAGCGGCCAGCACGAGACCGGCGATGAGGATGGCTGCGGGGCGGCGGACCATCGTCCAATGGTGGCCCACAACCAGCCCAGGCGGGGTTCAGATCAGTTCGGTGAGGGCCTTGATGGTCAGGTAGGCGGCGAAGGCGACGCAGATGGCGATCGTGATGGTCGTGCTCTGCCTCGTCATGAAGCCGTTCATGCGCTGGAGTGCTGGCTGGGCGCGAGATCCCGCCACGGTCACGATCGCAGCGGGGATCCAGACGACCATGAGCGTGATCACGAGCACGATGGCCAGGCAGAGCGCCTTGTCCTGTGGCGACACCGAGGACTTCGAGATCGCGCGGAATGCCGGGAGGTACAGGACCAGCGACGAGAAGTTCGTGACCATCCCGACCGCCCCGGCCACGAAGAAGGTCCTGGTGGGTGCGCCGTCGAGGCGCTCGAGCAGGGTCTTCTTGCCTGGTGGCGGCGTAAGCGCGCGGCGTCGCCAGGTGCGCAGCGCCAGCCAGGCCAGCAGGCCGGCGGCGAGCAGATCGATCGCCCCGTCGACGTGGGGGTGCGGGCGATGGTGGGGAAGGGACGTGCTGAGCAGCAGGCCGGCGACCGAGAAGACCAACAGGATCGCCAGGCTGCCGGCCGCCACCAGCCAGGCCCGGACCTTGGGCGAGTGCGAGGACGTCAGCGCCAGCATCTCGATCCCGAAGAGGATCGGGCTGACCGCAGCCCCGAGGGCCAGCGGGATGACGGTGGCGAGGAGGTGGCTCATGGCCACCTCATCCTCCCACCGTCATCCAAGCGTCAGCCGACCGAGTGGTTGTTGAGCTGCGTGTAGTCGCGGCACGGCTCGCCACGCAGCGAGTTGCATGCCGGCAGCGCGGCCGGGGCGGTGACGCCGCTGACCTCGTTGACCACCAGCTTCGACAGGGTGGCACCGCCGAGGTCGACGGTGTCGGTGTAGGGGTTCGCCGTGGGGACCAGGTCCTGGAAGGTCCACGACGGGCGATCGCCACCAGGGGCGGAGATCACGATGCGCAGCTTGGTTCCGGTCCTGAAGGTGTGGGCGATCGGGTCGATCGGGATCCGCACCGTCGTGTACGAGCTCGGCGACAGATCTTCCTGCTTGTCGGCAGCCAAGAACGTCGGGATCGGGTCGAGCACGGTGGAGGCAGCGGTGAGCGTCCGGTTCGAGGTCTCGAGGAAGCCGGAGGTGACGTACTCCTCCTTGGGCTGGTCCCCTGGACGGACCTCGGTGACCGTCACCTGCAGGTCGCTGACCGGGTTGGTCGACTTGAGCTGAAGGTCGAGGCTGGCCGGACCGACGATGGTCGTGTCGCTCGCGAACGCCGAAGTCTCGAAGGCGATGCCATTGGCCGACGGCACGGTCGTCCAGTTGTAGTTGGGCTGCGCGCTCCAGATGCCGTTGCCGCCGTTGCCCATGCTCGTCGTCGGCCGGGCGCCCGGGTCCGGGGTGAAGGTGGCCGAGGTCTCCGCGTTCGGCTGGGTCGTGCTCAGCTGGCCGCCATCACCGAGGTAGAGGTTGGTCACCTGACCAGCAGGCGGCCACGACGAGAAGTCGGCGGTGTAGGTGGGGGCGATGGTGCCCGGGCCGAGCGAGCTCGCACCGGAGTCGAAGAGCACCCGGACGAGCGGCGTCTTGGCTGTGAATTTCTTCGCCGCCGCTGCCACGTTGGGGGCGTTCGTGAATCGCAGTGCAGGTGCCGGCTGGGCCTTCGCTCCGGCGCCGGTGCCGGCGAACCCGAGCCCTGCCTGACCGATCAGGCCCGGCTGCGTCGGGACCTTGTTGGCCACGAAGATGTCGAGGAACTCGAGCCAACGGCTGGCGGTGGCTGGATCGAGCGAGTCGATGTGGTCACCGTTGACCATGTTGGCGAAGACGTGGGTGGGATCGGCGTCGTGGGTGAGCGCTGTGATGAGCGATGGCCACTGCGGGCCAGTCTGCTCGTCCTGGAGGGCGCCGGAGAGGAAGACCGGGACGTTGATCTTGGAAGCCCAAACCTGGGGCGAGCGACGGTCGAAGAGCGACGGGTCACGAGACAGCGACGGCCCGACCAGTGTCGAGAGCTGCTCAGACTGGGCGTGGAGGGCCTGGTTGGCGAGGCAGGTCGAACCGGTCCCGTGGCTGGCCTTCTCCTCCTTGGCGATCTCGGCGTAGGTCCAGTGCTGGGCCACGCTCGCATCGACCGGGGTCACGGTCTTGCCGTGGTTGCTCACCGTCACGAGCGCTGGCTTGGCGTCGTGGACGCGATCAGCGATCCAGCCTGCGGCGAAGCCGTTGTTGTAGATGCCGCCCGGGTAGCCGGTCGAGAAGAGGTCATCGGTGGGGCTCATGGTGGTGATGCCGGCCAGGTTCGGCGGGTCGGTGCCGGCCACCTCGAGCTGGCTGATGCCTGAGTAGCTGATGCCGACCATGCCGACCTTGTGGTTGGCCACCCACGGCTGGTGGGCGATGGTCTCGATGGCGTCGTAGCCGTCGTAGTCCGACGGGTAGCCGAAGAGGTCGAAGGCGCCGCCGGAGCAGCCGCTGCCTCGCATCTGGACGCTGACCGTGGCGAAGCCCTCGAGGCGGGCCACGACAGCGCCGACCTCGGTCGCGCCGTCAGGGAGCAGCGGGTTGTTGGGGTTGGCCCCGTTCAAGATGACCTTGATCGGGTCCGCCGGGCCGGCGGTGCCGTAGCCGGAGTACTCCATCACCGTCGGGAACGGCCCGCTCGAGAGCGAGGTGGCTCCGAGTGGGAGTCGCACGGTGGCCGCGATCTGGACGCCGTCTCGCATCGTGATGTAGTTGAGCCCCGGATGCAGGGTCTGGTTGTAGAGCGGGTCCGACGCGGGTAGCCCGACAGGGGCGAGCACGGCGAACTTCGGCGTGGACGTCGACGTCGTGGTGTCGACGAAGCTGTAGCCACCGCCTGGGGTCAGGTTGCGCACGACGACGCTGCCCAGGCTGTCGGCCACGGCGTTCGTGCCGACCTGGGTGCCGTGCTGGAGGAGCTCGATGGTGTCGCCGGGTGTGGCCCCGATGACGTACGCCTCATCGATCGAGCCTCTGGCGGTGAGCGACGACGTCGCCGCACCAGCGGGCGCTTGGGCCAGTGCTGGGATCGAGGCGGCCACGATGGCCACGCCGGCGACGATCGGCAGCAGCCGACCATAGGACTGTGAGAGCTTGCGCACGTTCCCCCCTTGGGACTGGGCCGCTTCGGCCCTCAGGGGAGACTAGTCACTCGCTCCAGTCAAGAGACCTCGCCGTCGGCACCAGCGGCGATCTCGGCTCGGATCTGGTCCATGTCGAGCGCGGCGACCTGGCTGAGCAGGTCGTCGAGCGCCGCAGCCGGGAGGGCCCCAGCCTCTCGGTAGAGCAGGATGCCGTCACGGAAGACCATCAGGGTAGGGATCGACATGATGCCGACCATCTGCGCGAGCTCCTGGTTCGCCTCGGTGTCGACCTTGGCGAAGGTGATCTCGGGGTTCTGGGTCGCGGCCGCCTCGTAGATAGGCCCGAAGGACATGCACGGTCCGCACCACGACGCCCAGAAGTCGACGAGGACGGTGCCCTCGCCGCTGACGGTCGGCTCGAAGGTCTCGATGCTCAGCTCGGTGGTTGCCATTGGTGCTCCTCGTCTCGTCCACCACCCTCCAACGCCGGGGCGACCCGGTTCATTCCTCACAGATCCGATGAAGAGGCAGGTAGGCTGCCACAATGACCGAGACCGCCACCCAGCCGATCGTCGTCGAGATGGACGGCCGTCATCGGCGCCGAGCGGCCAACCGGGACGCGGTGATCCAGGCGGTCATCGATCTCTTCGAGGAGGGGACAGCGGCACCGACGGTGGCCGAGGTGGCTGACCGAGCCGGGATCTCGCAGCGGAGCGTCTTCCGCTACTTCGATGACGTCGACGCCCTGATGCGAGCGGCGATCGACGAGAAGTTCAAGGAGGCCACACCCATCGGGATGCTCCCGGCGATCCTGCCCTCTTCGGTGGTCGAGCGGGTCGAGCTCTTGGTCGACACGCGAGCCGAGCTCTTCGAGTTCCTGGGCGCGACCGCCCGGATGGTCCGCGCCCGTCAGTTCGATACGCCGCTGATCGCCGAGACCCTGGCCAGGGGACGAGAGCTGCTGCGCCGACAGGTCCGGTTCCTCTTCAGCGCCGAGCTCGACGGCGAGCCCGACGGCGTGCTGGCTGCGCTCGACCTGCTCTTGTCGTTCGAGTCGTGGGACCTGCTGCGCGAGGATCAAGGCCTCGACGTGGCAGCTGCCCGAGGGGTGCTCACCACCGGCGCGGTCCGGCTGCTCGGCGCCGGATGACGGACGCCGCGCTCTGGCCTGGCATCTGGCCAGCCGAGGACGGTGGGCCAGAGCGCCTGGCTGCACCTGGGCACGACCTCGGTCTCGGCCTCGGGCCCGCCTCGACGCTGACCAGCCAGTCGCGAGAGGTGGTCATGGGCACCATGGCGGTGATCCGCCAGCCGGGCGAGATGTACCTGCTGCGCCACACCCCGCCGCCTGATGCCACGAGCTTCGTCGAGCGCGTTGACCCGGTCACCTTGGAGCCGCTCGGGCGGAGCGTCGATCTGCCTGGCGGTCCCATGTGGCCTGGCGGCATGGCGTGCCATAGAGATGGCAGCCTCCACGTGGTCTTCGGCAACCACGCCCATCGGCTCAGCGCCACGCTCGAGCTCGAGGCGTCCGCCCGCCTCCCTCGGCCCGTGCCCTACAACAGCTTCGTCACGCTCCCCGGTGGCGAGCTGGCGACGAAGGACTTCGCCGGCCCGTGGCCTGGCAGCGACCCGACTGGGGTCGAGCCAGCCGAGCTGCTCCTCCTCGATCCGGTCGACCTTCACGTCATCGACTCGCTGGTGCTCACCGAGCCGTCGGTGGCACGGCTCTCGGCCAAGGGCGACGAGATCGTGGTGGTCGGCACCGACTCGCTGCTCAGCGTCGACGTCGTCGACGGCACCCTTCGCCAGCGTGGCCCGGGCGTTCGCTACCGGGATCGACCGGGCCAGGGTTATGGCTGGGATGCGGTCCTCGACGGCGACCTCACCTACTTCCTCGACGACGGGGAGGGCTCAGAGGCCTACGACGGCTCATTCCGCGATCGAGGCATCGCCACTGCGCCACTTCGACTCCACCGCATCGACCGTCGCAGCTTGGACGCGGCCAGCGTCGAGGTCTGCGGCCTGCCCGGCGGCCTCATCGCCAACCCGCCTGGCCTCGATCGAGTCCGGCGCATCGTCGTCGCCTTCGACTCAGGCAACGGGGTGGTCGTCGGTGTCCACGCGGACACGCTCGAGGTGCTCTGGACCCGGGATCTCGACCACGCAGCCCACCCCTTGATGCTCCCGGCCACCGGCGAGGTCGTGCTCGGCGACTTCTCACGGGAGGTCGGCGTCGAGGATGTGGTCGTCCTCGACGTGACCACCGGCGAGGAGCGGGGCCGGGTCTCGACACAGAGCCTGGTCCAATCGGTCGTCTTCCCAGCCTTCGGCGACGGCGGCGAGGTCTACTGGACGAGCTTCATGACGCTGAGCCGCATCGCGGTGGCGCCACCCGCCTAGGAGGTCATGCCCTCCAGGCCGACGAGCGCCCGGCCGTGCTCGATCTCGCCCATGTGGCGCAGGCCGTGCTGGTAGACCCAGCACTCGAGGCCGTCGAGCAGGGTGATGCCGGGCTCGCCGGCCACCCGTGCCGAGTAGGTCGAGGCGATCTGGGGCGGGAAGGGCCGCTCGATCACTACTCGGGTGAGCTCAGCCGGCTCGAGTGCAGCCACGAACGACTCGGTGCGATCGAACACCGCTGCCTGGTACTCGAGGAAGGCAGCGTAATCCCCGATGCGCTGGTCCATCATCTCGGCCACCGTCCGGTGCTTGCCGTGGTCGTTGATCGCCGGGTGGATCCTCTCGGCCCACGTGTCGTCGTAGACCGGGTCGCCAGCCCCGAGCAGCATCATCGAGGCGTCCTCCATGTTGATGAAGTGGAAGAGCGAGAACGCGATCGGGAGCAGCGGCTCGCGCTCGACAAAGTTCACCTGCTCGACGGTCATCGTGGCGGTGGCGTCCTCGTAGAGCGAGTGCATGGCTCGTAGCCGACGGGCGAGGGAATCGAGGATCAGTTCATCGGCCACAGTGAGCCTCCTGGGATCTAGTCGTGGGTCCCCACGATACTGTCAGCACGACTGACAGGTGGAGGCTGCCAAGTGAATCAGATCACTTGGGGCCAACCTCTTCCCATCGCCACCTCGCCTCTCTAGGGTGCCATCAAGAGGGGCGGTGAGCTCCTCGAGCGAGGGGGGAGGGGAACACGATGCACGTTGCAAAGGTCCTGGACCGAAAGGGTGCCGAGGTCGCCACCATCAGGCCGACCGCGACGGTGGCGGAGGCCATCGCCGAGCTGGCCCGGCTCTCCATCGGTGCGCTGGTCGTCACGAAGGACGACGTCGTCCCGGCGGGGATCATCACCGAGCGCGATGTGGTGCGCTCGCTCAACATCGCTGGTACGTCGATCCTGAAACGACCAGTGGCCGACCTCATGACCGCCGATGTTGCGGTGTGCGCACCGAGCGACATGGTCGACGACATCATGGGTCGCATGACGGACCTACGGATCCGCCACCTGCCGGTGATGGCAGACGGTGCCCTGTGCGGCATCGTCTCGATCGGCGACGTCGTCAAGGCTCGCATCGACGAGCTCGAGGACGATCATCGTCACCTGGTCGACTACATCAGCGCCCGCTAGGGGCACTCCTCAGGCGGATCAGATCCGCTCGATGATCACTGCCGGGGCCATACCACCGGCGGCGCACATCGTCACGAGGCCGACCTGGCCGTCGGTGCGCTCGAGCTCGTCGAGCACGGTCCCGATCAGGATGGCGCCGGTGGCGCCGATCGGGTGACCCAGCGCCATGGCGCCGCCGTTGACGTTCACCTTGTCGCGGTCCACACCGGTGTCACGGATGAACTTCTCGGTCACGACGGCGAAGGCCTCGTTGATCTCGATCAGGTCGATGTCGTCGAAGGTCATGTTGGCCTTGGCCAGCGCCTTGTTGGCGGCCGGGACCGGTGCGTTCAGCATCAGGGTCGGGTCGTCGCCCATGTTGACCGCGGTCAGGACACGGGCCCGGGGGGTGAGGCCGTGGGCCTTGGCGTAGTCCGGGCTGGCCAGAAGGACGGCGGCGGCGCCGTCGACGACGCCCGACGAGTTCCCGGCGTGGTGGACGTGCTCGATCTCCAAGTCCGGGAACTTCTTCAAGATCAGCTGGCGGAAGGTGGTGCCGGCGTCGTCGAGCGGGATGTCGGCGATGCCGCCGAACGAGGGCGAGAGCGCCGAGAGCGACTCGAGCGTCGTGCCCGGACGGGGGAACTCCTCGGTGTCGAGGAGCAGGTTGCCATCGAGGTCGTAGACCGGCACGAGGCTCTTTGAGAAGCGACCCTCAGCGATGGCCACCGCGGCACGCTGCTGCGAGGTGAGCGCCAGCTCGTCGAGGGCTGAGCGGGGGATGTTCTCGAGGGTCGCGATGGCGTCCGCGCACACGCCCTGGTTCGACTGCGGGTGGCTCTCGCGAAGGCGCAGGTTGCCCGAGTCCATGAAGGGGCTCCGGCCGCCCATGATGGCGCCGTACTGCGACATCATCTCGGTCCCGCCGGCGACCACCAGGTCGGCGAAGCCGGCCATGATCGTCGAGGCGGCGAGGTTGGTGGTGGTGATGCCTGAGCCGCAGTAGCGGTCCAGCGTCATGCCGCTCGCCTTGTCGTCGTACCCGGCATCGAGGGCGGCCATCCGGCCGAGGTCACCGCTCTGGGTGCCCATCTGCATGCTCGTGCCCCAGATGACGTCGTCGACGTCGGAGGTGTCCAAGCTGTTGCGCTCGGCGATCGCCTTGAGCACGGTCGCACCGAGCTGCTGGGGGTGGAGGCCGGCCAAGGCTCCCTTGCCGGGCTTGCCGATGCCGCGTGGTGTGCGGCAGACGTCGATGATCCAGGCCTCGGACATGTGCTCTCCTCGTTCTTCGAGATCGGGGCCCACCGACGTGGACCTCACCGGGTTCGAAGAGTAGCCCTGTCAGGCCGCCGACGGCGACTTGGAGGTCTCTCGCCGAGGCGAGCTAGCGGTTGAGCAGGTCCTTGGCGATGGCCACGATCTGCATCTCGTCGGTGCCGGCGTAGATCTGGAGGACTCGAGCGTCACGTGCGAGCTGCTCGACGCGGTACTCGCTGACGTAGCCGTTGCCGCCGAAGAGCTGGATGGCCTCGTTGGCCACCTCGACAGCAGCCCTGGCTGAGTAGAGCTTCATCGCCGAGGCCTCGGCCATGGTGGTCGGCTCGCCGGTCGAGGCGGCCTCCAAGTGCCGGAACACGAGGTTCTGCACGTTCAGGCGTGCGACCTCCATGTTGGCCAGCTTGAGCTGGATCAGCTGGTAGTCGCTGATCGGCTTGCCCCACAGGTGGCGCTGCTTGGCGTAGTCGATCGAGAGCTTCTGGCACTCCTCAATCACACCCAGCGCCATCGCCGCCACGCCAGCGCGCTCGGTGACGAAGTTGTCCTTGGCGCTCTGGCGTCCGCCGCCCTTGGGCTCCTCTGAGCCACCCAAGAGGCGATCCTTGCCGACGCGCACGTCGGCCAAGAAGACCTCGCCGGTGGGGGAGGACTTCTGGCCCATCTTGCGCATGGGCTTGGACTGCGTGAGCCCCTCCATACCGGTGTCGAGGACGAAGGTGAGCACCTTGCGGGTGCGAGGGTCGCTGTCAGAGCCGTCGTCGAGCTTGGCGTAGAGCACGATGGTGTCGGCGTAGGGGCCGTTGGTGATCCAGGTCTTCGACCCGTTGAGCACGTACTCGTCCCCATCGCGCACCGCCGACGTGCGCATGCCGCCCAATGCGTCGGAGCCCGAGTCGGGCTCGGTGATGGCCCAGGCGCCGACCTTCTCGAGCGTCATGAGGTCAAGGCCCCATCGCTCCATCTGCTCAGGCGTGCCGAGCTTCATGATCGTGCCGGCAGCCAGCCCGGTCGACACCCCGAGCGAGGTGACGAGGCCCGGGCTGACGCGGCACAGCTCGATGATCGGGATGAGGGTCATCGCTGCGTTCGAGCTGGCACGCTGCGTGCCCTCCTCGCCGCTGCGCTTCCGGTCGAGCTGGCGCTTGAAGGTCTCGCGCGCCATCTCGTCCATGCCGAAGGTCGAGTACATCTTGCGCAGCACCTCGTAGGGAGGCACGCCCTCGTGCTCGAGGTCGTCCAAGACGGGGCGGATCTCCTCGTCGACGAAGCGGCGGACCGCCTCTTGGACAGCGATGTTCTCGTCAGACCACTTCAGCATCTCTGCTCCTCTGCAACGTTCGTTCGTCGAGGCCTAGGCCTCGCGGGATACCAGCTTCAAGGTGTTGCGGTCGGTGTGGATGACCGGCTCCTTGGTCAGGTAGTGGTCGTAGACCGTGGTCTCGTCGTAGGAGAAGGTCTCGCCGTCGATCGAGATCGAGCAGTCGTACTTCGTCGTTTTGGCGTTCTCGTCGAGGTACTGGTTCGAGAGGATCCCGTAGGTGTTGACGCCAAGCGCGGCGGTCATGGTGAACGAGGCGGCGTCAGGTGCGGCGGTGCCGCCGGCGATGATCACCGAGCCACGAGGGACCATGAAGCAGCGCATGACCTGCTGGCCGGCTGCGTCCCAGAGCCAGTAGCCGACCTCGGTGTGGAACGGGTTGTCGTTCTCCTCACCCTTGCGCCACGCCGCGGTGCGGTAGTCGAGGCCATAGAGCTCCTGGCGGCCGTTGGCCACCGGGCCGAAGGGCTTGAAGGTGGTCTTCTCGAAGTACGGGGTTTCGCCGATCTTGCCCTCTTCGTTGTGGAAGGAGGTGTCGACGCCCTCGCCGCCCTCCCAGGTGCCGATCAGTCCGGCCAGCGGGCCCCACTCTTCGTTCGCCATGGAAATGTCTCCTTCTGCTTGTGCGGTTGCGTTTCTATCGAGGTGCCCCCACTCGCGGCGGCGGTTCGCAGCCTAGAGCGCGCCCGGCTCCCTGTGCCCACTCGCAGCACGGTGCTCCTCTACGACGCCCTCGATCACGCCGGGGGCCAGCGAGATGGCACCGAGGGCGGTGGCCAGGCCGGCGCAGATCACGATGCTGGCCAGCACCCCAGAGCTCGCCGCAGCCGGGTAGGCGACGAGCTGGGCGACGATGCTGGCCACATAGAGGGCCCAGAACAGGTCCATGCGTCGGCGCAGCAGGTGGCCAGGGCTCACCAGGCCGTGCCATGCCATGAGGGGCATGACGAAGTTGGCGACGGGCAGGAACCAGCCCACCACGCCCATGGTCGGCGAGAGGCGTGCGGGGATGGCGAGGTTCTTCGCCGTCGTCGAGCTGCGGTGCTGGAAGCGCAGCAAGAGGACGATGCCCACCACCTGGGTGGGGAGGACCACGAAGTTCGAGAGCGTCGTGATGATCGTTGGCGACCTGGGCAGGGTCGGGAACGCAGTCGTGCTGCCACCCTGGGCGGCGATGCGGAAGGTGTGGACGAGGGTGTGCCACGTGGCTGCCGCGCTCGAGGTGTCGAAGGCACGCAGGATCGCCGACAGGGTGATCGCCAGGGTGAAGAGCGGGATGCCCAGCTTGAGGAGCCGTTGGGCTGCGCCGACCTCGTCTGGGGCCGGCGCCACCGGGGTCGGCGGCTGGTAGGGCCGAAGCGACTCGGTCCACGTGTCGCCATCCCACCACCGCCATGACTCGCTGCCACCTGGGTCGGGGTACCAGCCAGCTGGCGGGGTGCTCTGTTCGCTCACTGCGCAATCCTCGCACCCGGCGCGAGACTCGGGTGCATGGCTGGACCGATCACCGTCATCTTCCGCTCCATGCTCCGCAGCGATGGGAGGCCACTCAAGGACGAGCTCAACGTCCCGGTGGCCGAGGCTGCAGTCGCACACCCGGGCCTTCGCTCGTGGAAGACCTTCACCTCCGAGGATGGGGAGCGCGTCACCATCGTGGTCTTCGACGATGTGGCGTCGCTCGACCAATGGCGCCGGGTGGACTCCCACATGGCGGCCAAGCGTCGACGAGGAGAGGTCTACGAGTGGCACTCCACCGAGGTGCTCAGCCCGCTTGGGCCGATCACGTCCTGGCGATCCTCGGGCAGCGACGAGGCTGGCTGAGCGCTACGAGAGTCCGAGCGCGCTCGCCCCAGACCTGAGCGCGTCGAGGTGCGCCTCGGCGCCGACGAGGCCCTGGTTGAGCGTGGTGACCGACAGGTGGGTCACACCGCCGGTCGTCCACCGCTCGGCGAGCCGTGCCGTGGTGTCCGGCGAGCCGGCAGCTGCGGGCACCTGTCCCTCGATGCCGAGCGAGCCTGGATCACGACCGGCGGCCGTGGCCGCGGCGCGGACGATGTCGAGCTGCTCCTCGAAGCCGGCTCCGGGCCAGGCCATCGGGAACCAGCCATCGGCCAGCTCGCCCACCCGACGAAGGGCTGCGGGTGCCAGCGCCCCCATCCAGATCGGGATCGGTCGCTGGATCGGCAGCGGGGCGAGGCCGGCGGCCACGATCCGCTCGTTGCCGATGCTGGCGGTGACCCGCTCGTCGGTCCAGAGCTGTCGGAGCACGCCGACCTGCTCGGCCAGTCGGTTCCCCCTGCCCTCGAACGCGATGCCGAGCGCCTCGTACTCCACCGGGTTCCACCCGATGCCGCAGCCGAGGCGAAGCTTGCCGCCTGAGAGCAGGTCCACCTCGGCGGCCTGCTTTGCCAGCAGGGCGGTCTGGCGCTGTGGGGCGATCAAGATGGCGGTGGCGAAGCCCAGCGACGTGAGCGCTGCGAGGTGGCCGAAGAGCACGAAGGGCTCCCGGAAGGTGTCGTCGAGCCCGTAGGGGCCGGTCAGATCGGTGTGGTGCTGTCGATCAGCTCCGAGCACGTGGTCGTAGGCCAGCAGATGTTCGAAGCCGAGCCGCTCTGCCTCGAGTGCGAACTCGATGATGGCGGCCGTGTCGTGGCCGAGCTCGTTCTGCGGGATGACGGCGCCGAAGTGCATAGAGGTGATCTTCGCGCCCTGAGCGACGGCACGTCGGGCCGGTAGCCTTGGCAGCGATTCTGAAAGGGGACCACATGACGATCACCACGAGAGGCGCTGCTGCGCCGACGAGCGCTGGCGCAGACCGCGAGGGGTTCTCCTCTGACGCGCTCGACGAAGCCGTGGAGCGGGTCGCAGGAAGGGTCGATGCCTGGGCGGCCACCACGCCGACCGAGCGGGCACGCCTCCTCGGCGAGGTGATCGACTCGACCGTCGCTGCCGCTGACGCCTGGTTGGCGGCAGCATGCCGGGCCAAGGGGCTCGACCCCAAGGCGGTCGACGGCGGCGAGGAGCTCTTCAGCGGGATCGGCACCTTCTTGCGGATGGCTCGGACCTTCAAGGTCTCGATCGAGGACATCGCTCGGGTCGGTCGACCCGAGTTTCCTGGACCGGTGCGCGAGTCGAAGGACGGTCGACTCGTGGTGCAGGTCTTTCCGGCCGACACCTTTGACAAGATCCTCTACGCCAAGACCACCGGCGAGGTGTGGATCGAGCCGGGCATCACCCGAGCTGAGCTCGAGAGCTCGCAGGCGCCGGCCTACAAGGACCCCGAAGCTTGGAAGGGCCTGTCGCTCGTGCTTGGCGCCGGCAACGTGGCGTCGCTCGGCCCCCGAGACGTGTTGACCAAGCTCTTCGTCGAGGGCAAGGTCGTCGTGCTCAAGGCCAACCCGGTCAACGACTACCTGGTCCCGCACTGGACCGCTGCGATGAAGCCCCTCATCGATGCCGGCTACCTGGCCATCGTCGAGGGTGGTGCCGAGGCGGGCAAGCACCTCTGTGGCCACGAGCTCGTCGACGAGATCCACGTCACCGGGTCCGACAAGACCCATGACGCCATCGTCTTCGGCGTCGGCGCGGAGGGAGCTGAGCGCAAGGCAGCGGTCGACCCGCTCATCACCAAGCCGGTCACCTGCGAGCTCGGCAACGTCTCGCCGGTCGTGATCGTGCCAGGGGACTGGAGCGACAAGGACATCGCCTACCAGGCCGAGCACGTCGCCACGATGCTGGCCAACAACGCGGGCTTCAACTGCTTGACCCCCCGGGTCATCATCACGTGGAAGGGCTGGACCCAGCGCGACGCCTTCTTGGCAGCGCTGCGCGGCGCGCTCGCTGGCATCCCGACCCGGAACGCCTACTACCCGGGCGCTGACGATCGCCGACGCTCCTTCATCGAGGCCCACCCTGACGCGGTCGAGATCGGCGACGCCGCCGGGGACCACCTGCCATGGACCATCATCCCGGGCGTCGACTCGTCGGTCGTCGACGACATCTGCTTCAACGTCGAGGCGTTCTGCAGCCTGATGGCCGAGACCTCGCTCGAGGCCGCCTCACCGGCCGAATACGTGGACGCGGCGGTGGCCTTCTGCAACGACGTGGTCTGGGGCACGCTCTCGTGCACTGTCATCGCACACCCCGACCAGCTCGCCGACCCGGTGGTCGGGCCGCGCATCGAGGCGGCCATCGCCGATCTGCGGTACGGCGGGATCGGGCTCAACCTGTGGCACGCGCTCGTGTTCGCCCTCTCGACGACGACGTGGGGTGCGTATCCGGGTCATCCGATCGAGGACATCCAGTCAGGTGCCGGCGTGGTCGGCAACGCCTACATGCTCGAGCACACCCAGAAGTCGGTGGTCAGAGGCCCGTTCCGCTCCAACCCGAAGCCGCCCTGGTTCGCTACGGCGAAGAACTCGAGGGCGACGATGTCCAAGCTGCTCGCCTTCGAGGCCAAGCCCAGCTGGACCAAGCTGCCCGGGCTCCTCGCCGCAGCGATCAGGAACTGACCTCGAGCTGGACGATCAGGTCGCAGGCGCCAAGCGCACCACGCTGCCTGAGCCGATGGCGCTGCACGACGTGGCGCCGGTGCAGCTCACGTCGACCAGGGCGGTGGGCGCGAAGGTCAAGGCGATGGTGTGCCAGCTCGACCTGGTCAATGACGAGGCTGCTCCTTGGCTGCTCGAGCCGCTGCCGACCACGACGCACGTCGACGAGATGCAGGTCACCGCATCCGGGGCGATGAGCTGGCCCGGCATCGGGATCTTCGAGAGCAGCGGGTCGCTGACGGTGCCCTGGAGGAGCAGCGGCGTCGTGCCACCGTCCTTTCGTGCCACCACCAGGCAGGTGCCGCCGGTTCGACAGGCCGCCTGGAGGACCGAGGTCACCTTCTTGGGCAGTGCCAGAGGGGTCCAGGCGCCGCCCGTGTCGGTGGTGACGAGCACCTGGGCGGTGCCGTGCTGATCGATGCCGGCGCTCACGCAGTCGTGGGGCGTGTCGCACGAGAGGTGCAGCACCCGGCCTGCGCTCGAGGGCAGCGTGCTGCCGGTCAGCCACGTCGCACCGGCGTTGGTCGAGGTGACCGTGGTCAGCGTCGACGAGCTCGCCGCGATGCCCAGGCAGTGCGTGGGTCCTGAGCAGGCCACTGCCTCGAGGACGCCGGCGGTCGGCTCTGGGGCCGAGGCGAAGACATGGGTCTTGCCTGCGCTCCTGAGCAGCAGCGGTTGGGTGCCGACGGTCCCGACGACGAGACACGAGGTGGCCGCACAGGCCGCGTCGGTGATGGACGCGCCAGGCTGGATCGGTCGGGTGGCCTGCTTCCAGGTCGTGCCAGCATCGGTCGAGTCGATCAGGACCGAGCTCTTGGCGTTGGGGTTGAACGAGGAGCCACCAGCCGTGCAGATCGAGCTCGGACCGCACGAGATGGTCGACAGGTTGCCTGCCAAGAACGGGCTGGCGGACCCGACGCCGGAGCTCGCAGCCAGCGAGGCGGTCGACGAGGTGGCGGTCGTCGAGCAGGCACCAAGCGCGACGCCAACGATGACGAGCGCACCGGCGGTGGCGATGCGAAGGCGCGATGAGGTGGCAGGCACCTCCCAAGCGTAGGAGGTCGGCGACACGCCGACGGGTCATCGTCCGTCTACCCTCGGCCCCGTGGGCTGGATCGACATCGTCATCGCGGTGCTGGTCATCGCCGCAGCGATCCATGGGCTGCGCCTTGGCGCGGTCGTCCAGCTCGGGAGCTTCCTCGGGTTCTGGCTGGGGCTGGCCTTCGGGGCGGGCATCGCCCTCGTGCTGGCCAAGCCGCTGGCGTCAGGCACCTGGCGCACTGTGCTGACGGTGGCCTTCGTCCTCGGTGCCGCGGTGGCGGCCGGGACGCTCGGCCGGGTGCTCGGTGGGTGGATCGCAGTGACGCTCAAGCGCTGGCACCTCGGCTCCTTCGACGCAGCCGCCGGTGCCGCCTTCGGGGCATTGAGCGTGCTGATCTCCGCGTGGCTGATCGCTGGCTTCCTGCTCCAGTCGGGCGTCCCCTGGTTGACCTCGGCGGTCGATCGCTCTGCCATCTTGCGAACCGTGGACTCAGCGCTTCCGCCGGTGCCGGCTGCCCTGGCCGAGGTCCAGGGCCTCTTGTCGACGACCGGCTTCCCCTCGGTCTTCGCCGGTGCCGTGCCGGTCCCGTCGTCGACGGTCCCGCCACCGACCTCGTCGGTCGCCAACGCCATCGCCGCCCCAGCGCTCGGAAGTGTCTTCAAGGTGTTCGGTGCTGCGTGCGGCGGCTACCAGGAGGGCACCGGCTTCATGATCGCTCCCCACCTGCTCGTGACCAACGCCCACGTGGTCGCCGGGATGGCGCACCCCACCGCCATCGTCGCCAACCAGGCGATCGGTCTGACGCCGGTCCTCGTCGATCCGAAGCTCGATCTGGCGGTCTTGCGCACCCCCACGACGCTCGGTCCGCCCCTCGTGCTCGACACCGCCGCCCAGGCCGCGGGGACACCAGCTGCCTTCGTCGGGTTCCCCGGCAACGGGCCTGAGGTGGTCGGTGCAGCAGGGATCGCCCAGAGCTTCGAGGCCATCGGCCGAGACATCTACTCGAGCTCGCTCACGACCCGACAGGTCGATGAGCTGACCGGAGTGATCCGTCCTGGCAGCTCAGGCAGCCCGCTGCTCGTCAACGGTGGTGTCGCCGGGGTGGTCTTCTCAAGGTCGACCGTGAATCCGAAGGTCGGCTACGCGCTCAGCGCCGCCGCGGTGGCCCCGGACATCGCGGCGGCATCGACCCGCACCGCAGCGGTGTCGACTGGCGCGTGCGTGCCGCACTGAGCCGCAGTCATGGTGCTCAGCAGTTGGCGCGCAGCGCCGCCTCCAGGACATCGAGCCCGTCGGCGAGCAGCTCGTCGGAGATGACGAGTGCCGGCAGGAGGCGCACCACGTTGCCGTAGCTCCCGCAGCTCAGGGTGAGCACGCCCTCGGCGGCGCAGGAGGCGACGACCGCCTTGGCGAGCGCAGCGTCTGGCTCGAGGGTGCCTGGCTTCACCAGCTCGATGGCGATCATGGCCCCTCGACCTCGGACCTCGGCGATCGAGCCGAGCTCGGCCTTGAGCGCACCGAAGCGCGTGGTGATGATCTCGCCGATGTGGCGGGCCCGGGCAGCGAGGTCCTCGTCGCGCATGACGCCGATCGAGGCGAGTGCGGCGGCCGTGGCAACGGGGTTGCCGCCGTAGGTGCCGCCGAGGCCACCAGCGTGCACTGCGTCCATGAGCTCTTGGCGTCCGGTCACCGCTGCCAGCGGCATGCCGGCGGCGATTCCCTTGGCAGTGGTGATGAGGTCGGGTACCACGCCCTCGTCGTCGCAGGCGAACCACGAGCCGGTGCGGCAGAAGCCCGTCTGGACCTCATCGGCGATGAACACGACGCCGTTGGCGGTCGCCCACTCGCTCAGCGCCGGGAGGAAGCCCGGCGCGGGCACGATGAAGCCGCCCTCGCCCTGGATCGGCTCGATCAAGATGGCGGCCAGGTTCTCGGCCCCGATCTGCACCTCGATCTGACTGATGACATCGGCTGCGGCCTCGGCGCCGCTGCGGCCACCGTCTCGGAGCGGATAGGACATCGGCATCCGGTAGACCTCTGGTGCGAAGGGCCCGAAGCGGTCCTTGTACGGCATGTTCTTGGCCGTGAGCGCCATGGTCAGGTTGGTGCGCCCGTGGTAGGCGTGGTCGAAGGCGACCACGGCAGTCCGGCCGGTAGCGAGTCGTGCGACCTTGACGGCGTTCTCGACGGCCTCGGCACCCGAGTTGAACAGTGCGGTCCTCTTGGCGTGGTCGCCAGGGGTGAGCTCGTTGAGCGCCTCGGCCACTGCCACGTACTCCTCATAGGGAGTGACCATGAAGCAGGTGTGGTTGAAGTCGAGGGCCTGTGCGGCGATGGCGGCGGCGACCGCCGGGTGGGCGTGACCGACCGAGGTGACAGCGATGCCGCTGCCGAGGTCCAAGAGGTGGTTGCCATCGGCGTCGACCAGGATGGCGCCGCTGCCGCGCTCGATGTAGGCGTGGACCCCGGAGCTCACCCCTGCGGCCACGGCGTCATCACGTCGGGCGGCGATCTCCTTCGACCTCGGACCAGGGACCTCGGTCACCATGAGCCGCTTCTGCTCGATCTGCTCTGCCATGGTGCCTCCTCAGGCGCTCGTGGTCGCACGTGGAAGGCGACGACGCCGACCCGGGCTGCCCATCGGGACATCCGGGCCGGCGTCGGCCTTCGAGCGGAGAGGGTGGGATTTGAACCCACGGTACGCAGTACGTACAACGGTTTTCGAGACCGTCCCATTCGGCCGCTCTGGCACCCCTCCGTCGACGATCCTAGCCCTCCATGCGGCGTCGGTCCTCGGCGACGAGGCGCTCATGTCGATCCAACCTCCCTCTAGGTTGGTCGAAAGCACCGCCGACCGAGCGGTGGACGAGGAGCCATGAGCGATGCCTGAAACCGCCCCGAGCGCGACCACCGAGGTCGAGGGTCCCGATCCGAGGCGCTGGTTCGCCCTGGTCGTGATCGCGATCGCCCAGCTGATGGTGATCTTGGATGCCTCGATCGTGAACATCGCCCTGCCCGATGCCCAGAAGGCGCTCCACATCTCGGCGGTCAACCGCCAGTGGGTCGTGACCGCCTACACCCTCACCTTCGGTGGCCTGCTCCTCCTCGGTGGCCGGATCGCCGACTACGCCGGTCGAAAGCGGGTCTTCATCATCGGCCTGCTCGGCTTCGCCGGTGCCTCGGCCCTCGGTGGCTTTGCTCCCACCCAGGGCCTCTTGTTCACCGCCCGTGCACTCCAGGGCGCCTTCGGCGCGATCCTGGCGCCTGCCGCGCTGTCGCTCATCTCGGTGACGTTCACCGATTCGAAGGAGCGGGCTAAGGCCTTCGGGGTCTACGGCGCGCTCTCAGGCGCCGGGGCTGCGATCGGCCTGATCGCCGGCGGCCTGTTGACCCAGTACGCGTCCTGGCGCTGGTGCCTCTTCGTCAACGTCCCGATGGCGCTCATCGCGGTGGCGCTGGCCATCCCGAACGTCCGTGAGTCGAAGCTCGTCGGTCGGACCAAGTACGACGTCCCCGGCGCCCTGCTCTCCACCTTCGGTTTCGTCTCGCTGGTCTATGGGATCACCGAGGCGGCCACGCCGGGCTACGGCTGGGGCTCGCCTCGCTCCTATGGCTTCCTCATCATCGGCGTCGTGCTGTTGATCGCCTTCGTCTTCTACGAGTCGAGGGCTGCCCAGCCGCTCCTGCCGCTCAGCATCATCAAGGACCGTGTCCGGGGCGGCTCGTACCTCTCGCAGTTCTTCCTGGCGGCGGGCATGTTCGGGATGTTCCTCTTCATGACCTTCTACTTCCAGAACGTGCATGGCTTCTCGCCGATCAAGGCGGGTCTGTGCTTCCTGCCGTTCTCGCTCGGCATCATCACCAGCGCAGCGATCGGCAGCCAGCTCCTCCCCAAGGTCGGGCCCCGGCCGCTCGGCACCATCGGGCTCGTCATGGGCGCCGGTGGCCTCTTCTACCTCTCGCAGATCACGGCCACCTCGAGCTACGTCACCTCGGTGCTGCCGGCCTTCCTGCTCATGAGCCTCGGGCTCGGGAGCGTCTTCGTGTCTGTCTCGTCGACAGCGCTGTTCAACGTGCCCTTCCACGAGTCAGGCGTCGCCTCGGCGGTGCTCAACACCACCCAGCAGATCGGCGGCTCGCTCGGCACCGCCATCTTCAACACGGTGGCCATCAGTGCGACGGCGGCCTTTGCCCTCTCGCACCCCTGGCACGGCGTCGCCCTGCCCCCTGGCGTCTCGCCGCCAGATGCTGCGACCCATGGCTTCGACGTCGCCTTCAAGCTCGGCTCGCTGACCATGCTCATCGGAGCGATCGCCTACTTCGTCTTGGTCAACGTGGATCGCCACCACCTGGGGCAGCACGACGATGTCGGCGAGCCGACCTCGCTCGAGCAGGCGCTCTATCTTGAGAGCCAAGGAGAGATCTGACCTCAGCTCTCCCAAGGAGGCAGCGATGGCGATCGTCTTGGTCCATGGGAACCCTGAGACCCCTGCGGTGTGGGGGCCACTGATCGAGGCCTGGGGTCGCGATGACATCATCACGCCCAACCTCCCGGGCTTCGGCTCGCCGCTCCCCTCAGGCTTCGCTGCCACCAAGGAGGCCTACCTCGACTGGCTCATCGCCGAGCTCGAGGCCATCGGCGAGCCGAAGCCCGGGAGGTTGGGCGTGATGATGT
>Ga0118677_10003809_pt1 | contig 28127 bp, 22 predicted proteins | sample AliMusrvi5mmetaG_FD_86154 | JGI IMG/M metagenome (GOLD analysis project Ga0118677, IMG submission 86154) | reverse complement strand
GTCTCCCGCGACGGATGAGGCTTGGGGTACCTCCACCTTCGATTCGCCCGCGATGCCAGCAACGAGTCGCTATGGCCCCCCCTTCTACTTCTTCGCGGGCGCAGGAGCCGTCTTTTTAGCAGCCGGGGCCGCAGCCACCAACCCCTCCACCTTTGCCACCTTGATGCTATCCAACAGCGGAAAACTCTTGTCCAGGTAAGCCTTGCCTTCCGCCTGAATCCGTCCCTGGTTCGGCGTCTCCCCGTATCCGGTGTAGAGCTTCTCCACCATGTCCATGCCCTCCGTCACCTTGCCGAATGGCGAGAAGCCCATCCCGTCCAATCGCCCGTTCTCGCCCACGTTGATGAACAGCTGCGTGGTGGTGCGTGTTCTCGGGCCGGCCGTCGCAAAGGTAATGGTGCCCTTGGCATTGGTCTGCGTCACCGGATCGTCCTGGATCTTCGCATCTTCCCACACCTTGTTCACCGCCGGATTCGCATTGAGCCCGAACTGCACCACGAACCCCCTCAGCACGCGAAAGAAATGCGCGTTGGTGAAAAATCCGCTCTTCACCAGGTTGTAAAACCGGTCGGCGCCCAGCGGCGACCAGTCCCTGTGTACCTCAACCACAAAGTCGCCCTTCGTGGTCGTGAACCGCGCCTTGAAAACATCGGGCGCTTTGGCTTTCAGTTGCTCGGGATGCAGCAATGCGCTGCTCGGTCCGGAAGCCGGGGCAGTCTTCTTCGCCGTCGAGGCGGTTGTCGTAGCAGTCTTGGGCTTGGAAGCTTGCGATGCGCCTGGTGCTTGAGCGCCAAGCTGAACCGCAATCGCCACCAGAACAACGGGCAAAACAAAAAATGTCTTCATTCGGCGCAGTATAGCAGCCAGCGCGGCGGCCTTTCCCTGGCTCGATTCACGCCGCAAATGCCGGGTGGCCCAGGTCTGGCTTTTCAGACCTGGGAAACCACAAAAATCCACCCTCCGCCGTAATACCATGAAGTGAACCGGACTCATGCCCCAATCCGCCGCCGCTTCCTCCATACCCGTCTCCGACTCCTCCGCTCCCGCAGCGGCCCGGGTGGTCATTCGCATTCTGCTCGCGGTCAGCGTCTGCCACCTGCTCAATGACATGGTGCAGTCGCTGCTGCCCTCCATCTATCCCATCCTCAAAGCTTCATTCAATCTCAATTTCGGCCAGATCGGACTGCTCTCGCTCACCTACCAACTTGCAGCCAGCCTCTTGCAGCCGTTCATCGGCCTCTACACTGACCGCCGCCCCATGCCCTATGCGCTGGTGATCGGCATGTGCTTCACTCTGCTCGGAATCCTGCTGTTGGCCGTTGTGCCCACCTTCAGCCTCCTGCTTGTCACTTCCGCCATCATCGGCATCGGTTCGGCGGTCTTCCATCCCGAGTCCTCGCGCATTGCGCGCCTCGCTTCCGGCGGACAGCATGGCCTTGCCCAGTCGCTCTTTCAAGTAGGCGGCAACACTGGTAGCGCCATCGGCCCCTTGCTCGCCGCCCTCATCGTGCTGCCGCAAGGCAGGCGCGGCGTGGCCTGGTTCGCATTTGCCGCCGCAGCCGCAATCTTCATCCTCGCCGGAGTGGGCCGCTGGCGCAGCCGCCACCTCAGCCGCGCCATTACCGCTCCTGCTCATGTCTCGCAAGGCAATACATTGCCCCGCCGCAAGGTCATCGGCGCGCTGGCCATACTGGGCGCGCTCATCTTTTCAAAATACTTTTATCTCGCCAGCCTCTCCAGCTACTACACATTTTTCCTGATGACCAGGTTCCACGTTTCCATGCGCAGTTCGCAGCTGCATTTGTTTGTCTTTCTCGGCGCGGCGGCCGCAGGCACTTTTCTCGGCGGGCCCATCGGCGACCGCATCGGCCCCAAGTACGTCATCTGGGCCTCGATCCTCGGCGTCCTGCCCTTCACCCTGATGCTGCCCTACGCCAATCTTCACTGGACCGGGATTCTCTCCGCCATCATCGGCTTTGTCATTGCTTCGGCCTTCTCGGCCATCATGGTCTACGCGCAGGAACTCATGCCCGGCCGTGTGGGCCTGGTCTCCGGTATGTTCTTTGGATTCGCCTTCGGCATGGGCGGCATTGGCGCTGCGGTCCTCGGCCACATCGCCGACCTCACCAGCATCATCTTTGTCTATCGTCTCTGCGCCTGGCTCCCAGCCATCGGCCTGCTAACCGGCCTGTTGCCGAATCTCGACCGCCTGCGCACTCGCTGACTTGCTAACTAGCCATCCTCCGCGCTCCCTGCAACCGAATCGACACATGCACCAGCCCCAGCGCCGCCGGCGTAACACCGGGAATCCGGCTCGCCTGCCCGATAGTAATCGGCCGCACCCGCTCCAGCGTCTCAACCATCTCCCGCGAGAGCCCGCTGATCGCGCCGTATTCCATCCACTCAGGAATCGCAACAGCCTCAGCCGCCTTCAGCTTGTCAATCGACTTCCTTTGCTGATCCAGATATCCGGCAAATTTGATCTCGGTCTCCACAGCGCGAGCCGCGCTCCGTGCCGCCGCATCGCGGTCAGGCGCCGCAGCCCACGCCGCCAGCAGCGGATCCGCAATCAGTTCTTCGCGCATAGCCCCAAGCACGGCTTCAATGCCCACCTCGGGCCGCTTCAGCAGTTGCGCCCAGGTCAGTCCAGCCGTCGAAGTCAGCGCGCCCAGCCCCATCCCGGCCAGTCTCTCCCCATCCACTTTGCCGGTCACAAGCAGCCGTTCCAGCGCGGCCATCCGCGCCTGCTTCTCTTCGTGCTCCGCCCATGCCGCATCGTTAATCAGCCCCAGCCTGCGTCCGTGCGGCGTCAGCCTTCTGTCGGCGTTGTCGATCCGCAAATGCAGCCGGAACTCCGCCCGCGAAGTGAACATCCTATAAGGCTCATTCGTTCCCTTCGAGATCAAGTCGTCGATCAGAATTCCTGTATAGCCCTCGCTGCGGTCCATCGTGAACGGCGGTTCGTCCTTCAGCCACAGCGCCGCGTTGATCCCAGCCATGATCCCCTGGCAGGCGGCCTCTTCGTAGCCGCTTGTTCCGTTGATCTGCCCCGCAAGATAAAGCCCTGTGAAGGCCTTCACGCGCAGGGTTCGATCCAGCTCCGTAGCGTCCACGCTGTCGTATTCAATGGCATATCCCGGCCGCAGCAGTTCCGCCGCCTCAAGCCCGGGAATGGAGTGCACAATCTGCCATTGCACCTCCATCGGCAGCGAGGTCGACATGCCGTTGATGTAAACCTCGTGCGTGTTCAGTCCCTCGGGTTCGAGGAAAAACTGATGCTGCGTCTTCTCGGGGAACTTGACGATCTTGTCTTCGATCGACGGGCAATAACGCGGCCCGATGCCCTCAATGCGCCCCGAGTACATAGCCGAGCGGTGCACATTCTCGCGAATGATGCGCAGCGTCTCCGGCGTGGTAAAGGCAATGTGGCAACTGATCTGCGGCTGCACAATCTTTTTCGTCCTGAAGCTGAAAGGCGTAGGCTCTGCGTCGCCTGGCTGCTCCTCGAACTGCTCCCAGCGAATCGTCCGCCCATCCAGCCGCGGCGGCGTCCCAGTCTTCAGCCTGCAAGTCCGCAGGCCCAGCGCCCGCAGCGCTTCTCCCAGCAAGACAGAAGCCGGCTCCCCGCTGCGCCCCGCCGGATACCGCTCCTCGCCGCAGTGGATCAACCCATTCAGAAACGTGCCCGTAGTAATAATCGTTGCCCCAGCCAGCAGCTGCCGCCCGTCCCTGAGCTTCAACCCCAAAACCCGCCGCCGCTCCCTGTTCCCTGTTCCGCGTTCCCTAGTCCCCAGTCCCTGGTCTCTGTTCGCTGTTCCCTGTTCCCTAGTTCCTAGTCCCTCAGTCCCTGGTCCCTCCTCCAATGCCAGGTCCACAACCTCCGCCTGCCGGATATGCAGCCCCGCCTGCGACTCCAGCACCTGCCGCATCCTCACGCGATAAAGCTGCTTGTCGCACTGCGCCCGGGGACTCCACACCGCCGGCCCGCGCGATGTATTCAGCAGCCGGAATTGGATGCCTACCGCATCGGCCACTTCACCCATGATCCCGCCCAGGGCATCAACCTCGCGCACCAGGTGTCCCTTGGCCACGCCGCCAATCGCCGGATTGCAGCTCATCTGCGCAATCAGGTCCATGTTCATGGTGATCAGGGCAGTCTTCATCCCCATGCGCGCCGCCGCCATGGCCGCCTCGCACCCGGCATGTCCCGCGCCCACCACCACCACGTCATATTGTTCGGTAAATGCCATCCCGCTCCGCAAAAAACCTTATGGTCCTATTCTACGGATTCTTCGATTTCGGCGCAGGTTGTCCCCGATTCGTCATGCGTATCGCAACCGCACCGTTCTCCAGAAATACGCGGTGACGACAAGTGCTAGAGCCGCGACAAGAAACCGCACCGGCGTACTCGAATCCGCCGTGGTGCCCATGAAATCCAGCCGCGGAATATGGTGCAGCGGCCCCACGTACCACCACATCGTGTAGACGGCCTCAAACGCCTTGCGCGTGCCGGTGGTAACACCAAGCCCAAGCGCCATCGCAGGAATGAAGCATGCGCCCGCGGCCCAGCCGCCCAGTGCGGCGAAGTCCCCCGCAAACATAAAATGCAACGCCAGCCCTCCGCCGGTAAGCATCGCCACCAGCACGCCGGCAGCATAGATAGCCAGCAGCTGCCGCGGAACCGCGCGCGGCGCCGAAAAGATCAGCGCCCCCGTAGAGTATTGCGACTCGCGCGTGCCCATCTGCGACCACACCAGGATCGGCCATATCCAAGCTGCAGCGATAAAGCCGGTCCGCGCGTCGTCGAGCGATGAAGCCATGCAGCCGATAAACATCCCCGCCGCGCCCGCATACCACCACCACCCATGCCCGCGCAGCATAAGGCGAAGCTCCGCCAAAACAAGCGCGACAAACCGCATGCGCGGTCCAGTGCGCGTAAACGTCGTCAGGTGCGCTGCGGATGCGCGTGCAGACACACTCTGCCCATTCACCGCTACGCCCTCCTGCAAAGCCGCTTCTCCAAGCTTCCCCTTCTGCTTCGGCTTTGCCGTCTTTTCAGAAAGCCACCCGCCCCGCGCTGGGTCGAATCGATCGAAAAAGACCGCAGCCAGCAGCGAGAGGGCGACGGCAATTGCAACCCACATCAATCGCCCGGCTAGAATGCCGGCACTCCACCGCACGCCGGTCCAGAGGAATTTCTTTGCGCCCAAATTCATGGGCCCGATGCCGAACGACGATGCCCCCGTGTACTGAGGATCGATTTTGAGCACCGCCGCGTGCATCTGCCCCATCACGGCCGCGATACCCGAGTAGTCTCCCAAACCGTGCAGCCACGATGCCGGATGGCTGGGCACCATCTCCGTCACGCTCATGCTCAGCATGAATATCCAAAGGAAGAAATAAACAATATTGCCGATGCCTCCGCGCAGAACCGGCAGGCTCTCAAACAGCACGGCAACCGCGGCGCACGCCGCTGCGGCGCTCAGGCCCAGAATCAGAATTGGCGAGAGCAGCGCAAACAGATCGATGTGCGCATCTTCGCCGTGCAGCAGCTGGATCACCACCGCCGCCAGCGCGAGAATCAGCACCATCAAGCCCAGCACCGCAAAGTTGCTCAGCATCTTGCTCAGCGTGTAGAAGCTTTTGCTCATCGGCGTGGTGGCCAATATCTGCCCCACGCGGGTTTGCCGGTCGCGCTGAATCGCATTCTTCACGATGTAGAAACCAACCAGCGTCAGCCACACCGTCGAAACCAATCCCAGCACCGCGCCCAGCCACGCCGAGTTCACAATGCCGCTATATTTATCCAGGCGCAGCGTAACTTGCCCTGCATAAACTGCGTATCCAAGGTAGACAGCAAATCCCAGCGTAAGCAGGAAGCTGTAGCGCCGCACGCGCTCAAGAAAGTCGGCGCGCACCATGTGATAAAGAGCCCGGGGGCCGTTCATGCCGGCACGCCCGCGCGATGCTCGGATAGGCAGAAGAGATAGGCGTCTTCAAGATTCGGCGCCACCGGCTGCGCACCCGCTGGCGGCTCATCGCCCAGCACGCGCGCGTGAACGCCGTCGCTCCTGCGCGTCGTGCTGCTGATCAGGTACTGCTGCTTCGCTTGCGTCAAATCGGCGCTTGAAACCACCCACTCCCACACCTTGCCTTCCACCTGTTGCAGCAGCGCTTCAGGCGTTGCATGCGCCACCAAGGTGCCTTTTGCGATAAGCGCAATATCGGTGGCCGTGGCCTCGACATCGGAAACAATGTGCGTCGAAAGAATGACGATCCGCTCTCCTGAAAGATCGGAAAGCAAGTTGCGAAAGCGCACGCGCTCTTCCGGATCGAGTCCGGCAGTGGGCTCGTCCACAATAAGCAATTCCGGATCATTCAACAGCGCCTGCGCAATGCCCACACGCTGTTTCATGCCGCCCGAGAAGCCGCCCAGCGGACGTTTGCGCGCCTCGGTCAGGTTCACCAGCTCCAGCAGTTCGTCAATGCGCCTCGCCGCGGTGGCCGCGTCCAGGCCCTTCACTGCAGCCAGGTATTGCAAAAACTCGGCAGCCGTCAGGTTCGGATAAACGCCAAAGTCCTGCGGTAGGTAACCAAGCACGGATCGCAGCACATCGGGCTCGCGGGCAATATCTGTTCTGTTCCACAACACCCGGCCTTCCGTGGCCCTGGTAATCGTGGCCAGAATGCTCATCAGCGTGGTCTTGCCCGCGCCGTTCGGGCCCAGCAGCCCCAGCACGCCCGGCTGCAAGTCGAGACTGAATCCACAGAGCGCTACCACGCCCTTCTTGTATCGCTTGGTTACGTTCTCAATCGCAAGTTGCACATATCCCCCGCTTCAACGTCCTCATCTACTCTACGTTTCGCAGCCGCGGAAGTTCCTGCAAGGAGGCACAGAGTTCGACGAGAAGCTTCGAGTAGCGCCGCGAAACGAATCAGACAGAAATTTCGCGACCAATGATTAGCCGCGCCCCCGCCCATCCACACGAAGAGCTGAAGGAAGAAGACCGCAAGATCCGCCGGCTGCGGATTGTCGTCAACATGGTGATGCAGGCAATTGCTCAGGACCACACCCTCACCGTCGAACAAGCTTCAGAAATGGTGGCGGATATGCGGCGCGCAGCACAGGCGCTTTTTCCTGACAAGGAACTGGCCTTCACCCTCATCTACTGGCCGCGCCTGCAGCGCCTCATGCGCGCGCTTCCGCATGCAGTAGGGCTGTGCTACTTGTTCTCGTTTCCAGTCAAGCGGAACGTAATCGTCCCCCAGAACAGCCGCGCCCGCATCTGCACCGGCAGGTGGCGTTCGTCGTCCGTATACCAGATCCAGATGGCGCCGCGATTCTTCACCACTCCTGCATCGGCCGTGGGCTGCGCGCGCAGGGTATTGAAGGTCCCCAGCGGCGTCTTCACCTGTTCGCGTACCTCAATCTTCATGGTCACCGGCACATTGCGCATCGCGTCCACAACCGGAATCACAAAGCTGTGTCCCAGTTCCATCGGCTGCGACGAAGCGTAAAAAACGCCCGTCAACAAATCGGTCAGGCAGCCCGGAATGCCCGACTCAACATGCTTGGTTTGCCCGGTCACCAGGTTCTTTTCGTCAAGGATGGACAGGCCCTTTTGATAGTCCAGCTTCAGCGTGGAGTTGACCTGCCGCCGCCCTTCCACGGTCTGCTTGTCGAACTCGTAGGTGCAGCCCTTCTCCCGGTCAAACGTGGATTGAAAGTGATCGTCCACATGAAACAGCAGGTTGATTGCTCCAATGGTGTCCGCCGTGGCTGAAAGCCGCTCGCGGTCGCCCGCTACCTCAAAGTGCAGCACCGCTGTTCCGGCGGGAAAAACGCGCCAGTCCACCTCGTACGTAAGCGTCTGTTTCTGCTGAAAACTGAACCCCGCGCGCGGCGCCGTCAGCGTCGCTGTCTTTTGGCCGTGAGCCAGGGCGGCCAGCGCGAAAACACAAAGAATGGGTGCTGCCATTGCGCGCGTCTTCACCGTCTGGTCTGGCTCCTTGTGATTGGACTGATGGGGCAGAAAAACCGCTCTAACGCGGCCCATGAAAGAGCGTGGCAAGAACAGGCCGCAGCCAGAGCAGGCAGAGATACAGCAGTGCGGCCCCCATCCCTGCATTGTACTCGCGATGTTTGAAGTAGAGCGAAAACGAAAACGCAGCACCGCCGGCGCTTTTCCCATTCTGAGAAGTCCCGGCGGTGAGCCTCGGAATCAGCCTTGGCACGCGCTTGCAGTAGTCCTCGAAGTCCGGAAATGCGGACCGCAGAAAGCGCTCCTCCCCGGCAATCACCGGCACATAAATTACCGCAAACCCTGCCGCCAGCACCACCGCCACGGGCCAGCTGAGCAGCGCCACGGCAAACCCGGCGGCAATCAGCATTGACCCCAGGTAAAGAGGGTTGCGCGTATACGCGTAAGGCCCTGTCTGTGTCAGTTCCGCGTTCTTCTTCACATAGCCTGAGGCATAAGCGCGCAGCCACAACCCCGGCAGCACCAGACCCAGGCTCCACGCCACGGCGGCAGGAACAGGCGGCTGTCGCCACAGTTCGAATAAATAAAGCGCGGCGGTAACAAAGCCCAGTGGCACGCGAATGCGCCGCGCCACCTTCTGCCACCATTGCATGGAGCCGACTCTTGGAGTCGTGGGTTGCGAATTCATCAATCGTTCTCCGGATTCAGCAGTTCAAGAGCCGAGCGCAGCACATCTGCAGGTTCGATCGTAAGCAGTCCGCCCTCAGGCTCTGCATTGCGCGCATGGTCGCGCCGGCTCTCAGCGCTGCGCAAGACCTTGAATCGAGTTCCGTACGGCCCATTGCGGCTCGGATCGGTCGGCCCATAGATACCCACCACCGGCCGCCCCAGCGCGCAACCCAGGTGCAGCGGCCCTGTGTCGCCCGCAATCACAAGTGCCACGCGGCGGGTCAGTGCAATCAGTTGAGCAAGTGTACAGGCCAGCGGCATAGCCGCGCCCCCGGTCGCCGATTGAATCGCGGCGGTCAACAGCTCTTCGCCCGGCCCGCCGTTCACCAGCACGTGGCATCCGCTGCCGATCAAGCCGGCGGCAACCTCTGCATAGCGCTCCACCGGCCAGCGCTTCGCGCCCCAGCCTGCGCCAGGGTTGATCAGAACCGAAGGCGCTGTAACCGGCAGCAGAAGTGTATTGACCCATGTCTCTGCCGCCGGGTCCACAGGCAGCCACGGCCGCACAGGTTGCAGATCGTCTCCCGCGATTGCAGAAGCCAGTTCCACATCCTGCTCGATAACGTGCGCGCCCCGGGTAGCCACTCTCTCGGTAAACAGCCAGCGCGCCACCCTCTCCCGCGGCTCAGCCTCGCCAATCACCCGCTGGCACCCCGCCATCCGCGCCACCACAGCCGACCGGATCGCCCCCTGCAAGTCGATCACCGCATCGTATTCGCATTTCTTCAAAGCCCGCCACAGAGCCGTGATTCCATGGAGCGTCTCGCGGCTAAGCGGCGCTTTGCGCCATTCCTTGGTCGCCGCAAAATGCATGTGATCCACCAGCGGCTGCGCCAGACTCAATGCACTTTGAAAGGGCGCCGCTTGAGCGCTGCCATCCGCCACCCAGGCGTTTTGAAAGGGCGCGGCTTTAGCCGCGCCATGTGTCGAAGGTGCTGGAGGGCGGGGCTTTAGCCCCTGAGGGAATGAGCTCCCAGCGACCGCTTCAGCAACGGGCCAATCCAGTTCTGTAACAGGGAACGACTTTAGTCGTGCCGATATCCGCGCAAAATCAGGCGGGGCTTTAGCCCCTGCCGTGAAATGTTCAGCCGTCAATAGCGCCCGCCACCGCGGCTCCACAACCCAGTCAATAATCCATCCCGGATGCGCCTGCCGCAGCGCCGTCACCGCCGGCAAGGCGTGCAAAATATCGCCCATGGCGCCCAATCGGACCACAAGCAGACGAAACTGGGATTGGGTGTGCAAACTCCGATTTTCTCACAGCGGCGAGCGAGGCTGAGCAGCAGCAATCCGGGCGACAAGCCACTCAATCGCCGTTTCCTCATCCTCGATTTCAATCCGAAGGCGCGCAGTCTTCAGCAGCAGCGTCTCCGGGATCGAGGCAAACAGCGCTCCGCATCGCACAAAGTCTTTCTGCGTGGTCACAAGCGCGGCTGCCCCCGCAGCCAGAGCAAATGCAAGAAGCCTCTCCACGTCCTTCGCCGTGTAGCGATGATGATCCGGAAAGGTTCGTCGCGCGGCAATCCGCATGCCGCCGGTTTCCAGGCCCGCAAAAAACTGCGCCGGCCGGGCAATACCGCAGAATGCCAGCACCGGGCCATCGACAATCCAAACATCCATCGTGCGCCTGAGCCGCCAGACGGGCCCTTGCCAACCCCAGCCGCGCAACTCCGCTTCAAAGTCCCGCTCATCGGCCGGAATCGCCAGCACAGTCACCCGCCGAAGAGCCGCAAGCGGCTCCCGCAGATTCCCCGCCGGCAGCAGCCGGTCCTGCCAGTCTTCGCGATTCAGCAGAACAATATCCGCATCCCGCGCCAGTTGCCGATGCTGGAACCCGTCATCCAAAAGGTGAACGCAATCCCCCAACCCAGCAGAACCGTCCGCCTCGGCCAGCAGCCCGGCATCGTACCTTTGCGCCGCCACGTACACCGGCACCCGCGCCTCTCGCGCAATCAGCAAAGGCTCGTCGCCAAACTCTCCCGCTGTCCCATTCGGATCAACCCTGACAGCAAGCCCGCTCGTGCGCCCATATCCCCGCGACAGCACGTCTACTGTCAGTCCCCGTGCACTGAGCGCTTTTGCCAGCGCAATGGTCAGCGGCGTCTTGCCCGACCCGCCGGTCGAAAGATTGCCAATGCTCACAACAGGCCACCGAAGCCGCCGCACCGGCTCAGAGCCGTTCTCAATGCGCCGGTTTCGCCAGGCCACGCCTACCGCATAGAGCGGCATAAGCGGAGACAGCCAGCGGCGATTCATGTTGCGCTTCCTGTGCCGGCTAGCAACTCCCCAATCGCGTCCACGCACCGCGCCGTAGCCCCGGCCTGCTTGTCGAAGACCTGCTTTGCCCGCTCTCCCATCGCCGCGGCCGCCGCCGTATCCCGCAGCAACTCAATCAATGTCCCCGCCAACTCTTCTCTCGTCGCAATCCGCACCGCATCCTGCGCGATCAAGTCCTCGGTAATCGCGCGAAAGTTAGCATAGTGCGGCCCCACCACAATCGGCGCCCCAAACTGTGCCGGCTCAAGCGGATTGTGTCCCCCGGCCGCAACCACGCTCCCGCCCACAAAAGCCACCGCCGCCAGCGAATAAACCGAAGCCAATTCCCCAATCGTGTCCAGCAGCACAACCTGGCCCGGACTCAGGCTCGCGCGCGAACCATCCGGCTCCGTTCGCCAATCGGACCGCTTGGTCCATGCCACGTCCGATTTCTCCAGCAACCCACCGACCGCCGCAAACCGCTCCGGATGCCGCGGCGCCAGCACCATGGCCAGCTTTGAATCCCCCTCAAGCAGCAGCGGCCAGGCCTCCAGAAGCGCCGCCTCTTCCCCCTCCTCACATCCAATCGCAATCAGCCGCTCCGCATCCGTAGCGCTCTGCGCCAGCACCCGGCTCAGCCTCCCCAAAAACGGCCGCCACAGCCCGCGCAGCGCCCGGTATCGCGGCCACGAACGGTCGGATATCCTCGCATTCACCACCGCCACCGGAATCCCACGCCTGAAACATCCGCTCAGCAGGTTCGGCCAGAATTCCGTCTCCGCCAGAATCATCAATTCAGGCCTCAGCGCATTCAGATACGCCCTCACCGCCCAGGGCAAATCCAGCGGACAATAAAACACCCGCTCCGCTCCAAATCTCTGCGCAGCAAGTTCCTGCCCGGTCCGCGTAGTGGTTGAAATCACCAGCCCGTACCCCGCAAACGCCCGGTCCAGTTCCCCTACCAGCCGGCTCACCGCCAGCACCTCGCCCACTGAGACCGCGTGCAGCCAGATCACCCGCCGTCCCTCGCCCGTCGCGCGCAGCCCAGCCGGAACCAGCCCCAGCCTCTCTAGCAGCCCGACGCGATACTTATGTGTAGTGGCCATCTTCCACAGCCACCACGGCGCCCCCACCAAAAGTGCCGCCAGCAACGCAAGGTTGTACGCGAACAGAATCATGCGTGACAGATACTGCCTCTCAACGGTCTAACCTGTAAATGATACAGGCGGCCCTTGAATGATAAAGTCGAGCACGATGAAGACCTTGCGGGCAACTCCGCTTTTCCTGCTTTTGCTGGCGCTCCCGGTCATGGCCAGCGACCACGCTCCGCCCGCCGTCCAGCCCGCCACGGCCTTTGCCGCATTCGAGGTGCATGACGATGAAAAGGTCGCCATCGCCGCCGAGCCCTACGACACCAGGGAAAAAGCCGCCATCTTCCGCGTCGATTATCTCGGCCACGGCGTCATGCCGGTCCGACTCATCGTCACCAACAACGGCGCCCGCCCCATCAGCCTGCGCGACGCGCGCATTCTCTTCCTCACTGCTGCCGGCGACAAAATTCAGGCCGCCGAGCCCGAGGACGTTGAGCGTCTCATGACCCGCAAGGAGCGCGAGGGCAGCAAGATTCCATTGCCTGGCCCGCTACCCCCCATCAAGCTCAAGCCCAAGGCCAGCAACAAGGCCATCGAAGAAGACTTCAACACCTTCGAGTACGGCGCCCTTGTCGTCGAGCCCCACACCACGCGCGCCGGCTTCCTCTTCTACGACGTCTCAGACCTCGACAACCCGCTCCAGGGCGCAAAGCTGCACCTGCACAAGCTGCGCAACGCCGATGGCAACGAGTTGTTTTATTTCGAGATTCCCTTCGACAAGTACCTGAAGTCGAAGTCCAGCCAGATGAACTAGAGAAGTTCTGGAACGGAAAAAAACCGAGCCGGCTCTTCCAAAAAAGCTGGGTGCCCCGGGTCTGGATTTTCAGACCTGGGATACCACAACACCAAACCAGCCATCTTCAAAACGAGCGACACCAACCCACCCCCGGGACGGAGGAGTCGAAGGACCTGCATCTGGCTCATGAAGTTAGGGACCTTACAGCCTGCGGACCAAACTCATTCGAGCGGTAGGTCCCCGATTTATTCCGGACATAAACCCGGCACAATAGGTGTGGCCTTCAGGCCCTGGGGTATTCTCCCAGTCCGCTCCGCCAAAGAGGCGACCTGGCCCGCCAACCTCTTTGGGCCGCTTCCCAATAAAAAGCAATATCCCTCGAACACCCTACTCGTAATAAGTAGCCGTAGTCGTATCCGTCTCCCAGATAGTGCAGTCCTTCACCCGAACGCGCCCCTGCGTCATCCCTGCAAGCTGCTCATTCGTCTGGTCATAAAAATACTTCGCCAGGTTTTCGGCCGAGGGGTTCAGCACCGTAAACGGCTCCAGATCGTTCAGCATCTGGTGGTCGATGCGCTCAATCACCGGGCGCAGCACCTGTTTCAGCAGCTTGAAGTCAAGCAACATGCCGGCCGCATCCAGTTCGGCCCCGGCCAGGGTCACATTCACCTTATAGTTGTGCCCGTGCGGATTCTCGCACTTGCCCTTGTAGTTGCGAAGATAATGGCCGGAAGAAAAACCGGCCTCCACGTTGACTTCAAACATCGGCGTCTCGGCTGTCCAGTGCGGGGAAGAGTCCCACTTCCCATTCTATTGCAGTTCCATCGTCGCCGTACCCCAACCGCGCCATCCCCCCGATTTTCCGTCATCCTCAGCAGTCCGACGCGCGGGAAGCGAGTTACGTCCAGAGATGAACCCGCGCAGGTTCACCCCAAAAAGCCGGATGCCCCATCCATTCGCCGTCTTTCTGGTGAATGGGTGGGATACCACACCCCCGTCTGCCCTCGTATCTGGCCGACTCGCTGTCTCTCACTTCCCGTCCCGCCGCTTTCATCACCCCCACTAGCGCCGCTCCCAGCCCCAATACCAGCAGAATCAACGCCACCATCCGCCACATCGACGCATTGGCCGGCAATCCCGGCTGAAAGCTCGAAGGCACCAGCCCCATCCCCGCTGAAATCAGCGCGAAGAACGCCAGTGTGCCAGCCAGGATGTAGAAGTTGCGCGACATATTCTCCGGGGGCGCGGAGATTCTCCGCCATACCTGCTCCGATTCTACTTGGGCGACCACCGAATCACCCTTTCCACTCGGCCTTCGATGCCTTGAACCGTGCTGTACGGGGCGTACAGGCAGTAATCCATCCAGAGCCGCAAAAATCGCAGGAAGCAGGAGCCAAGCCGGCGTTTCGTTGCTCATCTTCAGTCGATGAGTGCGTCTGCGATAATTCGTTGAATAGGTCTTGACCTTCCGCAACGAAGGGACCGCGGAGTCCGGTGGAAACTGCGGTATGCCGAGTCCTGTTTCGATTGGATTTCGGTGTAATGGAGCGCCATGCGTCGCATCGTGGGTATTTGTCTCGTTCTCGTGTACTGGCTCGTGCCTCTCATGGCCCTCGTTCCTGCCAGTGCGGAGTCGCGTCTGCCCGCATGCTGCCGCAGGGGCGGCAAGCACCATTGCATGATGAACATGGCGGAGCGCGCTGCGCTCGAGGATGGTCACCCACATTGGGCGGCGCCCGCCTCGAAATGCCCCTGCTTCCCGGTTCAACCCAAGGCTGCTCACACCCCGCTCTCGCTCTATCAATCGAGTCCGGTTAGCTTCATCACTCTCGCGAGCCATCCCAACGGCGTCGTGCAGTCGGAATCGAAGCGCAGGATATCGCGCGACCGTTCGCGGTCCAAGCGCGGCCCACCCGAATCGCAACTCCTCTAACTTCGACACGCGGCGCCAAAGACTGGAAAACTCTTGTCTGCTCCCCGCCGCGTGCGTCTGTTGTTTCGCGCGTTCGTAACTCACCACGAACGCCCTGCCGGACCGGAGGAGGTCATCGTGCGCGTTCTTCTACCTATGCTTGCGCTTCTGTTTGCTTCGTCGATGCGGGGCCAGAGTCTCACCCAGGAAACACAACCATCCGCCGTACCAACATCCTTGTCCACCGGCAGCGTTGCCGGCGTGCTCAAGGATCCTTCAGGTGCGGTAATCACCGGAGCGCGCGTGGAATTGCGCTCTGCCGCTTCAAGCTTCAACGAAACCAGAGTCTCCGACCGCCTGGGCCGATTTTCCTTTGCTTCCGTCCCAGTTGGCGAGTATCAGCTAACCGCCGCGGCGCCAGGATTTGCCAGCCAGATGATCCGTTCCCTTACCGTGGTAGCCGGCAAAGAACTTTCCGAAGACCTCTCGCTTTCGATTGCCGTGGTCGCGACCAACGTTCAAGTCGAGGGACAGGACGCCGGTTCCGTCGCCGCTTGGGATCTGAGAGTCCAATCCTCCGCGCAAAGCCACAACAGCGCCGATCTGCTGGCCGACGCGCCAGGAGTCAGCTTGCATGGCAATGGCGAACTGGCCACCATCCCCTTCCTGCACGGCCTGGGCGACGAGCGGGCCAAAATCGTGGTGGATGGCATGACCATCTCCAGCGCCTGCCCAAACCATATGAACCCTACGCTCGCCTATGTCGCTCCTGCTCAGGCCGCGCAGATGACGGTATTGGCCGGCATCACGCCGGTCAGCCTTGGTGGAGACAGCTTGGGCGGAACCATCTCGGTCGAGTCTTCCGCCCCCGCATTTGCCGAGTCAGGAAGCAAGCTGCGCCAGGAGGGAACCTTCGTAGGGTTCTACCGCTCCAACGGCAATAACTGGGGTGGATCGCTCAATGAATCCATCGCCAGTGAACACCTCAGCATCGGCTATGTCGGCGCATTCACCACCACCGATGACTATTCCGATGGTGCGGGACGCAAGATTACGTCAACCTACGCTCAGAGCACTGACCATGCGCTCACACTGGCGGCGCAAAGAGGTCACAACTTCTTTGAGGCAACCGGAAGCTACCATCATGTTCCCTTCGAGGGCTTTGTGAACGCCTTCATGGACCTGACTCACAACAACGCCACTTCGCTCAATGTGCGCTACCGCCGCACACTGGCGGCGGGTTCCCTCGATGCCCGCTTCTACTGGCAGAACACCCTCCATGAGATGAACTTTCTCTCGGACAAGGTAGACGTGGACGGCGCGGGTGCATCCATGCCGATGAATACCCACGGCCGCGATCTGGGCTATTCAGTGCGCTATGAGGCTGCGCTCTCTGCGCGCCACACCTTTCGCGCCGGCAATGAGTTGCACCGCCTCCGCCTGGATGACTGGTGGCCACCGGTTGCCGGAATGGCTCCCATGATGGGACCTGACACCTTTGTCAATATCGACAATGGGCGCCGCACCCGGCTGGGGACGTACGCGGAGTTCTTCAGTCACTGGAATTCGCACTGGGCCACCTTTTTCGGCGTGCGCAACGATACCTTATGGTCCGATGCGGGCAACGTGCAGGGTTACTCCAGCATGTATGCCGCCGACGCTGCGGCATTCAATTCTGAAAACCACTCCCGCACCGACGTCAACTTCGACTTGACTGCACTGGCTCGATACGATGCCAACAATCACGCAGCGTTGGAGTTCGGCTACGCGCGGAAGAACCGTTCTCCCAATCTCTACGAACGCTACACGTGGTCCACCGGCATGATGGCGGCCAGCATGATCGGCTGGTTCGGCGATGGCAACATGTATTACGGCAACGTCGCCCTGAAGCCGGAGACCGGTAACGTCGTCAGCGGCACTCTGCTGCTGCAGGGCCATGCGCCAAAACCGTGGGAGGTGAAGCTGACCCCCCACCTGAATTCCATCCAGGACTACGTCGACGTGGATGTTGTCTCGATGGGCATGATGGGAATGGGAACGCCGCTGCTGCGTTTCGCCAATCATGACGCCCGCATCTACGGCGGCGATGTTTCCGGTTTTGCCACGCTGTGGAGCAGCGACTCCGCCGGAACCGGGAAACTGCGCGCAGGTGGGGCATGGCTGCGCGGTACTCGTACCGACAGCGGTACACCGCTTTATCAGATGATGCCCCTTAACCTGCATCTTGCCTTCGACCAGGAGGTTAGAGGGCTAAAGGTCGGGGTTAGCGCTGAGTCGGTGGATCGCAAGTCGCGCCTCGATCCAAACCGCTTGGAACTGCCTACCCCGGGATACGCCCTCTTCGATGTTCGCGCTGTTTACAGGACCAGGCATTTCCAAGGAGGCTTCCGGGCGGACAACCTTTTCAATCGGCTCTACGAATTGCCACTCGGCGGCAATAACATCGACATCTATGGCGCCACAGGCAACATGACCCCGGTCACTGGCCGGGGCCGATCACTCGCAATCAACCTGATTGGCACATTTTGAAAACGCAAATCGTCGACGGGCAGCCCACCCTTCTTCCCGTCTTTCGAGAGCCTACCCCAACCCAACATTGAGGGTGCCCCATCCTTCGCGCGTTCTTTGCGGGAAGGGTGGGAGACCACAAACCCCAACCAGCCAGTCCTTCTCTGCCCGAAGCTGTGGGTGCCCCCGGTCTCCCGCGTTTGGAGACCGGGGATACCACGAACCCCAATCAGCCGGCTCGTTCTAGTCTCTAGTCTCTAGTCCCTGGTCCCTGGTCCGTCAGTCCCTATTTCGCCACATCGGCAAAGAACTCTTCCACGTCCGTAATCGTCGCCGTCATCCGGTAAGGCGGCAAACTGGCCAGAAACGTCTGCCCGTACCTCTGCCTGCGGATGCGCGGATCCAGCAGCACAAGCACGCCCCGGTCTTCAAGCGAGCGGATCAGCCGTCCGAATCCCTGCTTCAGCGTCAGCACCGCCGAAGGCACCTGGTAGTCGAAGAAAGGCTTCCCGCCGGCCTCTTCAATCGCCTTCATGCGTGCCTGCACCACCGGGTCGCTGGGCACGGCAAACGGCAGCTTGTCGATGATCACGCAGCTCAGCGCCTCGCCCTGCACGTCCACACCCTGCCAAAAACTCGAAGTGCCAAAAAGCACCGCATTCGGCGTCTCGCGAAACTGTTCCAGCAGCGCCTTGCGCGGAGCTGTGCCGTGCAGCAGGATCGGAAAGTCCAGCACCGGCGCCAGCCGCTCATAAAGGTCCCGCATCTGCGCGTAGCTGGTGAACAGGCAGAAGGCCCGCCCCCTGGTAATCTCCAGCACCCGCCGAATCACGTTCGCGGCGGCCTCTTGAAAATCCGGCTCGCGCGGATCGGGCATATTGGGCGGCAGGTAAAGCAGCGCCTGCTTCCCGTAGTCGAAGTGCGACGGCACCACCAGCTCCCGCGCCTCGGTCAGCCCCAGCCGCTTGCGCATGTGCTCAAACCCGCCCTGCACGGTGAGCGTGGCCGAGGTCAGCACCACCGTCGGAATCTGCTCGAAGACCATCTCATGCAGCAATTCCGAAACATCGATCGGCGTGGCTTGCAGAAAGGTGGTCCGTGAAGCAGTTCGCGCTCCGCCCCGTGCGGTGGGCGCAGTACCTCCCCCAAACACCCGCCGCTCCATCCAATACACCATGTTGTTGGCGTTCGATTCGAGCAGGAACTCAAGCTCGCTTCGCAGCCGGGCCACCCGCTTCTTCAACCCCGGCGCTTCATCCACGCCGGTAAGCCCCTCCATCTCGGCTTCCATCCGGCGCAGCGTGGTGCAAACGGCCGTGTAGAGGTCCCCAGAGTTCTCAAGAAACTCTTCCCGCTCCGTAAATGGCTGGCGGCCGTCACCCGCCATTGGCAGCCCGGCAAAGAACATCCTCGCCCGCTCCCGCAGCTGTGCCGTCACGGCGGGAAGTTTGTCCGCGCCCTCTTTGCCGCGCAGCAGCACGTCGGTGTCCCGCGCCAACTCTTCAAAGCGGATATTGCTCACCGAAAGCCCGAAGTAGCTCGACGCCACTTCTTCCAACTCATGCGCCTCGTCGAAGATCACCGCCGCGGCCTCGGGCAGAATGCCGGCGTCCGGCGCACCTGCCGCCTCCTGCCTCACAGACAAGTCGGCGAAGAACAAGTGGTGGTTGACGATGATAATGTCCGACTCGAGCGCCTTGCGCCGCATCTCGGTGATGAAGCAGCGCCGGTAATCGGGGCAAGTTGAACCAAGGCAGGCCTCGGTCCTCGCATCCAGCTTTTGCCACAGCGCGCTTGACTCGGGCATGCCTGAGATCTCCGCCCGGTCGCCGGTTTCGGTCTCCTGCTCCCACTCGCTGATCTGCCTGTACTGGTCAATCTCTTCCAGGCCCGTGAGAATCGGCTGATCGCGCAGCGCAGACAGCTTGTGGCGGCAAAGGTAGTTGGCGCGGCCCTTCATATAGCACACATGCAGATCGCCCAGCAGCGTCTCAAGGAAAGGAACGTCGCGGAAGTAGAGTTGGTCCTGCAGCGCCTTGGTGCCCGTGGAGATGATGACGCGCTGCCCGGTGCGCAACGCCGGCAGCAGGTAGGCCAGCGTTTTGCCGGTCCCTGTGCCTGCCTCGACAATCAGGTGCCGCCGCTCTTGCAGAGCCCGCTCCACCGCCTTCGCCATTTCAAGCTGTCCGGGTCGATATTCGTAAGGCAGCGGCGAACGCGCCAATATACCGCCCGGCGCAAAGAACTCATGCAGGCTTGGCAAGGCACGGGTTGGATTGTCGCTGGGAGCCATCGGGTGCTCACTCCATCATAGTGAGCCACCCGCTCCGGCAGCGCCGCCCAGCCCCAGTCCGGGCAGAAAGGTCAGAAAGCGCTTAGGATGAAGATTGTGGGCCTGTGGGTTGGTCTGGGCCAAATCAACTTTGATCACGCATTGATGTTTGCTGTTCCCCTTATCCGGCAATTGGAGATTATTTTGGCAAAGTATCGTAAAACAGCTGTTCAAAAAGACCCGGATGCAGCCGTGCTGCCGCTGGTGGCCATCGTAGGCCGCCCGAATGTAGGTAAATCGACTCTATTCAACAGGCTTACCAAGAGCCGCCGCTCCATCGTGGGCGACGAGCCAGGCATTACCCGCGACCGCATCTATGGTGAATTTGAATGGCTGGGCCGGGAATTCCGCCTGGTCGATACCGGCGGCATGGTGCCCGACGACGCTGAACTGATCCCTTCCGAAATTTACGCCCAGGCCATGGTGGCGCTTGAAGAGGCCGACGCGCTCATTCTCGTTGTCGATGCCCGCACCGAACTGGCCAGTCCGGACTACGACCTGGTGCGCATGCTCCTGCGCGGCGGCAAGCCGCTGTTCCTCGCCGTCAACAAGGTTGAAGGCGAGGCCATGGCCTACGCCGCTGAGAACTTCCGCCAGTTAGGCATTCGCAATGTATTCGGCATCAGCTCCGAGCACGGCCTGGGCATCGGCGACCTGCTGGAGGCAATCGCAGAAGCCATTCCCGCGCCGCCTGAAGCTGCATTAACCGAGGAACAAACGGAAGCCGCGCAAGAAGCCGAAGACGCTGAGGCCGAGGAAGCCGAAATCTCTGAAGGCGGTCCGGCGACGCCGGAAGATGATCTTCGTCCCCTGCATCGCACCCACGGCGAGTTTGAGCAGTACGAAACCTCGGTTGCCATTATCGGCCGTCCCAATGTCGGCAAATCCACATTACTCAACGCAATCACCGGCACAACGCGCGCTATCGTGTCGCCCGTCGCCGGCACGACGCGCGACGCTGTGGACGAGTTGGTTGAGTTCGAAGGCACCCAGTTCCGGTTCGTCGACACGGCCGGCATTCGACGCAAGGGCAAGACCCACCTCATGGCCGAGAAGATGAGCGTGGTCATGGCCCGGCGTCACCTTGAAGCGGCAGACGTTGCGCTGCTGGTGCTCGACGCCACTGAGGGCGTCACCGGCGCCGACGCCACAATCGGAGGCTACGCCCACGAGAGCGGACGCAGCGTCATCATCGTAGTAAACAAGTGGGACGCGGTGACCACCGGCCGCACCGACGGCAAGCCCCCCGCCGACCGCGAGGTCTTCGAAGAGCAGTTGCGCCACGTGCTCAAGTATCTGAGCTATGCGCCCGTCATCTTTCTCTCGGCACTTGAGGGCAAGGGCCCCGGCGGCAAAGGAATGGACCGCGTTCTTCATGAAGTCAAAAAGGTGGCCGAAGAGCGGCGCAAACGCGTCACCACCGGCCAGATGAATCGCTTCCTCGACCGCATTGACTTCCAGCGCGCCCCGGTTCCCATGTCCAAGCGGGTGCGCATCTACTACATGACCCAGGCAGCCGTCGCACCTCCCACTTTCATTCTGTTCACCGACCGCGACATCAAGCTGCACTTCAGCTTCGAACGCTTCCTTGAAAACCAGATCCGCGAAGCCTTCGGCTTCAAAGGCACGCCCATCTGGTTCAAGGTACGGTCGAAGAACGCCCCAAAGCACGAGTAGAAGGAAAGCACGTAACAGTCCCCCACCGGCGTTGCCGACCCGCGGGGAATGAAACATGGTATACACCAAGCCGTCGCATGAGTCTGGCCCCAGAGGGGCCGTGGAAAATAGCCCAGGACAAGCGCAGTCCTGGGAAAGCCCGCAAAGAATGAACAAAGCCCCGTAGGGGCGGCAGATTCATCACCGGGGCTTTCCTTTTAGCGAACAGACCGGGGGCTCCACTCTCGGCGCATCTCTATTTTGCGCCTGGGGCGCAGCATGCTCCGCCCTCGGCGCCCAGTTTTGATTGTCAGAGGCAGAGTGCGCGTCACAAGGGGCTCGCTGCGCGCCGGTCTATCATGTACACGTGGAAACCCATTACAAGCTAGGCGATATTCTGGCCAATGCAATCACCCATGGCATCGGGGCCGGTTTGGCAATTGCCGGCGCAGCCTACCTGATCGTGGCCTCGACGCGGGGAAGTGCGTCCATCGTGGTCGGCTGCTCCGTTTTTTCCGCAACCCTCATTCTGGTTTACCTTTGCTCCACGCTTTACCACTCGCTGGTGCGGACGCGGGCGCGGCACGTCTTTCATGTGCTCGACCACGCTTCAATCTACCTGCTCATCGCCGGCACCTACACGCCATTCACGCTGGTATCGTTGCATGGCTGGCGGGGCTGGACCGTCTTCGGAGTCGAATGGGGTCTGGCCGTTGGCGGAGTTATCGTCAAGAGCTTCGCCGTGGGCAAGTATGAGGTGGCCTCGGCACTGGTTTACCTGGCGCAGGGCTGGCTGATTGTCTTTGTCGCCCACCCCCTGCTGAATGCCATTGGCTGGCATGGCATGGCGTGGATGGCCGCCGGGGGCATGGCTTACACATTGGGCATCATCTTCTTCGCCCTCGACCGGCTCAAATACTTCCACGCCACCTGGCATATCTTCGTGCTGGCGGGGAGCATTGCCCACTTTTTCGCCATCCTATTCTATGTGGTTCCGGCGCGGCCCTAGTCCGGCTGCCGGAGACGAACGATCGGGGGAAGTCGATCATGGCGACGGAGAAGAAGCAGGAAGTTCTGGCCTTGCTGGAACAGGGGCATGCGGCCTTGCTGGCAGCGCTTCAGGGCGTGAGCGACGAGATGGCTGCGCGGACTCCTGCGGAGGGAAGGTGGTCGATCCTCGGATGCGTTGAGCACATCGGCATCTCGGAGGACTACCTATTTTCGCAGATCATGGCTGCCACCCAGTCAGAGACGCCGCTGACGAATGAGACCCGCGAGGCCAAAATGCTGGCCTTTGGAGCCGACCGCAGCCGGCGGATCGAGTCGCCGCCGGAAGGGCATCCCAAGGGGGCGTTCCAGACCCTCTCAGACGCGACAAATCACGTTTTGCAGAGCCGTAAGCGCACGGTGGAGTTTGTCGAGGCCAACGAGGAAGATCTTCGAACCAGGGCCACGTGGCATCCGATTCTCGGAAATGCCAACAGCTACGAGATGCTCCTGAGCATTGGGGTTCACTGTTTGCGGCATGTGAGGCAGATTGAGGAGATCAAGGCGGAATTGGGCTGTGTTGGAAGGGTTTAGCTCCGTTTTCGCCGGCCGGCGCGGAGTCGGGCCAGGCCGTGGCCGCCCGGTTCGGCTGCCAAAGGCCCCGGCGCGTTGACCTTTGGCCCGCAAAACCGGTACACTACTCTAGTTTGGCGATTCCTGCCTGTTGCCGTGGAGCCAGACGTTCGCCCTAACCTTTGGGCTTGAGCGTACCGCGGCACAGAAGTTTCCGCCCGAGCTATGAAAGAGATTTGAAGCGCACCGGCACGAGCCGGAGCCGCGCTGGAGGGTTTATGTACGCGGTTATTCGCACCGGTGGCAAGCAGTATAGGGTCGCTCCTGGCGACGTCGTGAAGATTGAAAGCGTGGGTTCGGACGATCAGACAGTCGAGTTTAGCGATGTTCTGGCAGTCAGCGGCGAGCCTGGAACCGTGGCCAAGCCGGCCACAGCCAAGGTGACCGCCGAAGTGCTGGGCGAGGGCCGCGGCGACAAAATTCTGGTCTTCCACTTGAAGCGGAAGAAACAGTACAAGAAGCTGCAGGGACACCGACAGAACTTTACCGAGGTGCGCATCAAGGCCATTGAGGCCGACGGCGTGACCTACACCGCCGCCAATTAGGGCAGCGCATCAGATTCAGAAGGGGAAACGGCAATGGCACATAAGAAGGGTGGAGGCAGCTCCACAAACGGACGCGACTCCAATGCACAGCGGCTGGGCGTAAAGGCCTTTGCCGGCGAACTGGTTACCGGCGGCTCCATCATCATGCGCCAGCGCGGCACCAAGATTAAACCAGGGCTCAACGTGGGCATCGGTTCCGACGACACGCTCTTCGCCAAGATCACCGGCAAGGTCAAGTTCCAGGACCGCGGCAACCACGGGCGCTTTGCCTCCATCGAGCCCGTCGCAGTCGAGTAGTTCATCAAGATTGGCCCATCAACTAGAAGGCCACGGCTTAGCCGTGGCCTTCTCTATTCCTCGCTGCCCGGTCTTCAGGATTCCGATTCACGCCGCTTCAGGTTCTTGCTGAGAACCTTCTCGACAACCTTCTCCACATCTGTGAGGAAAAAGCTGTCTGCCGGTTGCTGCACGGCGACCTGCGTTCCGGTGTGGCCAAGGGCTGAAGCGATCTCGTTCCAGCGGTAGATGGTGGAGTTCACTGGCATCACCACGGGCTGCCGGGCAGGCTCGGGCAGTGAACCGTACGTCACCCAGATTCCCAGCGCCACCAATACCAGGGATTGATAGACAAACTGCACCGGCGCAATCAGCGGTGCGCGGTGCGACAGAGCCGAGCCCACGATGAAATCGCTCGCGGACATAAGGCCAAAGCCGAGGGAAATGCCAAAGGCCATGTCCCTGGCTGAAAGCCGCAGTGCATTCATGCTAAGGCACAGAAAGGCCAGCAGGCACAGTTCGAGGATGCTTACCGAGCGCATCAGTCCCAGGGCTACGTCAGGCAGGATGAGCATGCCCCGGTTCGTGTACGAGACAGAGGCTAGGCTGACGATGACTGAGACCACTGCAACCCAGCGAAAAGCCACAGTCCCAAACTGCATCAGTCCGGAAAATGCCGACAGAGCCGACCGGAAGACTTCGATGCAAACAAAGAAAAGCATGGTCGCGCTGGCCAGGTACACCGCCCAGTACGCAAAGAAATAAATGACGTAGCAATAGTCGTTGAGCCAATGGTGGGATTGGCCAAACAAGAGAACGAGAAGCACCGGGGTAGACGTTACGCGCAACACTAGGTATGCCCACATCGACGGAAAACGGCGATCAAGCCTCTTGCTCCAAAAAAGAATCCCAAGCACGGTCCAGAGGGCAAACTCAGCGACACTCATCACGGACATCGCGAAGTTTAGAGGCATAGGGGCTCGCTCACTATCCTGAGAACATTCTCAGAATAGCGCCAAAACCTCGTCCGCTCAACAAGAAAGCGGGATTAACCCTGGCACTTTTGTGCTATTACCCTTTTCTACTTCGTCAGGCCGGTGCCGGAGCAGGTCGGGACGTGAGGGCCGCAAGTCGGAACCGGAAGCGTCGCAGAAGGCACGGGCAGTGAACTGGTGGCCGACTGGTGGCTTGCAAACACACGAGAACTGGAGGACGAGAGCGAGGCTGCAGCGGCGCCGGCGAAGACAACGGAGAGAGCGAAAATACGGATAGCGAGTTTCATAGTTGGTTACCTTTCTGAATTTCAAATTGACAGGAACAGCCTGAACCTGCACACTTGAATCGTAGTCAAAACCTATCGACAAGTCCAGATTTTTGATACATATGCATAACTAGTAACTGCCTAAGTTACTAACGTCATTTAGTCCCTCGGTAATCTTTCCGCAGTAACCTTTTCGCCCTTCGATTCACCCACTCCGCTGACCCTCTGCGCATGCTAAAATAGACCTAGGTTATTTCGCGTAAAGCCCCTGAATTTCAAGCGGTTACTTCAAGAGATTCGCCCGGAATTTCAACCCCGGAGCCGCCGCCCGTACGGTGCTGAAAGCGAAAGCCTTGCGAACAAAACCCTATGGCGACCAAGACTATGGCTACTGCACTACCCGAAGAATTGCCCATCCCCGGCGAACACGGCGATAACGACAGCTATACCGGCGAAAACATTAAAATCCTCGAAGGCCTTGAGGCAGTACGCCTGCGCCCCGCCATGTACATCGGTTCGACCGGCGAGATTGGGCTGCATCACCTGGTTTACGAAGTGGTGGACAACTCGGTCGACGAGGCTCTGGCCGGCTACGCCAGAAAGATCGACGTCGTCATTCACGTGGACAACTCCATCACCGTGATCGACGACGGCCGCGGCATCCCCGTGGACATGATGGAGCTCTCCAATGGCAAATCGATGCCGGCCGTTCAGGTGGTGCTTACCAAGCTGCATGCCGGCGGCAAGTTCGACGCCTCCACCTACAAGGTCTCCGGAGGCCTGCACGGCGTCGGCGTCAGCTGCGTTAACGCGCTCTCGCAGGAGTTCAACGTAGAGATCTGGCGCGACGGACACACCTGGGAGATGGACTTCAGTTGCGGCGATCCAGTCAGCGAACTGCGCCAGGCGGGCACCAGCAAGCGTCGCGGGACCAAGGTTCATTTCCTGCCCGACAAGAGCATCTTCAAGGTCACCGAATTCAACTACGATACGCTGGCGCAGAGATTGCGCGAGATGGCCTTCCTGAACAAGGGCCTCGAAATCACTCTCACCGACGAACGCACCGCCGACGCCAAAACCGGCGACCCGCGCCGGGCTGAGTTCAAATACGCTGGCGGCATCTCGGAGTTCGTCAAACATCTTAACCGCGGCAAATCGGTTCTGCATGACAAGCCCATTGTCATGGAGGCCATGCGCGACGGCGTCGATATCGATATCGCGCTGCAGTACAACGACAGCTACTCCGAGACCGTGTTCAGCTTTGCCAACAACATCAACACGGTCGACGGCGGCACGCACCTCAGCGGTTTCCGCACCTCGCTCACGCGCACCATCAACGCCATCGGCCAGTCGCTTGGCCTCTTCAAAGATCTGAAAGAAAACCTCAGCGGCGACGATGTGCGCGAGGGCCTGGTGGCCGTCATCAGCGTCAAACTGCCGCAGCCGCAGTTTGAGGGCCAGACCAAGGGCAAGCTCAACTCTGACATCGCCGGCACCGTGCAGGCCTTCGTCAATGAGCGTCTTGGGGCGTTCCTTGAGCAAAACCCGCCCGTCGCCCGCAAAATCATCAACAAGGCCATTGAAGCGGCGCGTGCCCGCGAGGCCGCCCGCAAGGCCCGCGACTTGACGCGCCGTAAAGGCGCTCTCGATGGCGGAGGCCTGCCCGGAAAGCTCGCCGACTGCTCCGAACGCAATCCCGACCGCTGCGAACTCTACCTCGTCGAGGGTGAGAGCGCCGGCGGCACCGCCAAGCAGGGCCGCGACCGCAAATTCCAGGCCATCCTGCCCCTCAAGGGCAAAATCCTCAACGTCGAGAAGGCGCGCTACGACAAGATGCTCGGCCACGAAGAAATCCGCGCCATGATTACCGCGCTCGGTTGCGGCATCGGCAAGGACGACTTCGACGCCACCAAGATCCGCTACGGCAAAATCATTCTCATGACCGACGCCGACGTGGACGGGTCGCACATCCGCACCCTGCTGCTCACCTTTTTCTTCCGCCACATGACGGAGCTCATCAAGCGCGACAACATCTACATCGCCCAGCCGCCGCTCTTCAAAATCAAGAAGGGCCGCTTCGAGCAGTACATCAAGGATGAGCGCCAATTCGTCAAGGTCATGGTCGACCGCGCTTCTGAAGGCATGGTGGTGCGCCACGGCGAAGAAGCCGTCCGCATTGAGGGCGCCGACCTCACACGTTTCATGGGCACGCTCAACGAGTATCTCGGCTTTGTCGAGAAGGTCGACCGGCGCATCCGCAATGAGAAGCTCACCGAGATGCTGGCGCGCGCGGAGCTTATCCACCGCGCCGACTTCGCCTCGCAGGCCGAGAGCAACGTTCCGCCCAAGCTGGCGGCCCTCCACACGCAGCTTATCGAGTTGGCAGACGAGTTCCAGTTCAAGGTCGCCGATCCCATCGAAGACGAAGAGCACCACACCTGGTCTGTCTGCTTTACCGATGCGCAGGGCGCCACGCGCTGCATCGACTGGACCCTGGCCTCAAGCCCCGAGTTCCGCCAGATGATGTCCAAGTACACCCTGATCAAGGAATTCCTCGAGCCGCCGTTCCTCATCGAGTACGCCACCAAGGCCTCGGCCGTTGTGGCTGCGGAAGATGCCGAGGAAGCCGAAGAGAGCGAGGGCACCGAGGTGCAGGCTGAAGTGAAGCAGGCCCGCCGCGCCACCCGCATTCCGCGCGAGCCAGTTGAAAAGCAGACCGCCCGCGAACTCTTCGCCTACATCGTCGAACAGGGCAAGAAGGAGTACTCGGTCCAGCGTTACAAGGGCTTGGGAGAGATGACCGCTACCCAGCTTTGGGAGACCACCATGGACCCCGAGCACCGGACGCTCCTCCAGGTAAAACTCGAAGATCTCGTCGAAACCAACGAAATCTTCACCACGCTGATGGGCGAAGACGTAGAAAAGCGCCGCAAATTCATCGAAGACAATGCCCTCGACGTAAAGAACCTCGACATCTAGAGCGTGTTTCAAAATGCGCTTTGTGTCAGGGCACGACTTCACAGCTTGCGGAAAAACTCGTCCGGAGTTGCACGAAGTGTCAGGGCACGACTTCAGTCGTGCCGTAAACGCCTTAAAAACAACGCCGGGCTTTACAGGCTGCGGAAAAACCCTTAATTCCGGTCTGGTTTTGTCCTTGGGACGG
>Ga0118677_10003808_pt1 | contig 28135 bp, 25 predicted proteins | sample AliMusrvi5mmetaG_FD_86154 | JGI IMG/M metagenome (GOLD analysis project Ga0118677, IMG submission 86154) | reverse complement strand
ATGTAACATCTGTGACTATCTCCATTTTGTTGCATGGGTAAAAATTATCATATATATAAATATAAATATTATATACTTTTATAAACAAAAGTCAAATATATTTGTGTAGTAAAATAAATCTCCGAGATTGTAGTTTGTAAAGCACCACTACGCCCAAACAATGTTGTAAGTGAATATTGTAAATTCGTAAGCAGGTTATATAGCATTCATTCACAAGCTTACATATGTGGATTTCTGTTCTGCAGGGTTGAGCTCCGTTATTTTAAATTAAACAAAAAATCCTCTTATGAAGGACATTTGGAGGCACCCGCGGGATTCGAACCCGCGAACCGAGGTTTTGCAGACCTGTCTATTAGACCACTCTAGCAGGGTGCCATAAAGATTATACTGTATTGCATTTTTTTGTTTTAACTAGCATCGATGGGATTTGCCGGCTTTAGTAGGGTTGTAGACCTGTCTACTTGCCCTGTCATTTACTGCGGGGTTAGACCACTCTAGTAGTGGGCCGTATATAATTAACATTATATGTATATATATATATATATGTTAACTATTTTCAATCCTATTTCTACGTTCTAAGTCCTTTAATTTCCCTTTCCATCTGTTTTTTTACATCTCTCTCCTTGAGCACTTGTTTCTTCTCTATCTTTCTCATAAGCGTACCGACTCAGATTTTGAGCTTGATGAGGCCACGCTTGTTGACAAAAATTTCTAGTGGAACGATGACGGTTCATGACTTGTCAGTGGCCGAAGACACTTTAGCTAGTTCTTTCTTGGTGATCAATAATTTTCTCCTGCCCTTGGGTTGATAACTCGGTACGAGGAGTGGTGATGTTTTTTCGTAGAGCGGAATGTCCATATTGAGCACTCGTAATTCTTTATTATCAAATCTTACAATACTGTCTTTGATATTTACATGACTGCCCTTGATTGATTTTACTTCGTGTCAACGCAAAACAATACCGACTTCATATTCCTTGTCGATAGCATAATCATGATAGGCGTGTCTATTTTTTGTGATAACTTTCATGTATATTATTTTTTTGTCATTGCGCGGAACTAAGTGACAAAGCAATCTAGAATAACAAACTAAGATTGCTTCGCTACGCTCGCAATGACGTTAAAGAAGTTATTTACTTTTCATCCGATTGATTGTGGTCTTTCAAACGCCGAGATTGATGTATACATTCAATATCGCTTTGGCATCAGTGAAATTCTGTGATTGGTAATAATGACCAGAAAGCTCATTAAACTCTGGATTTATAATCAAGCCTACAATGCTTTTGTAGTACATCATCACGCCTATGTCTTGTGGAATATTTATTTGTACTTCTGCTGCTGCACCTTGGATTTCCAATGCATTTCCTGACAACACATTCCCGATATCAATTGTCATATCGTCTAATCCTGCGTGAAGTGTCAGTGTTTTCCGTTGTAGTGAAGTCAGATCGATAGTAGGTGATCAGATTAAATTTTTTATATAGATGTGATTGAACATTGTGTCTTCAGGAAGTGCGAGATTAAGTTTGCTAACATTCTTTTGGAGGAGATTTCGATCTGTGTTCTCATTGAATTTGATGTAGGGCGTATTGCTTATTTCTCCTGAGGAAACAGACAAATCTTTATCTGAATTCCATGATCATTCTATTCTGCTCTTCTTTTTCCCTCCTTGGATGGACGAACTACCTGCTAATGTCTGGAGGTAAAGATTGACCCCCGTTGTCTTGTCGACATTGGATAGTGTATAGTTGATTGTAGTTCATCACTTCCATTTCGTCGATGGGTTGAGCGAAGTATAGACGCTTATCGTAAATAGTCATCATCGCACCGTCAAAAACAGAATCAATCAAAAGAGTTTCCCGAATATGCCTTTATAGCTTCGGATGATGATGGAACTCAATATGATGACGATAGGGAATATTTGGTGGAGTTTGAAACTATTGATGGAAAGACTCAACATACCTGTAGATTCTCCGAGCATCAAAAATCCTATAGCGAGTAATGCGATGATGGTCAGCGTCCTGAAAAATCCATGAATCCTTTGTTTTTTGTAGATTATTCTTTCTACGATTTGGACGACTGTCTGTTGGGGTTGTGGCTCTGTTTTTTTTTGCTCCTGGATATGTGGTGGGGGAGTGTAGATCGGAACTGATTTTTTTGTTTCAGGAATATTTTCTTGTACGTCATCAAGATTCCTATGTAACTCTTTATCTATGAAACTTCTCCCCTCGACCATACTAAAAAACTAATGATAAATGATAGATTATACATGATAGATTCTTATGTCTTGATACTTATGTCTTGATACTAGAATATAATTTCAGTCGCTTTGATTCTAATCTGTTTCATATCGTCTCTCGTTCTCAAGGTTACCGTACCGTCTTCTAGGCTTTGGTGATCGACGGTGATGCAGTAGGGAGTTCAGATTTCGTCTTGTCTGCGATAAGATTTTCCGATATTTCCGCTATCATCGAATTCACACATATAGTCCTTACTAAGTTTCTTAAAAATATCATGTGCCATCTGCACCATTTTCTCATCCTTTTTTACCAATGGAATAATGGCAAATTTGATAGGAGCGACATTTTTATGAAATCTCACAACAACTCTCGATGCTTCAGCTCAGTTTCCATCTGTATATTTCTCTTCATCGTAGGCGTCTATCATCGCTGTCAAAATAGCTCTCGTAAGCCCTCGGCTTGGTTCAATGACATGTGGAATATATCTTTTGCCCGTATAAGGATCGTTGTATTGCATATCTTTCCCTGAGTACTGCATGTGCTGTTTTAAATCATAATCCGTTCTGTATGCGATACCCTGCAATTCTCCTCGTCCCCATGGGAATTCGTACTCTACGTCTCGCGTTCATTTACTATAAAATGATAATTCATCTTTATCATGTTCTCTAAATTTCAATTTATTTTCTTTGATCCCTATTTCATCGATCCGTCGCTTCTTGCTCGCTTCCATCCATTCTTTCAAAGACTTGAGCCCGACTTTCTCATCATTTTCTACAAAATATTCTATCTCCATCTGATAAAATTCTCTCACTCTAAACATAAAGTTTCCTGGAGTGATTTCGTTTCTAAATGCTTTTCCTATCTGAGCTATCCCAAATGGGACTCTACTCCTTGTTGTATCGAGAATGTTTTTGAAGTTGACGAATATTCCTTGTGCTGTCTCTGGTCTGAGATAGATTTCTTTCCCTTCTCCTTCGACGATTCCTTGCTCTGTTTTGAACATTAAGTTGAATTGTTTAGGCTCAGTCCGGTCGCAGGCTCAGCATTTTGGGCATTTAATATTTCATTTTACAAGAAAATCTCTTTGTTCTTCAAAGGTCCATGCTTCAGGATTTTTATCATTTACTTTAGTTAATTCACCAATTTTTTTTTCTTTATTCTTCCATATGATTAAAATATCTTCAATTAATTTATCAGCCCTATATCTACTTTTGCATTTCTTGCAATCGACCAACGGGTCGGAGAATCATCAGACGTGACCTGAGGCTTCCCGTACTTTGGGATTCATCAAAATCTGAGAATCTAATCAGATAATATCTTCTCTTTCTTGGACGAAATATTTTCGTCGAATATTTTCTATATTCCTTTTGATTTCTACGCCGTAAGGTCCCAAATCTCGGGCATTAGCCAAACCGCCGTAAATATCTGATCATGGATAGGCAAATCATCTCCTTTTTGCTCGTGAAACGATCGTATCTAAGCTAAATGTCATAAAATAATTGTTTAAATGTTAAAATGTTCAAATGTTGTTATATAGCCGTCTTAGTATATAAAAAAAAGGGAGGATTTTGCAATTGGAAATCGGGCTAAAGATTGTTGTATGAAAATTTGCACATCATCCTTCAAAAGTATGTTTTATTAGTTTTGAGTGAATTATGGGTAAATTTCATCCTATAAAGAAAGTATCTCTAAAATTTGCATTATTTTCAATTCTGAGTATACTTATATTAGGAAGAAGGTCTTGTATATAACTATAATGCGATGCACTACCAGTGTACTTACTGTACTCTATAAAGTTTCGTATCTAAAAGTGCCACCAAAAACAAAAATAAAAAACCTATTATTTATCTTCTTTTGTGGCGTTACGCTTTTACCTACTATTTTATATATTATCTATGGTATTGTCAAAAACTGGTTTATACCTTTGTGTATATTCTGTTTGTATCGTATTTGTTGCGTCCGTTTCGGTAGATAAAATCTTTCTCTTTTACTAGAATACTAGTGAAACTCTGATTTTTGCAACGTTTTGTATATAAGTTCCTCTTCCTTACCTTATAAAAAAAAGTCATCAGAAATTTGATTTATCGAATTTCAGGACCTAGAAAAAAAAGTCATCAAAAATTTGACAAATAAAAAATTATGTATATAATTACATTGTTATCATCTTCTCTCAATACTATATATTCGTTCATACTGATATATACTATAGGAAGAAGGTCATGAAAAGCTACATTGTTACTTTTCAAAAGGTATCAATTGTTCTTGAGATTACAAACTATATAACGTATGTACTTCAACGTTATCGTGATACTACTAGCTGTATTATGATAATTACAGTGTATATGTTTGTGTTAGTTTGTCCCTTTATGCTAGTGAAAATATCCCTTGAACAGGCACTCTATATTTCTTCACAGCGATATAGATGGTTACTGCTTGCTATGGTCTTCTCCCTTTATTAAGAAAAAAATCTTCTCTCAATACTATATATTCGTTTATTACTGATATATACTATAGGAAGAAGGTCATGAATATACGCGTTGACTTGTGTCAATAATGTCGCTTGTCTACGAATTCCTTGTGATTTTGTACTTCAAAGTTACCATGATGATAATTAGCATTATCGTGATAATTATAGTGCTTCTCTTTATGAGGTTTCGCTCAGGTTTTATCCTTGAAAATCGCTAATTGAAATAGGCTCTAAAAAAGTGTAACGTTTATTTTCTCATAAAGTCTCTTTGTGATGGATGAGCGTTGTATATATTTATCGATTTTCTTCCTTACCCTATAAAACTGAATCGCTTATTAGCGATTTTTTTTTATTTTCTTGATTTGGTAATTCAAAAGGCTAATATCTTTGTATATTTATCTTTTATGCCTGGATATATCATGATTGACTGTATCTTTTGTAAGATCATTGCTGATGAAATTTCTAGTGTCAAAATCTGGGAGAATGATCAGTTTATCGCGATATTTGATGCACTCCCTGCATGCAAGGGACAAACATTAGTGATACCCAAACGTCATTATGATTCAGATATATTTTTGATGGATGATGATATATATTTATCCCTTATGCTTGCAAGTAAGAAAGTTGTAGCATTACTTAAGAAGTGATTTTGAGTAGAAAAAATTGGCTTGGTAGTAGAATGATTACAAGTACCGCATGCTCATGTAAAACTCTATCCTTTCCGATGAGGAAAATCATTTACATGATGACTTACTGGGCATACGTTAGCTGATGTGAATGAGTTAAAAAAACTTTGAGAAATGATTAAATCTTAATTTTTTATTTTCTTACCACATATTTTCATGTTTACCTTTCCACAACTCCTTCTCCTCTGGGTGGCGCTCTTTATTTTGGCGATGTGATTGCCTATGATCTTCGCTCCAAAAAAATTCGGTACTATCATGGAGAAATCGCTTAAAAATTCTGATGTTGTCAGGATTCGAGGCTTTCTCACTTTGATAATCTGATTTCTTTTTTTGACCGTCTACCAAAAATTCAGTCATGGTCGGGCGATGACGTTCTCTATTTTTGGGTATTTTTCATTGGTTAAATGAGTAGTGCTTTTACGATTTCCTGGCTATTGATATACTAAGTTTAAGTGGTTCTACACATCTCGTACAGGATCAGTTATAACCTGATTAGTTGTATTTCTTTTTGCATTATTTTTGGTTTGGATAGCGCTTATGAAAATCTAGAACATATTCCAATATATACTAAATATATGGAAAGGCGGGCCTAGCTCGTCTTTTTCATTAATCGCACAATATTGTATTGACTTTATTATCTAAATTAGTATTCTAGTAAAACTTTTCCAACTTTTCCTATATGAATTTTATCTATTCATATAGATGAAAACGATGGGGAACTCATCTTCGTACATACTTGTTGATTTCCCTCATCTTATTTTAATTACTCATATATTATTATGACTTGTTCTGATTTACATGTAAAAATGCACGGTAAGGTCTCTGTTTGACCTAAGTCCCAAGTCGTTATCCCCAAAGATGTGAGAGAACTTCTCAATATCAAACCTGGTGATGACTTGATGATTATCTCTAAATGAGATATGGCTATAGGAATGATTAAGTCTGACGATGTCCATAAATTTCTCAAATATATTCATTCTGAATTAAATGATTAAAAAATTAAAAGATTAAAAAATTGCTTTTTAGTTTGTGTTGTTACATAGTATGAAAAACTTCTCTCTTATATGCTTCATTGCTCTTTCTCTCTTGTTTGTGACATGATGTGGAAAAACGGTTGATACAAGCATAATATCTACAGGTTCAGTACAATGATTTACTACTACTTATAAAGTAGGTGTTTCACCGTCATTTCAAAATACTATGTATGGCACCGTCGTCGCTGATAGTATCAAGAGTATCGTCACCAATAGGTGAGGGATTTTGCAGTACATTGATTGTCAACCGGGAAAGGAAGTGACCAAAGATACTATTATCGCTAAAATACAGTCCAACCCTTATGATTTAACGTATCAAAATTCTGCCATCCAATTATCTACCTTACAAGATCAACTGAATAATCTGACTTCGATTTACTCGATGACTGAGGATACCTTGGTATTGCAAAAGAATATTCTCCAAGATCAGTATGATAACAATACCAAGCTTCTTGATAACTTGGATAAATCACAGGAATATAGTGCATCAAGCGTACAATATCAGGAGCAACTCTTGCAGCAGCAATATACATCGCTCCAAGATTCCAAAACAGTTGATATCAATAAGATGAAAACAAGTATTTCTAACGCGTACAAACAATATATGATTATGATAAAAGATGCTTTGAAGAAAGTGAATGATGTGTTTACTACTAGTTCATATTCTGTTTCTGATAATAATTCTCAACTAAAACAACAAGTACTTTCTGAATATTCTAGACTTTCCAATAAGCTTTCCGATACGATGACGACTGAGCAATTTTCTCAATATCTCTCAGATATGTCTGACTTTATGAGCTTAGCTGCGAGCAGCATAATTGCTACTACGCCATCGACACCATTACCCCAATCAAGTAGTTTGTGAATTTCTATCGATGGTTTCTATACTACATTCACTACTTTGGCTACAACCTTCGTATGAAGTAAATCTGCTTTCGATACGATTGCAGCATCGTATGATTCTGTCAAAAATACTTACAATACTCAACTCAAAAGTGCTGATATCAATGTAGACAATATGAACAACAATACTGCAAAATCTACTGCATTAGCACTAGAAAATCAAGTCGCCAATATGGAACTTGCACAGCAAACTTTAGCTACGCAACTAACTGCTGCTGATGAAAATAAACAGATTCAGCTCATCGGACTCAAAAATCAAGTCCTTACCTTGAAACAAAATATTGCTGTCTTATCCAATTCCATTGATGGAGAAGTACTCTACGCTGGCGTGAACGGCATCGTTAAATCCAGGACTATCGGCGAGGATAACAAAGTCGCTCCTAATACTTTGCTCTGTCAGATTTCTCCTAAGGATCCAGGAAATTTGAGTTTACAAATATTTTCCTATCAAGAAATCCCTTTGTGAACCAAGGTAGCTATTGCCAACGAGGCAGGAGATTTTCTCGGCACTTGAACTTTGATGTATGAATATCCTTACAAAGATCCAATCACACAGAACTATATCTACGAGATACCCGTGATCACATTACCCCTCATAGAAAACGAGAGAGTACTCATTACGTCATCTCAATTGGCAAATTCAAGTCAGATCCGAATCCCTCTACAATATGTCAGTCCAAGACTGGAAGGGAATTTAGTGAGACGTAAGTCAGTAACTGGTGTCCAGAATGTGTATGTAACGCTAGGGAATATCGATGATTCAAATGTGCAGGTTATAAGTGGATTGAGTGTCTGAGATGAGATAGTGCAATAAGATTTATTTTAATAATATCCTCATGGAAATTTTTGATCCACATGAATATGCTAAAATTTCTCTCAAACATCAGACAAGAGAATTTTTTAATGTTATATCTCATGAGCATCTTAACCAACTCGATAAGGTTTTGAGACGTGCACTAGTTTTTTCAAATTCTTCAATTACGGAAGATTTTATTCCATACGAGACATTGAATGATATTGTTGAATTGTCTGATGAAGATACACTAATAAATAGTTTGCATGTGAACAATAGCTCAATTATTCACTTGGTTTGTTCTCCTCACCAAATAAAACAGTGATTGGTCGAGGCGCAAACATTTGAATTAATTGAAGATAAATGCAATGATTGATCATTATTTTTATTGAGACATAAACAGACAAGTGCTGTAATTTCTGTTTCTGGAGAACAGTATAATGGATTATGGAGTAAGGTGAAAAATAGCCCTTATGGTACATATGAATTAGAAGATTCTAATCTTACCGTGGTGTGAAAAGTATCTATTGTGGATTGTGTAAACGAAAAAACAATGCTATTGTCTTTAATAAGGGATGTGTTTGAGGTTTGAAAATTAAGAGGTATTAGAGCTAAAATGTGTTTTTCTCTTATAGAATGAAAGAAACTTAATGCCATTTATTATCCTCCTATAAGTTTTGAAAATTTTGAGATGGGTGGTAATTTCCGATGTCTTTTTCTAGAAAATAGTTGGAAGACAAATGAATATTGTTGTGGGAGATTTGAGAGAGAATATCCAGAGTTGGCTTCATTTCTACGCAACGAACTAGGCAAGATAAAGGCTGCTGAAGGTGATTGATGGGAGTCGGTAAGAAAGGAGTTGTATGAGGCATATTTGATAATGAGAGGATATGGTGCAACGGACATTGCACTTTGTAGTTAATCATAATCTATGATCCACTTCCTGAAGAAAAATAAAGTAGCGATATTCCCGGGACGCGGGCAAACCAATCCAGAAAATTTGTTTTCTCGTTACTTACCCCACCCTTTATCCCTCCCCATTGCATGGAGAGGGACTAGACCCCTCTCACACGGAGTGGAGAGGGGGTAGGGGGTGAGGTAACTAACAAACAAAATAAGGGGTTTGCTAAAAAAAAGAAAAGATATTATTTATTCGTTTCGTCGTTTATTATGATTCACTTCTTGAAGAAAAACAAAGTAGCGATATTGGTGTTTACCATGTTCATCTGAATATACTGAGCATTCAGTGTTTTTACTATACCCAAAGAAGCGCAGCCATCGGTCAATATTCCTTATTATTATGTTAGTGTCAGTTACTTAGGCGCTGACCCTTCTTCGATAGAGGAGCAGGTGATTATCCCATTGGAACAGAAAATCAAATCAATCACAAATATCGATAAGATCACGTCGACTTGTTATTATAATTTTGGAACCATCCTTGTCCAATTCACTACGGCCAAAAGCGATGTCGATGCAGCTAAGGACCTGAAAGATGCTATAGACCAGGTGTATCCTACACTTCCAACTGATGCAAATTATCCAACGGTCAAAAAAGTATCGGTCAGTGATACTCCTGTTTATTCGTTTTCTGTCGCGGGGAATGTTCCTACGCAAGTCATGTACAATACTCTCAAAGGCTTAGAAGATCAAATAAAATCTGTGGCATGAGTCTCTGATGTAAACATTATCGGTAAGCCAGTTCAGGAAGTGAAACTCACATTTGATGCACAGAAACTAGCACTCCTTGATTTGGATTTCTCTATGATAGTTGGACAACTTAAAAGCACTTTTGTAAAATTTCCTGTGGATAAAAAAGATGTCGCTGGTAAGTTATATTCATTTGAAATAACCAATTATGAAACTAATCTGACCTGATTGATTCAGCAGCTCAAAAACTATGATTTGCTCGATGTCGCTGGGAAAAATATCAAACTTAGTGATATTGCAACTGTATATTTAGGATATAAACAACAGGATAAAAAGTCGTTCGTGATTACGGATGTGAATAGTCTAGACACGCAAAACGCTCTCTCCTTTCAGATAAAAAAATCTCCTGGCTATAGTCTAGATACGTTTGTTGATACATTGAAAACTGTCGTTACTACATATGCAAAAACCACTCCTAATCTCACATATACGGAAACTTTATCTCAGAAAGAAAGCATACAAAGGACGTATGGATTGTTTATGGAAAATTTTTGGGAGACTGCATTGCTTGTATTCTGTATCATTCTGCTTTTTCTAGGATTCAGATCGTCACGGCTGATAATGCTTTCGTTCCTTATCGTCTATCTGGGTAATTTCATTTATCTCAAATCCATAGGATATAGTTTTAATAATATCGTTTCGTTCGCTCTGATCCTGGTGCTAGGGATCATGATCGATAATCTGATTGTAATCACGCAGTGAATTGTCGTCGGTCTACAGAAATACGCAGGAAATATTTGGGAAGCAATTGCAGATTCGCTCAAAAACTACGGCAAACCTATTTTCTTCTGAACATTAACGACGATCGTTATATTCATCCCGCTCTATTTCTGATTGACATGAATCATGGGCGAATATCTCAAGGCGATGCCGATAACTATTATCTCTAATCTAGCTATTTCATTAGTAGTCACTATGTTTATTTTGCCCGTTCTTGCCTTATTTTTCTATAAATCATGACAAGTATATGTTTCTCCACCTTCTTTATCGTTTTTGGAGAGAACCTGAGTCAAATTCGCTAATCGATATCATCGTAAAAATCAAACGAAATGGGGATCCAGATGAATAATTTTTTTATTTCTTGCGTTTTTTGTTTGAGCGTTGTCCCTTATTCCCTTAGGGATTGTTAAGTTCTCCTTTATGGGGAATATTGATTCCAATAATGTCTGGATGAATCTCAAATACCCTCCATGAATCAGTATGACTGATAATCAGGAATATACTTCCAAAGTTGCTAAAGCAACGCTAAAATATTTCCAGACGGTTATGTCAGGTGTGGTCAAGGATATATCTATAGATCTATGACAATGATATTCTCTCCAATGAGCATGAGGTGCTGGGAATAATGTAAGCTCATTTACTATAAGACTTGTCGATACGACACAAAGAAATAAAAAATCTTTTCAAATAGTCGAGCAGATGCAAAAGGAATTACTTGCTGCATTGAAAGAAAAATATGCATTTGTTCAAGACATTTCTGTCTTCACTACTCAAGCTTGAGCATCGTCGGGTAAGCCCGTCGCTTTCAATATCGTTGGTGATGATTATCAAAAGATCAATGATTATGTCAAGGAGATATTGCCAGATATCAAAGCTATCCCTGGGGTCTTTAATGTTGGAATCTCTATAGAATATACCAATGGAAAGATCGTGTATGTTCTGGATGAAAATAAAGCTAAATCCCTAGGTATCACCAGTATGTCTTCTGTTACTGATCTTATTGCACTTAAGAATGCTGGATACGAATCCAATGGTGTCAAAATCAAAGATTTTTCTGATTTTGGTAGCGATACATTATCGTTGAATGCATTCTTATCGACTGATTTGCCTGTAGATCAGACCAAGATAGGTAAAATTACTTTGGATCAAATCATCAGTAAAAAAGAATTACAACCAGAAATTAATGCTATTATCAGAGAAGACGGTAAAAGATGTATATCTATTCAAGCTGACAAAACTAATAGTGCGGTTTTGACTGATATTACTTTGGCGATTGATAAGGTGATAAAAAAACATCCTTTGCCTGATGACTTACAAAAGACAACCTGATGAGATGCTGCTTCACTCACACAAGCTTCGTCTGATTTAAGCAAGGCTATGCTTATCTGACTTATCCTTATGATCCTTGTTTTGATCATTCAATTCAACAACATCAAATATGCTATCGTCATTGTTTCTAGTGTGTTTCTTACTATTTGATGAACTATTGTTATCCTTGCTTTGACCTGATATGATCTGACCTTCCCTGCGATGATAGGTATCTTCTGAGTCATGGGGGTCTGAGTAAATCAAGCGTTGATTCATCTTGAAGACTTCAAATATTATTATGAAGAGAAATGACTTTCTGTGGTAGATAGTTTTCAAAAAAGCATTGCTGAGAGATTCATTCCTATATTTCTTACGAAGGCGACGACTATTATCTGACTCATTATTCTCGCTATGAAAGATGAATTATTTTGATCTATGGCAATAGGATTTATTGGCTGATTGATTGTATCGTTCTTTATTACTCTATTGTATATACCGTCACTGATGAATTTGGTGTCTAGAGAATACCATCATAAACGTGAAGAATTCGAATAATTTTACATATTTTGTTTATCTATGTTGTCTATAAAAAACAGTGAAGTAATAAATGATATTTCTGAATTGCCGGCTTAATTCAAAGATTTTATAGAAAGTAAAAAACATGATATTACTAATGTTTTACTTTTGGAACCTATGTTTCTCAAACAAAAATTGAAAGACATAAGGCAACAGATCGTACAAGAAAGTCTAAAATATATAGGACAGCCTTCTCTAAAATATGTATGACCTGATGCTGGTGTCGATGAAAACTGATTTGATTGTTCTGGCTTTATAACATTTATTTTAAAAAAATTTGGTTTAGATGTTCCTGGTATAAGACGTTCGTTTGAATACTTTGATACATATGGAGTGACCGTTCATGATACACATAAACAACCTTGAGATCTTATATTTTTTTCTAGAAAATGAATAATTCCTACGCATATATGAATGCTTATTTCCGATAATGAATATATCCATGCACCATGAAAAAATGATAGCCGTATCGAAATCTCTCCTATACAACAAGAACCCATAGAAAATATTTCTCATAATACATTATATGAATCTAATCCTATATGATTTAAAAGAATTGCTTTTATAACAACTCCACAACAAAAGGGAAAATGGAATCTTAATAGATTCAATAAAATAGTATAATTACTTGATAAAACATTCTGATTATCTATAATTTTTTTTTGAATGTATTTCATGTTTTTTTCTGCTTCGAAAATGGAATGCCTGCAAAATTTTGATATTCCTCTATTTAAGGTTGGTTTAAGGTAAATATATATAAGTTGAGCATATGTGATTCATTTCATTTTTTTTATCTTGTAAAAAGACGTATCATGGAAAAATTCATACAGAAGGCTAAAGACTTCTTTACAGTCAGAAACTCTCTTATCGTTGTTATCTGTATATTGTCGTTTATATTGATTGTGCAGAATGTCCATAGATACGGATGACATAGGTCGTATCATAATTTAGGATGATCAGTAACTACCTCTCGTGGAGCGTGATGATTAGGTGCAATGAGAATACCAGGAGTATGATGAGGAATGATGTGATGATGATATGCCGGTAGAAGATGAGGCAATTAATTATAGAGAATAGATATACATTATTTTTTTACTTTAATTTAATATAAAATGGATATAAACGATATTTCTAAGAAAACCTGGGAGATAACAAAAAGTCATAAACGATATGTACTTGCTGCTGTTGTCCTTCTTTTTTTTGTAGTTAGATGATGTTCTTCATCAACTACTACCACAGCAACAACTGCTACGCAAACATATATTGTTAAGAGTGGTACTATTGAAAATACGCTAAAGCTTATCTGAACTACGAAGATAACGAATATGCAGACGCTTGTCTTTTGAGCTGAGGGGAAAGTGAAATGACTTTATGTAAAAGAAGGCGATAAGGTAAAAGCTGGACAACTTCTTGCTGAACTTGATAAAAAACAGCTTAGTATAAGCTTATCCCAACAATCATTGAGTATCCAAAATGCAAGGATAAATTATAACAAACTTCTGACGCAATATACTCCTATTGATATAGCTAAGGCTCAAAACGATGTCAATAGTGCTCAAAGCAAATTGGATATAGCAAAAAAAGAGTTAATAGATCTTCAATCAGCAAGATGAACTACTGTACAAGTAAACAGTCCTAAAATACAAACTATCATTATCTCTACAACAAACTATATAAATAGTGCTAAAAATATTTTGAAAGATATTGATCAGGTTTTCTATATCACAAAAAACGATTCCACATATGCTGATGTCCAGATAAATATTTCTGCTAAGGATGCTTCATCCGTATCTGCTATAGAAAATGGTTTTCGTCAGAATACAGATGTATTAAATCAATTGACGACCAAACTTTCATCGATTGCATGACAGACAACAGCAGAAATGACTACGATACAAGATCTTCAAAATACCACTAAAACTTTTTTGAATTCTCTTTCACTTTTGGTTGAATCATCTTCAAATGCAGCACAAAATACGATAACAAGTATTTCTTTGTCTCAATCAGATATCAATAGTTGGGTAGCTAAATTTACTAGTGATAATTCCACAATATTATCAATGCTTTCGAGTGTGAATGCTAGTATACTAGATCTTCAAAATACTGCAAATGATATTCCAGCCAAACAAAGCGAAATAAGTACTGATGAGGCTCAATTGCAAACTTACCAACAAACATTGCAGGATATGCAAAATTGACCTGATTCTAATACGAGGACGCTTCAATCAAATTCTATCAAACAATCTCAACTTAGTTATGAGCAAACTTCACAACAGTTAGATAATTATCAAATCACAGCTCCGTTTGATGGCACTATTGATACTATAGGATTTAAAGTAGGAGATACAGTTTCTTACAATGCTGGTTCTTCTGCTAATGGTATAACTGTTTCCAATCCTGATTCTTATCAGGTAACTACTCTGATAGACCAGATAGATATCGTGAAAGTACAACCTGGACAACCTGTGGGAATTACCTTTGATGCATATCCTGGATATACTATCACGTGAACTATTGGCAGCATAGATCCGACACCAGTAACTAGTGCTTGAGTGGTTTCCTATAAAGCAACAATCAATCTCAAACAGTTTAGTGGCAATAAAATATATGACAGTATGTCAGCAAACGTCAAAGTCATAATCAATAATAAAGATAACATCCTGATTATACCTACTGCTGCAATACAAACAACTTGAGATCAGACATTTGTATGGACTAAACAATGAATGAAAATTATTTCTATTGGTATAACCGATTGAACGAATACTGAGATTTTGAGCTGATTACAAGCAGGCGATGTAGTTTCTGAAAAAGCATATCAAGTGCAGGCTGCAGCAGCATCAACTAGCATTTTCTGACAAAATAAAAGCTCTAGTAGTACATGAAGCTCTTGAACAAGAAATTCATCATCAGCATCTTCGTTTAGAATGCTTCAAGGTGCCTGAGGATGAGGTCCTGGAAATTAATTTTTATTTGCATTCAAAAAAAATCAACTTATGATAGAACTCAAACGTATCAAAAAAGATTATATGAGTGGAAAAGAAGTCATGCAGAAGGTTTTGTTTGGTATCGATCTAACCATCAATGATGGGGATTTTTTTGCAATCATGTGACCTTCATGATCAGGCAAATCCACGCTTATGAATATCTTGTGACTTTTGGATACTCCTACGAGCGGTGAATATATCCTTGATGGGATAAAACTTCCTGAAATGACAGAAAATGAGAAAGCACAATTACGCTCAAAAAAAATATGATTTGTATTTCAGGCATTCAATCTCATCCCTAGAGTAAAAGTTATAGATCAAGTCATGCTTCCTATGTTTTATCAATGAATACCAAGATGAGATGAACGTGAAAGAGCGATAGCAGCTCTTGATAAAGTAGGATTAGCACATAAAGTGGATAGTAAACCCAATCAATTATCGTGATGAGAACAACAGAGGATAGCTATTGCGCGTGCGATAGTGACCAATCCTACCTTGATTCTCGCCGATGAACCTACAGGAAATCTTGATACCAAGACAAGTATTGAGATAATGAATATTTTTACCAAACTCAATAAGGAATGAATAACAATTGTCATGGTTACGCATGAACCGGATATCGCAGTTTTTGCAAAACATAATGTACATATGAGGGACGGATTGATAGAAAGAGTCCATATCAATACTGAAAGTGGAATCAAAAATGCTTGAAGTTCTAAGTTACAAGCTGCAAATGATAAAGAAGCAAAACAATAATTTGGATGATTAGAAAATTACGTTTAAAAATTTAACATTTAACATTTCATAAAGGATGTCTGTGTGGATATATTTAAAAAATGCATTTGATTCGTTGATTGCGAGTAAATTGAGATCCGGACTCAGTTCATTGGGTATCATTATTGGTATTTTGTCTGTAGTTGTATTGTTGGCGCTAGGACAGTGAGCTACTGCATCCATCCTTTCAAATATACAATCATTGGGTACCAATCTCTTGATGGTCAGTCCATGATGATCTCAGCAGTCCAATGTCAGATGAGCAGCCTGAGGAAGAGGATCAGAAAATGTCCTTACTATTACCGAATCCGATTTGATCAGTACATTGCCTAATGTGGCTATGGTCTCTCCTGAATATTCTTCCAGATGACAATTCATTTATCTCAGCAATAACGCTCAAGAGACTGTATATGGTGTAATGCCATCCTACCTTCAAGTTCGTAACTCTACCGTAGCATATGGATCTTTCATTACGCAAAGAAATGTAGATGATGTTGATAAGGTTGCTGTGATTTGATCTGATACTGCCACGGTATTATTCGGCGATGTAAATCCTATAGGAAAAGATATCCGTATGGGGAACAATATTCTCACTGTGATTGGTGTGATGAAGGCAAAGTGAACACAAGGATTTGGTAATGCTGATGATGTCGTTTTCGTCCCTTTGACTACTGCACAAGAAAGACTTTTTTGAACTAAATATCTTTCTGATATTTCATTGTCGGTGACTAGTGCTGATGCAGTGGATACAACAAAAACAGTTATTACCAATGCTTTGCTTGATCATTTTAATATCAAGGATCCTACTGCAGCGAATTTCAGTATTCAGAATCAGGCTGATATGGTATCTACAATATCTTCTGTTACGGGCACTTTGAAACTGTTTTTGTGAGCGATTGCTGGTATAGCATTGTTGGTCTGAGGTATCGGTGTGATGAATATCATGCTGGTCTCTGTAGCAGAAAGGACTCGTGAAATATGAATCCGTAAAGCGGTCGGAGCTCAGAATAAAGATATCATCATGCAATTTCTTTGCGAGTCATTGGTCTTATGCATTATCGGTGGAATTATCGGTATTCTTCTTAGTTATCTCATAGTCTTCGCTTTGAAAAACGTCATCCAATGAATCATAACGTTACAATCTATCTTGATGGCTGTCGGATTCTCAATCCTCATCGGCTTATCGTTTGGTATTTTCCCTGCATATAGGGCTGCTAGGCTTAAACCTATTGATGCATTGAGATATGAGTAAGTTTTCATAATATTTTCTTGATAACAAATATCATTTCTATACATATAGAACGCTATGTATCTCTATTTTTTTATTATTCAATAATTTTATGCAGACTGTAACTATTGATGAGTATCGTATAGATATTACTGAGAAGGAAGACGTTGATTTAGATCATCTTTTGTGAACGTATTATAAATGTCAGCAGGTTCATTCAGCAGATATATATCTACGAGAGGATGGACAGAAGTTTATTCAACAACAGGCAGATGCTATCATAACCAATGTCAAAAATAAAAAAATAGCTGTTCGTGTTGCTGATTGTCTACCTATCGTTCTTATGTGAAAAAAATATTTTGCCGTAGTCCATGCAGGGTGGAAATGATTATACTGATGAATAGTCTCAAAAGCTATAGAAGTACTTCATACCAAGAGCGAAAAGCAATTGAAGATGTTTGTATGACCGAGTATCGGACCTTGCTGTTATGAAGTTTGACCAGAGTTCAAAGATTATTTTGATGCAAAATATCTTTCTGTAAAATGATGAATGGTATATTTGGATATGATTGCAGTAGTCAAAGATATAGCAATTACTCATTGAATAAAGAACAATGATATTACTATTTCATTAGACTGTACCTGTTGCAGTGGAAAGTATTTTAGTTATAGAAGAGGTGATAAGAACCAAAGGATGATTATCGCAGTAGAAAAAATATCTTAATTTGTAATTATTAATACGTAATTCGTAATCTTTTAATCTTTTAATAGATTTATTATGTATCGTACGCATACTTGCTGAGCACTTACGGCTAAAAATACTGGAGAACAAGTGACCCTTTGTTGACGAGTCAATAAGGTCAGAAATTTATGATGAATGATATTTATCGATCTCCGTGATAGATATGGCATCACGCAAATTACTTATGATCCTGCCAAATCCGCTATAGCATTGCCAGATATCAAGGTTGAATATGTCATTCAAGTGACTTGAGAAGTTGTTGCGAGACCTGAGAATATGATCAATAAAGATATGGCAACGGGAGAAGTAGAAATTAATGCGCTTGAGTTGAAGGCTCTTACCAAGTCTAAGCTTTTGCCCTTCTCTATCGTCGATGAGCCCAATACCAGCGAAGAAAATAGATTTAAATATAGATATCTGGATCTGAGAAGAAGGAAGGTATTGGATAATATTCTGTTCAGATCAAAGATGACGACGTTTACCAGAAATCGGTTCGTCCAGCAGTGATTCGTCGATGTGCAGACGCCTATTTTCACTGTCTCTTCACCGGAGTGAGCGAGGGATTATCTTATTCCTTCAAGGATTAATCCCGGCCAATTCTATGCCTTACCACAAGCTCCGCAACAATATAAACAATTGCTTATGGTCTGAGGGATCGATAAATATATCCAAATTGCCCCTTGTTTCAGGGATGAGGATCCTAGGGCAGATAGGCATATGTGTGAATTCTATCAGATCGATTGCGAGATGTCATTTGTCAATCAGGAGGACGTCTATGCTGTTGTTGAGTGATATATAAATGAGCTTATCCCTACCTTATCTCCTCACAAGAAAATTACCGTAGCTTTCAAAAGGCTCAAGCACAGGGAAGCAATAGATCTCTATGGAAGCGATAAACCTGATTTGAGATTCGGTATGCCGCTTGTAGAGATGACCCAAGATTTTGTTGCTTCATGATTCTCTGTATTCAAGGATACCGTTGCTAACAAGTGAACTATCAAAGCTATGAAATTTGAAAATAAAATTCTTAGCAGAAAAGAGGCAGATGAACTCACAGAACACGTAAAAAAGAATAAAGCTAAATGACTTGCGTACATAAGTTTCGATGCTGAAGGAGTGAAGTGATCTATCGCCAAATTTCTTAGTCCTGAAGAAGTTGAAACTATCAAACTCAAAACATGAGCTAAAGAGTGAGATACTATACTATTTGTCGCAGACATATATGAGGTGGTTACTACGTCATTAGGAAGACTGAGAACATTCATCAGAGATAAATATCTTACGATTGATAAGGATGATTTATCATTTTGCCGAATAGAAGATTTTCCGTTGTTTGAAATGACCGATGAAGGAAAATTGGATTTTTGCCATAATCCGTTCTCTATCGTGAAATGATGAGCTGAAGCCCTCAAAAATCCTGATAAACTTGCAATCTATTCCGAACAATATGATCTTGCATGCAACGGCTATGAAATCCTTTCTGGCTCTATCCGCAATCATGATCCCGAATTATTATTAGAGGCGTTCAAGATGGTCGGCAGAGGAGAGGAAGAGATCAAACAAAAATTCGGTGCTATGTATGAAGCTTTCCAATTCGGCCCTCCTCCACATGGCTGATTTGCTATAGGATTTGATAGATTATTAATGATTTTGAAAGATGAGGACAATATCAGAGAAATCTATGCATTCCCTAAATCTGGAAGAGCACAGGATGTGATGATGGGTGCACCGTCATTTGTTGATCAGAATCAATTGGATGAATTAGGGATAAAAATAGTTGAGAAAAAATAATTTTTTATTCTTTAACATGTATCTGTTATGACCCTATTGGAATGAAGAGTACAAAACATCATTAAAAATATGAAACAGCAATGAAGATTTACAAATCTTTCCCGTGAATTTGCTACAAGATTTGAACATGAAATAGCTCTGGTATTTGCACCAGTCAAAACAACATCAGAGCATAAAGACAAAACAAGTCGTGCATATCTCAAACAGATAGAGTCAACGACTGCTCAGGCATAGCTATTTTTTCTGCTATATCATAGATATTTATCTTTATTTTATTCATCTTTCATTTTATGAAAAAATCTCAATTCTTTCGATTGCTCAAAATGCTCATTATTGTAGCGATGTTTGTCGTAGGATTATTACTTTATGATAAACTTCCCGCTATCGTTCCGATTCATCGAAATGCTCAAGGTGTTGTGAACGGCTATTGATCTAAGTTGACTACACTGATTTGATTGCCTATAGCTGCTATTGTTCTTGTCGTATTGTTCTATTTTTTGCCTAAGCTCGATCCTAGGAAACAAAATTATCCGGCATTTGCTGCTGCTTGGGAAGTGCTACAGGTGATTATCTTATGATTCTTTGCCTATATTTATTTTATTACTCTTTATGCTGTTTTACATCCATCGATAGCAATCATGTCATTCATTCTTTGATGAGTAGGAGTACTGTTCATTGTCCTTGGTGCAGCCATGAGACATGTCAAAAGCAATTACTTTATCGGTATCAGGACTCCGTGGGCATTGGAAAATGATGTTGTACGAGATAAAACTCATAAAGTAGGCTCTCTGACTTTTATGCTTGCATGAATCGTGATGTTCGCGAATGCCTTCCGGTCAGCATATTTTGTCCCTATTTTTGTCATAGTGCTTATCTTATGTATAGGAATTCCTGTGGTATATTCATATGTGGTGTATAGGAGATTAAAGTAAATACATCCAAAGTAATGCCTCCTTAGCTTAGTCGGTAGAGCAGTGGTATCGTAAACCAAAGATCGCCAGTTCGATTCTGGCAGGAGGCTAAAATACAAACAAATTAAATATTGTGTGGTATCGTACCCCGCAGTCCTGCGGGGCGAATCCCATTTCCGGCTATGAATAATTATATTAATATCTTTTTATTTATTATACATTCTCTTCTCATGGCAACCCACAAATCAATTTTGAAACTTTTGATTATTCTTATTCTTGCTATCTTTCTTCTTTCCACAGGACTTATTTCCGTATTATATCTTGGTGGCAATAAAACTAATTCGGGGACTGGCGACTTGTTAACTTGAACTACTATTGATACTTGAATAATCGCTACATGAATGAACTAAGATAGACGGAATAGATGGGATAGACATGATAGGTCCTAATCAATCTAATCTATCAAATCCGTCTTTATACTTGTAATCATTTACTCCATTAATCTTTTTGTAATGAAAGTTATCGTCGATGAATGCCAAAGATATGCCAAGATGAGAGCACATACGGCTACGCATTTGCTTCACGCTCAGCTTGCTAAGATTTTCCCTACGACGAAACAGGCTGGCAGTATGGTGGATGACGATGTTCTGAGATTCGATTTTCAGACGGAAAGACTTCTTACCCAGCAAGAGATAGCTTGTATAGAAAAAAGAATGAACCAACTGATTTATCTTGCCGCTGATGTAATAGTAGAAGAGATGTCGTTAAAAGATGCAACTGTGCTTGGTGCCAAAGCATTTTTTGAGGATAAATATGGCGATGTGGTTCGTGTTGTTCGTGTGGTGAATAAAGAACTTCTTCCAGAATTTTTCCATGATGATAATCAGAAATATTTCTCTTCATTTGGAAAATTCCTGTCACTTGAATTGTGTGGATGAACGCATGTGAGGAATACCAAGGATATCTGATGCTTCGCTATCATTTGACAGGAAGCGGTAGCTGCCGGTATTAAAAGGATTACTGCAGTGACCGGACCCAAAGTCTATGAAAGGATGCAGGAAGTGCAAAACATTCTCGATACCACGATAGAGAAACTCTGAATCAAAACTGCTACTCAGCTTGCTGATAAGATTGATAAAACGCTCAAGGAATATGATGAGATGAAAGATAAGGTTGAAACTTTGGAAACGAGTATGATCAAACAAATTTTATGATGATCTGATTTTTCTTCAGGAAAGGATTTGGACAAGGTATTCCTGATTCCCGCTGAATTGAATTTCAAAAACGTCGTTTTCCAAGCCAAATGAATGTTCAAAGGTCAGAATATTTTAATTTTCAATAAGGAATGAGGGTTTGTCCTGTTTGCCGATAAAGGCACTTCTGCCAAAGAATTTGCAGAAAGACTTGGCATCAAGGGATGATGAACCGATCAGATGGTGCAGGGAAGAGATTATAACGTATATACGCTTTTTACCTAATATATCTTTGATGAGAGTATTTCTTAGAGCAAAAATACATAAGGCTATTGTAACCGATGCTAATCTGGAATATGTTGGCAGTATTACTATAGACAAGACCTTGATGGATCTTGTAGATATTTCTGAACATGAAAAAGTCCTTGTGGTAAGCAATACTTCCGGTGTAAGATTGGAAACGTATGTAATTGTCTGAACTGAGAATTCGTGAACTATCTGTATGAATGGTGCTGCTAGTCATCTTATTAAAGCTGGCGAAGAGATTATTATTATGGCGTTCGAATATACCGATATACCGACGAAACCAAAAAGCATTTTAGTAGATAAAAATAATACATTTGTTACATATCTCTAATTTTGTCTCTTATTTGTCTATATGCCAGAAAATCAAAAAAAAAATCACTTGAAGACTTGTATACTCAGTTGCATGCTACAGCATGATGATTATCTCAAATAGAAGTGGAAAAAAGAGTGAAAATCTATGGGTATAATGATATCCAAAAGACTAAAAAAATGAACTGAATCATAAAATTTCTTTCGTATTTTAAAGCACCGCTCATCATTCTTTTGCTTGTATGTGCTATCATCTCCTGATTTACCTGAGAATATAAAAATTCTATCATCATCGTTCTGATGATTTTTTTAAGCGTCATACTTAATTATTATCAGGAGACCAAATCTGATAAGGCTGTCCAAAAAATCCTCCAGAAACTTGAAATAAAATCCATGGTGCTAAGGAATGGTCAAGAAAAACTTATTGCTACCAAATATATAGTACCCGGTGATATTGTCCTTCTTTCTGCCGGTGATATCATCCCTGCTGATGGTAGACTCATCCAAGCTGATGATCTCTTTGTCAATGAATCATCTCTGACTGGAGAGAGTTTCCCTGTAGAAAAAATAGTTGATGGCGAATGAAAGCTTTCACAGGTTTTTTCTGGCACACATGTTGTTTCTGGATTTTCAAAATTTATTGTGACGGGTACTTGAGCTACTACTGAATATGGAAAAATAGCTCAACAGTTGATCAAACCTATGCCTACGACCTCTTTTGAAATCGGTATGAAAAAATTCTGATATCTGATTATTAAATCCATCATTTTCATTGTTGCTGCTATCTTCCTTATCAATGCGCTCAATCATAAAAACATTCTAGAATCAATACTTTTCTCTCTCGCAGTCGCGGTAGGAATCACTCCTGAATTGCTTCCGGTCATCATGAGCATCAATATGGCGAGATGATCAGTTAAAATGGCTGCCAAATGAGCTATCGTCAAAAGGCTTAATGCTATCCCTGATTTCTGAAGTATGGATATTCTTTGTACGGATAAGACAGGAACGCTAACAGAAGACAAGATCACTTTGGTGAAATTTATTGATGTTTTCGGAGCAGTGAATCAGGATGTTTTGAAGTTGTGATATATTAACTGATATTTTGAGACAGGGATCAGAAGTGTGTTGGATGATGCAATCCTTTCTTATCAAAGTATAGATATCGGACATATCAAGAAAGTAGATGAATTACCATATGATTTTTTCCGCAAGAGGTCATCCATTATCTATCAAGCAGAAGGCGAAGAAAAAAAGATGGTCACTAAATGAGCGCCGGAAGAAGTATTCAAAATCTGTAATTCATATCTCTTTGGCTCTGATATCAAGACAGTAGATACATCATTTATTACGAAGGTAACTTCGGTATATGATGATCTCAGTAGTCAATGATTCAGAGTCTTGGCTATCGCTACCAAAGATCTGGATGATAGGAAAATCAATAATATGAAAGACGAAGAACAAAATATGATATTAGTAGGTATGCTCGCATTCTATGATCCGCCTAAACGTGATGTGAAGGATCTATTGATTACTATAAAAAATCATTGAATTACCATAAAGATTCTTACCTGAGATAGTCCGCTGGTTACCAAAAAAATCTGTGAGGAATTGGATATACCTATAGAAGGTATTATGTTATGAGAATATCTTGATCTGAATGTTATAGATGATGATGAACTTGCTATTAAAGTCATGGAAGCGAATATCTTCGCAAGATTATCACCAAGCCAAAAAGAGAGAATAATTTCCGTACTGAGAAAAAAGTGATTAGTCGTGGGATATCTCTGAGATGGTATCAATGATGCGCCTTCGCTTAAAAGTGCTGATGTAGGGATTTCTGTAAGTAATGCTGTTGATGTAGCCAAAGAAGCAGCTGATATCATTCTGGTAAAAAAATGACTCAAAGAACTTTTGGAATGAGTGATAGAATGAAGAAAAACATTCGGCAATACGATGAAGTATATGATGATGGGATTGAGTTCAAATTTTGGGAATATGTTCAGTATGATAGGAGCGGTTATGTTCTTACCGTTTTTGCCTATGCTGCCCAGCCAAATCCTGCTCAATAATTTTCTCTATGATCTCTCTCAGGTGTCGTTACCTACAGACCATGTAGATGAAGAATATATCAGGAAACCAAAACATCGGAACATGAAATTCATAAGAAATTTTATGCTGGCTTTCTGACCGATTAGCTCCATTTTCGACTTTCTTACCTTCTATTTTCTCTTTGCCGTTTTCCATTTCAAGGACTCCATGTTTCAGACGTGATGGTTTATAGAATCGTTAGCTACACAGGTATTTGTTATCTATGTCATTAGAACGAGAAGGATTCCATTTCGAAAATCATGACCGAGTAAACGATTGCTGACAACAACCTTTGGTATGGTGCTTTTAGGAGTTATCTTCACGTTACCATTCTTAGCTCCTGTCTTTGGATTTGCATTTATGCCAGGATATGCATACCTCACCATTATAGGCCTAGTGATTATCTACCTTATTTTGGTTGAAATCGTGAAGTACTTTTTCTATAAAAGGATGTATAAACAATCTGACTCGTAAGTAATTAAAAGATTATTAATATTTTGAAAATTAAAAGAATAATAATCGCTATATCTAATGTTTTAACTTTTTAATCTAATTATGAAAATAGCAGTACTCTCTGATGTCCATGAAAATTTTCATAATCTTATCCTGGCATTGGAGAAATGTGAGGAATTGAAAGTAAAGAAAATATTATTTCTCTGAGACTTTATGAACAATGCCATTGCAAAAATATTCGCTTCATCACCTATTCCTGTTTTTGCTATTCGATGAAATAATGATGGTGATAAGGTAGCTATCACTAGAACGTCATGTACTTCAAAAGGCAATTTTGACATATGATTGGATACGTTTGATCGTATTGAAATAGATACAAGAAATATATTTCTGACTCATTATCCTTTGTTGGCTAAACCTATAGCGAAATCATGAGATTTTGATGCAGTATTTTATGGGCATAATCATATATACAATATTGATAAGATAAAAAAATGCATTATCGTCAATCCCTGAGAAATTTCTGCGCATAAAACAGGTGAGTCGACTTTTGCTCTTTATGATACAACAACAAATACAGCAAAGATACTCTTTTTGAAAAATCATATATCACTCAAGTCTGATAAAATGAAAGCATATTTGGAAAAACAAGGTATTAGTCTTAGTACTAGCAAGGGACATCAATATTAACTTTATTATTTTATTTTCCTTTATGAAAATCGATTTTCGGAATGTAAACACACTCTTTATAATGTTTTAGCGCTAAAATAATGAAAGACAAATTAGCTATCATCGTTTCTTGATGATGAATGAAGTGTGCTTGGGAAGTTGGAGTTCTTCTTTGTCTAGTAGAGAACTATCATATCACTTCTCCTGATATCTTGATTGCAGCATCTGGAAGTTCATGAACTGGTTCTTATTATGTAGCTCAACAATATGCTTCGATGAGAAACATCTGGGGAAATTTATTGTCGGTCAAAGAAATGGTCAACCCCTGGAGATTTTGGAAGCTTGTAGATGTAAACTATTTGGTTGATACTGTGTTCAAACAACAAGATCCATTGGATGTCGCAAAACTTTATGCCGCAGATACGCATTATCTTATCCCTGCATTACATGCGCAAAAAGCGGAGGTGCATTATTTCTCTAATAAATGACCTGTCGATATTTTCCAAGCGATGAAAGCGACTATGGCGATCCCCATTGCATTCAAAATAAATCCTCATGTTATCATCGACTGAGAGCCGTATTGTGATAGTATGCTTACGACAAATGCTTATACACATATCGCTAAAGCTGTAGAAATGTGAGCTAAAAAGATTCTCATCATAGATGTACTCAAGAAAAAACAAACAGGTATCCAATATTATCTTTTTCATCTTTGGGTCGCTTTTCATTCTTGGCTTTTTAAGAAAAATTATCTGAAGTTGACTCGTCAGATGCATCGTTACAAAGCACCTGAATGAGTAGAGGTCTTTATTATCAAACGTAAACGTAAAAGTGTGGTTACCGCTCTTTTGGATAATAATATTGATCATCTGAGAAAGGCCATAGAGCAGTGATATCAAGAAGCACTGGGAAACAAAGACCTCGCAAACTTTTTATCTAAATAATAATATTAATCTTCTAATTTTTTAATCTTCAAAATCTTTTAATTTTGTAATATCGTTATGAAAATCGCTTCTCGAAATGTGAATGGAATACGTGCTGTTCTAGGCAAGTGATTTTATGATCGGGTCAAAAAAGAGGATCTAGATATTATCTGTTTGCAAGAAGTGAAATCATTCGAGTCGCAGCTCCCGCCTGAATTTCGTTATCATATGAGTAATTATTCATGGATTCGGCATGCTGGTGAAAGACCTGGATATGCAGGTACTGCAACCTTATATAAAAAAAATCTGAATTTGATTTCATCAAGATCGAAATTTGAGGAGGTGGAGCATTTTCACGTCGACGGAAGGGTAGTCGAGACGAAGTTTCAGGATTTTACGTTGTTGAATATCTATTTCCCCAATGGAGGTGAAAGAGCTGATGGTACAGAAATGCTCAGTTATAAATTAAACTTTTACGAGCACTTCATCCATTATCTCAATAAACTCAGAGATCAAGGTGAAAAAATAATCACGTGCGGTGATTTCAATATCTGCCACAAAGAAATCGATATTGCGAGACCCAAAGAAAATGCTGATAGCATAGGCTTCCTTCCTATTGAAAGAGCCGAAATGGATAAACTCGAAGCAAACGGATATACTGATGTTTTCCGTTATTTTCATCCCGATTTCAAGGATCACTATACTCGACGATCGTTCAGAGCGTGAGCCAGACCCAGAAATGTCTGACGGAGACTAGATTATTTCCGAGTATCCAACAATGTCCTTCCCTATATCAAAAAAATCACTCACGAGACCGCTACGGAGTGATCTGATCATTGTCCTATTGTATTAGAGCTTATAACTTAGAGATTAGACTATAAATGCTCTACATTATTTTATTTACTTATTCTTTAATAATGTACACCTACAAAAACATCTCCATTCAATGACTTGGTCATGATTGATTTGTGGTAGATTATAAGGCAAAAAAAATCTGTATAGATCTATTTGAGATCAAAGAAATATTCCAAGCTATGAAACCCAATGAAGTTGGTTTAGCAATTGGAAATAATCCTTTTATAAAATTAGCTCAAAATTTCTTTTCCATAATAGATAGCCATGAAGATTTGGCGCCCCTGGGATACGTAGACTTCTTACAAATAGAAAACTCCGAAAACACTATCATAGCTATTCCGGAAAAATCTTCTAGGACAGTTTTAAAAAATGTTTTTAGAACTAAAACTGAAATTGAGGCCAAATTCGAGCCGGTTGAATTTAACGCGGGCTCAAAACTATAAAATTTAGTAAATAAAATGGATGCTAACCC
>Ga0118677_10003806_pt1 | contig 28141 bp, 22 predicted proteins | sample AliMusrvi5mmetaG_FD_86154 | JGI IMG/M metagenome (GOLD analysis project Ga0118677, IMG submission 86154) | reverse complement strand
CTTCAAAATGGGTTACGCGTCCGCGTTGGCGTGGGTTCTGTTTGTCATTGTCTTGGTGTTTACGTTGCTCATCGTGCGCAGTTCGGCGACATGGGTATTCTACGAGTCGCAGAAACGATGAATCGTCACCAAATCTTCAGCGGAATCGAACGCATCGCGATCCACGGGCTATTGCTTGCCGGCGCCTTGGGAATGCTCACGCCTCTGGCGTGGATGATATCCACTTCATTGAAGGCCAGTGGCCAAAGTCTTTCCCGAGGCATTGAATGGCTTCCGTGGCAAGATATTGAAATTGAAGGCGCCCGTACGACGCCGGTCATCGTGCTCGGCGCCCGAATTCGATCCGCCGGCGCCGCCGCACCCATCGAGGTCGGCATCGCCAGCCTGTCCGACCGCAGTCGGCACACCCAGATAGCGTTGCCGGATGCGCGCTTTGAGGGCGAGGTGCTCGAGTACCGCGTGCGTACACTTAGCGAAGAAGACAAGACGGCGGAGGCGTATTGGATTCCCTACGAAAAGTTGGGTCGCCATTTCAGGCCACACTGGACCAACTATTCCGAGGCGCTCACCAAGATGCGCTTCTTCGCCCTCTTGATCTCCGTGGCGAGCTCGATTGGTCGCGCATTCACCTCTGGTGGGGAGATGAGCGTTGGGTCCCCGCCGGGCATCCTGACCGCAACGAGGGTCAGGCCATGCTCGGTCGCCACAACGGGCAACTTACCCCGCTCGTCCTCGCCGAGTGCAGCCAATGGAATGGCAAATACCTGCCCCGTATCGCCGAGCAGCTCGACGCCATCGCGGCGATGACTGGTCGCCGCGTGCCATTCTCATCACCCTGGCTATCCTGCTTCGCGGGGCCTGCGGTCAGTTGAATTTGACCATGGCTTCGAGTTCGGATCTTGTGATTCGGTAATGCTGAGTGAGGCTGGTAAACAACCCATCAAGCACCGCATAGCAAAGAATCGATCCCTGTGGAGTGAGCATCAGCGAGAGCACCTTGATTCCTTTGGCATCCAGTATTTCATTCCATTGGTCGAATGCCTCGGGAGTCTTTACAAGCTGCTTTAACTTGTCGATGAAAGCATGGATTTGGTCAACAGTAGCTCCCCGTTGCTTGAGTGCTGCTTGGATAAAGTTGATTTTGCGAAGTTCTTGGTTCATGATGTTGTGGCAACCAAACTCATCCAACTCTCGGAGCAAGAGTGAGCAGCGTGGTCAGGATTACCGCAGCCGGCTTTTCTGGAAGCGAAGACAGCGGTGGAGGCAGCGTGCTAGAATCTGATTCCTTTGCAAGCGAGGCGTTTGAAATTGTTGCCAGGACAATTCGTTTTCCCTGGTGATTTCGTTGACTGGGGTGCTTTGGTCCCGGTTCAGGGGTCGGACAGGCTCGATCAGAAGACATTCAAACCTATCTGCCTCATTCCACCCATCCCGTCGCAGCACCTGGCGGACATCCCGCCGTCGGCCAGATCAGATGTGCCGGACTCTTCTTTCTGAGAACCTCTAACCAATAACCGATAACCATCATGCAACTCATTCCCTTCCAACGCCGTGACTTCGCGGCCGCCGCCCTGCTCGACGGCGTGATACTCTCGCTCGAACAGGGGCTAGGCAAATCGTTCGCTGCCTTCACTGTGCCCTATATCTGGCGTTCGCGCCGCTGCCTGATTGTCGCTCCCGGCGATTTGCATCCGCAACTCCAGGAAACCGCCGCCATCCATTTTGGCGCCGCCCTGCCGGTCCTCGCCAACGTGGATGACCTTGACCGCCATCGCCTTGGATGTCCCGCGCCTCCCTTGCGCAAAGGCCAGAAGCCCAAGTTCTTTCTCGTTTCCTACGAAACCCTGACCCGCAGCGGCGCGGATGAGTGGCCGTCTGACGTCAATTCCGATGGCAAACTCATCCTCCGTGCACGTGAGCGTGCCCGCCTGATCGAAGCACAATCCCTCGCCAGAGCGTGGTGTTTGGCCCGATTGCTCGGCCAGAAGGTCGATTTCAGACCGTACATGGAAGGCGTCGGCCGGGAATTCGGCGGCATCACCTGCGTTTGGAAGCCCTCGATGGCCCGCGTCCTGAAAGCGATGGAAGGTCGCGGTGCCGGCTTTGACTGCATCGTGCTGGACGAGGCCACCTACATCCAGGGGGACAGCCTCATTGCCAAAGGCGTGACCCTGCTCGCCCCGGCCAAACGCTTGCTGCTCACCGGCACCCCGGTAAAGAACCGGTTGGAAAGCATTTTCACTCTGGCCTGGTGGACCACTGGTGCCGCCGCCGCTCCCACATCGCGCTGGCCCTACGGCCCGGACGACCGCCAGAAATTCGCCAAACACCACCTCGAAGTGGACCGTTTCCTCACCCGCGAAGAGGAAAAGGCCGAACGCGAGGGCCGGAAACGCGCGTCCATCCGGCTTTCCAAGACCACGCCGCGCGTCTGCAACGTGCAACGTCTGTGGCGCTTGCTGGCCCCGGTGGTGCTGCGCCGACGCAAGGCGGATTGCGGTACCGACATTGTCCCGAAAACCATTCGCCCCATTGCCATCCAACTCGGCAGCGCCCAGGCCGCCGTCTATAAGGAACATCTGGAATTCCGGCCGACCTCCGCCGCCGCCTGTCCCACCCGTGGCCTACCCGCGCTGGCAGCCATGGGAATGCAAATCACCAATCTCCGCCAGGCAGCCCTTTGCCCGGATGCCCCGGCGCTCGCCGAAGTGATTTCCAACGCCCATCCTTCCCGCAAACGCTCATGGACGCCATGGACGCCCAAACTCGCCGCCACCCTCTCGCTGATCGCCGACCTTCTCGACCAAGGGGAACAGGTGATGATCGGCTCGCCCTTCACCCGCTTCGCCCAAGTGCTCCACGAGCTGCTCACCGAAGCCCGCGTAACATCCCTCCACCTCGACGGCTCCATCCCGCCGCGTGATCGCGGCATTCTCGCCGCCACCTTCAAGCGCATGGAAGCTTCGGTCCTTGTCGCCGGCCTCGCCTCGATGGCCCGCGGCCACTCGTTTGAAAATTGTTCCCACCTGATCCTCCCCGCCTACTCGTGGGCGATGGACGAGAACGCCCAATTCATCGACCGCATCTGGCGGCTCAACTCGCCGCGCCCCGTCACCATCTACATTCTCACCGCCAGCGGCACCATCGACGAACGCCTCGCCGAATCCTTCTCCGACAAGAGCGACACCGCCCAACTCTCCCTCGACGGCCGCCTGTTCCCGGAAACCATCGAAGACCTCGATCCGGAATTGCTTCTCGCCGAAGCCTACGACGCATTTCAAAACAACGGCGCGGAAACCATCGACGAATCCCTGCTGGAACAAGGCTGGTCCGCGCTTGCCAAGCGCCTGAGCTGGTCGCAGACTCGCTTTAACGAGTTCCACCCTCCTGTCGTCGCCCCCACCGTCACCGCCGCTGACCTCGCCATCGCCGCTGACCTCGCCATCGCCATGCAAAACCACGGCACCGACCCGCTTTTCGACCACGCCATCGCCAAGGAACGCTTCCGCCAAAACCTCAACCGCAACTTCCCGAAACCATGAAAGCCCCCCGCAAACCTGACCCTGAAATCGACATCCACGAACTGCTGCACTTCTTCGGCCTCGACGAGGATTTTTCCGACCTCGGCCCGGAAAACATTGCCGCGATCCCACAGGACCAATGGGAAGACTGCACCCAAGTCATCCCGCCACCCGCCATCCAACGCTACCTCAAATCCGGTGATACCCTCACCCACCACACCATCGAGATGATGGAACTGGCCATGGAGAAGGCTTTCGGGGTCGAAGCCCCGTGGTTCATCACCTGCATCCGCGATGGCAGCGAAGACGACGGAACACTCGCCGTGAACCACTTCATGCTCGGGCGGGAAGAACCCGACGCGGACCCGGATGCTCTCAAGAACCTTATCAAATCCTTGAAACCCTAACGCTAGGGTGGGCAAGGCATCCGCTAAATGTTCCACAGCGTGGCAATTCCTTGCCCTTGGACCAGTGGGACATGCCCCGCCAGAGTCCCCAACGGCAGTGAGAAACCGGAAAACTGAAGGGATGAATCCCAACATGGGACATCCAAAAAAACTTTGCCGCACAGCGATATCTCGGTGTCTTACGACCCCTGCAAGTCTTTGCAAATCAATAGATTCCTTCTGCGGTGGTGGACTGGTTTTGCCGTCACCCGTCAGTTGGCGCGACATTGCTCGGGTCATGGGCGCGGAATCGCAAGCCGTTCCCGAACCAGTTCCCGTGGGAGGAAATTGGCTGCGTGACTGGCGCAATATTCAGCTTGCGGGCGAGCGAAAGGCTCGGTTAGCCTCCGCCATGCAAGTGAAACTTGATGAGATGGGATGTGCGGCCTTGGATGCGCCAGCTGCCTGCTTGTTTTCTGGCTCGATTTGCTCGCCGTGTCGCTAACGCCTTCTCACCGGGATGGAAATCATCGACAACATCACCCACCTTCTCGGAGACAACCTCAAGAAATCCGTCTCGCCCGGCGCGAAGCTCAAGATTGCGGCCTCTTGCTTTTCCATTTACGCGTTCGAGGCCCTCAGGAATGAGCTCGAACAGATTGAATCCCTCGAATTCGTCTTCACTTCACCGACGTTCGTTCCGGCAGAAGTCACTGACAAGGTGAGGAAGGAACGCCGCGAATTCCACATCCCAAGGGCCGAGCGCGAGCGCGGCTTTTTTGGCACCGAATTCGAGATCCGACTGAAAAACGAACTTACCCAGCGCGCAATCGCGAAGGAGTGTGCCGAGTGGATGCGCCGGAAAGCCAAATTTCGCTCAAATCGAGGGAAGGCTCCGATGCAGCAGTTCGCATGCGTGAAAGGCGATTCACAGGATGCCATTTACCTGCCACTCCACGGTTTTACCGCTGTCGATCTTGGGTACCAGCAGGGCGACGCCGTTTCCAATTTCGTCAACAAGTTCGACGATCCGGTCAGCACGACCACTTACCTGAACCTTTTCGAGCAAGTTTGGAAGGACGAGGAGAAGCTCCAGGATGTCACGGAGGCCCTCTGCGATCATATCGCGTCGGTGTATCAGGAGAATTCACCCGAGCGGATCTACTTCCTCATCCTCTACAACATCTTCAACGAGTTTCTCGAAGACATCAGCGAGGACGTTCTGCCCAACGACCTCACCGGCTATCAGGACACGCTCATCTGGCAGAAGCTCTTTTCATTCCAGCGTGACGGAGCAACCGGCATCATCAATAAGCTGGAAACCTACAACGGCTGCATCTTGGCCGACAGCGTCGGCCTCGGCAAGACCTTCACCGCACTCGCCGTTGTCAAATACTATGAGCTTCGGAACAAATCCGTACTCGTTCTCTGCCCGAAGAAACTCGCGGACAACTGGCTGAACTACAACCGGAACCTTGTCACTAACCTCTTCGCCAAGGACCGTTTCAATTACGACGTCCTTTGCCACACTGATCTCCAGCGCACCAACGGCTATTCCTGCGGCATTCCGCTCAACCGGATCAACTGGGGAAACTACGACCTGGTCGTTATCGACGAGTCCCACAACTTCCGGAACAACGACGCCTACAAGGAAAGGGAGACCCGCTATCAGAAATTGATGAACTCCGTGATCAAGGACGGCGTCAAGACCAAGGTGCTGATGCTTTCGGCCACTCCTGTCAACAACCGCTTCAACGATCTCCGAAACCAGCTCGCCCTCGCCTACGAAGGTGACCCGGAGACCCTAAACGTGAAACTCCGCACCGAAAAGGACATCGACGAGATATTCCGTCGTGCCCAGGCGACTTTCAATTCCTGGTCCAAGCTGCCGCCAGAGCAACGCACAGCCGCTGCCATCCTCGAATCTCTGGACTTTGACTTCTTCGAGTTGCTCGACAGCGTGACGATCGCCCGCTCCCGCAAGCACATTCAGACCTTCTATGACACCAGGGACATCGGCACATTTCCCACCCGGCTGAAGCCGCAATCCTTTCATTGCGCTCTGACCCATCGTTCCGACGTCATCGGCTTCAATGACATTTTCAACGAGCTCTCGCTCATGAAGTTGGCGGTTTACACTCCGGTCAGCTACATCCTCCCAAGTCGCCGTGAGAAATACGAGGCCGGCGGTGATTCCGAACGGACGGCCAATCTTAGCCAAAGTGGACGCGAAAAGGGCATCCAGGCCCTAATGACCGTGAACCTGCTCAAACGGTTGGAAAGCTCTGTCCAAGCGTTCCGGCTTACTCTACGAAGCCTTCACCGCAATCATTTGACCACCCTCGGCAAGATCGAGGAGTTCAAAAAAACCGGCCGCGACGCCACCTTCGACGATCTCTCAGCCGTCTTTTCCAATGCCGAGCCCGACGACGACGATTTACCCGATCCTGATGACGAAAGCATCGGTGGCAAATTCCCGATCCATCTCTCCGACATGGATATTCCGTCATGGGAGCACGACCTCAACGACGATCTCGGCATTATCAATTACCTGCTGGTGGAAATGGACAAGATCACTCCGTCGGATGACACCAAACTCCAACACCTCAAGACCCAGATCCACAGCAAGCTGGCGTCTCCCATCAATCACGGAAACAAGAAGATCCTCATTTTCACCGCCTTTGCGGACACCGCCGACTACCTTTACGAGCACCTCGCCTCGGCGCTGCGTGAGAGCCACCAACTCCACACCGGGAAAGTCACCGGTAGCGGTGCCCCCAAGTCCACGCTCAAAAAGAGCTACGACTTCCAGTCCTTGCTCACCCTTTTCTCACCGCTATCGAAGGAAAAGGCAGCCATCCTTCCGAAGGAGGTGGGCGAACTCGACATTCTCATCGGCACCGACTGCATCTCAGAGGGGCAGAACCTTCAGGACTGCGATTACCTGATCAACTACGACATCCACTGGAACCCCGTCCGCATCATACAACGATTCGGGCGCATTGACCGGATTGGCTCCCGGAATGCCTGCATCCAGCTCGTCAACTACTGGCCGGACATCACGCTGGACGAATACATCAACCTCAAGGAACGTGTCGAAAACCGCATGGTCATCGCGGATGCCGTCGCCACAGGTGACGACAACCCGCTCAACCAGGAGTCCAACGACATCGCCTATCGTAGGGAACAACTCCGCCGTCTTCAGGATGAAGTCATTGAGCTGGAGGACCTGAAAACCGGTGTCTCTATCACGGATCTCGGACTGAACGATTTCCGCATGGATCTTCTGAACTACGTGAAGGAGCGGGGCGATCTCGCTAATGTTCCCAATGGCATGCACGCCGTTGTTCCAGCCGATCCCGCCCGCGGCCTGCCGCCCGGCGTCATCTTCGCCCTGCGTAATTGCAATGGCGCTGTGAACATCAACCAACAAAACCGCCTTCATCCCTATTACCTCATCTACGTCGGGCAGGACGGCCAGGTCATCGTCGACCACACCTCCGTTAAGCCCTTGCTCGATCTCATCCGCGCTGCCTGCAAGGATCAGGGTGAGCCCATCCCGGCGGCCTATCAGCCCTTTAACATCGTCACTCGCGATGGCCGCGACATGAGCACTTGCTCCGCTCTTCTGGATCAGGCCATCCGCTCGATGATCGACCGGAAGGAGGAGAGCGACATTGACAGCCTCTTCACCGGCACAAAGACCACGGCACTCGTCCACGATATTCGAGGTCTCGATGACTTCGAACTAATCGCATTTCTCGTGATCAGGAAGCACGATCCCGCAAACCAGTAAGAACCACCTGTCAGAACCACCAGCCCTAGTCTCGCTCCAAATTTTCCGGTCCCATGTTCGAGTTTCCAAAAAAAGCGGAGTTCAACCGACCGCTGCCCAAGGCGAAGATCTACACCTTCGCCAAGCCCAGCCGCAGTGTGCGTGACCGCTTTGTTTCCGAAATCCAGGCCATTGTTTGGAAATACAAGCTCTCCCCGGAGACAACGAACCTTCCCGCCCGCCACGGTGTCGAGGAAATCCAAGTCTTCGAACTCGTCCTCAAGCGCCCCGAATCCTGTGGGGACCTGCTCCGCGTCATCGACCGATCCCTCGCCTTCCCCACTTTCTTTCTGCTCACCCACGGCAAACGCTTTCGCACCGTTGCCGCCTACAAGCGGCCCAGTGAAGCAGATCCGGCGAAATGGGTCACGGATGGCTACTTTGAGACACCTTGGCAGGCACTGGATGCTCCGCCGGTTGCACTCCCGATTGCGCTCGACCTTGCTGCCCTTTACGAGGGGATGCTTCGCCAACTCATCCCGCAACCGCCTCTCCCCGGCGAATCCTTGCGAGCCCAGGTCGAGCGCATCGCCAGGATCCAGACGAAGGAAAACGAGCGCCGCCTCCTTGGATCCCGCCTCGCCAAAGAAAGGCAATTCAACCGCAAGGTTGGCCTGAATCAGCAACTCCGTGCCCTGAACACGGAAATCGCCGGGCTTGCATCCAACGACGCCTCCACCCAAGATTCTCCCGGAAGTTCCTCCTGATGCCCGCTACCCGGGAATTGTCTGGACTTCATGATTCATTCTTCACCCTCCAAAAATGGACAAACTCAAATTCCACACCCCGGACATCACCGCCGAGAACGTCGGGAAGATCGCCGCGCTCTTTCCGAACTGCGTGACGGAAGATCAAGGCGAAGACGGCAAGATACGGCATGCCATCGACTTCGACTTGCTGCGTCAGGAACTTTCCACTTCCATCGTCGAAGGCCCGCGCGAACGCTACCATCTCGATTGGCCGGGGAAGCGTGAGGCTTTGCTTGCGGCCAATTCACCGATTGCCAAAACTCTGCGGCCCTGTCGTGAGGAATCTGTGGACTTTGACACTACTAAAAACCTTTTCATCGAAGGCGACAACCTTGATGCCCTCAAGCTGTTGCAGGAGGCCTACCTCGGGAAGGTGAAGCTGATCTACATCGATCCTCCCTATAACACCGGAAACGATTTTATCTATGACGATGACTTCGCTGAAGATTCGGAGTCATATTTTGTCAGATCCAATCAGCGCGACGACGAAGGCAATCGAATGATCGCAAACACCAATGCCAACGGTCGATTTCATTCTGACTGGGCCACAATGCTTTATTCGCGTCTGAAGCTTGCCCGGAACCTTCTTCGCGAGGATGGCTCGATCTTTATCTCTATTGACGACAACGAAATCACAAACCTAAGGCAGCTTTGTGATGAGGTTTTTGGCAGTGATAACTTTGTGTCCACCATCGTCTGGCAGCGCTCAAAGAAGGGCGACGCAAAATTGATTGCTAAAGTTCATGAATATATTGTTTGCTATGCACGAAACAAAACAGCCTTGATCGGGGCTGGACTCTGGAGGAGGAAAAAAGCCGGCGCTGACGAAGTGATCGCCCAGTATGCAACGTTCAAACGGTCATTCCGTGATGACCACACAAAAATTAGAGAGGCTATGCAGACCTGGTATCGAGGATTGTCTGAGAACGATCCGCGGAAGGCTCACAAGCACTATAATTGGTCTGATGCCCGAGGCTTGTATTTCGCCGATAACTTTGCTGGACCGGACGACGGGCGAGATAGCAGACCGCGACACGACATCATACACCCGATCACGAAGAAATCATGCAAAAAGCCATCTACGGGATGGCGGTGGGATGAGGCCAAGACAAAATGGGCGTTGGACCAAGATCCCTCACGTATTCACTTTGGGCCTGACGAGACGACTATCCCAAACCGAAAGAGCTATCTTAAAGAGATCAGTGTTGAGCCCTATCCATCCATTTTCTATCGCGATGGCCGCTCAGCAACGTTAGAGGTAGAGAGTCTTGTTGGGAAGGGTTGGTTTGAGTTTCCAAAAAACACAGATGTCCTCGCCGAAATTATCGAGCTTGCCTCTGGCCCCGATGACGTGGTGATGGACTTCTTCGCCGGATCGGGCAGCACAGGCCATGCTGCCTATCTCGTGAACGCGACGGAACAGAGCAACCGGCGTTTTGTGCTTGTACAACTGCCCGAACCGACAGATCGCAAGGGCTATGCGACCATCGCTGAGATTACAAAACAGCGCATCCGTCGTGCCGGGCAAAAGATCAAAGCGGACAATGCCACTACTTCTCCGAACCTCGATATAGGCTTCCGAGTCCTGAAGATTGAAACGTCCAATATGAAGGACGTTTATTACGCCCCGGACTCGGTGAAACAAGACGACCTTCTAGCGCAGGCTGACAACCTCAAAGCGGGGCGCACACCGGAAGACCTGCTTTTTCAGGTTCTGCTCGATCTGGGCCTCGATCTCTCCCTTCCTATCACGCAGGAAACCATCGAAGGGAAAACTGTCTTTTTTGTTGATGAGAACGCGCTTGCTGCCTGCTTTGATCCCAAGCTCAGCGAAGACTTCGTGAAGCAACTTGCTAGGCGGCGAACAGCCCAGGACCTCCCGCTGCTGCGCGCAGTCTTTCGAGACTCCAGCTACGGCAACGACAGCGTGAAAATCAACGTGGAACAGATTTTCAAACTCCTCAGCCCTTCCACGGAACTCAAGACACTCTGACCCGTGAAACTGAAGTTCAAACAACAGGCCTATCAATCCCACGCCGTGGAGGCGGTGACCGATTGTTTCGCCGGCCAACCGAAGCACGAGCGGACCTTCTACCGCATCGATCCAGGCCGTGGAGGGAAGAGTGGCCAACAGATCCTTATCGAGGATGACGGCTTCAAGAATCACGACATAGCCCTGCCCGCCGCAGTGCTGCTGAAAAACCTTCGCCGCGTCCAGCAGCGTCAGAATCTGCCTCAGTCAAACTCCTTGGTCGAAACCAAGAACGTTTCCCCTGTCAATCTCGACGTGGAGATGGAAACCGGCACCGGCAAGACCTACTGCTATATCAAGACGATGTTTGAGCTGAACCGCCTTTACGGCTGGAGCAAGTTCATCGTGGTGGTCCCCAGCATCGCGATCCGCGAAGGAGTCCACAAGTCTCTGGAAATCACAACCGAGCATTTCCTGGAGCAATATGGCAAGCGCGCCCGCTTCTTTATCTATGATTCCAAGCAGCTACACAATCTTGAGAGCTTTTCTTCTAATGGCGGAATCAATGTGATGATCATCAACGTGCAGGCTTTCAACGCCACCGGCAAGGACGCCCGCCGGATCTATGAAGAGTTGGACGATTTCCAGTCCCGTAAGCCCATCGACGTCATCTGCGCCAACCGCCCAATCCTCATTCTCGACGAACCTCAGAAGATGGAGGGCAAAAAAACCGTCGATTCCTTGGGAAGGTTCAACCCGTTGATGATCCTGCGCTACTCAGCAACCCACAAGACGGAGCATAACAAGATCCACCGCCTTGACGCGCTGGACGCCTACAATCAGAAGCTCGTCAAGAAGATCGCAGTCCGCGGCATAACCGTGCGCGGCTTGAGCGGCACCAACTCGTACCTCTACCTCCAGTCTATCGAGATTTCCACTAGCGCGCCCACGGCGCGGATTGAGTTCGAGGTCAAACAGACATCGGGCATCAAGCGGATCGTCCGGAAGTTCGGCAAGGGGGATAATCTTCATGACCTGTCCGGAAGCCTCAACCAATACAAGGGATTCGTCATCTCTGACATTGACGCCAGGGATAACACCGTGTCCTTTACCAACGGTGTCGTTCTGGAAGCCGGAGACGCCACGGGTGATGTGAACGAATCGGCCCTTCGCCGCATCCAAATTCGCGAAGCGGTCCGCGCCCATTTCGAGAAGGAGCAAGGACTCTTTTCCCAAGGCATCAAGGTGCTGAGTTTGTTCTTCATCGACGAGGTCGCAAAATACCGTCAGTATGACGACAATGGCGAGGTGCCCGGTGAATATGCGACGATCTTCGAGGAGGAATACAACCAGCACCTCAACGAAATTCTCGAACTCGAAGAAACCGAATACACCCGCCACCTGAAGGGGATTGTAACCGGCAAGACCCACAACGGATACTTCTCCATCGACAAGAAAACCAAACGCATGGTCGATCCCGACGTGTCCGCACGCGGCGATACCAAGGGCGAAGCGGATGACGTCGACGCCTACGATTTGATACTAAGAGACAAGGAGCGCCTCTTGTCCTTCCGTGAACCCGTCCGATTCATTTTCTCCCATTCCGCCCTCCGCGAGGGCTGGGACAATCCGAACGTCTTTGTGATCTGCACCCTCAAGCACAGCGACAACACGGTTTCCCGCCGCCAGGAAGTCGGCCGCGGTCTCCGCCTCTGTGTGAACCAGAACGGCGACCGCATCGACCATCCGGCAATCGTCCATGATGTGAACGTTCTGACCGTGGTTGCCAGCGAGAGTTACAAGGATTTCGTCACCGCGCTACAAAAGGACATCAGCGATTCGCTTTCTGCGCGTCCCCGGTTCGCCGACGAAAAGTTTTTCACTGGCAAAATCATCAAGAGCGAGAGCGGCGAAGTCACCATTACCCCTGACCTCGCCAAGAAGATCTATCGGTATCTCGTCAAGAATGATTACACCGACGATGCCGACCGCATTACCAGCTCCTACCATGAAGCCAAGGCGGACGGTAAACTAGCAGAACTCCCCCAGGAATTGGTACCACACGCCGAACAGGTTTTCAAGCTCATCGACAGCGTCTTCAGCGATGCGGACCTCGATGGACAGTTTTCCAATGGAAGAAATGCGAAGGAGAACCCGCTGAACGCCAATTTTCAGAAGAAGGAATTCCAAGCCCTTTGGAACAAGATTAACCGCAAAGCCGTTTACACCGTCCACTTCGAGACCGACGAGTTGGTGGCCAAATGCATCAAGGCACTCGACAAGGAATTGAAGATCAGCCCGCTCCAATACACCGTCCAACGCGGGGAGCAGGCCGAACAAGCCAACTTCGAGGATTTCAATAGCGGCGATGGCTTTGCGCTTATGGAAACCGAGACAACTAATGAAAAGTCGTCGATCCGGTCGTCGGTGAAATACGACATCTTGGGCAAGATCGCGGAAGGCACGAAACTCACCCGCTCCACCGTCGCCTCAATTCTTCACGGCATTCGCTTCGACACATTTGGCCAATACTGCCTCAATCCAGAGGATTTCCTAATGAAGGCCACACGAATCGTCAACGAGCAGAAGGCCACCGTTATTATCGAACATCTCGCCTATAGCCCGTTGGAAGACACGTTCTCCACCGATATTTTCACCGCTGGCAAGGCCAAGGAGGATTTTAGCAAGGCCGTAAAGACCGACCGCCACATCTACGACTATGTCTTCACTGATTCGGCCAACGAAAAGAACTTTGTCACGGAGCTCGACACCTCCAAGGAAATCGTCGTCTATGCCAAGCTCCCCCGAGGCTTTTCCATCCCAACCCCCGTCGGCGACTACAATCCCGACTGGGCCATTGCTTTCGAGGACGGCAAGGTGAAACACATCTACTTTATCGCCGAAACCAAGGGCAGCATGTCCTCGATGGAGTTGCGGAAGATCGAGGAGTCAAAGATCGAGTGTGCTCGGAAATTCTTTGCCAAGATCACCTCGGATCAGGTGAAATACGACGTAGTGGATAGCTACGCGAAACTGATGGAGTTAGTAAAGTAATGAATGATTTATGAAGACCACTCTAGATACCATATTGTGGGGAATCCGCGCAGGAAGAGCCGGCGAAGCAGACGATCTATTTCTCAAGAAGAACCGCCTCGGGCTCGGTTGGGTGAAAATGGCAGATGTTGGGAACATCAAGCCGGACCGTGAATCGTTTAAGGCTGCATATACCACTGCGTATCCTGACGAAAAGGCGGGAGCCATACCGGGACAGGCTGGTCAGATCTTCCGATTCTTGCATGAAATGAATCCTGGTGATTTGGTCATTTACCCGGCAAAGAATCCGCGGCGTATTCATTTCGGACGTGTGGAAGGTGGCTACAAATATGAACCCAAAATCGACCACGAATTTCCTCAACAACGAACCGTGACTTGGCTGAAGTCTGTGCCCCGGACATTGTTTTCACAAGGTGCTCTATACGAGATCGGATCAGCAATGACCCTATTCCAAGTGAAGAACTACGCCCATGAGTTTCTCGCAGCTTTAGAGGGGAAGGTGTTGGAACCAACAACGGTTGGCGATGATTCAGTGGCCTCCGCCGCAGGGGACATCGAGGAGACAACGCGTGATTTTGTGCTCAAAACACTTTCACAAAAAATGAAAGGCTTGCCGCTGGAGGAATTCATCCAACACCTATTGGAATGCATGGGTTACCATGCCCGCCTCACGAGAAAGAATGAGCCGAGTGTTGATCTTATCGCTCACAAGGATTTGCTTGGAATCGAACCGCCGATCATTAAGGTGCAAGTAAAAAGCGGAGATGGAGCCATTTCAGACAAGGATGTTTCAGCACTCTACGGCAAACTTTCCCACGGCGAATACGGTCTTTTCATCACATTGGGAAGCTACTCGCCACAAGCTCGGAATTTCGAGCAATCGAAGGGAAATCTCCGCCTGATTGACGGTGAAGAACTTGTGGACCTGATATTTGCTCACTACGACGCATTTGATTCACGTTACAAAGGTCTGCTGCCATTGAGACGGGTGTTCGTTCCTGCGGCTGTTGAAACATCACAGGAATAGACCTGAACCAAAATATAGCCTTCGATTCCAAAGAAATGAGTCTTCAAAATACCGATTCGTTATGGCGCTACATGAAGCTCAGCACCTTCCTGCTTTTGCTGGATGGGAAGGCTTGGTTTCCCTCAGTGGCGTCATTGCGGGCAGGTGATCCGCTGGAGGCGGCGTTGGGAAACGAACTCTATGAATTGCTATGGAATCGTCTGGAAGAAGATGGCGATTCTGATGCAATTGAATGGCTTTCACGCGACCGTGATTGGCCCGATGGTCACCCCTATACTGACCCCGGCCCCATCTGTTCTCCGATCTATGGAAAAACTCTTGCCGATGAGATCGCCCGGTTAAGAGCTGTTTGGTGTTGGTTTAAATCGGGTATCGAATCTGCAGCCATGTGGTCAGTTTACGGCCATCAGGGGGTGGCGATTAGGACTGATCGCGACCGATTGGAAAGAGCCCTGCCAGCCGGTAAGGGCTTTCGAATCGACGATATGACTTACGTGGATCGCCGCGGATCCGCGGAACGGAACATAAGCAGAATCGTCAAGCATCAGCCGGATTTGATTCTGCGCCCGCATTTTCTCAAAGCCGTCGAGTACCAACACGAACAGGAGGTACGTGTGGCTGGCCATTGCCCGGCAGGTGCCAAGGGGCTGATGGTCACCGGCATTAGAACCGAATTATTGATACGAGAAGTCCTGATCTCACCACTCCTGCCGCCTGCGGAAGCCGCCGCGATTGAACGAATTGTCGCCCAACGGTTTGAGAATCCAACATTTACCGTGAAGCGCTCCAGTCTCGCAGCGGAGACAGATGGAGCTCTATTTGCGGAGTCGATTACCGAGGGGCTTTACGGAGACTCTGATGACCGCATCGACACCACCCTGCTACCCTCCAAATTCGGACTCTTGTGAACTATCCCAATCGCCTGGTAACTCCAAGCCTCAACGTATTGACTATCCCATGAGCTACGAAGATGCATTCTTATCCACCGTTCAAACCACTGTGCAGGACGCTTTCCGCGAACTGCTTTCAAACAAGCACCTCTATCAAACCGTCAGACCTTCCACGGAAAAGATCGACGAGAAAGCCAAACAGCTTCACGACAAAGAATTAAGAGAATCCGCCAAACCTAGCGTCGGCTCTCTATCATCAGCACCTAAAGGTGGAGCCCCCCCTTTTGAGCGAGTCCAGGGAGTCGCGACAAAACTCCTAGGGCTTGGATGGCAACCCAAGGTTCCAGACCCTAGATTTGGAAGAGGAATCTTCCCCGGCGACCAGCCCAACAAGATCCTAGAAATCGAATTCGATCTACCAACCATCCGAACCACCTGCACAGTCTGCAAAACAGACGAACCCTTCAACCCCATCCATTGTAGCATCCCATCCACAAAGGGAAGCTACCACAATACCCCCTACAACGAACAAGACTTTGTCCTTCAATACCAATGCCAAGCCTGCAAGGGACAACCTGTCACCTTCCTCTTGCACCGCAGCAAGGAGAAACTCCGCCTCAGCGGCAGGGAACCAATGGAAATCGTCACCGTTCCCGCTGATATCCCCAAAACCCACCAAGACCACTACTCGTCTGCGATCATTGCCTATCAGTCCGGCCAAGTTCTCCCTGCCATCTTCATGCTCCGCGTGTTCATCGAACAATACTGGCTCTCCTTCCCTACCGTTCGGGCCGCAGCAAACGCCACACGATTCTCAGGAGACATCATGGGAGAGGAATACAAAAAGCTCCTCCCTGGCGACTTCAAAAGTCGATTCCCAACCCTTCTCGAAACCTACGGAAGTCTCAGCGGCGCCATCCACACGGCCAACGCAGACGAACCAATCTTCTCGGCCGCAAAGAGCAACGTCCTGAAACACTTTGAAGCCATTCGGGCCTTTGATCTCGATCTGATCATGCCACCACCCCCAAAGGAAGACGACGCTTCCTCTTAACATCACTCTCAGGCCATGCGACAACGATCCCAGCGGACAAAAAAAGCCGGACTGACCGATAGCACCGGCCAGCACGGCGTCAATCTGGTTGAAGAATACATTCTCCAGATGGGATTCACATGGAACCAGACCTATCGGGATTCAGGCATCGACGGATACATTGAAATCGTCGAAACCGCCACGCGAACGGCGACCAATCGAATTGTCCAGGTTCAGGTCAAAGCGACAACCCGCGAATTCCAATCCGAAACACCCAACGCACTCTCGTTCTCATGCGACCCCGCCGACATCGACTATTGGCTTATGGGCAATGCCCCCGTCATTCTGATTGTCTGCCGACCACTTACCCGCGAAGCATACTGGAAGGACATCAAGGCTTACTTTCTAGATCCTAAAAATAATAAAACAAACACTGTCCGTTTTCACAAAGCCGCTGACAGGTTCGATGGATCGACCGGCCCGCTGCTAGCCAACCTGGCCCAGCCAAGAGGCGGACTCCACCTCGGTCCATTGCCCAAGAAAGAGACGCTCATAAGCAACCTCTTCCCCGTCGAATCGTTTCCGAAGACCATTTGGTCTGCCTCCTCGAAACACAACCGCGACGGATTCGTCGAAGCCTTGAAAAACCTTCCTAGAGGAAATGCTCATCTCCGTGAATTCTTCCTCAACAGCGACACGGTCTATTCCTTCCTCAACCTATCCGAAGAGCCACTGCGGCATCTCATTGAACCCGGAACCATCGAAACCAATTCATCCGACGAATGGGCGCTCGCTGACGACCCTGATCTGAAACGACACTTCGTACAACTCCTCAACCTCTGTCTGCGCCAATACTGCTTTGAACAGAAGATCGCCTATTTCTTTGACAAGAAGCTTCTCTACTTCATGTGGGAGTGCAAAACCGAAGGTCGCCGCATCCGAGCAAAATCCCTCCAGAACACCGGCACACAATCTGTCGCCGAATGGCATCCCTCCAAACTGGAAGAAGGCGACGGATACTTCCGCCATAAGGCCTTTCACCCGAATTTCGTCCGCCTTGATAGCCGCTGGTATCTCGAAGTTACCCCAACCTACTACTTCACCGCCGACGGCAGAACCGAATATTGGAACTCCGAAACCCTCCTCTCCGGCATCAAACGCCTCGACCGGCACGAAGCAGTTCGGGGGGGGCTCCTTCTCTGGAAAGCGATCCTCACAGAACGTGATCTCACCAAACGCTACAATATGATTCGATTCGACCAACCCCTCGAATTCGATCTCAACATCGGCATCGACGACGAAGCCTGGAGACTGGCTGGAACCGCCGAAATCATTAGCGATGAGGACGACGAAGTTGATGATGTCGACGAACATGCGGAAGACCCCAGCCAACCAATGCTATGGTGATTTCCCACATTCCAGAACCCAAACTTGAATTCGGAAACGGCGGTCTTCACGTCGACATCCGTTTCGGCCTTATGGATCACGGCCCCCAGGACATCGACCAACCGCGCCGCCCTGAACGAATCCGCGTCGCCATCATCGGCTCCGAGGAATCCATCGAAGGCACATCCCAATGGTTCGAAAAATGCCGGGAAATTATACCCGCCAAGGAGGGGAAAAAGAAGAATCTCTTCCCGGAATTCCCAGGCTTTAACGAAAGCTGCTGCTTCCGCTCAACCGTCGTAACAGACTCGTCCCTCACCCAATCGTTTGCCCCACGGGAATACACGTGCGGCAATAAGGACTGGACCTACGACAAGCGTATCGACCACGCAGCCAGAACCTTCGCCGACGGCATCGAGCAACTCGCCGATAAATCCCCCGACGTGATTCTGCTCGCCATGCCGCTTGAACTTGTCAACTACCTCGACCAAGCCGAGGCCAACCGTCCAAAAGACAAAAACCGGCTCAAGCTGGAATTCCACGACCTCGTCAAAGGCCTGTCCATGAAGGCTGGCAGACCGGTTCAAATCATTCGCCCCTCCACCTACGACCCATCCAAAAAATCCTCCGAAAATGACGAACGGTCAAAACAGCGGTCGCTCCAAGACGAAGCAACCCGAGCATGGAACTTCCACACAGCCCTTTACTACAAGGCAGGGGGATTCCCTTACCGTGTCCCACGACCAGAAACAGCCTACGCCACCTGCTACATAGGAATCAGCTTCTTCGTCGCACCCGACAAAAGCCGCGTGCAAACAAGCGTCGCCAATGTCTTCAATGAACGCGGACACGGCCTCGCGGTCCGGGGGAGGGACGCAACACTGTCGAAAGACGACCGCCAATATCACCTCAGCACCGAGGACTCCGCTGCTCTCGTCGCCGACTGCCTCGCCGCCTACCGTGCCGAACACAAAACGCCACCGGCCAGGGTCGTCATACACAAATCGTCCCCCTTCAGTCAGGGCGAACTCGATGGATTTCACAGTGCCCTCGACAAGATCGGAATCGACTTCCGGGACTTTCTTTCCCTCAACCGAAATTTTCTTCGACTCTACCGACCAGGATACTACCCACCACTCCGCGGCACCTTCCTCGAAGCTGACCCCGAACACCTGTTCCTCTACACCCGCGGTGCTGTCGACTTCTACCAGGAGTATCCCGGAATGTATGTCCCTCGGTCCCTTGGCATCCGAATCCCTGAAAAGAGTTCAGCAACCCGCACACTTCTCGAAGAACTTATGGTTCTCTCGAAAACCAATTGGAACAATGTCCAGATCGACGCGACCATGCCAATCACTATCACGGCAGCAAGAACAGTCGGCGACATCCTTCGATGGCTGCCCGAAGGCCACCCACCGCAAAAATCCTATAGATTCTACATGTAGGAAAAATCACGCATCACGCCCGTCTTCGAATCACCATGAGCAACTTCGTATTCCATAAAGCTTTGAACTGGCATCGACACTGCTAATTCGTATTCTAACCGAAAAATGGCAAGCCGCAGAAAAATATCGGAAGGAAACCTGGTGGCAGCCGCACTGGTGATCGCCGCGTTCATCTGGCTACACGATAAAATCGGAATCGGGGGACTGATCCTGTTGATCTTAGGAATCATCGCCCTGATCGCCATCAGCAGCCACCAAAAAATACGAAGGCGCACGGTGAAACTGCCAAAACCTTCCTCTCGCAACGGCACGACGATCTCCATACCCAGCGGAAAAGTCGACGACATCCTCAGTGCATTGGATCGCATGGACATGACCGACTATCTGGGGCAGGCGGCGGACGCGGGCCACAAAGCAAAAGCTGCGGCCGATGCTAGATATTTCGATAGCGCATGGCGTTATTTCCATGAACAGAAGGCGCACTACCTCTGCCACGCCAACAGGTCCGAATTTACCCCGGCACAGGCCATTGCACTAGAAGGTTCCGTCCACCGAAGTCTCGCAAACTTCCTCCGAAATGAAGAACGACACGCCGAAGCTCTCGTTCACTTCCTCTATTACTACGCGAGCTCGCCGAGACGCACGAAAACCGACGAGAAGCAGATCGAGGCATACTACAATCGTTCCAAAATCAAAGCGGCAAACATCGACCAAGTCCGTTCATTCGCGCAGAACCTCGGACCCATCCCCAACTTCCGGTTGATTCAGTCCACATGCTCCCAGTGGGGGAAAGCTGCCTGAACGAATACCACAATCCGTGTCCCCCACGACAATCTTCAAATACTAAACCATCACCGTGGCACACCCGCCTCAGCCGCTCTCCTGTCACTGCCAAAGCGATTCGTTAGCTTGGCGCGACTCCCCATTTTCATGAAAGTCACCCACCACCTCACGCTCCGCGTTGCCTGGCACGATTCCAAGTGGAACGGCAAGATCTGGAAATTTCCTTCCCAAAATTCGTTATGCGTGATGCTGGATCGCGTGCGGGAAGAAGCGAACACACCTGACGAAGACCCCACGAGGACCGAGGCTGGCAGGAATGACCCGGCCAAGACAGCGAACCGAGTTAAGAGAGAAAGGCAAATTGATGTTCGGCCGTATTCTTATTGAACTCTAATTAAGGCTGCGAACCAGATTTTCTACCTGAAACAGCTTCGAACACGGCTGGGAATCCGGTTGTTTTATCGGCGCTTCGACGAAGATCTCGGGATGCTTGAGAAGCCCGTGTAAGTGTATATCCCTTGATTCAGCATCTAACCCATCATGCCATATGGACTTTGACATCTACTGCGACGAATGCTTCCCCGATCTTTTCTGTTCGGAATATCCGCAGGCCCGGTACGCGCTGATTGGGAGCCTGTGGCTGCCCACCGCGAAGCGAGCCGAATTCAAAGCGGCAATCCATGCCTTGAGAGACGAATACAAAGTTGGCGGCGAGATCAAATCCCGGAAGGTTTCCCCATCCCGCATCGAATTCTACAAGGCGCTTTGCGATTGGTTTTTCGATCAGCGCGACGACCTGCGCTTCAGGGTCATTACCATCGAATCTCAAAAGCTCAACCTGCCCCAGTTTCACGAGGGCAACGCGGAACTTGGCTTTTACAAGTTCTACTACCAACTCCTGACCCATTGGATTTCACCTAACAATAGCTACGCGATTTTTTGTGACTATCAAACCAACCAGGTGCCAACCCGGTTGCATGAGATGAAGAATGTGTTGCGCAACGCCAACCCGTTGAGCCAAATACGGGAGGTCCAGTGGGTGCGTTCGCCAGAATCGGTCCTGACCCAGTTGACGGACGTGCTCACCGGGCTAGTCTCCGCCCGGATGAATGGAACGGTAAAGCCCGGCAGCGCCAAAGCCCAACTCTTGGGGCATCTGGAGAGCCGCCTCCGTCATCCGATCCGTTCAACGAACGCCAGCGAGCACAAGTTCAACGTGTTCAACATCAACATGGAAGGGGGTTGGTAGAGGTTTCATGCCGGCACTCCTGAAACTGGCCAGTGTGGCCATTTACGAAGGTTTCTTCAATGCCACCTATTGCTTGAAGCCTCTGCTGACCCACGACGGACTCGCCGTGAGGTTTCGCAAGAGGGACTTCAGTCACTGCGCCTACGAAAGCTCCAAGCGGGATGGCAATAAGGACACGTTTTCACCTCAGCGCGCCGAGCGACTCGGGTGGATCCGTGAGGCGCTCCAAGATCCAAACCTCATCCTCTACGCCGGATGGGACAAAAAGAAGCGGCGTTATGATCACAATAGTCGTGTCACCATCATGATCGACGATTTGGTGGTCGTGATCCGTTTGAAATCAGCGACGGAGGCGGATTTTGTCACGTGCTATGTCGCTGACACGCCCGCATCCAAGGCGAAGCTCCTCACGTCGCCCCGATGGAAAAACCCCTTCATCTAGGCAAAAAAATACCGCAGATTCGCCAGGCTGGTTCTGCGGGGACCTTGATAAATTCATCAGCCACTGGCTGCGAACTCGGGGGAAATGTAGCCCGCTACAGCGGACGCGCAAGAAAAAACATGACCCAGTGGCGAACTATTTTCCCAAGATTCCTTAAATCCAGCGGATTATTCCGCTTGAAAGGCCGCAATCAGCTCACTGTCAGACGGTTATGACTCTCCATTCGGCAAGAAACCATGACAGCCACCGACTTCCGTCTCCGCGCCGATCTGCCACACGGGATTCTCCCTGAGTCCTTCGCGATCGTTTCCGCGGCGGTGCCCGCGGATTTGCGGGCGGTGCGCGGGTTGCCGGGTGATCTGCTGGCCGACGTGCTGCGGATCAAGGAATGGCGGCATTTCCCTGCGGAGTTGATCGTGCCAGGCGAGACCGAGCCACGCGTCAGCTTTGGGGTCGTTCATAATTTGTCCCCTGTCCTTAAAGTGGCCCGTGAATTCCACCGCCCCGGCGTGTTTTGGGTGAGCCGCGGCCGGGTTGAACAATTCCACCTGAATGGCGAGCCTCCGATCCGCCTGCTGGATTGGGACAAGCTAACCGGGGATCCGCCCGCCACCCTGCACGGCATCGGGAAATTCGCGCTGGCCGGACAATCCGCCACGGCCTTCCTCTGTTCCACCCAATGTCCTGCTGCGAAAGTGGTCGATGCCTGCGAATGGGCCCGCCGTCAGTGTGATGAAGGCACCACCATCATTTCAGGATTCCACACGCCAGTGGAACAGGACGTGCTCGCCATCCTCGCCCGGCGCGGCGCGAATCTCATCTGGGTGCCCGGCCGCGATATTCCAAAAACCATGGACGCCACCTTCCGACAACCGATGGAGGAAAACCGCCTGCTGGTTCTTTCGCCCTTCGCCTACGGCAATCCCTCGCGCCCGTCCAAAGAATCCTGTTTTGTCAGAAACCGCTTCGTTCTGGGATATGCGAAAGACCGCTACCTACCTCACGTCGCCAACGGCATGAACGAGGCACCGGAGTTTTCACCGCCCTGATCAACATGCGCTACTGGTGGGTCAATCATAGTCAGACTTTCGACCACGAGGTCGGAAAGGGCTATGTATGGTGCCCGAAGCGGAAAAAGAACGGTGCCCAGAATCACTTTTACGAAACCCTGCGTGAGGTCCAACAGGGCGATCTGGTGTTTTCGTATGCCAACTCTCATCTTCAAGCGGTCGGAGTGGCAAAGCTGCCATGCTACTCGTGTCCGCGTCCGGATGAGTTCGGTAAGGTGGGTGAAGCGTGGGACCTGCTTGGGTGGCGCGTGGACGTGGGCTTCCAGCGATTCCTGCGTCCGCTTCGGATCGCGGGTGTGGCAGGCAAGATCGCTCATTTTCTTCCCGCCCGCCATTCTCCAGTTCGTCCCGACGGCCACGGCAATCAAGGTGCGTATCTGGCCGAGGTTTCCGAAGCCCTCGCAAGAACCTTGCTGAATCTAGCAGAACCGATGCTGCTTGGTTTGATGGGCTCCTCGGCTGTCAGGGATGACGGTGAATCATCCACCGCTGACCCGGTGGTGCTGATCGAGTGGGAGGACCTGCTTCAAGCCAAGATCGCCGCGAACCTCTCGATTTCCGAAACGACCCGCAAGGCGCTGATCTTCGCCCGGCGGGGGCAGGGCAAGTTCAAGGAGAACGTCGCCCGGTTTGAGCGCGAGTGCCGGCTCACTCATGTGGTGAATCCCACCCATTTGATTGCAAGCCACATCAAGCCTTGGCGGGAATCCGACAACGAAGAGCGCTTGTCCGGTGGCAACGGATTGCTGCTGACCCCATCGATCGATCACCTGTTTGACCGCGGCTTCATATCGTTCGCGGATGAAGGTGATGTTCTGGTCTCGCCAGTCGCGGACACGGAATCGCTAACACGCATGGGCGTGCATTCGGACAGTCGAGTTTTCACAGGCCGCTTTAACGATGACCAGAAGCACTTTCTCGAATACCATCGGAAGGCGATCTTCCTGAAGTCGGCGATGTGAGTTATGAGGATTACCGGGTGAGATCGATTCGGCACCGTTCCTCCAACTGGGCGTTGATGGCGCTGAACTGGAGGTCGGAAAGGACTTGCTTGCGGGCGCTAAGGAGGCTGCGGAGATTTTTCGGATTGAGCACGGACACGGGACCTTTGCCCTTCGCGTCGATCCACCAGCCTGGGAACACGAGCACGGGAGTGACCTGGATTGGAGTGCCGTTGAGGGCTGTGAGTTTGTCAGCGAGCCAGTTGGCATTGCCTTGGGCTTGGTCCAGGCCGTGGCGGTCAGCCTGCATCGGGGCGGGAAAGATGAGCTGTTGGCCATCGAAGGTGATTTTGTGGCCTTGCTGGGCATTGGGCGCTGTGTCCTTGGGTTTGCGACGGGATTTGGTTTCGATGGCGAAGACCCCGGCAGGTGTGAGCGCCACATGATCGATATTCCATGGTTTCTTCCCTGGCTCGATGACTTCGAGGTCATGGAAAACGCGAACGGTTTCGGACGACAGGCGGTCGAGAATCTGCCCGACGACCTGTTCGCCGAGCAGCCCGAGGCGGTGATTCGAGTATTCCAGGACCCGGCGCTTTGCACGCAAGGCGAAGTAGGAGCAGGAGATAAAGCCCAAGACCAGTGCGGTCCAGAACATATCCTTGTTGGAAAGCCAAACTGCCCAGGCTCCGACTGCGGCCAGCATGCAGGCCATCAAGTCCTCCGTCATGGATTCCCAAATATCGGCGCTGCGTTTTTGCAGCGACCACCCGGCTGGCCGGAGCATGTCATCGAATGGCCGCCGGAATTGTTGTTGCCGCTTCCGGGCGGTGGAATGCATCCATAACAGCAATCCGCCAAGAGGAAGTCCAGGAACGATCAAAAGAAACCAGAGTTGATGCAGCATGACGTGGTTAGAATAGGTGGCGCGGGTGAATCAGGCAATCTCAAATGGGCAACATCAGAATTTCTTGCGATCCATCGTGAGCCCGCTACATCCCCTCCGTCGCCGCGATACGTTCGAATTCGGCGAGCATTTCGGGATGACGGTTGCCGAGGAAGCGTTTGATCCTGGAATTTCCAAGGAGCTTGCGGACGTATGCCCGAAGAACAGTCAGATTGAGCATTTTGTCACCATAATCCACCTCACTGGCTTTGGAGTCGCGCTCGAGATTCGCCATCTCAAATTCCATCCGTGCCAATTCCTCACGGGATATTCGTTTCCGCAGCTTGACGGTCCCAGGATCGACGAGCATATCCTTGGGCGTTCCTAGCAGAAGTGCTTCGGCGTAACCCTTAGTGTAATTGTTCGCACTGATCATCAGTTCGGCGATTTCGATCTGGCGCATGCCTAGCACTTTGCGAAAAATATGGAGCGCGCCCGGACAAATTTGCTTGTCTTTGAGCAATTCGACCGCTTCCGGGCTGATGCCCTTGAGCATGTTGAGCCATTCCTTGATGTCTTTCACGGCTTTGTGCAGGGCTGCTGCGAGCCGCTCCACTGGAACCCCGTTGTTCACGGCTTTGGCAATCATGCTGTGTTCCTGAATCGGAGGAAGACGACTGACGCGGGCATTGTAGGTGAAACTCTCGTCTTCGAGGGAAATGAGACATTCGACCTTGGGAATGCCCAACTTCCGCAAAGCATGGAGCCGGTAGTGTCCGTCCATCAGCAGGTAAAAGCCATCGTTACCTTTCTGCGGATAAACCATCAGGGGTTCAACGACGCCGATTTCCCGAATGGACGCGACAATGATCTGATAGCGGGCCATGTTGTCGGGGTCTTTGATGATGCGCACGGGAAGAATCTTGTCGAGCGGCAGAATGATGCGCCTTTTCTCAAACCCGATTATTGGAGTGCTCATGCCACGCTCCTTTCCAGTCCGATTTTGTCTGCAAGGAAGGTCGGCATGGTATCCAGTCTCTCGGCACGCAGCAGATTGGTGAAATCCTCATCATCTGCAAGTTGGCGGAATGCGGTCGTGATAAACGTGAGGTGGGCGTCGCAGATCTTGGCTTTGCGGATCAGCGCCTTCTGCCGCTGGCTTTCTTTCTTGAAGGCATTCACCAGGCCGTCCGATGTCGGCCACTGTTTTTTCGGTGGAGTATCCACGGGATGCAGGCCTTTGCCAATCGAATTGCGTTGCGTGAGCAATCGTCGCACAACCCTGATGGCCGCTTGGTTGAGTTTTCCTCCCTCGTAGGCCCGCAGCAACTCGCGTTGAGCTTCTGGACTTTTGGTTCTGGAAATGTCGATGGCCACTCCCAATGGGATGGACCCTTTGATTGCCGCGGTCAGGAGTCGCTCCTCGCCAGCATTGCGCAGCGATAACAGGCCACTGACCATCGTGTCGTCGAGATCCAGTTTTCTGCCGATTGCCACGTTGCTGTAACCCGCCTGCTTGAGCCTGTCGATTTCGACAATGAGGTCGCCGGGGGATGGATACCTGCGTGCCATGTTTTCAACCAAACTCATAATCATGAGGTCCTCCTTCGACGCCTCGACCACCACTGCGGGGATTTCCAGAAAACCCAGAGCTTGAAACGCTTCAATGCGCCCCTGACCACAGACGAGATCATAGGAGGGTGGCCCGTCTGTCGAGACTCCCGGCCTAGGGCTGACCTGGATGGGCTTCTTGAGTCCGAGGTTGCGGATGCTTTCGATGATCTTCTCAAACTTCCTGCGATCCCGGCAACGCGGGTTGACGATTCGGATACGATCCAACGGGATGAATATGACTTCGTTTTTCATGACTTTGGTATTTGGATTAGAATTCCCTCCCAACCTGCGTCCGTTGGGCAAGGGTGAAAAAGTGGCTGAGGTCGTCAAACCGATAACCGTCGAGACAAGTGCCATTCGCTTCGGCGAGGCGGAGTTTTCCGGCGGCGACATCGATGGATGGCAGCAGATAGTAATCGCGGATGCCGTTGTTGGCCGTGGCGAGTCTGGCCGCGATGGTGATGTCGGGCCGCCCCGTCTGATCCATCATGATGACCCAGCGTGACGCACCCGCGCCGGTGTTCCAGTGGCGACAGAGTGAAACCGACACACGAATCTCGCCATTGACGTGTAACACGTTGCGACTCTCCCCCATTTCCACCCCAGCGCCCACGCCGCGCAAGCTGTCGGCCACTGAACCCATGAGTTCCGGGTGGGTGTGGCGCATCCAACGGTTGATTTCGATGAACCCAAGGTCGGCTGGCGGGGTGTACCCGATCAACGCATAAGCCGCGACGAGGCTGCCAAAGCGATGCTGGAAGGCCGCGCTGGACGGCATATCCTCCCCCTCGTCGATCATCGTCCCGGTGATTTTGCCATGACGCTCAAGGATACCTTTGAGTGCGGCGAGCATTTCCGCGTCGGTGTACCGCCGGCTGCGTGCGAGAATGATTCCTTGTGCCGTATGAAAAACAACCGGATCCACCACGCCTTGCCAGGCACCGTCCGCACGAATCCACTTTTCGGGAGGATTGCGCACATGGCATTCTTTCAGTTTGAAGGACACGCGTCCGTAGACGCTGTTTCCGATATATTTCTCATTGGTGAGCACCTGATGGACAGTCGCCCGCGTCCATTGCCTGCCCAAGTCGGTGCGCACGCCCCGCGCGTTGAGGATGGCGGCGATTTCAGCTTCCGACCTGCCCTCAGTCACGAATGACTGATAGATCCAGCGGATGTCGGCCTGCTCGTCATCGGGACCCGGAATGAGCACGACCCGGTCTGTTTGGATGCTTTTTTGCTCACCATGTGCCAGCACCCCCTTGGATTGTCCGGCCTGATCCACCAACATCCGGCGTAAACCGTAACCCGCCGCACCACCCTGCTTGTATCCGAGGGTGATCAGGCGGCACGCACCCCGGAACACTTTTGATGACAGCTCGCGGCTGTACTCACCCGCCATCGCCCGTTTGACGCCCGTCACGATCTTCGACACGGGACTTCCGTCGTTCTCAAACTGCTCGGCGCAATAATGGACCTGAATGCCGGCCCGGCGACATACATGCTGGTAGTATGCGCTTTCGTCCGCATCCTGGAACCTGCCCCACCGGCTCACGTCATAGACCAGAATGCAGGAAAATTCGACAGAACCGGATTTTACGTCGGCAATCATGCGGGAAAACGATTCCCTCCCATGGATGCTCAGACCACTCTTTCCCTCGTCAGAATAGACTTTGACGATTTCGAGATTGCGGCGAAGGGCGTACTCGCAGATCGCGTCCATTTGGTTGCTGGTAGAATACTGCTGATGCTCGGTGGACATGCGGACATAGACTGCTGCTTTCGCCCTCGGAAAATCATTCTCAGTGGTCGGGTCTGGCGTCATCATGTGCTTTCTGTGTTGTGGTCTGACGGGTCG
>Ga0118677_10003805_pt1 | contig 28170 bp, 20 predicted proteins | sample AliMusrvi5mmetaG_FD_86154 | JGI IMG/M metagenome (GOLD analysis project Ga0118677, IMG submission 86154) | reverse complement strand
GCCTTACCCTCCCGCTGGGGCTCCCTGCACATCTCCCACCCCAACATCGTCGTCTCCACCTTCAAAGTCGGCGAACACGGCAATACGGTCCTCCGCGTCTACGAAGCGGCGGGTATCGCCGTCGAGGATGCCACCATCACCTTCACGGATTCCTTGCGCGCCGCCGAGGAGGTGGACTTGCTCGAAGATCGTTTGGGGCCGGTAGCGATGACCGGCAACCAGATTCAGTTTGCTCTGCGGGCGTTTGAGGTGAAGACGGTTGGGGTGGAATGGCAGGTTGAAGAGAATCCCGTTGGTCGTAGACAACCAATGTGATTACTGGGAGGCGTCGGAACTAAGGCTATGGACCGCCGGCATCCTTGCCGGCGGCAGCGTGGCACACAGCCTCCACATCGCCGCCGGCAGGGATGCCGGCGGTCCATAGGCGGAGTGGTATTGGCTATTCCTGATTTATCGGTGATCGCTACTCCTTCGTCGTCACTGCTTTCACCGCATCCTGTTTCGTCATCTCTCCCACCGAAGTCGCGGTGAGCAGCAACGGGTAGGCGGTATGGGACACAGCCACGGGGCCTGGTGTGACGTAGAGGGTATAGTTGGCCATCCCACCGGCAGGCAGGGTGGCCGTGCGGCTGCCTTTTCCGGTGATTGCGTTGGACAGGTCATTGCCGGTGGACTGCTCGATGAGTTGCACCGTCCAGCCGGAGGCCGGGGGCGGCGGGCAGGTGAGGAGGAAGCTGTCGGCGGTGGTGCCGGCGTTCTGTAACTGGAGGCGATAGGTGGCCGTCGCATTGGTAGGCGTCGTCTGGTTTGTTGTTTGTCCGGCGCCGTCCGTGTCGATTGTGCCCAGACCGGTCTCGGCGGTGTCGCCGGGATTGCCGATGGCCAGGTCGGGCTGGTAGCACGCGGTGACCGGGGTGGCGGTCGGGTTGTTAGTCGGGTTGCCGGTCGTGCGGGCCGGCGATTTCGCAGCGTTGCCGATGGCATAGAGCGCGCCATCCAGGCCGCCGAGATAGATGGTGCCGTCCGTGCCGATAGCCGGGGAGGAGAATATCCCGCCCCCAATGGGGAACATCCACCGTACCATGCCGCTCGGACCGATGGCGGTCAGGGTGCCGTCATACGACCCACTGTAGCTGGTGCCATCCGCGCCGATGGCCGGGGAGGACTCAATCGGCCCCCCGGTGGGCGTCACCCATCTCGGGGTGCCATCCGGATTGAAGGCATAGTAACAACCGTCATCCGATCCGCAGTAAATGGCGCCGTCGGTCCCGATGGCCGGGGAAGACGCGATCGCCATGCCGGTCTGGAACGCCCATTGCGGCGTGCCGTTCGGATTGACGGCATACAGGTTGGCGTCCCAACTCCCGACATAGATGGTGCCGTCGGCGCCGATGGCCGGGGAGGAGGTGATCCAATCCCGGGTGGCAAAGGCCCATTTCCGGGTGCCATTCGGATTGACGGCATAGAGGTTCGCATCGTAGCACCCGAAGTAGATGGTGCCGTCTGCCCCGAGTGCCGGGGAGGAATCGATGCGCGCCGAGGTGGTAAAGGCCCATTTCTGGGTGCCGTTCGGATTGATGGCATACAGGTGGCCGTCATTCGCACCGACGTAAATGGTGCCGTCCGGGCCGATCACCGGCGAGGAAGTCATCCCGTAGCTGGAATAGCCGGTCGCAAAGGTCCACTTCGGCGTGCCGCCGGGAGTGATGGCATACAGGGTGCAATCGCCCGCCGCGAGGTAGAGCGTGCCGTCGGTGCCGATGGCCGGAGAGGCGTAGCTGCCGGCGCCGGTGGAAAAGACCCATTGCCGAGTGCCGTTGCTTGGATTGACGGCGTAGAGTCGATGGTCGTATGACCCGATGTAGAGGGTGCCGTCATTGCCGATGACCGGGGAAGCAAAGAGCGCATTGCCGGTGCCGAAGTTCCGCGCCCACTTCACCAGCGGGGTGCCGGGCCCGGTAAACGCACTGCGTCCGGTGTGTTGCGGGTCGTGATGGAACATCCACCAGTCGCCGCGGATGCCGGCGGGGTTTGCCACTTTGAAGGTGACGTTGAGCTGATGACTGGCGGTGATGTTGCTCACGGTATACATCATCCCGCCGGTTTGCGCCGTCATGCCGTCCAGTAACCAGCTCTCCGCGGTGTAGCCGGCATTGGCGGTGGCGGTGAACACCACCTTGCTGCCGAGGGGAACACTCTGCGGCGTGTTCGGGCTGATGGCGCCGCCCGCGCCGGCGGTGGGCGTCACGGTGAAGGTGGGCAACGCGGTAAAGGTCACCGACACCGTATGATTGGCGGTAACGTTGCTTAGTATAAATGTCGTCCCGCCGGTTTGCGCCTTCGTGCCATCGAGTGACCAGCTCTCCGCGGTGTAGCCGGCATTGGCGATGGCGGTGAACGCTACCCCGCTGCCGAGGGGAACGCTCTGCGGCGTGTTCGGGGTGATGGAACCGTTCACGCCGGCGGTGGGCGTTACGGTGAACGTCGGCAACGCTTTAAAGGTTACCGAGACGGTATGATTGACGGTGACGTTGCTCAGCGTATAGGTCGTCTTGCCTGTTTGTTTCTTCGTGCCATCGAGCGACCAGCTATCGGCGGTATAGCCGTAATTGGCGGCGGCGGTGAAGGTGATGCCGCCGCCGAACACCACGACCTGCAAAGGCGCGGGTAACACGACGCCGTTAGCGCCCGCCGAGGACGTGACGGTACAGACAGTGGCGGCGTTGCTCACCATCGGCGCCGGCGCTTCGCTGCACGCGATGGTCGCGGTGTTGGTGATGTTGGCGCCCGGCGTTCCTCCGCCACTCGGTGTGGCCAGGAAACTCACCTGCACCGCGGTGCCGGGGTTGAGCAACCCCAGCGACCAGGTGAGGGTGTTGGTGGCTGCGTTCAGCGTTCCCCCGCCGTTCGCGCTGCCGGCGACATAGTTGAGCCCACTCGGCAACCGGTCGGTCAGCGTCGCGTTGGTCGCGGCAAGGGTACCGTTATCCCCATAGGCCAGGGTATAAGTGATGGCGGTGCCGATCGCCGATACCGATTTAGCCACGTTCAAACAGGCGGACGGCGCACCGAGCGCATACAGCTTCCCATTCGCGGAGGCGACATAGAGCGAGCCATCTGCCCCCAGGGCCGGTGAAGCGTAGATCGGACCGCCGGCGGTAAATGTCCATTTCATCAGGTTGTTCGGGGAGATGGCGTAGAGTCGACTATCTTCCGATCCAATATAGATGGTGCCATCCCCACCGATCGCCGGCGAGGCCGTGACACCCCCCAACGTGGGCAAGATCCATCGCTGGATGCCATCCGGGCTGACGGCATAGACATTATCATCACGCGACCCGACATAAATCGTGCCGTCCGCGCCGATCGCCGGCGTGGCCGTGATGGCGACCCGGGGGCTAAAGCTCCACTTGAAGCTACCATCCGGATTGATGGCATACAGTGCGCCGGACCCGACATAGATGGTGCCGTCGGTCCCGATCGTTGGCGAGGAGAGCACGGCATCGTTGGTGATGAATGACCATTTATCCGAACCATCCGGATTGATGGCGTACAGCTTATGATCAGCGGAGCCGACATAGATGGTGCCGTCGCTCCCGATGGCCGGGGAGGAAGACACCGCGCCCTGGGTGACATCGAACCATTTCACTTTCCCGGCCGGCGTCACGGCATACACGTATTTATCCGTGGATCCGACATAGATGGTGCCGTCCGCCCCGATCGCCGGCGAGGAAGTGATCGGTCCGCCGGTGGCAAACGGTGTCGTCCACTTCGGGGTGCCATCCGGGTTGACGGCATAGAGTTTGTTGTCCTCGGCGCCGACATAGATAGTGCCATCCGTCCCGATGGCAGGAGAAGAATCAATCGCGCCCCCGGCGGTGAAAGCCCATTTCAGCGCGCCACCCGCCGTCACGGCATAAAGCTGATGGTTGTCCGATCCGAGATAAATGGTGCCGTCCGTCCCGATCGCCGGCGAGGATTTGGAACTCGACGATCCGGTGGCAAAGGGGGTGTTCCACTTCTGTGTCGGCGCCTCGGGTCCGTTGAACAAGCTGCGCCCGGTATGCTGGAGATCGTGATGGAACATCCACCAGTCGCCGCGCACGGGTCCGGAGCCGTTCGTCGATTTGAAGGTGACTTTGACGGCATGGTCCGCTGTCACGCAGGGCAGCGCAAAGCCGGCGCCCCCGAGTTGCACGGCGGTATTATCGAGCGTCCAGGTATCCACGGTAGCGCCGGCGTTGGCTACCGCCGTGAAGGTGACACTGCCGCCATACGGAATGCTTTGCGGGCTACTCGGCGAGATCGTGCCATTGGCGCCGGCGGACGGCGTGATGGCGCATCCGCGGACGGACAGCGTGGCGGTGTTGCTGACGACCGGTGTGGGCACTTCGCTACAGGTGATCGTCGCCGTGTTGACGACACAGGTCCCCCGCGTTACCGGGTTGGTGATGGCCTGAAAACTCACCTGTCCGGTGGCGCCGGCGTTCAGCGTGCCGAGGGTCCAACTGACGACGCCGGCGTTATACGTGCCTCCCCCGGTCGTGCTGCCGTAGGCAAAGCCCATCCCGGCCGGTAGGCGATCGGTGATTACGACATTGGTGGCGGGCTTATTGCCCGCATTGGCGTAGGCGATGGTATAGGTGACAAAATCACCACTGGTGACCGCCACGGACTTGGAAATCCGCGGAAATGGCGCCGGCGCGCCGATGGCATAGAGTTTGCCGTCCCGGCTGCCGAGATAGATGGCGCCGTCGCATCCGATCGTCGGAGAGGCGATGATATTCCCGCCGGTTTTGACCGCCCATTTCTGATGGCCGGTCGTATCGAGCGCATACAGGTTCATATCCTGTGATCCGACATAGACGGCGCCGTCTGCCCCGATGGCCGGCGACGAGACGATGGAGGCCGTGCTGCCGAAACGCCAGCGTTGGCTACCGGACGCGCTGACGGCATAACAAAAGCCGGCCTCATCGCCGATATACACTGTGCCGTCCGCGCCGATGGCCGGGGACGCGATGAGCGAAGATGTGGTGGCAAAGGCCCATTTCTGCATGCCGTTCGGATTGACGGCATACAGCAACTTGTTGCCCGATCCGACATAGATGGTACCGTCTGCGCCAATCGCCGGCGAAGAAGCGAACTGATCGCCCTTTCCGGCGACAAACGCCCACTGTTTCGAGCCGTCTGGATTGATGGCGTAGAGGTTATTATCTTGTGACCCGACATAGATCGTCCCGTCGGTGCCGATGGCCGGCGACGAATCGATCACGTCACCGGTGAGAAATGTCCATCGCGATGTCCCGTCCGGGTTGATGGCAAACAGCTTTTTATCCGACCCGAGATAAATCATCCCGTTCGCGCCGATCACCGGGGATGACATGTGAATCGCCTTACCGGTGTGAAAGGGGGTGGTCCACTTCGCCGTGCCGTCCGGATTCACGGCGTACAGGCTGCCGTCGAACGCCCCGCAATAGATGGTGCCGTCGGCATCGATCGCCGGGGTCGCATAAATCGGATTTCCGACCGGAAACACCCATTTTTTTGTGCCGTCCGGATTGATGGCATACAGGGCATTGTCGGTGCACCCGAGATAAACGGTGCCGTCCAACCCGATTACCGGGGAAGCATCAGCCCATTTTCCGGCCGCAAAGGCATAGGTCCACTTCACCGTCGCCGTCGCGGGACCGGTAAAGGCACTGCGCCCGGTATGCTGACGGTCATGGTGGAACATCCACCAATCCCCGGCGCCGGCCGCAGTGACCGCGAACGACACCAGAACGGTGTGATCCGCCGTAATGTGGTTCAGCAAATAGGCAACGCCGCCGGATTGCACCGGTTGGCCATCCAAATACCAGCTTCCCACCGTGTAGCCGGTCGCCGGCGTGGCGGTGAAGGTAAGGGAACCGTCCGGATTGACCGTTTGCGCCGAATCCGGCGTGATCGTCCCGTGGGTGCCCGCGCGGGGGGTGACGGTGAATGTCATCACTTTGCAGGTCGCCGCGTTGCTCACCACGGGCGCCGATAGTTCGTTGCAGGTAACGATGGCGGTGTTCGCAACCGTCGTTCCCGCTGCTATGGACGCATTCACGACGGCCTGGAAGGACATGCCGGCGGTGGTGGCAAGCTGGCCGAGAGACCAGGTCAGCGTGTGGGCGGCGGCATTGTAGCTGACCGGCCCAATGGCGCTGCCCGGCAGATAGGTGATGTTGGCGGGCAGCATATCCGTCACCTGGGTATTTGAAGCAAGGCCGCCGGTATTGCTGCAGGTGAGCGTGTAGGTCACCGTGCCGCCCGGCGCGATGATGGTCGGCGCGACCGCTTTCACCAGGGTCAAGGACGGCTTGGGGCCGATGGCCGCCAGCTTGCCGGATTGGGTCCCGAGATAGATCGTTCCATCCGCGCCGATCGCCGGGGAAGACCACGCGCCCCCGCTGCCCGTTGCGGCGGCCCACAGTTTAGTGCCGGCGGCAGTGAGCGCATACAGGTTGCCATCGTCCGAGCTGACATAGACGGTACCGTTCGCCCCGATCGCCACCGAGGAGGACACATTCGCCCCGGTCGTATAGACCCATTTCTGCGTTCCGTTGGCATTGACCGCGTAGAGCTGATGATTGAGCGATCCGATATAAATGGTGCCGTCCGTCGCAATCGCCGGGGAGGAGACGATCTCGCCGGTGGCAAAGGTCCATTTTTGCGTGCCGTTCGGATTGACGGCATACAGGTGATTGTTCACATTGCCACTAACCGCCCCCAGCGTCCCCAGGTAAATCGTCCCATCCGCGCCGATGGCCGGGGAAGATTGGAATTCACCCCCGGTCACTTTAAAGGGTTGATTCCACTTCCGCGTGCCATCCGGATTGAGCGCATACAACAGGCCGATATCCCCGACATTCACCTGGTTTCCGGCAATGGCGAAATAGATAGTGCCGTCGTTGGCAATCGCCGGGGCAGAGAGATAGACGTTATTATTATAGTCATTGGTGGACAAACCGGTCGAAAAGACCCATTTCTCCGTCCCAGCCGGGGTGATGGCATGGAAGCGGCTATCTTGTGCGCCGATGTAGATGGTGCCGTCCGCGCCGATTGTCGGCGACGAGACGATATTGCCCGGATGCAGGCACCACTTCTGCGAACCATTCGGATTGATGGCGTAAAAGTTATTACTCCCCGTCCCGGTATAGACGGTGCCGTCTATGCCAATCGCCGGGGCAACGTAAATTTGACCATTGGTACGGAAAAACCATTTCTGCGAACCGTCCGGGTTCACGGCATACAGACCATAATCGTAACTGGAGGTTGCGCCGGCGATATAGATGGTGCCGTCCGGCCCGATTGCCGGCGAGGCGAACTCCGCCGGAATGTTGAGGGTAAACCACCACCGCGCCGCATTGGTGACCGGGCCGTTATACGCGCTGCGCCCGGTATGCAGGCGATCGTGATGGAACATGTTCCAGTCGTTGCCCGGCTGCCCGGCAACGGACGTCGAGCGGAAGGTCACCCTGACGGTATGGTCCGCGGTGATATACGGCAGGATATAGCCGGCGCCGCCAGCCTGGATCGTGGTCCCATCCAGATACCAGCAATCCACCGTATACCCGGCATATGCTGCCGCCGAGAAAGTCAGGCTACCGCCATACAGCACCGACTGAATATTATACGGATAGATATTGCCGTTGGCCCCCGCCGCCGGCGTCACCGTCGCGGTGGTTTGTTGGGTAAAGAGCACTTGAACGGTATGATTGCCGCCGATGTTGTTCAAGGTGTAGGTGTTGCCGCCGGTTTGGGCACGCTGCCCATCCAACTGCCAGCCATCCACCATATAGCCGGTCGTGGGGATCGCGGAGAATGTCAGCGTGTCGCCGAATGTCACCGATTGCGGGGTACTCGGCGAGATGCTCCCGTTGGCGCCGGCCGTCGGGGTGATGAGGCAGGGCAGGTGCTTAAAGGCAACCGACACATCCAGATCGGTCGCCCCGACGAACACGCGGAAGGTGGTGCCGCCTTTTTGCGAATAGGTGTCATAGACATACCAGCCATCGACCACATAACCGGGATCGGGGGTGGCGGTCAAGGTGAGGTAATGGTTCTCGGCCACCCACTGTTTGGTATTCGGCGAAATGGTCCCGCCGGTTCCCGCATAAGGGGTGACCCAACTACCGGGATTCCAGATAGATTTCGCGGTGGACGTCTGACCGGAAGCCGCCAGGCAACCCAAACAGAGCGCCAGCACGAGAAGCAATATGCGAAAAGGCAACCCTCGAATAGCAGTGATCGATGGGGGATAATACATGCGCAGACTCCTTCCTGCAATGAGTGGCGACAGTAGGTAGATGATCTCAACCGCCATGACGGTCAGCGGTCGTACCGGGTGCTAACTGTCTGGATATGCGACTAACCGGTTACTTTATTCCATATTTCAGGCGTAAATATGATAGGTATAGTTTATTAGCGGCTGTCTGATTAGACGCTGTCTGAAAAGCCTGTGCGAGTGATGCATTTCCAGGCAACTCTGTGCTACCATAATGCCACCAGCCTACCAAACGCTGAAACCTGAAACACCGGAGGCTACCATGCCCAATTATGCCATGACCACGCTCGCACGCCCGTTGTTGACTGAATCGCAGCTCAAGTTTCGGTTGGGGTTGGTGCGGCAGCGGACGCGGGCGTATCCGCTGGATTCTATGGACTTCATCATGATGGATTTGGAGCGGCCGGAAGGCAACTCCCGCCATGCGTATCAATGCACCGGCGATCTGACCGGGCGGTTGCTGGAGTTCCTCGCCCATGCCGAGGGGGTGGATGGCCAATCGGATGAGCGCCTGCCCGAGTTGTTTTCCCGCATTCTGCGCCAACGCCGGCCGTCGGGATTATGCGGGCGCACCATTCCGGAGCCGCTTTCCAGCGGGGATTGCTTCTATACCGCCGCGCGGCTCTTTCACGGCTTCATTTATTATTATGAGTTGACCAACGACATGCGCGCGCTGGATGCCGCGGTCGATTATGCTGAAGTGATACTCCGCAATCGGGATACCTGGTACCAACGTTTGCAACAGACGGGGGGACGGAGCATCGAATTCTGGATCACCGAATCGCTCGCGTTGCTGTACGGGGTAACGAGGCGGACGGCCTACCTCGACTTCATCGGGATGATCCACGATGGGCTGGAAGCGCCGGACAAAGGCGCACATGCGCACGGGTATCTGGCGACGCTACGCGGGCTGCAAGTCGCTGCGCTGATCACCGGCGATTCTGCGTGGAATACCAAAGTCGAAACATATCGGTGGATGATCATCGAGCGGCACTTTGAAATGCCCGACGGCTGCACGCCCGAATGTTTCCCGCATAGCGCCGCCAACGAGGGCTGTTCCATCGCCGACTGGTTGATGTTGAATCTGAACGCGGGCGCCATCACCGGCGACACGGAAGCGTATCAGCACGCGGAGCGGATTTTATGGAACGCGCTGGCGTTCAACCAGTGGATCACCGGGTGTTTCGGCCATCGCGCTACGCTGCCCAACGGCTATGGGATGAAGCGGTTCGAAGAGGCGTGGTGGTGCTGCCTGCATCACGGCGGGCTGGCACTGGTCGAATATGCGCGCCATGCGGTCACCTTTCGCGATCACGCCATCAATATCAACCTGTTGGTGCCCGGGCGTTATCAACTCGCCCTTCCCGGCAGAGAGCAGGCGGAAGTCCGGATTTCCACCGCCTACCCGTCGCGGGCAGACACGCTCATCGAGGTCGAGCGGGCGCCGGCAAATGTCCGCGTTCTCCTGAGCGTGCCTTCCTGCATCAAAAATCCCGCAGTGACGGAAACACGGGAGCAGGATATTGTCCGGCTGCGGTTAACCGGCAGCCTGGGGCATTATGTGGAACACTGCGCCGACGGTGTGCTGTTGAAATACGGCCCGCTGGTGCTGGCGCCGACGATTTATGACTGGATCTCCACCGAAGCGCCCGCGACCGGCGAAGCCTACGCTCCTGCCGGCTACATCCCAGACGTCATGCCGCCGGGCTTGCCGACGCTGCGGCTCCCCGCGCCTGACGCGGACGGCCTGCTGGCATTATCCGATCAACCGTTACCCGAGTGGACCTACTATGAAGACGGACCGACCACCCGCTGCGGCATCCCCGGCTCCGCCGCCAACGTCCCGGTGGTCTTCCCCGGCGACAAAGAACTCCCGCTACGCTTCGTGCCGCTGTGTTACAGCACCTCCAACCTGTCGTTATTCGAGACGCCAATCGTCTTTCGCTTGCATGAGGACGGAAAGTGAGCCGCAATGTTTTTTAACCGCAGATTACGCAGATTGCGCAGATTAAAATATTGAAAAGGTGAAAGAGCGTATTCACTTGCCTTTTAATAACTTTAATCTGTGAAATCTGCGTAATCTGCGGTTAAAAAACCCCATAGCCAACCGCCGGAAAGGAGCAACCAATGTCCGTAAATCCCATGACCCGCCACGCGCGCTGCCGGGCGGCGATTGCCGGGGAACCGGTCGATCGTGCGCCGGCGTATCTGCCGGGCATTTCCTGCGCGGTCGCTTCGCGCTTACTGGGACGTCCGGTGCATGCGGGCACCGGCTCGCTGCACTACGCAGAGGCGTGCGCCTGGATGCGCGGCGCGAGCGCGCACGCGGAGTTCGAAGCGCAACTCTACGACGATCTGGCCACGATCTTCCGCGCGCTGGATATCGATGTCTATCGCATGCCGTGGCGCATGCGCGCGCAGCCCGCGCGACAGCTCAATGAATATACCTTTCTCTACGGCGAGCCCGACGGCGCGCATACCATCTATCGCTATAATCCGCACTCCACCGATTTCGGCCCCATCGCTTCCGCCGGCGGCAGCGCTGAACCGTATGAAGTGCAACTGCCACGTCTGCTGGAAGCGCGGGAAGCTGCCATCGCGAGCGGGAGCCTGGCAGACGTCGCAATCACCGACGAGCACCGGACGCTCTGCGCGCGCTTTGGCGAGGAATTCTTCGTCCTCTGCGAAGGCGGGGGCATCTCTGTGGGGTGGGGAGAAGAACCGCTGATGCTGATGGCATCAGCGCCAGCATTGATGCAGCGCGACGTGATGATCCAGGCGCGCCATGCGCTGGCGCTGGGGCAGGCGCTGGCACAGAGCGGTTTCCCGCGCGTGCTGGTCGCCGGCGGGGACATGGCCGGCAACGACGGCCCTTTCTATTCCCCGCGCAACTTTCGCGAGGTGATGCTTCCCGCGCTGAGCTGGCTCATGCACGGCCTGGCGGCATGCGGCGTGCATTACATTTTCCGCTCTGACGGCAACCTCTGGCCGGTGGCCGATATGCTCTTCGGCGAAGCCGCCTGCCCCGGCTACGGCGAAGTCGATCGCGACGCCGGCATGACCACCGCCCGCCTCCGCGTCCGCTACCCCAAGCTGGTGATCTGGGGCAACATGTCCGTCAGCCAACTGGCCAGCCACTCCCCCGTCTGGGTGCGCGAAGAAGCGCAAGCCATGATCGAAGAATCCGCCGGCAGCGGCTATTTCCACGGCCCGTCGAACGCGATATTGGGGGATACGCCGGTGGAGAATATGGTGGCGTTTTTTGGGGTACGATGAATAGGCAGTCTATGGGCCGCCGGTGTTCCCGCCGGCCCCGTAGCACGCCACCGGCAGGGAAACCACAGACGGACAGCGAATTTAACGAAACAGCAGTCGATATGGAATAACGATATATCGGGTGATGGCACCCCTGGATCAACTTGCCTGGTGACGGGAATCGAATTATCGCTCTCGTATGGCCCAACAAGCATTTTGCAAACAGTTTCTAAGGAGTAGCCTGTGTCGATTTCATCGGCGTCCAATGAACAGTTAGCCCGTATCATCGAACGCAATCAATTACTGCCGGCGGATGTGATTACCGGTTTGTTGAACCGCTCGCGCACCCGGAAAGAATGGTTGGGGGCGGTGGCGGTGGATGATGGCATGCTGAGCTATCAGGAACTGGCCACTGTGCTCGCGCACGAAACGCATTTCCCGCTGGTCAACCTGAAGATGGTATCGCCCGACCCGCGCGCGCTGTCGCAACTGCCGAAGGAACTCTGCCAGCAGTATGCGATTCTCCCGCAAGCCTACGACGGCAGCACTTTCTACCTGGCCATGGCCAATCCGCTCGACGATGAGGCAAAAAACGCCGTCCTTGGCCAGCTCAAAGCTGAGTTGAATATCCAGGTGGCACTGCTGAACGAACTGGTGAACGCCATCCCCGACTGGTATGCCCGTATCGCGCCACCCGACGATCGGCAGCCGGGTTCGAGCGCGATGGGCGGCACAACGGAATTACCGCCCGCCCCGCCCACCGCCGTTCCGGATGATCTCTTGATCGAAGACTTGCTGGTGATGATGTGCGATGCCGGCGCTTCCGACCTGCACCTCGCGGTCGGATCGCCGCCGCTGATGCGCGTCGATGGCGATCTGCAGTCGATGCCCTTCCCGGTGTTGCGTCCGCAGACCGTGCAAAACATCATCTACTCGATATTGACCGACATCCAGATCACCGCCTACGAGCGCCATTGGGAGCTGGATTTCTCCTACAGCCTTCCCCGCTACTCGCGCTTCCGCGTCAACGTCCATCGCCAGCGCGGCTCGGTCGGCGCGGTCTTCCGGATGATCCCCTCGGTGACGCCGACGCTGGACAAGCTGAAGATGCCGCCCATCGTGCGCGAGTTGACGCTGCGCCCGCGCGGGCTGGTGTTGGTGACCGGCCCGACCGGTTCCGGGAAATCGACCACCCTCGCGGCCATGGTCGATGAGATCAACCGTACCAAACGCACGCATATGGTGACGGTGGAAGATCCCATCGAGTTCCTGCACAACAATAAGTTGAGCGTGATCACCCAGCGCGAGGTGGGATCGGATACCGAGAGCTTCGCCACCGCGCTGCGCCACGTGCTGCGGCAGGATCCGGACGTCATCCTCATCGGCGAGATGCGCGACCTGGAGACGATCGGCGCGGCGCTGACGGCGGCGGAAACCGGCCACCTGGTCTTCGCCACCCTGCACACCACCAGCGCGGCGCAAACCATCGACCGCATTGTCGATGTCTTCCCCGAACACCAGCAGGACCAGGTGCGCACGCAGTTGTCCAACGTGCTCGAAGGCATCATCACCCAGACCCTGTTGCAGCACATCGATGGGCATGGCCGTTGCTGCGCGCAGGAAATCATGCTCGGGACCCCGGCCATTCGCACGCTGATTCGCGACAACAAGGTGCACCAGATGCCCAGCGTGATTCAATCCAGCGGGAAATACGGCATGCAAACCCTGGATCAATCGCTGCGCCAATTGGTGTTAAATAAACAGGTGACGATGGAAGAAGCGATGATGAAGGCCGCCAACATCGATGATTTCAAATCGCTGTTGGCGATGCAATAATCGTAACCGTTCAGGCATTTCTGGCGCGCGAGCGTCCTCGCGAGCACTTCGGTGGTTTCGATACGACCATCCATAGTCTACTCAACCACCGGAGTGCTCGCGAGGACGCTCGCGCGCCAGAAATGCCTGAACGGTTACCAATAATCCTGGATTATTCCCGCGTGCGCGACTGAATATAGCCGAACAATAATTCCTCGACCTCCGGCAGCGACAACGTGCTGGTGTCCAGCGTGAGGTGATAATTGCGCAGGTCGGTTCGTTGCTGGCCGCACAGCGCGTGCACGTAGCGCTCGCGATCGCAATCCGTCCGGACGATCATCTCCTCTGCCTCCTGCGCCGTCACCTGGTACAGTGATTGGATGCGCTGGATGCGAAACGGCAAAGGCGCGTGGAGAAAGAGGCTGATATGCCGGGGGTGATTGCGCAGCACGAAAAATCCCCCATGCCCGACGATGATCGCGTTTTCCTCTTGCGCCAGCCGCGCGATGATGGCATTTTCCGCCTGGTAGATTTCACGATCGGTGGAAAACTGCATCGGTGGAGACGGCTGATACGTGGTATCCGCCGCGCCGGCGTAGAAATAGGACATCGCCATTTCCCAGAACGGCGCGCTCGTTTCATCGCGCTCGGTAAGTTGCTCTACATCGTTGCCCAATTCGACCGCCGCCAGTTGCAATATCTCGTGATCGGCATACCGATACCCCAACCGCCGCGCCAACTGCTGCCCCAAAAACGATCCACCGCTGCCCAGCAAGCGGCTGATGGTGATGACCACCGGACATTTCTCCGTCATCGAACACCTCCGCGCTTCTCTTTCCCTAACAGTAATACGAATCGGGTGAAAGGGCAAGGTGGAAATCGGGGATGGTGGGGTTTTAATTATCCGCTCATGGGTTCGTTAGATTAGATCCGTTCCGGTCTCGCTGGCGCGCGAGCGTCCTCGCGAGCACCGGGGTGATCTTCGACCTGCTTGCGGGGACGCTCGCGCGCCAGACAGGATCAAATGGATACATGTTAACGAACCCATAAGCGGATCAGTAATACGATGGCGCCACCCCACCACTCCTGGCGTTTACCCGAACCGCCAACTCCACTCGGAAAAATAACCGCAAAATTTCCTTAAAAAACCTTGCCAAGCCTCTTGACGCCTCGCCTGCTATATGATACCTTATGCGTATCATATAGCGCCGGGAGGACACAGGGATGATCACAAGGGAAACGGATTATGCAATCAGGGCGCTGCTTTGCCTGGCGCGACGAGAGGCGGGGAGTGTGACCTCGACCACCGTGCTGGCGGAGGAGATGGAGATTCCCTACCGCTTTCTCCGGCGCATTCTGTTGAAACTCGGCGAGGCGGGACTGGTGATCAGTCAGCGCGGGAAACAGGGCGGGTTGCGACTAGCGCGACCGGCGGAGCAGGTATCACTGCTCGATGCGGTACGGGCAGTTGATCCCACGGTGCTGACGCTGAATGTGTGTCTGACCGATCCCGCGGAGTGCGGTCGCTCATCACATTGCGTGGTGCATGCGGAATTGGCAGCCATCCAGACGCAGATGCACCAGCAACTGGACGGCATTTCACTGGCGACGCTGGTCGAGCGCGAAACTAGGACGACCGCTGCACGCGGTCCTGAATAACACGAGGAGGAACGAGCATGAAATCTTTACCGACTGGACAGGCGACGATTTTTACGACGGCGTTGGTCATGCTGGGGTTGGGCATCGGAACAGTGACGTTAGCACATGCCTCCTACATCGATGCGGGTTCCGCCGGCTACCTCTTCCAACTGGCGATCGCCGGCCTCTTCGGCCTGCTGTATTCCTGGCGCGGGTTTATTCAGCGCAAACGCAACACTTCGACGGAATCCGTCACCAAGGCACGACGGTAATCGTGGCACAATACCACTCGATGATATCTTTCCTGAAGGAGGAAACAACCATGGGAGTTTTAGTGGCGAAAGAAGCGCCGAACTTTACCGCGCAAGCGGTGTTGCCGGATGATACCATTGCCGATTTGAGTTTAACCGCGTATCGCGGGAAGACAGTGGTGCTGTTCTTCTATCCGCTGGACTTCACCTTCGTCTGCCCGTCGGAGATTCTCGCCTTCGACCGCAAGCTGGCGGATTTCAAAGCGCGCAATACCGAGGTGATCGGGGTGTCGGTGGATTCCGTCTATACCCACTTCGCCTGGCGCCAGACAGCGGTCGAGAACGGCGGCATCGGGCGCATCGGCTTCCCGTTGGTGGCCGACCTGAATAAGAGCATCGCCGCCGCCTACGATGTGCTGCTCAACCAGGAAGTGGCATTGCGCGGCTTGTTCCTCATCGATTCGCACGGACAGGTGCGCCACCAGGTGGTGAACGACCTGCCGCTGGGCCGCAGCGTCGATGAAGCACTACGCATGGTCGATGCGCTCCACTTCACCGAAGAGCATGGCGAAGTCTGCCCGGCCAACTGGAAGCAAGGCGAAGAAGGCATGACCGCCACCGCCGCCGGCGTCGCGGAGTACCTGGCGAAGAAATATCAATAAGTAGTCTTTTCCTGGGAGCGCGGGTCGCGCGCGACGAAGCGGGCGACCCGCCCGCGTTCCCAGGGGAACGGAAAGGAGCCTGTGATGGCTGAACAATTGACGATCGAGCGATGCCCGGAAACCGGCATCTGCTCCATTCGACGGGAAAGCGGCGACAAAATCGATTTGATGCCCGACGAAGTGGAAGAAATTCGCGAGTCCAATGCCGATCCGGTGCGCATCACCGCGGTGCTGGCGGAAAGCGACCGTGCCTTTGCCGTCGGCATGACCCCGGAAGAGCTGGATATTATCTGGAAAAAACTGTCCTGAGGCAAGCAGACGGTTGGCTACACGGTGTCGGGAGGACGACCGCCCTTCCGACACCATGTAGCAGATGACGCACGCGCCTACTGCGATACCGCGCAACAATCTCGCGGGATGATGGGTATAGCGATCGAGAAGGAGTATTCGCGATGGCAGAGGAGCTCGCGCGCATTTATTCCTGCGAGGTAGATGCGCTGATCACGGTAGAGAAGGTGCACAAGACGCCGGAGGAATGGCGTCAGGTGCTCACACCCGAGCAATACGCCGTTGCGCGCGGCGAGGGTACTGAACCGGCATTTCAGAACGCCTATTGGGATAATCACGCCGCCGGCATCTATCGGTGCGTCTGCTGCGATACGGATTTGTTTCGGTCCGATGCCAAGTTCGACTCCGGCACCGGCTGGCCGAGTTTCTACCAACCGATCTCGCCGGAAAACATTACCACGCATACGGATACGCGCCTCTTCACCGAGCGCACGGAGGTGCGCTGCCGTCGCTGCGGTGCCCACCTCGGCCACGTGTTCGACGACGGCCCCCCGCTTACCGGATTGCGCTTCTGCATGAATTCCGCCTCCCTACGTTTCGTGCCGGGTGCTTGTTCGAAATAAGTTATGGTAAGCGTTCAGCCCGCTGGCGCGCGAGCGTCCCCGCGAGCACTCCGGTGGTTGAGTAGACTACGGAGGGTCGTAGCGAAACCACCGGAGTGCTCGCGAGGACGCTCGCGCGCCAGAGGATACCCAGAGTGCTCGCGGGGACGCTCGTGCGCCAGAGGGGCTGAACGCTTACACGTTATGTCCACCCGCCCGTAATAACACTACCCGCAGCAAGCCTTGGGCTCGTAGTAGCGCCGCAGCCGCAGCAAGGCGCGTCTGCGTGAACTATGGGGGAGACGCGCCTTGCTGCGGCTGCGGCGCTACTACGAGCCCAGAGCCGTCACTGAAAAATATTGCGTGCCAACGCAAATATTTGTTTCCAAACGCTTGACAAGCTTTCCGTAGCGGAATATAATCGACCCATCACAACTCCGCTGACCGTAAGACCGGCGATCTGAATACTGGTCGTCACGGTGGATTCGGCGGGGATTTTTTGTCGCCCGTATCTTTCCGATACGGAAACTATTTGGATGGAGGTAAAGCGATGACGAATGAAATGGTGATCGAACGCTGGCGACTGCGAATTCGCCAGGTGGGTGCGCGCGTGAAGATCGAAGCGCAAACGACCACGGGATGGCGCGCGCTGGAAACGCTGCCCCTCGACGATGATTGGCAGCATGACGAAGTGGTGAGTTTGCTGCACAGCCTGGCCAACGAATACGCGGAGTTTCTGGAAGACTATCGCGAAAGCCGCTGGCCGGAGCCGGCAAACCAGCGCGCACTTCCGGTATTCCGGCCGGCCTTTGGCGCCACGCGATAAGCGAAAGGAGAAAAGGATGCCGATTTATGAATTGCTGCGACGCGCCTTGCGGTTCATGCGCCTCGCGCTGGAACGTGGTTATGGAATGACGATCGTGCTCATTCCGCCGGACCGCATCTCCGGGTACTTCTGCCCCTGCTGCGGCGATCGCATCCGTGTCAGCATCGAGGGCGCCGCCGTGATCGTGGGCAATCAATGCCACAACCGCGCCTGCGCCTCCCGCCGTCTCCCGCAAGGCCCGCCCACGCTCTGGGCGCTGACCGAAACAGCACAATCGACGGAAGAAGAGGTCTAAAGTTCCTGGCGCGCGAGCGTCCTCGCGAGCACTCCGGTTCCCTGACGGTGCTCGCGAGGACGCTCGCGCGCCAGGGAAGACAATACGCTCAATTACCCCGACACCCATTGCCTCCGCCGGCGCAGAATTCCCCACCCCAGCGCGAGCAATCCCAGCATCACCCCGGCCAACACCCACCAGAACCGCGGCTGGAGTTCCGGGTGCATGGCGATTTGATCCGGCAACACGCGCACGGCGGCAAGGGGGTCGTCCTGGTAGATGATGGTGCGCGCGGTAAACGCGTGCGAGGCCGGAGCGGCGGCGCCGGCGCGGTGCTCCCATTCGCGTTGAAAGCGCTTCACCCAGTTGCCGTGGCGGTCATAGCGATAGTCCCACTTGCGCTCGCGCATCGGTGTGCCCCATGCCTCCTCGGTCTCGTGGAGGAGATTGCCGTGGGCATCATAGACGCAGGTGTGCCGCGTGTAGGGAATCGGCGACGACCGGTAGGATGCTTCCAGCGTCAGGTGTCCCTGCGCATCGTAATACGTCTCCAGCCGCGATGATGGCGTGCCGTCGTCGTGATACCGGAAGCTCAAGTCCGCGATCTTCCGCCCCTGCGCGTCGTAGCGCGTGCGCTGCAGCAGGCGGTATTGCCCATTGGTCACCAGCAAATGCTCGACCAGGCGTTCCGTGCCGGGGTAGCTGGTCAGCCAGATCACCTCGGGCACGCCGGGACGGCGATACTCCGTGCGCCGGATTTCCCGCCCCTGCGCGTCGAAACGGGTCGCCAGCGCCTCCAGCAGGCGCGTGCCATTGAACACCTTGCGCGCAATTTCATGCCCCTGGCCATCATAGCCATAACGCGTCTCCCCGAGCAACCGCCCCTCGCCGTCGCGCACCTGTTCCCGCAACGGCTTGCCGTCGCCGGTATAGCTGGTCAACTCCTCGTTGAGGAGTTTGCCGTCACCGCCGTAAAAGCGCGTGGCGGTTTCGTTCCCCCGGAGATCGTATTGGTACGCCGTGTGGGTCAGCCCGGCCAGTGATTGCGACCATTCGTCGCGGGTGGCGATCGGGCCTTGCGGGTGGTAGCTGGTGAGATAGCGGGCGGTCAACAGCGCGTTGACGGATTTCGTATAGGCGATCTCCCGCGCGTGCCGGTCATAGCGATACGCTTCCCGGCAGCCCGCGTGCTCCGGCCCGGTAACAGGCGGCAGCGAGACGATCTCCTCGGGCTTGCCGTCCCGCGTGAAAACCGCGCACCAGGACGCGCTCCCCCCGCGCGCCTCGTGCGACCAGTGTTCCCCGTCCCATTGCGCCGTCCCCGTCTCGACCCGCGCCTGCCGCACCGGTCCCCGCACGCGCAACACGTCGTCGCGCCCCGACCCCTCCGGATCGGCAGCAACCGCCATCAGCGCGGTGACAACCAACAGCAACACCAGCAATACGTTACGCATATAGTTCACAGGATGAGCAGGATAGCCAGGATAAGTCGCCGTCGGCGAGCTTACTCAGTTATAACTTGATAGCTGTTCTATCACCACGGCACGAAGGTAGAAAGGATTCCCGCAGCGATAAATCTGCCGCTCCGCGCAATCTTCCACATCGCCGCATCGCCGCGGTAAAACGAGAGAAAGGTTCCGCCGGCTGAATTATACGCGCAAAGTACGAAAATCGGGTATAATAGGGTTAGCCACAATGTGACTTCGTGGGGGCGTACTTGGCTTCGACGGGGGTTTCGGTGGCGTTGGAAGCGAGTCGAGGAGCCTGACCTCGTTAAAATGGGCAACAACAAACAAATGCCAATAACACACAACAGTATGCTCTCGCTGCCTAATAAGCAGTGACCGCATCAAACCCCGATTTATCGGGGCGTCTCCGTCCGTATCCGCGTCGGTAGGGTACGGCGAGGCGTCAAACAAATCCGACTAAGCCGGTCGCCTCCGCCTTGCGGCGCGCCGGATGAAACCAACCAGGGCTGGTGGGCTGGCCCGCGTCGGCGAGGCGCCGCCCATAAGATGAATCGTCGACTACACTCGTAGATGCCGGCGTGGCCTGATCTTCGGACGGGGGTTCGACTCCCCCCGCCTCCACCACCTCCCTCCCCGGGAGGCGTCTCTCCATGCCTGACGGCATGCCCGAATCGCGCCATGTACGCGCACGAATCGGCGGTTTTTCCCTAAAACCTGGGGACGCGGCACCAACGCTCAGACCCACTTATTGCCCAAAATCGCCCTATTCTCTCTCTGTTTCTCTGAAAGCTGGGGACTCGATCCATCACGTCCCCAGGTTCTCGTCCCGACCTACTGAGACAGTTTGCGCTGACCAGGTATGACGGGTCAGAGCAGGATATTTTGAGCGTAAATTGCCCGCGCAGCGCCCTGCCCAATGAGAAACCCCCATGTTTCCTACTCCGTGATAGAGTCGAAAAACGGGGGTTTTTGCCCTCTCAGTATGCTATTCTCAGGATGCCCTTCACATCGTCTTGCCTGCCCGGCACGGCTATCTGACAACGAATATTTCGAGCTACATCGCAGGGAATCCGAGCAGATTTCGCTGTTCGATCCAGTCTAAAGGCAACGTCTTGGTTAACTTGCCCAGCGACATTCCCGATGGTTCGTTGCCATCGAGAATCGCCATGATGATATCGGGCGCGAGTAGCGTCAAGCGTAAAATGCGCCCGACATATGACCGATCCAGCTTGAGCGCATGCGCCATCGCCTCCAGTGAAGAAAACCGCCCGCTTTCCAGCAGCGCTTTCCACCGGTGGGCTCGCGCCAGGGCGATCACCAGCGATTCCTGCGTGGCCGGCTTCTTCGCCGGTGAATCATCCGGCGCCAATCCATCCGGCAGGATGATCTCCTTCCGTCCGGCGCGCACTTTCAGCGCCATCGGGATATGCACGGTAATGCGTTCGCCGTCGCGACGGACGGTCATCTGGTCAACCAGTAATGTGGTCATCGATTAGCTCTCCTCTCTGGCCCCGCGCCATTCATCCAGCAAGGCATGCAGTCCATCGGCCCGGAGATCAATTTGCACGCCGTCGGTATGGATGGTGACGCGGTCAATCAGCAGGCGAACAATGCGCGCCTGTTCCGCGGGGAATAACTCGTCCCAGAGTTCGTTGAACTGGCGCAGGTGGGTCATGATGTCTTGCTCATCAGCCACATCCAGCGCCAGCCCGCAGGCTTCGCGATACGTCCGCGCAGCGACCTCCGGGGTCGTCAGACTTTTCCGCACCAGCGCGATGACCGAGGCTTCGATCTCCCCGGCAGCGACGGTCCGTACTGGACATGTGCTGTAGCCGGCCTTGGCGGCATGGACACAGAGATAATAGCGGTAGTGCGTGTCCGTGCCCTTTTTCTTCGTGTAGGTAATGCCCATGGCGGCGTCGCAGTGCCCACAACGGATAATCCCTTTCAACAGCCCTGGCACCTTGGCCCGCGTGCGCGCCGCCCGTGCGCGATAGTTTTCATTCAGGATCGCATGCGCCTGGTCCCAGGCTTCCTGGCTCACAATCGCCTCGTGCTCGCCGGGATAACAATTCCCCTTATGCTCAATTTGGCCCAGGTAGAGCCGATTATTCAGCAGCTTATAAATATGTCCCTTGTGCCATGGCGTGCCGACGCGCACCTTGCCGTCTTTCGTCGTCCAGGCTTTGGTAGTTTTGCCTTCGGCAGTGAGCGCCTGCGCCAACCGCGTGGTCGAGCCGTCCGTGACAAAGCGCCGGAAGATCTCCCGGACTAATGCGGCCTCCGAGGAGTTCACGATCAATTTCTTATTGACCACGTCATACCCGAGTGGCGGCGTGCCACCCATATACATGCCGCGCTGCTTGCTGGCCGCCACTTTGTCGCGGATACGTTCGCCGATGACTTCGCGTTCGAACTGGGCGAAGGAGAGCAGCATATTGAGGGTGAGACGCCCCATGGAGGTCGTGGTATTGAACGATTGCGTCACGGAGATGAAGGTCACTCCGTGCCGATCAAACACCTCGACCAGTTTGGTGAAATCCAGCAGCGAACGGGATAGTCGATCCACCTTGTAGGTGACGACGCAATCGATCTTCCCCGCCTCGATATCCCGCAGCATCCGCTGCAGTGCCGGTCGTTCCAGCGTGCCGCCGGAGAACGCGGCATCATCATACCGCTCCGGCATGGCCACCCACCCGGCTTCGCGCTGGCTGGCCACATAGGATTCCGCCGCCTCGCGCTGGGCATCGAGGCTGTTGAAGTCGGTATCGAGATTCTCGTCCGTGGACTTCCGCGTGTAAATGGCACACCGGATGGTGGGAGCACTTTGTGATGGTGTTGTCCGTCTATTCATTCGTCAGCCCCTCCCTGTTTCCGCCGCAGCCCAAAGAAATGCGGGCCATTCCAGTGGGTGCCGGTGATCGCTTTGGCGATGGCCGTCAGCGATTTATACGGTCGTCCTTCGAATTCGAAGCCGTCGCGCGTCACCAGCACTTCATAGCGTTGGTCATTCCATTCCCGCACAAGGCGTGTGCCGATCATCGGCAAGCCGGGGTTGCGTCGTGTCGTGGCTGTCGAAGCGCGTGCGGCATCACGTTCGCCGCCCAACGCGTCATAGCCCACCGATGTCAGCACCTGGTCCATCTGTTGTGCGGCCGCGATGGATAACCCGCCATACGCCAGCTCCTGGACACGGCAGATCAGACGCTGGAGTACGAAGGCTTTATTATACTGCGGTGGCTCGCCACCGATCAGTACGCGCCAGCGCTCAGTCAGTTCCTGCATGGGCAGGCGTTGGAGTTCGGCGATTTGCCTGAGTACCCGTGGGCGCTTGGCATCAGTGTCCTGCGAAATAGCCATTGGCATCCTCCTGTTTCGTGATTCGTTCCGTGCCAATGAATGGCTCTGCTTGGCGGATTGAGTCAAGCGAAATGTCTCTCTCGTCCGGGAATAGTTGCCCACTGGTGTTCCCCACGGCGTGCTTGCGACGAAGGCGCAGATACCCCTGCGCCAGCAAGCCAGCGATTTCGTCGAGATGCATGGCTGGTCGCGGTTGACAGCGCACCGGCGCTATTGGCTGACAATTGTCAGTTTGTGTAGCACAGCCTGCTGTGGATTGTGTGGTCATACGGTGCTCCTTTCCCTGCCGTGCGCCTTATACAGTGACCGCCACCATTGGCACGACGTAGTGCTCCAGGATCGGAGCTAATTGCTGATATTGCTGTTGATCGCGAGCGAAGCGTTCGAGCCGGTCGATGAGCAGCGTATCGACTTCGCCTTCCTGTATGGCGCGCAGCAACCGCTGTAGTCCAGGACGATTCAGCCCATCGCCGTCGATGCCGTCATGATCCGCATACCAGCGGATGCTCACCGGCACCCTTGCGCTGACCGATTCAAAAAACGTCTGGCAGATGGCAAATTGAGCGTCGATGGCCGCTGCGGTAGACGCCCGCGCATAGAAGGCCACCTTCAGCGGCAACATGGATAAATCGGGGGCAACCTCGTCCACGATGCGCACACACACTCCGGTAGCTTCGAGCGTCTGCAGGCTGCGCTGCATCATCTGGGGGAACTGACCGATTCGTTGCCGGCTCTCAACCAGCACACAGTCAATGGGGTGGCGTTGGCTGCGTGCGTCCGCGCATAACTGCTGATATCCGCGGCGTCCCTGGGCTGCCGGGATGTATGATGCGTCGGTATAGATGCTGGTGATGGCGTAGCCATACCGATTGGCGAAGGTCTCGCAGACTATCTTCTGCCTGAGCTGTTCCGTCGACGCACTTGGTGACCCATCACTGGCGATGTAGAAGGCCACAGACGGCTGGCGTGATACGTTAGGCATGCTATTTCCCTTTCAAATGGTTAGTCGAGTACATTGAGGTAGACCCGCTCAATACTGGGGATGCGCAACGTGGCGCCCACCGGCAGATCGAGTGGAAAACAGATATCATTCCAGTCACAGATGATCCACCACAGCAGGGGATCACCTAGATACTGGTAGGCTAGCAGGTCGATGCGATCAGCGTCACCCACGACATGAAACCGGTCATCCGGCTGCGGCGTGGTGTCGACCTGCGGTCGCCGGCCCAGGAATTGGGTGTCGCCATCCTGGTAGGTCACGCAATCACGATACCGTGAGCGGTCACTGATCATCGCCTTACCTCACTGGCATTCACGGATTGCGCGACTACCTCTTCCAGCGTCACCTCGACATCGGCACGTTGCGGTAGCAGCGTCACCGGATCGAAGAGATAGCTGTAGTGCGCGCGCACCTCCCGCACGAGACACGGCGTGCCCGGATACAGCTCCCCGAAGAAGAACAGCACCTGGTGCGGCGCCTGTTTCAACATCGTGCCGGCGTGCGTGGGATACAGCAGCGCCTGCAGCCAGGCCACCTGCTGCTTCACCTCTTTCTGGTAGAAGACCACGGTAAAGCTGATCTTCCGCGCATCGCCGGCGACGAACTGGTAGCGCGGATGACTCATCCCCGGCACCACCAGCGTGGCATAGCTGGTCGATTTGCTGTCCACGATATCGTTCGGGTTGTATTGAAACGCCAGCCGTTCACGGGTGACGGCATCGACCAGGTAGGCGGTTAATGGTGGTGTCTGTGCCATGTGTCACCCCTTTACCGATTATCGTAATTGCGTATTTTATGTCCCTGGATGTCGCGGTAGACCGCCCGAGCGATTTCTCGACCATCCAGCGTGACCACCGTGTCACCCGGCGTCTGGCCACTCAGCGCATCCAGCTTGCCGGCGATTAACTCCAGCAGATCACGCACCGGCTCGCTGGCGGGTGGTGCGGACGCCGACGATAGCTGCGCGCGCACCGGTACCGGCATGATCGGGCGCATGGCTGGCGTGCCCGCCGTCACCGGGGCCAGCGTCGGCGGCATGACGGACGGTAGGTTGTTGCCAAAGGCGAAGGCCTGCTCCATCGCCAGCGCCGGCAAGTGCGATGCCTTCGCGATGCCCCGACTCATGGTGTCGAGCACCGAGAACCCGGATTGCGTCAGCATGGACAGCGGGCCCAACTCCGCATCGGAATGCGGCAGCAGCTTGCCAAGCTTGCCGAGTCCGGCTTTCAACGCCTCGAACGGCGCACTGACCGCCGAGCGGATACCATCCGCCAGCGTGGTCATCAGCTTCTTCCCGGCATCCAAGGCATTCGGTAATAGGTTGGTGAACCCCGACGCGAGATGCTGGAATGCGCCTGTCGCGGCATTCTTTACCCCGTCCCACGCCGAGGTCGCCCAGCCTTTGATCGATGACCAGGTCGAGGATGCCGCCCCACGGATGGATGCCCACACGCCGGAGATCGTGGCGCCCACCGACTGCATGGCATGCCCCAGCCAGGGATACTGCGCGCTGATCTGGCTCACCGCCATCGAGGAGGCGGCTTTGCAACGATCCCAGAGCGAGCCATGCCCATTGGCGATGGTGTTCCAGGCATTCGAGGCGATGGATTTTGCCAACTCCAGATTCGTCGCGTGGAAACTCACATACGACGAGACGCCGGATTTGATACCGTCCCACGCCTGGCTGGCCCCCGACTTGATGCCGTTCCACGCTGTGCTACACCAACCGCCGATGGTCGATGCGCCCGCCTTCACGCCATCCCATATGGCACCGCCCGCACTTTTGATCCATCCCCACACCGAGCCCAGGAACCCCTTGATCGCATCCCAATTCTTATAGACCGCCAGCGCGATCCAACCCAACGGCCCGGCGATGACCGCGAGGATGGTTGGCCCCCAGGCTTTCAGGAATGACACGACGCCAGTGAACACCGAGACCGCTGCCTGCTTCAGCCCATTCCAACACCCCAGCAGGAAGGCTTTGATGGTATCCCAGTTCTTCCAGACCAGGATGCCGATACCGATCAACGCGGCGATGGCAAGGCAGATGAGGCCGATGGGGCCGGTGGCAATAGTCATCGCCACTCCAAAGGCCGATGTCGCTGCTGTCGCAATCCACGTCGCCGCCGCCCCTGCCAGCATGATGCCGCGCTGGATGAGCAATACGGCGTTCGCCGCGACCGTGCGCGCCTGTAGCGCCACCCACTGCGCCCCTTGCGCTACCAGTGCGCCGACCGTGCGCCACCCGGCGACCGCATACTGCGCCGTGCTGATCGCCGCCATCCGGATTGCCTGCCAGGCGCCGGTGATCCCGCCGATGAAGCTGGACCAGGAAGTGCTGACGATGGTCTGGATCTGATTGATGGTCCGCACCAGACTGATCGACCCCGCCATCTGCAAGCCCATGACGAAGTTGCCGATGATGCGCGCGCCGGCAATGGTCGCTTGAATCCCGGTCTGAATGAGCGCCGGGCCAAAGATCGTCCCCAGCACAATCGCCGCCCACTTCACGACCGACGAGATCGTGCCCCAGTGCGTGACAAGCACATTGCTGACCACCATCATCCCTTCCCGCAGCCAGCCGAAGGCGGTGACGATGCCGCGGATGACCTGCACGATCCCGGTGATCACCCAGATGACTCCCGAGAGCGCCGTCGCCGCCACCTGGCCAATGAACCCCAACACTTCTCCTACCGCCTGTCCAAAGGCCCGCCAATTCCCCGTGGTGCCCGCGACTTCCCCCTTCACCGATTGCACGATGCCGAAGACGCGCCCCAGCGCCGTAAAGAGGCCAGCGAAGGCGTGTACCAACGCGGAGACGGACGGCTCGATAGCCGCGCGGATGTTGCCGAAGAAACCGCTAAATCCTTGCCACAAGCCTTCCAAAAACGCGCGCACTCGCGTATACACTTGAAAGACGGTCACCACGAAGTTGTAGAGTCCAGATCGCTCCAACTGCGCCGCGATGCTCGCGCTCATGGTTCCGGTCTCCCCGTTGAAGCTGGTGATGAGTTGCGTCAGCCCCATAAACACCGCTTTGATGTTCGTCCAGGCATTGGTCAGTACATCGCGGATGCCGGCGAAGTTCGTCACCCACGCTTGCCGGAGCAGCCAGACGACGGCGATCACCCCGGCGATGATGAGCATGGCGGGCAACAGGGATGTTCCGACCGCCCCCATGGCGCTGAGGAGCATGGGCCCGATGGTCGCCAGTCCGATCTGGATAGCAGGAATCAACAGGCCGAGTGAGCCAATCATTGTAATGACGAGACCTACGACCAGCAGTAACGCACCGAGTCCCAGCGTGGTCGCCAGGATACCGCGCACCAATCCGGGATGCGCTCGCGCCCAATCCTGCAGGCGCAACACCACGAACTGCACCCCTTGCAGCAGCGGCGTGAAGATCGGGAGCATGGTATTGCCGGCGATTTCCGCCAGGTTCTTCGTCTGCTGGGTGACCAGTTTTAACCCGGAGCCGATATCGCTGGTCATCGCTCTCGCCATCTGTTCGGTGACCGCCGTGCCGCCTTGCATCGCCTGTTTGACCCCGTCGATATTCCCCTGCAGTGTATCGAGACCGGCGGTCATCTGCAGGATGAACTTCACCGCCTCGTCGGTGCCGAAGGCTTTTTGCAGTTGCATCTGCGCGGCGACGCTGGCCAGATCGGGGAACTTTTTCTTCAACGTTTCCAGGATCGGCACGATGCCCAGCATATGCCCTTGGGCATCGGTAAAAGTGAGCCCTAATGTCTTTCCGGCTGACCCCACTTTTTGGATAAATGCTTTATAAAGCGTCCCGGCTTCCGCCCCCGGCATGGTGGTCTGCAACTGGCCGAGGATCGCCAATTGCTCTTGCAACGGCACATTGGCCGACGCGGCCATGGCGCCGATGTTCTTGATCGCTTCCGCCATTTGCGCGCCGGTCGTTTTAAATGCCGCTACCGTCTGCGCCATGCCGCCGGAGAACATCTGCGCCCACGCCATGTCCGACATGTCCTTGGCGAGCGGCTTGTAGATGCCATAACCGGTGGTGAAGGCGCTCACCATCTCTGCGACACTGGCTTTCGTTGCCGACGCCGTCAAGGCGGCCGCCGTGGTAAATTCACCCACCGCGGCATCGGAAAGATTGGCCAGCGCGCCTTTCACTTCATAACAGGTGCCGATGAATTCGCCTTTCGACGCGCCGGACCACTGATTGGTAAATCGCTCTGCGGCGGCGGCAATGGCATCCAGGTCTTTCACGCCTTCGGACTTCAACCCGGCTAACCCGCTTTGTGTCTCGATGGTGGCGGCGACCAGCCCGGACGGGATGGCCATCAGCGCCAACCCGGCCCCCATGAGCGTTGCGCCTTGCTGGATCAACTCCATGTTCTGCGAGATGCGTTGACTCGACGCGGCGATGGTGGCGTCCAGCGATTG
>Ga0118677_10003804_pt1 | contig 28171 bp, 23 predicted proteins | sample AliMusrvi5mmetaG_FD_86154 | JGI IMG/M metagenome (GOLD analysis project Ga0118677, IMG submission 86154) | reverse complement strand
GACAGGTTTTAGAATTACATAAATTAATAAACGAGCAAAAAAGGTATTCTTTTCCTTTTAAACAATTTATAACAGAAATACCACAAAATGGGATTTACGTTATATTTGAAAATGGAGAAAAATATTACAACCATGACAGAATAGTTAGAGTTGGAACACATACCGGAGACAATCAACTGCTTTCCAGACTTAACCAACATTTTATTAGGGAGAATAAAAACAGAAGTATTTTCAGGAAAAATATTGGTCGTTGTATCCTCAATAAGGAAAACAGTCCTTATTTAAATCTATGGGAACTTGATATTACTTCAAGAAATGGAAAAGATAAGTATTTAAAATTGCTTGATCTTGTCTTTGAAACACAAATTGAAAAACGAATAAGCAGCTATATGCAGACCAACCTTTCATTTTGTGTTTTTCGTATGGACACAAAAGAAGAAAGGCTTCTTTGGGAAAGTAGAATAGTATCAACTTTAGCAAAATCAAACGAACTAATACCTTCTGCAAATTGGTTAGGTAATGATTCGACGAAAGAAAAGATAAGAAAAAGTGGCCTTTGGCAAGTGAATGAACTTTATAAAGAAAGCTTGACTGAACAGGAATTTGAACAATTAAAAGGTATTATATATAACTTAAATGATAGGCGATATTTGACAACCGACTCAGGCAAACATTCTTTTTTATTCAGTAATTTTGTAACAAAATATGATTTGATGAATGAAAAGGTAAAATATTGGGTTGAATTATCGGATTATGATTTCGATACAGCATTGGCTATGCAGCAAAGTGGTAGATACCTATATGTTGGATTTATGTGTCATCAAACAATAGAAAAGATACTTAAAGCATATATCAATTCAACAAATAGCGAACCAGCTCCATATATACACAGCATTTCCATTTTGGCTAAGAGGGCCAATATTTATGATAGTTTATCGGTCGAATTTAAAGACTTTATTGATACAATAGAGCCATTAAATATTGAAGCCAGATATCCATCTCATAAAGAGCGTTTACTGAGAAGTCTCTCAAAAGAGAGATGCGAAATCCTATTACAAAACACTAAAAATTTACAACAATGGATCAAAGAGAAGTTGTAGATAAATTATTAAAATATAAGGTGTTGGTTTCAAAACACTTTAATGTTGAAAAGCTTGTGCTTTATGGTTCCTATGCAAAAGGCACACAGAATGAAGACAGTGATATAGATGTAGCAATTATAGTTAAATCTATAGGGTCAGATTATTTTACCTATGCACCGCTTCTTTGGAAGTTAAGACGGGAAATAGACTTCAGGATTGAACCCATTCTGATTGAGAGCAGCCACGATGAAAGCGGATTTCTAAAAGAGGTTTTGGATTATGGATTGGTAATCTGAAAAATCTAACTTCCCCAGATAATTAGGATTTCAGAAGGGTCGCAGTGTCCGGTAGAATTATTTTAGTCTTCGCATTCTTTGTAACGCCTGATTTTCGATATTCTTCATTTGCTAAATGAAAAATATCTGATAATATTCATTTGCTAAATGAAAAATATCGAATAATATTCATTTAGTTGGAGTATATTTCAGGTAAAACGTATATCTTTACATCATGAACTTACTGAGCAGAAATATATTACCATCAATTCTGAAGAATTTGCCTTTTAAGGAGTTTGAAATTATTACAGGACCTCGTCAATGCGGGAAAACTTCAGTGCTTCGTTTAGTAGAAGAACAACTTCTATCGAAGGGCGAAACGGTAGTCTATTTAACTATGGAAGATCCTGCTATTTTAAAAAGGCTTAATGAACATCCTGAAAACCTATTTTCTGTACTGCCTCAAAAGAATCAAAAGGTATATGTTTTGATCGATGAAATTCAATATCTGGCTGATCCTACCAATTTTCTAAAGTACAATTTTGATCTGCATAACAAGCAGGTAAAAATAATCTGTACCGGAAGCAGCGCTTTCTATATTGATCAGAATTTTAAAGATTCACTGGCTGGACGAAAACTGAATTACAATCTATTTACACTCAGTTTCGATGAGTTTCTATATTTTAAGACAGGAGATAAACTGTTGATCGATGAGTTACTTGAATTGCAGAAACGGCCTGAATATCTTTCTTCAAAACTCATCATCATTAAACAAATGCTGGATGAATATCTTATTTATGGAGGTTATCCGGCTGTTGTTCTGGCTAGTGATCGTGAGCGAAAAAGAAGTATGCTTGCAGAATTGGCTCAGTCATTTCTGAAAAGGGATATTTTGGAAAGTAATGTTCGTGATGAGGAAAAGTTCTTTATCCTAACCAGGCTTTTAGCCGCTCAAACAGGAGCATTAGTCAATATAAATCAGTTGTCCAACACCTTGCAGCTATCTGTTACAGCGGTTGAGAATTATATTCAGGTACTACGGAAAACTTTTCATATCCATTTGTTACGACCATTTTACAGCAACTTGAAAAAGGAATTGACTAAAATGCCCAAAGTTTACTTCAATGATTTGGGCATGAGAAATATTTTATTGAACCAGTTTTCGAATATTGACAACCGGATAGATCGTGGTGAGTTAATTGAGAACTATGTTTATATCAGATTAAGAGATTCTTATCCAACGGATGCGATACGGTTTTGGCGAACTGCAGATGGAAATGAAGTTGACTTTGTTATAAATACAGAATATCAAAAGGGTTTTGCAATTGAATGTAAGTTTGATGAAAAGTCATTCTCAAGGTCAAAATATAAAAAGTTTGAGGAGACTTATTCGAATTTCCATCTTCAGTTGAAATCATATATTGCAAGCAATACTGGTAATTCTTTGCTAATATTATAGCTTTTTTGTCTGAGAATGATTGTTTTGAAACATGACTTATTTCCAATTGCACGATATGAAAACTTAGTTATATTTGTCAGCAAAGCAAAGACTCTTAAACTCTATTAACTAACTAAAAACGATCAATTATGCTGAAAGGACATCCCAGAGGGCTTTTAGTGGCTTTTTTCGCCAACATGGGCGAACGCTTTGGATTTTACACTATGATGGCAATTCTGGTACTATTTCTTCAGGCCAGGTTTGGATTATCTGAGGAAGCTGCCGGTAATATTTACAGCTGGTTTTACTTCGGAATTTATGCCCTGGCTTTAATTGGAGGAATACTTGCCGATTATACCAAGAAATACAAACTGGTTATATTTGTCGGAATTGCAATCATGTTGATGGGTTATGCCAGCCTTGCCATTCCTGGAATGTCGCTGACCATTACCGTAGTAAGCTTGTTCGTAATTGCCTTCGGTAATGGTTTGTTTAAGGGTAATCTGCAGGCTGTGGTGGGTCAGTTGTACGATGATCCCAAATATTCGAAGATGAGGGATTCAGCCTTTATGATCTTTTATATGGGGATCAATGTTGGCGCTTTCTTTGCCCCCTTTGCTGCTACGGGTGTACGTAACTGGTGGTTAAAATCGAATGGCTTGCTGCATGACGGAAGTCTTCCTTCGCTGTGTCACCAATATATTAACGGAACTTTAACCGATACTACCCAGTTTTCGGAACTTGCCAATAAGGCCAACATCGCAGGGCCGGTTGGCGACCTGGGCGCTTTTGCCCATCGTTATGTTGAAGTATTTTCACGCGGATACAATTATGCTTTCGGAATTGCTGCCGGAGCCATGATTATTTCCATGCTGGTGTATATTTTCTTTCAGAGATACCTTCCGAACGCTGAAAAACAAGTGGTGAAAGCAGATGCTTCAAAGGTTAAGACTGCCGCTGAAGCTAAAAGTTCACAGACCAGTCCGATTGCCATTATCGCCTCTTTGGCAGCAGCTACCATTGTGACTGTTCTTACCGGCCTGGTCCTGGATTATAAAACAGGTATGGCTTTCGGATTATTTGCAGCCTTTGTAACCTGGATTACTATGATATCCACCAAGGAGGAAAAACCAAAGGTGACTTCACTGATTCTGGTATTCTTCGTGGTGATTTTCTTCTGGATGTCTTTCCACCAAAACGGATTGACGCTCACCTTTTTTGCCCGTGACTATATCGTAAAGGAAGTTAGCGCATTTACTTACTTGTTCTTCGATATGTGGTCGATTTTGGCTGTCATTACTACTATTGGCGGTCTGTTTGTACTGATCGGAAAAGGAAAAGAGTCAATGACCCGTCTGATCGGAGCTGCCATGATCCTTGTTGGCGGTGGTTTCTCTTATTATTTCATCAGCAATAACAATGTCAGTAATGCCATTGCCCCTGAAGTTTTCCAATCGTTTAATCCGTTGTTTATTGTTGCACTGACCACGCTGGTTATGGGTATTTTTGCCATGCTGAACAAAGCAGGCAAAGAGCCTTCGACACCAAAAAAAATCGGTATCGGAATGATCATTGCTGCCGGTGGGTTCTTATTGGTACTGATTGCATCGATAGGGCTTGTATCTCCTCATGAGTTGGCAGGTCAGGCTGTTCCTGAAGCTTCACGGGTTTCTCCATATTGGCTGGTTAACAGTTATCTGATTTTAACAGTTGCTGAATTATTCCTAAGTCCTATGGGTCTTTCATTTGTTTCCAAGGTTGCGCCACAACGTTTCCAGGGATTAATGCAGGGCGGATGGCTTTTGGCCACTGCTGTCGGAAATAAACTGTTGTTTGTAGGCAGCTACTTCTGGGGCAGATTGGAATTATGGCAATTATGGCTCATTTTCATCGTGGGTATTTTGCTTGCGGCTACTGTTATCTTCTCGATCATGAAAAGGCTGGAAACAGCAACGAAATAACAGAACTGTTTTGTTGGTGAATTTGATTCGGGGATATGACAACCAATCAATAAAAACTATACTTTTGAAGGAGTGGCTTTTGCCACTCCTTTTTTCTACGTGGTTATAATGAGATATTTGTTAGTGAATGGCTGGATTTATATTGCTTTTTGGTTGTCAGTGCGTTGATAGTAAATGATTAAAAAAACGTCAATGCATTGATATAAATATTGAAATAGATATCAATATATTGATAAAAATATTGTAAGTTTGAATTAATAAATATCATGAATATGAACAATCTGACCCAACGGTTTTACGAGAAATATGCACAAACCAATACAAAATTGGTTCGGGATTTCATTAGTCAGGTTGACTGGAGCAATAGGTTTATTGGGATAAAAGGTAGTCGTGGCGTTGGCAAAACTACCTTACTGATGCAGTATATTAAATTGAATTTTAATGCAGACAATAAAGTTCTATATACCAGCTTAGATAACCTATATTTTACTGAAAACCGATTGTATGATTTAGCAGATACCTTTTACAAAAAGGGAGGCGAACTTTTGGTGCTAGATGAAGTTCATCGTTACCCAAACTGGTCAGTGGAGTTGAAAAACATCTATGATGATTTTGCAGGCTTGAAAGTCATTTTTACCGGATCATCATTGTTGCAGATCAGCAAAGCAAAAGCTGATTTAAGCAGAAGAGCAGTAATGTACGAAATGCCGGGTTTGTCGTTTAGAGAATTTCTTATTTTCGAGAACGTTGCACAATTTCCTCAGATAACTATTCAGGATATATTTGAAAACCACGTACAGCTTGCCATTGAGATAATCAGTAAGATTAAACCACTGGCACATTTTTCAAGTTATCTTAATTACGGGTATTATCCGTTTTATCTAGATAATAAAAAGTCATTTCATCAGAAGCTATTTGAGTCTATTCAGATTACTCTTGAAATCGATATTCCGCAATTTGAATCATTGCAGACATCGAATATTATCTATTTAAGACGATTGCTGCAGATCATTTCAAGCTCAGTACCATTCAAACCTAATATGCAGGCCATCAGTCAGAGAACAGGAATAAGTCTGAACACCATGAAGCAATATTTAAAATATCTGACTGATGCAAATCTTGTAACTTTGATTTACTTTGAAAACAAAGGTTTAAATAGCTTAAATAAACCAGAAAAGATTTATCTTCAAAATACTAATCTGATGCATTCTCTTGCGCCTGAAAACACCGAGATTGGGCATGTCAGGGAAACCTTTTTTTTATCACAAGTGGCACCAATGTTAAAAGTAAATGCTTCAAAAAAAGCAGATTTTCTAATTGAGAACAAATATACCATTGAAATTGGAGGTAAGAATAAGCAACAAAATCAAATTTCAGAACTAAAAAATGCATTTATCACTAAGGATAATATCGAAGTTGGTAATGACAATATAATTCCTTTGTGGTTATTTGGATTCTTGTATTAGTTTTATTCAACCAATCAATAAAAAATATACTTTTGAGGGAGCGGCTATTATGGCAACATATTAAATCACTCAATTAGGAAATTAAGTCTTATGCGTACGAATCTATTAAATATATGGATTGTAATTGCTGTATTCATCTGTATGGGTTCATGTACTGTGCAGCCTGCAAAAGATGTTACGACAAACTTTCAGCCTTTTTTCGAGGAATATGGTGTGGAAGGGTGTTTCCTGTTGTATGATCTGAAAAACGACGTTTACCAGATTTACAATTCAAGACGTTGCGAACAGGGTTATCTGCCTGCCACTACTTTCGATATTCCCAATGCACTGATTGGTCTGGAAACGGGAGTCATTACTGATGAAAATATGACAATTCCCTGGGACAGTATTGTCAGCACCGAGGAGGCCTGGAACAAAGATCATACCCTTGCAACCGCCTTGCAATATTCTGCAGTACCATACTTTCAGGAAGTTGCCCGTCGGGTTGGTCCAACACGGATGAAGCAATTGTCGGATGATTGTGATTACGGACGTATGAATATTTCCAAAGAAAACATCGATAAGTTCTGGATCTGGGGTGATTCGCGAATAACTCCCTGGGAACAGATGAACTTTATGCTTCACTTTTATACCAATAAAATTACCTTTTCAAAGGCCAATATTGATGTGGTAAAGAAGCTGATTATCCTGAAACAGACCGATAAATGGATATTCAGGGGAAAGACAGGAATGACTGTGCAGGATGGTAAAAACCTGGGCTGGTTAATCGGATACCTTGAGGAAAATGGGAATGTCTGGCTTTGTGTGTGTAATATGGAATCGTCGACTGACAATACCGAGAAGTTTAAAGAGAGTCGTCGGGGAATTACAGAGAAGGTTTTCAAATCAATGGGGCTGATGGAGGAGGAGTAAGGTTTGAAGGGTTTCTGTTGTTTCTGTTGTTAGAAGGGTTGAATGGGTTTCTTTTGTTTAAGGGTTTGAAGAGTTTCTATTGTTTCTATTGTTGTTAGGTTTCATTCGTGACAGAGTTCAGCATTCAATTTTTGAATATTGAACACTGAACTCTGCGACTGATTACTTTTTCGATAAATGATTTCCTCTTTTATGATTATTTTACCGTTTTACCGAGACAAGAGCTCCATCAATGATTTTGTCAACAACTTCTTCATCCAGTAAGGTAGTAATGTCACCAAGGTTGGAGGCATCGCCTTCAGCTACTTTGCGGAGAATACGACGCATAATTTTCCCTGAACGGGTCTTTGGTAATCCGGGTACGAGTTGAATCAGATCAGGCCGTGCAAATGGTCCAATCATATTGGTGACAGCCATCTTGATGCTCTTGCGGATACCTTCTTCTCCACCGGTTGATAGTTCACCGCATACTACAAATGCATAAATACCCTGCCCTTTAATTGAATGTGGATAGCCTACTACAGCCGATTCATTAACCAATGGATGTGAGTTAATGGCATTTTCAATTTCAGCAGTTCCGAGGCGGTGTCCTGAAACATTGATCACATCATCGACTCGACCCAGTATCCGGTAGTACCCATCTTCATCACGTTGAGCACCGTCGCCTGTAAAATACAGGTTCTTGAAGGTAGAGAAATAAGTTTCCCTGAAGCGTTCGTGATCGCCCCAGATCGTCCGTGCCATTCCGGGCCAGGGAAACTTGATGCAAAGATTTCCTTTGACACTGTTTCCATTCAATTCCTTATTATCCCCATTCACGATAACAGGTTGTATTCCCGGTAAGGGTAGTGTTGCAAAGGAAGGTTTTGTGGGAATGATTCCAGGGATCGGACTGATCATTACTCCTCCTGTCTCGGTTTGCCACCAGGTATCAACTATAGGGCAGCGGTTGCGGCCAATATGGTCATGGTACCAGTGCCATGCTTCTTCGTTGATGGGTTCGCCAACTGTTCCCAATACTTTCAGGGACGATAAGTCTTTATCAGTAATGTGTTCCATTCCCATTGCAATTAAAGAACGAATGGCAGTTGGGGCAGTATAAAACTGGTTGACTTTATGCTTGTCGACTACATCCCAGAAACGTCCTGCATCAGGCCAGGTTGGAATTCCTTCAAACATCAGTGTTTGTGCGCCATTCAGCAATGGACCGTAGACAATATATGAATGGCCGGTGACCCAACCAATATCGGCAGTACAGAAATAGACATCTCCCGCATTGTATTGAAATACATTGAGAAAGGTGTAAGCAGTATATACCATATATCCTGCGGTGGTATGAACAATTCCCTTGGGTTTGCCGGTTGAGCCGGAAGTATAAAGAATAAAGAGATTATCTTCAGCATCCATTTCTTCAGCAGGACATTCTTCTGACTGGCCTACAATGGCATTATGCCACCAGATATCGCGGCCTTCAACCATGTTTATTTTTGTATTGGTACGTTGATAAACCACAACATTTTCTACACAGGAACAGGCTTCCAATGCTTCATCTACAATTTTCTTAAGTGGGGTAATTTTTTCACCACGGAAGCCTCCATCGGCAGTTAAAACTACTTTGGCTTCTGCATCAATGATGCGGTCAGCCAGAGAATTGGCTGAAAAGCCGGCAAAGACAACCGAATGGACGGCACCTATACGTGCACAGGCAAGCATCGCAATTGTCAATTCAGGGATCATCGGCATATAAATAGCCACACGGTCACCCTTCTTTACATTAAGCTTCTTCAGGGTATTTGCAAATTTGTTGACTTCCTTATATAATTCGAAATAGGTTAGTACCCTTATTTTTTCTTTTGGATCATTGGGCTCCCAAATCAATGCAGGCTGATTGCCTATGGTATAAAGGTTTCTTTCAAAAATATTCTCTGTGATATTCAATTTTCCTCCTGCAAACCATTTGACTGAAGGTCCTTCAAAGTCCCATTCCAAAACAGTATCACAACGTTTGTGCCAGTAGAATCCTTCGGCAACTTCAGCCCAAAAGGCTTCAGGATTGGTAACGCTTTTTTGATACTCGTGAATGTAACCACCTAAACTGTGAATTTTTGGTACCATGGATAATCAGATTTAAGTTTAATGGATTTGATAATCAGAAATTATTAGATAGGTAACAAGTGTAATGAAATTTAGTTGACAAATTGTAGCATGCTTTCCAAAGAATACTGCGTAATATACGTTATCTGGATTATTAAATAGTTGGTTTATAGCTTATTGCTCACACTACAGACAATTAGTATAACCAGGTACTTGAATTGCTTTTCTGTTAGTAATTAAATAACTGAAGATAGGACTGAAATATTCGAACAATTTGGTAAATTCATGGTTTAGTTAGACTTGTATTACCTATGTTAAAAAAAATGCATTAAAAGACTATAACATGAAAACCATTGATCAAACAAAACCTGTTTTCGTAACCGGAGGTACAGGATACATGGCATCCTGGATCATTAAACAATTATTGGATGAGGGAAGAAAAGTCAGGACAACTGTCAGAAATCTGGCTCAAAAGGACAAGTATGCTCATTTAACGAAGATTGCTGTAACGAGTAAAGGAGTATTGCAGTTTTTTGAAGCCGATCTCCTCCATCCGGGAAGTTTTTCGGAAGCCATGAAAGGCTGCGAACTGGTGATCCATACAGCTTCTCCATTTATAATCTCAGGAGTAAAGAATGCACAAAAGGAATTGATCGAACCTGCGCTTGAGGGAACACGTAATGTACTCGACTCGGTTAATAAAACCGAAAGTGTGAAAAGGGTCGTTTTGACTTCGAGTGTGGTAGCCATCTATGGGGACTCGGTTGATATTGCCAAAACTGAAAATGGTATATTTACTGAGAAGGATTGGAACATTACAAGTTCACTCGATCATCAGCCTTATGGCTATTCAAAAACCCTGGCGGAACATCTGGCCTGGGAATTGGCAGGAAAACAGGACCGATGGGATTTGCTGGTTATCAATCCTGGGTTCATCATGGGGCCTTCTCTCAGCACACGAACCGATTCAACCAGTATCGATATCCTGATTCAATTGACTTCAGGTAAGTTTAGAACCGGTGTTCCTGCAGGGAAAATGGGTTTTGTTGATGTTCGCGATGTGGCAAAAGCGCATATCCAGGCAGGATTTACACCTTTGGCTTCAGGCCGTCATATCTGTGTTTCCGACCATAAGGACTTTCTGGATGTTGCCAATGTCATTAGGATTGCACATCCACAGTATCCGCTCCCAAAGTCGTATGTTCCTAAATTCTTGTTCTGGCTGATAGCTCCGTTTATAGGATTTACCCGAAAATACGTAAAGTTGAATGTTGGAATCGATATCAAATTTGACAACTCTTTTATCCGGAAAGACCTGGCTATGGAGTTTATTCCCTTTGAGAAAACAGTTTCTGATCATTTCACTCAATTACTGAATGATAAAATTATAAAATAACTGATATGGAACAAGAAGCCAATGTGATTGGAGCCAGTGGATTGGTTGGTCAACAGCTTGTTGATCAATTGCTCAATCATCCTGATTTTAAGAAGGTACGTATATTTGTTCGTCGGAAAAGCGGTATCACGCATCCCAAACTGGAGGAGCAACTTATTGATTTCGATACACCTGAAAGCTGGGAACGCCTGGTTCAGGGAGATGTGCTTTTTTCAACCATGGGAACCACCATCAAGACGGCTAAAACAAGGGAAAATCAGTATCGGGTCGATTTCACCTATCAGTATGAATTTGCTAAAATAGCTGCCTGTAATGGAGTTCCATCCTATGTATTGGTATCTTCGATGGGTGCCAATTCCAAATCTTCAGTCTTTTATTCCCGAATAAAAGGTGGGCTTGAAGATGCAGTTTCATCGTTGAACTTCAAAAAGTTGATCATTTTCAGACCCTCTATTCTGGATGGAAACCGTAAGGAGAAAAGGGCAGGGGAGAAGGTTGGACTTGTCATCAGTCGGTTTATTACCAAATTTATCCTGAAAAAATATAGGCCTACTCCCGTTGATGTTCTTGCTTCCAAAATGATTCGTTTATCATTGGACCAAACAGCAGGATTTCGAATGATCGAAGGAGCTGAGATATTTTCAGTTTAAAGTCAGGTATATCCATTGAGCTTAGATATATCGCTTTGTTGGATTCAATTATTGTTCAAAGAGTTGTAATGATTTGTGTCATTTTGTCTGCTGATTAACCAAATATAATCTCAACCAATTCAGGTTTCAATCGTTAACTATCAAAACGCTTTAAATTAAACAAACATGTACAACGAATTTTTATTATTGCATAATACCCTGAGATGGTTGCTTTTGATTATTCTGGTCATTACTCTGGTTAAGTACCTGGCAGGCTGGATGGGTAAAAGACCCTGGACAAAGATTGATAATTTGCTTGGTATTGTGTTTACTTCATTAATGGATATTCAATTGCTATTAGGTCTCTCCCTTTACTTTTTTCTGAGCCCGGTAACCAAAATGGCTATGTCTGATTTTGGAGCAGCCATGAAAGATGACAATTTACGCTTCTATGCAGTCGAGCATATCTCCATCATGCTGGTTGCGGTTGTATTAGTTCATATCGGCCGCGCTAAATCTAAAAAGGCTAAAACTGATAGTAGTAAATTCAAAATAGCCTCAATCTTCTTTTTAATTGCTTTGGCTCTTATTCTTGGCGGTATTCCCTGGAATCGAATGTAAAGTTGTCGCACCTGATAAAAGGGGAAAAGTCATTAGTCATTGGGTAAAAGTTACTAAAAGGACTTTCCCATTGGCGAATGACTTTTTTCCTTCGTACTGATAGTATAATGTTTTAAAAATCATTAATTTTAGAAGTGTATTTGTGTGCCAGGGATTATTTCCCAAAGCACTCTTGTACGTATGGAATTAATAATGGTATGAAAACTAACACCTTCAGTTATCAGGAATTCATTGATATCCTTCAGGCACAATCCCCTTGTGTGCTGACAACAGTCCTTCAGACATATGGCTCAACGCCTCAAAAGGCTGGAAGTTCAGCATTGATAGGTGTTAATCAATTGCTTGCTGGTACAGTTGGAGGCGGTATTACCGAATTAAAGGTTATTCAACTTGCACAATTGGCCCTTGAGTCTCATCTATCCGGAATATTTTCTTTTGACCTCAGTGGGGATATAGCCAAAGGAAGTGAATCACTCTGTGGAGGGGGTATGACTATTTTGCTGGATGTCGCTCCTGATCTTCATCTGCCTGTTTTTATGCAGCTAAAAAAAAGTCTTGATGAGCGACAAAAAGGAGTATTAATGACCTTGATCGATAATGTCAATCCCAAAGAAATAAAAATCAGTCGTCACTGGTATTCAAAAACAAATCATCCTCATTTGACGGATGAACAAAGAAGCAAGATTGAGCCGTTAATTGGAGAAATGCTGGAACTTCCGCATAACGATACAAATCGGTTTATCCCATTAAAGAAATTAGGTATTTATCAGGAAGGGTATCTGTTTCTTGAATGCATTGTCCCCAAGCCTTCCTTGATTATTGCAGGGGCTGGTCACATCGGTCAATCGCTTGCTCATCTGGGGAAATTCCTGGGTTTCTCAGTTACGGTCTGGGATGATCGTCCCGAATATGCCACTAAATCTCAGGTTCCTGATGCTGATTTTGTGCTTTCAGGAATCGTTGATTCCCTCGCTGATCAACTTCAGATTGAGGATGATTCTTACCTGGTCATTGTAACCCACGGTCATAAAGGCGATACTGAGGTACTACGGAAATTTATATCCTCCAAATCTGCTTATATTGGGATGATTGGAAGCAAGGCTAAAGTGGCCCAGGTAAAGATGTCCTTCCTGGATAACGAATGGGCTACTCCGGAACAATGGGAGCGGATATATACTCCAATAGGTCTGGACATCGGGGCGCAGTCTGTCGAAGATATTGCTGTCAGTATTGCAGCCCAACTGGTTAAAGTCAGAAACCAAAAACACACACCTCAGTGAATGATATCTGGGCCATAGTTTTGGCAGCAGGTTTGTCAAGCCGGATGGGGACACAGAAACTGTTGTTGCCTTTCGGGGATAAAACCATCATCGAGAAAGTGGTTGAGAATATACTAGCTTTAGGAATCCTGCATATTAGGGTTGTTTTGGGAGCTGATCATACCGATATTGCTGAAGCTTTAAAATCGTGGCCGGTAAGTTTTATACTCAATGAAAATTACAGCGAAGGTATGCATAGCTCGGTAATGTGCGGGGTAAGATCATTGCCTCTTTCAACACATGCAGTATTAATATTCCTTGGAGATCAACCATTTATCCCTGCAAAAGTTACTGAAAAGGTGGTTGAAGCCTGGGAAAGTTCAGGTAAGGGCATCGTAATTCCTCTTTTTGAGGGCAAACGGGGCCATCCAAATCTTTATGATCTGAAATACCGGAATGAATTAACCAACCTGAATCCTGAAATAGGTTTAAGGTCGGTCGCACAGATCTTCCCGGAAGATATTTGTGAGGTGGAAACCTTCTCCCCGGAAATCGTTCGGGATATTGATACCAAAGACGACTATATCAATGAAATAAATAAAACTACACATCATGGCTGAAAACATTCAATTTGAACTAAACGGGAAGAAAGTGGAGTTGCCACTCGAAAAAGGCCAGACCTTACTCTGGGCCCTCCGTACCAATTTTAACCTTACCGGAACCAAGTATGGCTGCGGGGAGGGATATTGCGGTGCCTGTACGGTAATTCTTGACGATGAAGCCGTACGATCCTGCTCAATAGATATGAAAGATGTGAAGGGTAAAAAGGTGATGACTATTGAAGGATTATCGGCCAACGGCAAGCTTCATCCTGTTCAGCAGGCTTTTGTCGATCACGATGCTCTCCAGTGTGGTTTCTGCACTCCTGGAATGATCATGAACGCTTATGGACTCTTGCTGAAAAATCCCCATCTGACCAGGGAGCAAATTATCCAGGGCATGGAAGATAATTATTGCCGCTGTGGTGCCCACAAGCGTATTATTGAGGCTATCGAATCGGTCGCCGGTACTTCGAAGGTTTAAGTAAACCCTGATTCATTCAACAAAAAATTATCGTGATTATGGAAAGAAATAAATATTACCGCGACGAATTGCCCGAAAACAATCCTACATTCGAATTTAATCGCCGGGATTTTGTAAAGCTGCTTGGTGGTGGACTCTTTATCTATTTTCAATTGGGCGATTTCCTGACTGGTATTGCTGCTGAAGCTGAGCAACGAAGATCACTCCCGACTGATTACAATTCATTCCTTCATATTGGTGAAGACGGAAACATAACCTGTATGGTGGGCAAAATTGAAATGGGGCAGGGTATAATTACCTCATTTCCTCAAATGATTGCTGACGAACTGGATACACCCATTGAAAGTATAAAGATGGTGATGGGCGATACTGAGCTTTGCCCATATGATATGGGAACCTGGGGATCAATGTCTACCCGGGTGCTGGGGCCCTCGCTGCTTAGTGCCGTTGCAGAGGCCCGTGCCGTTTTATTGAGTCTTGGCGCCGAATACCTGAAGGTCAAACAGGAAGAGGTGTCCGTCGAAAACGGAACTGTTTTTGTCAAAGCGAACAAGGACAGGAAAGTGACTTTTGGACAACTGACCAAAGGTAAACGGGTTGAAAAGTTCATGGACGTAAAACCAAAGCCAAAAGATTTCAGCGAATATAAGATCAGGGGCAAATCATTCAAACGCGCCGACGGTATTGCAAAAGTAAAGGGAGAAGCAATGTATTCGGGCGACTTTAGAGTTCCCGGAATGTTGTATGCCAAAATACTTCGTCCCCCTTCACACGGTGCAACCCTGGTTTCTGCTGATACTTCCGAAGCTGAAAAATTGGATGGGGTTGTGATTGCCCGCGACAAGGATCTGGTTGCTGTGCTCCATAAAGACCCGGAGAAAGCGGAAGCAGCGCTTAAAAAAGTAAAGGCTGAATACAAGTTCGACGAAATGAAAGTGGATGACAAGACCATTTTTAAACATCTGCTCGAATTCCCTTCTGAAGCAAGAATTCTTAAAAACACCGGGGATGTTGAAACTGCTAAGAAGAATGCAGAATTGTCTTTCGAAGGTGAATATTTAAACAGCTATGTGGCCCATTCACCCATGGAACCTCATACTGCACTGGCTTATTTTGAAGGAGATAAGATAATTCTGAGAGCCTCGACGCAGACTCCCTTTGGAACCCAGGATGGTGTTGCCCGTGAATTGGGTATGAGTCTCGATAAGGTTCGGGTCATTCCGCCGTTTCTGGGTGGAGGTTTTGGTGGAAAAGGAGCTTTCCTGCAGGCTATCGAAGCAGCCAGGCTGGCCAAGGTGACCGGAAAACCCGTAATGCTTCAGTATACACGTAAGGAGGAATTCTTCAACGACACTTTCAGGCCTGCCGCTGTGGTTAAAATAACTTCAGGGGTCAGCAAGGCCGGCATAATATCCATGTGGGACTATCACGAATATTTTGCCGGATCACGCGGAGCAGAATCATTCTATGAGGCCCCCAATTCAAAAACTACCAGTCATTCTGCAAGAGATGTACATCCTTTCGGAACCGGTGCGTGGCGGGCTCCAGGAAATAATACCAATACCTTTGCCCGTGAATCACAGATCGATAGGATGGCTGCAAAAACCGGTATTGATCCTGTTGAATTCAGATTAAAGAACCTGAAGGATGAACGGATGATTGCTGTGCTTAAAGCGGTAGCTGACTTATTTGGCTGGAAACCTGCGAAATCTCCTTCGGGAAGAGGGTACGGAGTTGCCTGTGGAGTCGATGCCGGCAGTTATGTGGCTCATATTGCCGAAGTCAGGGTCGATAAAGCAACAGGGAAAGTGAAGGTGATGCGTGTGGCCTGTGCCCAGGAAATGGGATACTGTATCAATCCCGAAGGTTCACTCATTCAGATGGAAGGTTGCATCACCATGGGGATGGGTTATGCGCTGAGCGAAGAAGTGATGTTTACCGGAGGCGATATTCATACCGGCAATTACGATACTTACCAGATCCCTCAATTTTCGTGGATTCCTGAAATGCAAACCAAGATTCTGGATAAAAATGAGGCTCCTCAGGGCGGTGGCGAACCTGGGATCATCTGTATGGGTGCGGTGATTGCCAATGCCATTTTTGATGCAACTGGTGCCAGGCTCTACCAACTTCCGATGACCCCTGCCCGTGTATTGAAGGCCATTGCCAAAGTTTAATAATCTGACCGGTAAAAAGGATTCCATCTTTCGAAAAAGAGATGGAATCTCTTCGTCTTGCTCTATGGCCAACTCTTTCGTGCGCTTGTCGGGTACTAACTAAGGAATCTCTGGTCTGCTTTGGTTCAACTCTTAGTTTATTTATTTCTTATTCTTAGTTTATCAGGATTTTGACGAGTATCGAAAACATCAGTAACATAAACCTTCCGGTTTTGAATCTTGTAAATTATCTTGTAGTTGCCTCGGATAATATACCTGTGACCTTCATCTAAATCCAATAAAAAATCTTCAATTTGTCCTGAAAAGGAGTGGTTTTCCAATTGGTTTGAACCGGAAAGGATACTATCCCGAATATTACAAGCTATTTTTATGCCAACATTTTCCTTGTAATAGTTGTACGCTTCCGATAATGAGTCTAACGCAAATTTTGTCCAGAAAATTTTCATTTTTCACCAACTTTGAGACAGTTTTTCTACTTCGTCTTGCGAATAAACTTCGCCATTTGCGATATTAGCGTCCGAAATCTTTGCCCGGTTCTCTAATTCCTCTTTTGTAAACCTTTTTAATTGAGGTTTCTGAAACGATGAATGAACCAACTCTTCAATTTGTTTAAAAACCTCTTCATCATTCAAAATTATCAACTGTTCAATGAGGTTGAGTTTCCGCTCCTGAATATTCAATTGTTTCATATCCTTTTTTTATTCAAAGTTAAGGCTTTTTAGGATTGGTGCAAGGGACAGTTTTACTCAAGTATGAAACGAAATTATTTGCTGATGAATTTGATATGGTTATATGGTAAGGGATTCCATCTCTTTTTCGAAAGGTGGAAACCCTGATCTGCTTATCAATTTATTTCACAGCAAGGACGGGTATTGGCACGCCTATTGCATGGGCTCTATTGGCTTTACTATTTGAGTATATGCTAAGTATAGATTAAGATTAGAATAGGTATACCTTATGTGTTCCAGAACACACAAGGTACACATAAGGTATACTCAAGGTATACACAAGGTATACACAAGGTGACACTCGGGTATAGCTTTGGAGTAACCCAATTACAATGTAATTTTGGTCCGAATAATAGAATCAGGCTTTAAGGATTACTGCAGTAATGGAAAAGAGAAAAGGTTTGATGTAATGCCCTATCTGAGTATTGGTCTGTTTAAGGAATTACAGGATTTGAACCTGTTTAATTCTGTAATGTCCTGCATGGGAAGTATCCAATGGGCCAATGGAGTTGATCTTTGTCCCGATACCCTTTATCCGGACAGTAAATAAATTCTTTCAGAAATGGTTTTTATGATCTGAAAATCAGTTCGTCAGATTTGTTGGGATGCCCTTTATCTTTTCGATTTCGAGTTTACGGACATATAGCTCGCCGCCTTCAGACTGTAATTGGATTTTACCCTTAGTCAGGGGAACCTTTTGTCCGTTAACGATTTTTGAGCAATTGGTATTGATCATTACAATCTGGCCGTTTACTACATGAATTGAGGTTTGGCCGAAGCAGTATAAATCAACGGTGTTCCATTCACCCAATGCTTTTTCAGCATCTTTGGCTTTCTTAATGGATCGGCCATTCTCTTTTTCGCTGAAGGGGGTGGATTGTCCTTTCGGAGAAAAGTGATAAGCTTTTCCGTCATCACTCTTTACTACTTTGGTTTCACAGGAGGTATTACACATCAGGTAAGTATCCCCAAGATTATCATGCTGAAGTTGGTGCTCGATAGTGGCCATCCAGGTTCCGAATGAGGCACCAAAGGGGCCAAAGCTATGATAAAGCAGGCCGCTGTTTCGGTTGCCGTAAACTTTCTCTCCCCATTTAAATTCAAGGTGCAGGTGATAATTGCCGTATTCGGCTTTGGTGGCCAGTGAGGCAAAGATGTCGCCCGAAATATGGATCATTTTCTGTCCATCCAGTTCAACCACCTGATAAGTTGAAGCAGGTGTGGCTTTTTTTGCCAGATCTTCAAATCCGGGGATTGGAGTGCCCAGAAAGATATCCCAGTTCTTTAGATTTTTCCCATTGAAAAGCGATTTCTGCGCATGGACCGATAAAGAAAGAAAACAAATGGATAAAAGAATCAGAAGATTTCTCATGGTTGGTAGGTATGCGATGGAACGGACATAAAAAAACTGCCCTATCAGGATAGAGCAGTCAGTTTATCAAATCCTATAAAGTGAATTAATTTGCGTGGGATGTGATTAATTGCTGGGCTCTTTCCAAAATGGCACAATCGTCGAGAAGAACAACGCCACCGTCCGGACCCGGTTCAATGTGTAATCCTACAGATTTACCTCTGTCATAATTAGCGCCTCCAAAATAATTCCTGACGGTTTCAACTTCAATCCCAAATTCTTGCGCAATTTTACTGATTGAACCGGCAGGAAGGCTGTCTTTGATGTGACGAAGTTCATTAAAAGTGATTTTTCTTTCCATGATATTAAGTTTTTATGGGTTCACACTCTTTTTTTTCAAAACAACGCTTAAAGTTAGAATTAATAAATAGATAACAATGAGGTAACCTGAAACTTTTATTGGAAGATTTTGAGAGAATTTTTCCTACTTACTACTTAACAGTTTGTCGTATTGGTGAGACAACTTGGCTCATACGTAATTATAAATAAATTAATGTTGCAATTGGATTAATATTCAGTAAAATATTTAACAATTTTTAAGAGTTAATTGAGTCCATGTTTAAGGGCATCATAAATGGCCTGATGCATTTTTGTACGGACCCCCAGATCGTAGATTGCCGTATTTTGTCGTGTCGGATAGACCCGGTTTGAAAGAAATATAAATAGTAACTGATTCTTTGGATCAATCCAGGTAAAAATGCCTGTAAAGCCGGTATGTCCATAGCTTTCAGGACTAGCATCAGGGGCAGGATATTTGAATTTTGCACCTTCCGATGCGGGGTTTGGTTTATCGAATCCGAGGGCACGGTAATTAGTGCTTTGGGGAAACTGAACCTTTGTAAACTCAGCAATCGTACTGGGTGAAATATATTGTTTGCCGCCGTAATACCCCGATTGAAGGTACATTTGCATGATTTTGGCCAGGTCGTTCGCCGAACTGAAGAGTCCCGCATTTCCTGATACTCCGCCCAGTAGAGCAGCCAATTCGTCGTGTACATAGCCCTGCAGAAGTTCTTTTCGAAAAGTCAGATCATTCTCGGTAGGTACAATTTGCTGAATGGGGTACCGTTCGTATGGTTTGAATCCCGTAGTTACTGCACCCAGAGGTTTGTAGAATTCCCTGTTCATATATTCCTGAAAGCCTTTACCGGTAATTCGTTCTGTTACAAAAGGAATAAGGCTGAACCCTAAATCTGAATAGAGATATTCTTTATGAGCCCTTAAGGGGGATTGGATGATATCACTGATAATTTGATTTTTAAAATCGTTACGGGTATAAACATTTGATGAAACACGGACCTGAAACAATTCAGAAGGCTTCGAACGAAAAGTGCCTTTTCTCAATTGAGTAGTACTTCCCTGTTCGAGCCAGAAGGGTATTCCGCTTTGAAGTTGCGCCTCATGGGTAAGAATGTCGCGCACAGTCATGACTGATTTGTTTGTATTTTTAAACTCAGCAAAATAATCGGCAAACGGTTTATCCAGATCAATCTTCTTTTCATCATAGAGTTTCATGATGGCGGGAAGGGCCGCAGAGATTTTTGTGACTGAGGCCAGATCATAGAGGTCTTCGTTGCGGACAGCGATTAAATTATCATAGGTTAAAAAGCCATAGCTCTTATTGAAAATGACTTTGCCTTCTTTGGCCACCAATACCTGGCAGCCGGGAAATGCCTTGTTGCGGATTGCAGATTCGGCCAGGGAATCCATATGAAAAGTTAGATAATCTGAGCTTATTTTTACTTCTTCGGGCAAGGTATACTTTAAACGCTGAATAGATTTGATTTCAATTCCGGAGTTTAAAGGGAACAGATTTTTTACACTGACAGGCAGTTTCCCAGTGGCGCCGGTTGCACCAAAAATGAGCTGAGCAGCCAGTTCCTGGGCATCCGGGTCATTCTCGTAAGTAACAATCAGGCTACGGGCATTTGTAATTGAGGGGAAATGCTTCAGCGCATATGGATTTCCGAAAAAACAGATCACCATATTCCTGCCTTTGAGCCGTTCAATCAGATCGATCTGCTGGTCAGAAATACCGAATCGGCGGTAGGGATAAAGGCCCATTTCCTGAATGCCCACAATGATCAGGTTGTAAGGATTTAGCTGATTCAGCGCCTGTGTAATTTCTAATTCAGAAGGAGTTCTGCCTAAATTGAAATAATCGATATTCGTGTAATTTCCAAGCATTTTCTGGAATGGAGTTACCTGTTCAGAACCAATCACCAGACTGGCAATTTTGAGGGTGTCCAATTTTTGTAAGGGGATTATATTTTGCTGGTTAATCAGGATGGTCATAGCCTGTTCCTGTAGCAAACGTTGGGTGAGACGGTATCTGTTTGCGTTTAGTCTTTTGTACAGGTTTTTGGGATCGACCAGTTTTTGTTTGTCAAGGCCCAACCAACGTTTTGCGGTTAAGATTTTCCGGCACTTTTCATTAATTTGCTCAGTAGTCAGTTCCCCAGTTTTGACTGCATGTTTAACGGCCTCAATTGCCCGATCGAGATTAGGTACAATTTCGACCATATCGTTACCGGCCTTCAGCGCTTTTACCGTTGATTGGGCTGAGGAATACTGATTGCTAACCCCTTTCATGTTCAGAGCGTCGGTAATAACCAATCCATTGAAGCCCATATCTTTCTTAAGCTTTTTGTTAATAATCCGGGGTGAAAGAGAAGCCGGAATCCTGCCGTTTGGCTCCAGTGCAGGCACCTGCAAATGACCAGTCATGATTGCTGATATTCCTTTATTTATCAGATAGGTGAATGGAAATAATTCCATGGAATCGAGGTGAACCTTTGTTTGTTCAATCACAGGCAGTTTATAGTGCGAGTCGACCTGAGTATCACCATGACCGGGAAAGTGCTTGGCTGTAGCAATAATTCCCGCATCCTGCATTCCGCTGGCATACAACCAGGATTTGCGGGCAACCTGTGTTTTGTCTTCCCCAAAAGAGCGGTAGTTGATGATTGGATTATCAGGATTAATATTGATATCGCAAACCGGAGCCATGTTCATGTGAATACCTGCCATTCGACATTGTTCTCCGATTTCATATCCCATTCGATAAATCAACGAATCGTTGGTAATTGCTCCCAGTGCCATTTGAACAGGGTAATTAAGGGTTGAATCTAACCTGAATCCAAGTCCGTTTTCAGCATCGATGGCAATCATTAAAGGGATAGTAGATGCCTGCTGATATTTGTTGCAAAGATTGGCCTGCTCCACAGGTCCTCCTTGCATAAAAATGATGCCTCCAACCTGAAATTGTTTTATCAGCTTTAACAGTGCTTCAGTATGTTCGTTCTTCCTGTTCGAATAGGCTTGAATCATGAATAACTGACCAATTTTCTGATCGATAGTCAACTTTTTCATGATTGAATCAACCCATTGGTCACCGGAATATTTCAGAAAGGGAGGATTCTCTTTTGCGGCAGTAATTCCTGAGAGGATAAACAGGAAGCAGATCAGGCTTATAAAATGTTTCATTCGATAGATAATTCAGTGGGTAAAGTTAAAAAAACATCTAAAACATTTGAACAGATTAACCTTCGGATCGAATAATATTGATTTGTTAATATTATTCGATACTAAGAGCTCTAAGTGTTAATAAGTTGTATTTTAGTTTGTTGTGTAATTCAAAAACTTGGCTTAATTCATTTTGCAATAAGATTTACAGTCATTAAGCATGTTTTGATCATTTAGCCGGATGAATGTTAAAAAATGTGAAAATCATTTATTAATTTTGAAATAATATGTGTGCAGATTTGACGTTATCATAAATTGACGTTAACGTACAGAATTATTTCAATTGAAGAAATTAATCTACATAATAACTTTGCTCCTGGCGCTGGGATTTATTTATTCCTGTCAGGATGAAAAGTATCTTACTTCACCTAATGTCAAACTTCGTTTTTCGAATGATACGGTGCGTTTTGATACAGTTTTTACTACTGTTGGTTCAACGACACAACATTTAAAAATTTATAATCCATATAATCAGAAGGTCATGATATCTTCTGTAAAACTGGCAAAAGATAAAACGTCCAATTTCAGGTTAAATATAAATGGAGTTTCGGCTAATGAGGTTCATAATCTGGAAATTGCACCTCATGACAGCATGTATATTTTTGTTGAGGTTACAGTCGATCCCAGTGGACAGAATCTTCCTCTGATTGTAAAGGATTCCATTGAGTTTGTGACCAATTCAAACCGGCAGAATGTAAAATTAATTGCCTGGGGGCAGGATTTTAATCTGATTAAAAGTTCGATTCTTAAAACAACCACCTGGACAAATAAGAAACCATACCTGGTTTATAATTATGCTCTTGTCGACAGTAATGCAACATTAACCATTGAACCGGGAACCAAGATTTATTTTCATAAAGATGCCGGTTTATATGTGAAGGGAAAGGTTTTGGCGAATGGGACTGTTGATAATCTGATTCTCTTCTATGGCGACCGGCTTGAAAGTGTTTATGCGAATGTTCCTGACCAATGGAATGGAGTCTTATTATATTCCGGAAGCAAAAGCAATGAATTTTCGAATGTGGAAATTAAAAATGCCAACATTGGTTTGCAAGTTGGAAACATTGAAAATGAGGGATTTGCAACTGTGAAGCTGAGTAATGTTAAAATACAAAATATGGCATATGCCGGTATATTTGCCATGAAATCAGATATTGATGCAAGTAATTGTCTGATAACCAACTGTGGTTTTTATGCAGTTGCATTACTTGTAGGAGGAAGTTATGAGTTTAACCATTCAACAATTGCAAATTATTGGGGAGGCTATGGCTTTAAAGCACGTAGTACACCTTCTTTGCAAATCCAGAACTATCTGATCATTAATGCGGATAAACCAGCCTATGTTGGTGATTTGGCGAAAGCAAATTTCGGTAATTGCATTATTACCGGAAATGCCATTGACGGGAATGAACTGCTGCTGAGTAATAAGACCGAAGCCTTGTTTAATTATAAATTTGACCGTTGTATTCTTCAGGTTGCTGATACGTTTAAAACAACTAATGTGGATCATTACCTGAATATACTGAAAGGAGTAGATCCGAAATTTGTTGATCCATACAAGAAATTCAATTTTGAACTCGACACACTTAGTAAGGCAAAGGATTCGGCAAACCCGGCTATTAGCAAATTATATCCGCTGGATCTAAAAGGACGAGACCGTTTTTTAGATGCCGGTCCGGATATTGGAGCCCTTGAACGCCAGGAAAAGAAAGCGAAATAATCAAACACAAATATTTCAATATGTTTTGGAATAAGTTCTTGCTCCAAACAATTCCAATAATAATTCTCAAGATCATTTTCTTTTTGCATTGCTTTGCTTAACTTGTTAGCTAAATATCAAGCAGATGAAACTCATAGTTATAAGCTGTGTTTTGCTTTGTATTCTGTTGGCAAAGAATAGTTTCTGTCAGGAAAATTTGTTGAAGAACGAATTTACCCTAATGTTTTACAATACTGAGAATTTTTACGACAGCGAGAAGGATACGCTTACCAGGGATGATGAATTTACTGCACAGGGTATCAGAAGATGGACTCCAGGAAGAATGCATAAAAAGGCTGAACGGATTAGTAAAGTGATAGTCGCTGCTGGAAAATGGAATTCACCTGTACTCGTCGGGCTTTGCGAAATTGAAGATCTACACGTTCTTGAATTATTAACCCAGACTGCACCATTAAAAAAATATCACTATAAAATTGTCCATAAGGACTCACCTGATATAAGGGGCATTGATGTTGCACTCCTATATCGTCCGGATTTATTCCGACCATTTGATTATAATGCAATACCTGTAATCGATCCTAATAACTGGTCATTTAAAACCAGGGATATACTTCAGGTAAGCGGAGTGTTGATGGATTGTGATACTTTACATGTTTTTGTTAATCACTGGCCTTCAAGGTATGGAGGGATCATGGAAACTATCAGATATCGGAAGCTGGCTGCTGAAACACTTAAAGAGGCTGTCGGGCATATGAGATCGCGGATTCCTTCCGCTAAAATTGTTTGTATGGGTGATTTTAATGACACTCCAACCGATGAAAGTATAGCTGTCTATCTGGGTGCTAAAGAAGCAGATGATCCTGCGATCAAAGGTGAACTGGTTAATCTTTCATTCGGCTGGCAAGCAAATCCGGTCAAGACCATCAAAAGCCAGTATAAATGGGAAGTATTTGATCAATATATCGTATCAGATAATTTTCTGGAAAATAAAGGATGCATTAGATTCCTGAATGCAGAGATATTTGATGCAGGCTTTCTTCTTGAACCTGATATTAAGTTTGGTGGAGTTAAGCCAAAACGAACTTATGTGGGATATAAGTACAGGGAAGGTTTTTCAGATCACCTTCCAGTTCTACTTCGGGTTCAAATGTCTGATCATTGACTGGAAACGGGTGTCATGCCCATATTCTTGGCAATTTTCAACATATATTGAAAGGCCTGATCATGATCATTTGGAATGATCCCATCGAGAACAGCTTCTTTAATTGCACTTTTAATCTGTCCGATTTCCCGGCAAGGACCAAGACCGAATACTTCCATTATTGTTTCCCCGGTAACTGGTGGCTGAAAATTACGGATATGATCCTTTTCTTCCAAGTCTTTTAACTTTTGCCGGACGAGTTGAAAATTACTATAGTACTTTTTGACTTTCTCCTGATTTTTAGAAGTAATATCTGCCTCACACAAGGTCATGAGATCATCTATATCGTCCCCTGCCTCAAAGAGTAACCTACGGATAGCAGAATCAGTAACTTCTTCTTCAGAGAGCACTATAGGCCTCATATGAAGTTCAACGAGTTTCTGAACATACTTCATTTTCTCATTGAGGGGAAACTTCATCTTCTTAAACAGGGCTGGAACCATTTTAGCGCCGATAAAATTATGCGAATAAAAGGTCCATCCAATCTGAGGTATATATTTTTTTGTTACCGGCTTTGCTATATCGTGCAATAATGCAGACCATCTTAACCAAAGGTAATTCGTAGTAGGTGCAATTCGGTCCAGGACTTCCAGTGTATGGTAGAAATTATCTTTATGGCCAATCCCGTTTACGAATTCCTGTCCTTTCATCCTGTGTAATTCAGGAAAGATGATTTCAAGCAATCCTGTTTGGTCCAATAATTTGAATCCTACCGAAGGCTTTGATGAAAGAATGATCTTATTTAACTCTTCACCGATTCTTTCTTTGGAGATAATGTGAATACGGGTCTTATTCAGCAATATGGCCTCCAGTGTCTTTTGTTCGATTGTAAATCCAAGTTGTGATGCAAACCTGATAGCACGCATCATCCGTAAGGGGTCATCGGAGAAAGTAATTCCCGGTTCAAGTGGTGTTCGTATGATTTTGTTTTCGATGTCCTGAATTCCTCCGAAGGGATCAATCAGTTCACCGAAGCGATCTTTGTTCAGGCAAATGGCCAGAGCATTAATTGTAAAGTCCCTTCGATTTTGGTCTTCCTCCAAAGTGCCGTCTTCAACAATAGGATTCCTTGTGTCTTCCTGATAGGATTCTTTGCGTGCACCAACAAATTCAACTTCCATTGATTGATATTTAAGCATGGCTGTGCCAAACTTCTTAAAAACACTTACCTGGATGTTCGGACCTAATCTTTTGGCAATCTTTTCAGCCAAATGTATGCCACTGCCTATTGTGACTATATCTATATCTGGTGAAGATCGTTTTAGAATAAGGTCTCTGACATAACCGCCAATCACATAAGTATCCTGATTGAGCTGGTCAGCAGTTTCTGAAATAACGTTAAATATAGTATGTTGTAAATGTTGTTTCATGAGAAAATTTCCGAATAATGGGATTAAAATGCATGTCTATGACAATTTGAACTAAATCGTGACAAAATTACAATTAATTGCTGTTTTGAAATATATTCCAGGTTTTTAATTTATTGGCATATGAATTGATATGGATATATACAGTATTGTGTATATTTGTATAATATAAAAGCTAAAACATGTTGGAACATTTAAACAAAGAGACATTCAAAGAAAAAGTATTCAACTTTGATCTCAATAAGGAATGGAAATATGAAGGTAAGACTCCATGTATAATCGACTTTTATGCCGATTGGTGCGGCCCGTGTAAAATGGTTGCGCCTGTCTTGGAGGAACTTCAAAATGAATATGGAGAAAACATTATTATCTATAAAGTAAATACAGAAGTAGAACAGGAGCTTGCATCCATATTTGGCATACAGAGTATTCCTTCATTGCTGTTCGTTCCGGTTGATGGTCAGCCACAAATGGCGATGGGTGCACTGCCAAAATCAACATTCGAAAAAGCAATTGCCGATGTACTGAATGTGCAGAAACCTGTAATAAATTAAAAGGCTTTAAGATAATAAATCAAGAATTTTCTCAAGGTGAATACCCCTGGATCCCTTTATCAGAATTATTTTATTTTCAATAGGTTGTGTTTTTAGGTAGTTTGAGAGAAGTTCGACATGTTCGAACTTCTCTTTTTTTGTATGGCATGCAGTATTTAGAAATTGTGGGCCGACTAAGAACACATCAGTAAAATTCTGTTCTTCAATGTAGTCCACAATCTTCTGATGTTCCTCTGATGAAGCATTTCCCAATTCAAGCATATCACCCAATACAAGACACTTATTATCGTTATTCATGTCTGAAAAATTACTCAGTGCTGCCATCATACTTGTTGGATTGGCATTGTATGCATCCATGATAATGGTGTTTTTTGCTTTCCGGATCATTTGTGACCGGTTATTGGAGGGTTGATACTCTGCGAGTGCTTTCTGAATTTGCAAGGGATCAACTTTAAAGAACTTTCCTACACAGGCAGCAGCTAACATATTTTCGAAATTATAATTGCCAACCAGCTTCGATTTAAGATAAAGCCAACCTTTTGGAAACAGTGCATTAACTATTAAGTAATTATCAGTACTTGCCAACTCTCCTGCCATGAAATAATCTGTCGATTTTCCATAACTGATTTGTTCCAGACCTTTAGCCTGTTGAACCAACAACGGATTATCGGCATTCAGAAAACATTTGCCAGATTTATTTCTGAGGTAATCGTATAATTCAGATTTTGTTTTTACAACCCCCTCAAAAGAGCCAAAGCCTTCCAGATGAGCTATTCCAATATTTGTTATTATACCAAAATCGGGATTGGTGATGTTGCAAAGAATCTCGATTTCGCCTATGTGATTTGCCCCCATTTCAACTATGCCAATCTCGGTATCTCTATTCATTGATAGGATGGTAAGGGGCACGCCAATGTGGTTATTCAGATTACCCTGTGTATAGTTAACCTTGAATTTCTTTGACAAAACGGCAGCAATAAGTTCTTTCGTTGTCGTTTTACCATTCGTCCCCGTTATTGCCAGAATTGGCAAACCAAGCTGATCTCGGTGATACCTGGACAATTGCTGAAGACAAAGTAAAACATCATCCACCATGATGTAACGTTCATCGATGGCATATTCAGTTTCGTCAATGATGGCAAATGCGGCTCCTTTTGAAATGGCATCAGTTGCATAAACATTCCCGTTGAAATTGTTTCCTTTAAGGGCAAAGAAAATGCTATTGACAGGTATGTTCCTCGAATCAGTTGTGATGATCGGATAATTCAGGTA
>Ga0118677_10003803_pt1 | contig 28188 bp, 25 predicted proteins | sample AliMusrvi5mmetaG_FD_86154 | JGI IMG/M metagenome (GOLD analysis project Ga0118677, IMG submission 86154) | reverse complement strand
TTTATAGATAAAGGATTGCATGGTGTTAAATGATAGTTGGAATAGAAATGACTATTTTAACTGTTTTTACAACGTTCCCCAATTTTACAACAACTAAAATCTAAGATGGATAAATCACTTTTTAAATTAGATGACTTTTTTAAATCAGCCTGTGTGTTTGAAGCTTCCCTGATCATAGTCGCGGTTGTGTTAGGCTGGATTGCTTCGATTGATCCATTTGAAAACATACATTTTTCGGAAATGGCTATTGTTTATGGCGTGATAGGGACGCTACCTTTGTTTTTGATGTTTCTGGCACTAGAGAAAATACAGGGAGATTCTGTTGTTCAAATTAAGAATTTACTGCTCAATACCTTAGGGCCAGGATTACATCGTTATCATTGGACTGATTTATTGATATTAGCTTCAATAGCGGGGGTGTCAGAAGAATTATTGTTTAGAGGGGTTATTCAGCCTTGGATTGAACACGCATGGGGAGCAACCGTGGGTTTAATTGCCAGTAATATTTTGTTTGGATTCGTTCATGCTATCACGCCACTGTATGCAGTATTAGCTACGCTGGTGGGTATTTATTTAGGTTTATCGTTAACTTATGGTGGGGAAACAAATTTGCTGGTTCCTATAATTATTCATGGGTTTTATGACTTCTTAGCGTTTGTGGTGTTAATGCGTATTTATCGTAGTAGTTTGTCTGCTAGTGAATCTAATTAAGTTGCCACACGTTAACTGAATGCTTGATGAATGAATTGTATCTGATTAGGAAACTATTCGTATATCCATAGTATCATTGTCAACAATAGAGATCTTATGTATAGTTAGCCTGCAGTTTAACGAAACATTTTATTTTTATTGACGAGGATACTCTCATGACTGATTTACAAAAAGATTTTTTAACTGGCGCGATATTTATGACGGGTTTAGTTGGCTTTATCTCAGGTGAATTTATTATTTCATCCACCTTGTTTGCTTCTGCCGCTATTGCTAGTAGCTTAAGCTTTAGCCGCAAAAAAACCAGCGTTGGACAATATTGATTATGAGCTACTCTACCAATTGTAATCCCTCATCAATTTAACCTTTCATGGTTATTGAAAGGGGTGGGTTAGCCCTGACATTATCGACTATCAACAATAAAAAGCCTAGAACGAGCATCTCGTTCTAGGCTTTTTTTATTTATACGCCTTCTTTTTCGACTTCCTTTGAATGACCTGTCTGATTTGAATCAGAGTGTCACTGCTTTAAGACACCTTTTAAGACTCACTATTTTGCTCTGAAACAAATATATTTTGTTTACAGCCTTGCTTGAAGTAATATTCTGTCAAAACCATAGCCCTGTTAGTCTGTCTCAGCTAGAACGATGCTCCTCATTATCGTTCAGCACCTATAGGGGATATTTTATTATTTATATTTAATTCAGGTAACCCATGCTAAAAATTCGTAAGATCGTTCTGAGTGTCATTGTATTATTCTGGAGTACCCAAAGTTATACCGCGTCTCATAAAGTCGCCATAGCCAGTGCTCACCCTTTAGCGACTGAAGCAGGCTTTGAAGTTTTGGCTAAAGGCGGTAATGTTTATGATGCTGCGATTGCAGTGAGTGCGGCGTTAGCGGTTGTTGAACCTTGGGCTTCGGGTCTGGGTGGTGGGGCTTACTGGTTGCTACATAGAGAAAAAGACCCGATAGATACTTTAATTGATGGCCGAGAGAAAGCACCTTTGGCGGCTCATAAGGATATGTTTTTAAATAAAGAAGGTAAAGTCATCGAAAAGTTGTCACTTGATGGTCCATTAGCCGCTGCGATTCCCGGTATGCCAGCTGGGTTAGTTCATTTATCAGAAAAGTATGCACAATTATCATTGGCAGCTGATTTGGCACCGGCCATACGTTATGCACAGACTGGTTTTGCAGTCGGTGATCGCTATTTAAAGTTATTAAAGTTCAGAGCTGCGACGTTAAAACAATACCCAGAATCTGCACAATTATTTCTACAGGAAGGTGAGGAGCCTAAACTGTTTTCAATACTAAGACAACCTGATCTTGCTAACACCTTAACCCGCTTGGCAAACTCAGGTAGAGAAGGTTTTTATAGTGGAACAACTGCCGATAAATTGGTCGAAGGTGTTAGAAATGCGGGGGGCAATTGGACAAAAGAAGATCTTGAAGCCTACCAAGTCGTCGAACGTAAACCTGTTACTGGACATTATAAAGGTATTAAAGTGACCAGTGCTGCCCCCTCTTCATCGGGCGGCATTGTGTTAATTGAAGCGTTAAATATATTGGCTGGCTACGATCTTCAGAAGCTAACCGCGCTTAGTCGTAAACATATCATTGTTGAAGCCATGCGTTGTGCTTATCATGACCGGAGTTTGTATTTAGGGGATGTGGACTTTATTAATGTCCCGGTTGAGCGCTTGATAAACGAAGATTATGCCGCTGGCTTGCGTAGCAGTATTCGGTTAGATAAAGCCTTGCCTAGTAGTCAACTGTCTGGCCAAATAGAGATTCAAACAGAAGGTATTGATACCACTCATTTTTCAATTATTGATGATGAAGGCAATCGGGTAGCAGCAACGCTAAGTATTAATTTCCCCTTTGGCTCAGGGTTTGTAGCACCTGGTACGGGTGTAGTATTGAATAATGAAATGGATGATTTTGATAGTGCGCCTGGCGCTATGAATGGCTATGGATTCGTCGGTGGCGTGGCTAATGCAATTGCTCCGGGTAAGCGGATGTTATCTAGTATGACTCCTACCTTTTTAGAAACAGATAAAGAGGTCGCTGTTTTAGGAACACAAGGCGGCAGTAAGATTATTTCAATGGTGTTATTGGGTACTCTGGATTTTGCGGAAGGTCACGGGCCAGACTCGTGGGTTAATAAACCACGCTATCATCATCAATTTATGCCTGACGTGATTGAATATGAAAACGGTGCTTTTTCGACTGAAGAACTGGCGAATCTGAAGAGTCTGGGTCATGAGTTAAAGCCGGTTCGTTATCCCTATGGTGATATGCAAGCGGTATTATTAAATAAAGCCACTAAGCAGTTATCGGCAGCCAGTGATAAACGGGGCGAGGGTAGAGCGGTTGTAGGTCAGTAATGATTACGGATAGCGTTGAAGTATGGCATGGTGTGGTAGCGGCAGACGAAGGACTGTATGATGCCTTTTGGGCAGTTTTAGATGATGATGAGCGGCGTCAGGCGAGCAAATTCAAGAATGCGCTATTGCATAAGCGTTATGTCGAAGTGCATGGACGATTGAGACAGTTGTTAGCCGGGATAGTTAAGCAGGCACCCGATAAAATAATTATCAACAAAACTAAACAGGGTAAGCCTTTTTTAGCGGATTATCCTGAACTGGCTTTCAATTTATCACATTCAGGGGAATTGTTATTGGTTGCTGTTGCCTGGCACTGTCGGGTTGGCGTTGATATTGAAATATGCAAATCGAGAGTTAATTTACCCGGTTTAGTGAAGAAATGTTTTTCCGAAGTAGAAATGAATTACTGGAATCAATTGCCTGATGATGAAAAAAATCAGGCATTCTATCGCTTTTGGACTCGCAAAGAAGCGTTTGTAAAAGCCACTGGGCATGGGATTGTACTGGGTTTAGATCAATGTGTCATTAATCCTGAGAATCCAGTTGAGTTTTTAAGTGTTCCTATGCAATGCGGCAAAGCATCAATATGGTCTATTCAAGATATTGAGTTGGGTGAGGGCTTGAGTGGTGCAATAGTCGCCGACAAAAAATTGGACGAGATAACGCTAAAGCACCTTTAAGGTAGGTGTACGTCCCCCTCTTTGAAAAAGAGTGGTTAGGAGAGATTTTATTAAATAAATCCCACTTTTTAAAGAGGATACTTACTCGCTCTTTTTCACGCGAATTTTAAAGCCGGCAATGGCTAGACCATTCAAAGAGGTAATAGCTGCTTTAGCTTCACCGGGTTTTGGCATTTCCACAAAACCAAAGCCTTTTGAGAGCCCCGTGTCTTTGTCTAATACCAGATTGCAGGATTGCACAGCACCATGTGCTTGAAATAGCGTTAAAAGCTCTGTCTCTGTAGTCGTGCGTGCGAGATTGCGGATAAGTATTTTCATCAATTTACCGTGTAATTTTGTAATGTGCGAATTATACAGCTTCTTAATTAATTCTATTGGTATATCAACTAATCGTAGTGAACTGGCAGCAATCCTAGCTCGCTGGTTGGAATCGGCATTGCCTCCTGAGGTGTTGTAAGTCCGCATCCATGCAGACTTTATTGATTATCTACAGCATTATTTCAGCACTTTCCAGTGGCTACGGAATATATTTATCTTTATTATTGTTAGGCTTTATAATTCATCGTGTTAAACTACCAAGCACCTTCCCGACCCTGATCTTCAATGTACTTGCCAATACCGGTTGGCTCAGTGGTTATTTCAAAAGAAAATATTTCGCTCAGATCACTGGATGATTCAAAACGGGAAACTTCCACCTCAAACTCAGTCGCTTCGACAATTAACTCGCCATCTTCATCATATTCAGCATTCACACCATAACAATCCCCATAAACACCCATAATAAGATTTTCGTACACTGCTAAATAACGCTCATTATCTGAGTCATATTCTTTATCATCAGACCATAAAGCAAAAGGTGTTTTATGAAGTTGTTCGAAAGTTTTGGCTATTTCAATTTTTTGACTATCAGTGTTCATTTAATTTCTTTAGTTAATTTTAATTCAATAATTCGAGTAAAGACAAAGACCATTGAGATAGTCATCGTTATTCGGTCGTACTAGCAATGATTTTATGGATACGCTGTGTGCTAAAATAGATAATGATAAAAATAAACGGAATGGATACGCCCTCAATAAGCTCTGGGTTCACTTTCAAGCCAAGTACATGCAGGGCTTCAGTTATCTTGCCGATAATACTTGCGGCGTAATAAGTAATTGCAACCATTGAAATACCCTCAACCATTTGTTGCATCCGCAATTGCATTTTCGCACGTAAAGCCATTGAGGTGAGTAATCCCTGGTTCTGCCGTTCAATAATAATATCAACCCGAGTTCGCAACAATTGGCTGGCATTACTGACCCTTTTAGACAGCGAGGTAAATCGATGAGAAATCGACTCACAGGTATTAATAGCTGGCTCTAATCTGCGTTTTAAAAACTCACCCAAGGTCTGAATGCCTTGAATCCGAACTTCTCGCAAATCATTGATACGCTGATCAACCAGTTGATAATAAGCACTTGCTGCTGCGAAACGAAAATGATTACTGGAGATATAATTTTCGACCTCTGCAGCTAATGTAGTTAACTCATCTAACAACTCAGCATCATTATTATCAGGCATCGTCATCGCATTAGTGATGCTATATAACTGTCGATCCGATTTATTTAAAGCCGGATAGAGTTTACGTGCAATGGGAAACGCCATTAAGGCCATAACCCGATACACTTCTATATCAAATAATCGCTGGACTAAACGACCTGCCTGTTCTGATCTTAGGGCATTATTGACAATCAGAAATCGGCTGAAACCATCAACATGAATCCTAAAATCTGTAAATACTGCGGCCGCTCCGCCGGTTACTTTGGAACCGATCACTTGGTTACCCTCAAAGTAATCCGACAGTGTAGATAAATCTTCTGTTGTTTCCCTGTAATTAATATCTTCAGCAAAAATGATGGCGGCATGAGAAGCAACAATGACTTGCCCAGGCAGTTGTGACAACCAATCGACGGGTACTTTTTTTAGTGCTGCGTCTGAAAAAATATCGGTCGGCGTATCATGCACATAAAAACTGTAAGTACTAAACTCACCGTGTTGTTCCCAACGGATTTTAAACGAATTAAAAGCAGCGGCGAAGTGATCCGCATCTTTTTCGGGTGGGACAACACCAAACCGCTCACAGAGTGTTATTAAATGCTGACGTTCCGAGAGTTTTTCTTCGTTCGATAATAATAACGCAAGATGACTGGCTCTAACGGGTAGATTCAGAATAAAAGGCGCTCGAGCATGTACCTCATTGTGAAGTACAAAGCGCTGTGCATGATTTTTTGGAATAGGAAATAATGGCGTCACAGGCGTTTTATAATCTCTTTTTGATCAATGTAAAAACATATTAATTTAACCCAACAGACAGGAGGGTAAAAAATTTACAACTATTAATGACTAACAATTTTTAAGCAACCCCCAACTGTTTGTTGTTTGTTGTATTTTAACGGATAAACACGCTAATAGTTTAACTGCTTTAACTATAAACTCATCCAGGCACCTAAATAACACGCTTCAAAAGCACCATTATCACTTTTAAATAGGCTTTGCTCTAGCAATTGTCTGAAAACAAACTTAAAATAGTCGATTGTTAATTTTATAATAATAATCCATGAGTAACTTACCTAATTGCCCAAAGTGTGGCTCCGAATATACTTATAATGATGGAACCCTTAATATTTGTCCTGAATGTGCTCATGAATGGCAGGCAGGCACAGAATCGGAAAACCTTGGCGATATTAAAATCATCAAAGATGCTAACGGAAATGAATTACAGGATGGCGACACCGTGACGGTCATTAAAGATCTTAAGGTTAAAGGCACTTCGTTAGTTGTGAAAGTAGGCACTAAAGTTAAAGGTATCCGCCTCGTAGACGGTGATCATGATATTGATTGTAAAATTGAGGGTATTGGCTCGATGAAACTCAAGTCAGAGTTTGTAAAAAAAGTCTAATTATTTTAACCTGCTGAACTCAATACCATGGCGCAATATATATATTCAATGATTAGGGTTGGAAAGATTGTTCCACCCAAGAAATACATTCTTAAAGATATCTCGCTGTCTTTTTTCCCCGGTGCAAAAATTGGTGTACTTGGTTTAAACGGCTCAGGAAAATCAACATTACTCAGAATCATGGCGGGTATCGATAAGGAAATCGAAGGCGAAGCGATTCCCCAAAAAGGCATTAACATTGGTTATTTGCCCCAAGAACCCCAATTAGACGCCACCAAGACTGTACGGGGTAATGTTGAAGAAGCGGTTGCAGATATTAAAGCCTCTTTAGCCCAATTAGATGCCGTTTATGCGGCTTATGCCGAACCTGATGCTGATTTTGATAAATTAGCTGCCGACCAGGCACGCTTAGAAGATATCATTAATGCCTGTGACGGTCACAACCTCGACAGACGGCTTGAAGTGGCAGCCGACGCTCTACGTCTTCCTGATTGGGATGCTGATGTCACCACGTTATCGGGCGGTGAAAAACGCAGGGTTGCTTTATGTCGCTTATTACTGTCTAACCCCGACATGTTGCTATTAGACGAACCTACCAACCATTTGGATGCAGAGTCGGTCGCTTGGTTAGAACGTTTCTTACATGATTATACGGGTACTGTGGTTGCCGTAACCCATGATCGTTACTTCCTGGATAATGTCGCGGGCTGGATTTTAGAGCTTGATAGAGGTTCTGGAATTCCTTGGGAAGGCAACTACTCCAGTTGGCTAGAACAAAAGAGTAACCGTTTATTACAAGAAGAAAAACAAGAATCTTCTCGTCAAAAAGCCATGAAAGATGAATTAGAGTGGGTACGCTCTAACCCCAAAGGTCGTCATGCAAAAAGTAAAGCGCGTCTGGCCCGCTTTGAAGAGCTGTCTTCAACAGACGTACAAAAACGTAACGAAACCCAGGAAATATATATTCCACCTGGCCCACGTTTGGGTGACGTTGTCATTGAAGCCGACAACATCAGCAAAGCGTTTGGTGACAAACTGTTAGTTAATGGCTTAAGTTTCAAATTACCGCCCGGCGGTATCGTCGGTATTATCGGCCCTAACGGTGCTGGAAAAACAACTTTGTTCCGCATGATGGCGGGTTTTGAACATCCCGACTCAGGCAGTGTGACATTGGGGCAAACGGTGCAATTGGCTTATGTTGACCAGTTACGTGATAACCTCGATCCTAAGAAAACCGTCTTTGATGAAATTTCTGATGGCCTGGACATCATCACTGTTGGTAAGTATGAAACCCCCTCACGCGCGTATGTGGGTCGCTTTAACTTTAAAGGCGCAGATCAAGGCAAACGGATTGGTGATTTATCGGGAGGTGAACGTAATCGCGTGCATTTAGCTAAACTGCTTAAAACAGGTGGCAACGTTCTTTTACTTGATGAACCGACTAACGATTTGGATGTTGAAACCTTGCGAGCCTTAGAAGAAGCTCTACTTGCTTTTCCCGGCTGTGCGGTGGTTATTTCGCATGATCGCTGGTTTCTGGATAGAATTGCTACGCATATACTGGCCTTTGAAGGTGATAGTCAAGTGGTTTGGTTTGAAGGTAACTATGAAGATTACGAGGCCGACCGTCATCACCGTTTAGGTAGTGATGCGGACAATCCTAAGCGCCTCAAATATAAGAAACTGTCTTAATTGAAAAATAGAGTCCGTAAAGATGCGGACTTTATCATGTACTCAGCTACAAGCCATTGAGTTTTAAGGCAGGTTGAACATTTTTTAGCTTAGAGTCTTTCAGAATAATTGGAGTAAAGCAGCTTTAGCTGTTTTTAAAGGCAATAGCTGAAGCGATTGCACTCCAGTTGTTGTAAATAAAACCCCTGAATAACACTCAGGGGCTATATACATTCCAGGCTTTTATTTCTTAGCCACTTTACTACGCGCTATTTCAATCAATTTAACTGATAAATCAATCAATGGGCGACGTTTAACATAGCCTGTGTAACCTATCAAACCCAGGATAATGCCATAGACTAACTTCTCAAACGCAGAGTAGCCAGTATCTTGTTGAGCAGCCGCAGTAGCTGCAGCAGCGGTGTCAGAGGCTTTTACTGCGGGTGTTTGAACAGCCACTTTATTAGGCGTTACTTTGGCTTTTAAATCAGGTAAACCTAAGCTACTCCAGGCATCGTAATCTTGCCAGATAGGGTATTGACCTTTCCATAATTTCTTGGAGAAATAAGGTGCCAGACTCATACCGTGTGCTGATGGAATGCCTTTGTCATCTACAAAGCCTTTATAAACCACTAAACTAATATCACCGCCTTCACCGTGACCATTAGTGGTGAAGGATTTTTCAACGTGATCATGGAACATCCAGATACCTTGACCAAAGCTGTTTAAACCATCATCAACACCATTTAACTCTAAGTCAAGGCGTTGCGCAGGCACCAAGCCATGCACATCACGTTGAATATAAGAGCCAGGGCCATTGTCAACGCCATCATAATGCGTCACGGTCGGTTTGTGTCCATGAATGTGCAACGCAAAGGATTCGGTATGCCCATTGAGTACACGGAGTTTTACCTTTTGATTCTCTTCCATGTGAATGAGCGATTCTCTTAAGGTATAAGGGAAAGAACGACCATTTAGCATAAAATAATCATCAGCTGCATCGGTGATGTCATATTCAGTATTCATGTGCTTGGCGATCAAGCGCGGATCATTGGCTGATCTGGCTACAACTTCATGTAATTCTTTGTCAGCCGATTGATAATGTAAGTCGTATTCTCTAGCGTATTTTTCAAGTACAGCCACTGAAGGATGACGGACTTGTCCAGCACCTACGTTTAATGTTTGTACCCAGTTATTAGGACGGTTTTCTTCAACAACAAAGATGCCTTGCAAACCCATAGGAATGTGAGTATGTGGCTGTACATGGCAGTGATAATACATGGTGCCTGGTTGACGAGGCTTAATCACATAGGTTTTGCTTTCACCGGGCATGGTATCCATATTACTGGTTTGACCCACACCATCATTGCCAGAACCTGCGTGATTCATATAGGGATGATCTATGCCATGCAAATGGATAGAGTGGGGCAGGTAATGGGTGTTTTCTAACACAATCCATACTACGTCATCCTGTTCAACACGGATAACAGGCGATGGGACTCTGAGCAAGGGATTAGCTTCTAATTCATAGAGACTTTTGGTCGACATGTCTCTGGTTTTAGGGGCATAGACCCAGAAGGTAGGTTGTATACCGGGGGCAATATCGTAAGTCGTAGTGACATCTTTCATATCGGGTGAATGCCCGTTAAGTTCAATGACTTCGAGTTTTATAACGACTTTATCAGGATCACCGTCCCCGTCAGTATCATCTGATAGGGTGATGGCATCGGCGGCCAGTTGGGTGGACATCAACGTATCCATCGAGATACCATTAGTGCCTTTTACAAAAGCAGCAATATCCGCAGGATTATCAGGATTACAGAGTTTGGATTCTTGTATTAACACACCGTCAATGGTTTGTTCTTTGCGCCAAGCCGGATCAGTAAATTCAGAACAGACTTCTTCTACGGGTCCCAAATCCACTTTAGCTGAAGGCGGCAAGTCCGTAGCAGCATAAATTAAGCTGTGCATAAGGACTAAGACGGCACCCCCAGTAAAAGTAATTATTTTTTTATGCATACAACGACCTCGGAAATACTGTGTGAAGAAACGAAACGCCGTTTAAACAACGGACTATTTATTATTACTACCATTTTAACTGATAAATGTGCTTAAGTCTTATTTGCCTACTCAGTTTGTTGAATATTAATTTCTGTGTACTTAGCAAGACTTTATAAATTAAAGGGATAGTGTGTGATTAGATGAACGTAAACCAAATAAAGTTACGCCTTAATTCAGAAAAAAAATTATACTAACCGGATATAAAACGGATCTCCTTAACCACTCCTTTGTGGTAATAACAATAATAAAATATAACCCTTGATCGTGAAAAAGCAATCTCAACACTATATCGTTGGTATAGATTTAGGCACTACTCATACTGTAGTCGCCTATGCCAGCGCCGAAAAAAATAATCAAACCATCGATTTATTAGCTATTGAACAACTGGTTGCACCTGGACAGGTCGCCGCCAGACCTTTATTACCGTCGGTACGTTATCATCCCGCTCCCGGTGAGCTTTCTGAGGCCGACTTAGCGTTTCCCAGTTACAACGCAGACTCCCCGTTATCTGATGCTGTTGTGGTGATAGGTGAAGCGGCTCGTCTATTAGGTGCTAAATCGAAAGGCCGCTTTGTCACCAGTGCTAAAAGCTGGTTATCACACCCTTCTGTTGATCACAGTGCAGACATCCTGCCTTGGGGTAGTCATGAAGAAGTCAGTAAAGTGTCACCGATTGATGCCAGTGCCAGTTATCTGGCTCATATCCGCACAGTCTGGAGACATAAATTTCCTGATGCCCCACTAGAAGATCAGGATGTGGTGATTACCGTCCCGGCATCCTTTGATGAAGCCGCCCGTTCGCTAACTTTAGAAGCCGCTAAAATCGCAGGTTTAAATGAAGTAAGATTATTAGAAGAACCTCAGGCGGTTTGTTACGACTGGTTACGGCTTAATTCGGCAGGCTTAAAAGAAGCTTTAACCGATGTGCATTTATTATTGGTCTGTGATGTCGGTGGGGGCACAACAGATTTAACACTGATTAAAGTCGAAGCCGGAGAATACGAACCTAAATTAACCCGTATCGGTGTCGGTGATCATTTGATGCTTGGCGGGGATAATATAGACCTGGCTTTAGCGCATTTGGTTGAAACTCGTTTGAGTGATAATGGAAAGCGACTATCTGCCGCAGACCTCTCACAATTATTAGAACAATGCCGTTTGGCCAAAGAACAACTCTTGGCAGAAGATGCACCCGAACAACTGGCTGTTACCCTGTTGGGTGGTGGCTCTAAATTGATTGGCAGCTCTCGTTCGGTGCAACTAACCCGGGATGAAGTGCGAGCACTGGCTCTGGATGGCTTTTTTCCTTTATCTTCGCTGGATGAATTACCCGATAGAAAGCGCAGTGGCGTGGTCGAGTTTGGGCTTCCTTATGCCGCAGAACCGGCTATCAGTAAACATATCGCCGCATTCTTAAAGCTCCATGAAACGGCTTCAGCCGAAGCGTTAAAAGGTCAGGGCAGAGTGCCCGATGCGCTGTTATTGAATGGCGGTGTGTTTAGAAGTCAGCCGATTACCCGGCGCTTAATAAAGCTGCTTAACTCCTGGAGTACCCGATCTCCTAAACTATTAGAAAATAAACACCCTGAACTTTCAGTCGCTTATGGTGCGGTCAGTTATGCGATGGCGCGACGTGACAAGAAACTAAAGATTGGTGGCGGTGCGGCTAGAAGTTATTTTCTGTTAGTGGATACTGAACACTCTACCGAACAACAAGGTATTTGTATTTTGCCTAGAGGCAGTGAAGAAGGTGATGAAGTCATTCTAAAAGACCGTCATTTTGCTTTGCGTTTAGGGGTGCCGGTGCGTTTTCATTTGGCATCAACCACAGGCGATACTGAATACAAGCCGGGGGATATCACGGATATAACCGATCATTTTTATTCTTTGCCCCCTTTAGCCGTCGCTTTTGAAGGTGATCCAACCCGACCCAATGCCGAAGCGGTGGTACAACTGTCGGTTACCCAAACCGAAGTCGGTACGCTTAAGATTCAATGTGTAGCGATAGAGAACAGTGCGCAACGTTGGAATGTTGAGTTTCAGATACGTAAGAAAAGAGGCAGTTCTGGGCAAGGTGTTTCCAACGCCTTACCGGCTCAATTTGAGGGTGCAGTAGAAAGAATACAGGCCGTTTATGGCTCAAAGTCCAGGCAAATTGATCCGAATGCTGTTAAGAATCTTCGGGCAGAGTTAGAGAAGCAATTAGGCAGTGCCCGTTCAGAATGGGAAACCCCGTTACTGAGAGCCTTGTTTACCACCTTGTTAGAAAGTGCTAAATATCATCGCCGTTCTGAGCATCATGAGCGGGTCTGGTTGAGTTTAGTGGGGTTCTGTTTGCGTCCAGGCTTTGGTTATCCTTTGGATGACTGGCGGGTTGAGCAACTCTGGAAACACTATTCACAAAACATCCAGTTTGTGAATGAAACCCAGAACTGGACAGAATGGTGGACATTATGGCGCCGTATTGCCGGTGGTTTATCACCGGCTGCACAAGAGCAAATCTTTGCGGATATTTCAAAGTATCTGAATCCCGCTGCTGCCAGACAACCCGGCGTTGCCAAGCAAATCAAAAGTCGGGGTTATGATGACATAGTGCGTCTGGCCGCGGTGCTGGAAAGGTTGCCAGTTGACAAGAAAATTCAATTAGGTGACTGGTTATTAAAGCGCCTGGAAAAGTCCAGTGAACCCACTCAGACCTGGTGGGCTGTGGGTCGAATTGGCGCACGCTTACCGTTTCATGGCAGCCGTCATAATGTGATTCCAGCCGAAACGGTCAGTCGATGGTTAAAGCAGATTATTGCTGAAGACTGGAAGAAGAATTTACATGCCGCCTTTGCAGCCACCTTGATTGCCCGAATGAGTGGGGATCGTGTGCAGGATATTGATGACGCATTGCGTGAACAGATCATTGCCAAGTTAAAGTTGAGCAAAGCGCCTTTATCCTGGATAGAAATGGTGGAACACTTCAAAGAACTGGATGAGAAAGAAGAAAAGCAAATGTTTGGCGAAGCTTTACCGCCCGGCTTAAAGCTAATCAATATTAATAACTAGGCCAGCGTTGTCGGGTGCAGTTCATTTATAAGCAAACGGTTACGTTATGAAAGTCATTCTGACCGAAAAGCCTTCGGTCGCGCGTGATATTGCAAAATGTTTAAACATCAATAGCAAGCGTGATGGCTTTTTTGAAGGCAATGGCTATCAGATTACCTGGGCGTTTGGGCATCTGGTTGAGTTAAAAGAACCGGATGAATATCATCCCGAATGGAAGCGCTGGTCGTTGGATGTGCTGCCCATTATCCCTGAGTCATTCGCTTTGAAAGCTAGGGGTGATGAATCGGCACAAAAACAGTTAAATACCATTAAGCGCCTGTTTCTAGCAGCGGATGAATTAATCTGTGCGACCGATGCGGGGCGAGAAGGTGAATTAATCTTCCGGTATATTCTGAGCTGGACGGAGTGTGGTCAAAAGCCTTTTAAGCGCTTATGGATTAGCTCCTTAACGGATGAGGCGATTCGTACCGGCTTTGCCCAGTTACAGGACGGTCGTGTCTACGAAGGTTTGTATCGGGCGGCTAAATGTCGCAGTGAATCCGATTGGATAGTGGGTTTGAATGCGACGCGCTTGTATACGCTTAAGTATGGTCAGCAAGGCAGTTTGTGGACGATTGGGCGAGTACAAACGCCGGTGCTGGCTCTGATTGTGCAAAAAGATCTTGAAATTGCCAAGTTTATACCCAAAGACTTTTGGGAACTGCATACCCTTTATCGAGCGGTTGATTTTCAGTATGTCGGAGGCCGCTTTGAACACAAACCGGATGCCGAAGCCTTATTACAGCAGATTGAAACGCATGAATTTGAGATAAGCTCAGTTAAAGGCAAACGTGAGCAGGTTAATCCCCCGTTGCTGTATGATTTAACCGAGTTACAAAAGGACATGAGTATCCGGTATGGCTTTACAGCCGATCAAACACTCAACCTGACTCAGCAACTTTATGAAAAGAAGCATGTGACCTATCCCAGAACGGATAGCCGTTACCTGACTAATGATATGAAGCCCAGTATGAAGCCCTTACTGGAAAAGTTAAAACGCTCGTTTAGTACCCAGATTGCTGCAGTTGATCTGGATAAGCTTTCGTTTAGCAGCCGGAATTTTAATGATGCTAAAGTGAGTGATCACCATGCGATTATTCCAACGACGACCTTACCGAATACGTTAGCGCCTGACGAGGCTAAGGTCTATGACGCGATTGCGATTCGGTTTATTGCCCTGTTTTATCCACCCTGTATCAAGCAGATTACCACGGTATTGGGACAGGTGCAGTCGGTCAAGTTTAAAACTACAGGCACGGTGATTTTAGAACAGGGCTGGCAGGTGCTGTATAAAAATGATCAAACCGGGCAGGCGGCTAAAGGGGATGAAGTAAAGCTATTGCCGTCTTTTGTAGAAGGTGAAACAGGGCCGCAGCAACCGCAATTAAATCAGGGGAAAACCACCGCACCTAAGGCGTATAACGAAGCCAGTCTGTTAAGCATGATGGAGTCAGCGGGCAAAACCTGTGAGGATGAGGCGCTTAAAGAAGCGTTAAAAGAAAAAGGCTTAGGCACACCAGCCACCCGCGCTTCGATTATTGAGGTGTTGATAAAACGAAAGTATATTCAGCGTCAAAAGAAGCTGTTACTCAGTACAGAAGCCGGTCGGCATTTAATCTCAATTATTGCTGATGATCGGCTAAAGTCGGCGGCCATGACGGGTGAGTGGGAAGCCAAACTAAAAAAGATTGAACATAACAGCTATGATCCTGAGCAGTTTATGGCTGAGATTATTCAGTTTACCCAGCAGTTAAAAGAAGCGTCGGACAAACCATTGTATGATCAAAGCCAATACGGTGAATGTCCACGTTGTCAGCATCCGGTTATTGAAGGTCGGCAGGGTTATGGCTGTAGTCAATGGAAAGCGGGCTGTCAGTTTGTACTGTGGAAGCAGGTGTTCGGGATAACGATTGAGCAGGATATGGCAAGTCAGTTGCTGCAACTGGGGCGCACACTAAAGGCTTATCCACTTAAAATCGATGACGATAGTTTTATGGGGCAATTGACCCTGAATGCCTTGGGTGAAATGGGTTATAACAAGTTGCAAAATCAGTCGGTACAGTCTGCAATTCAGGCGCTGGCTGATTGTCCTTTATGTGCGGGCAAGATTGTAGAAACGCCTAAAGCCTATAGCTGTAGCGAATGGCGGAATGGTTGCAAGATGACGATCTGGAAAACCATTGCCCATAAAAATATAACACCCTCAATGGCCAAGAAGTTACTAAGCAAGGGCGAGACTGGACTTTTAAAAGGTTTTAAATCCGCTAAAGGCTCAGAGTTTGAAGCGAATTTAAAGCTGGTGAATGGCAAGGTAGAAATGGATTTTACGGTTCACTGATGTTTTCATTGGGTGCTTAGACCAAAGTAACCGATAATATTATTAACGTACACAACGAGTGAGATAAATAAATGAGCAATGTTTTCAGCTTTACCGGAACTGTGGGCAGAGATGCCGAAGTGAGATATGCACCCTCTGGCGTCGCGATACTTAACGTGACAGTCGCTAACAATATCGGCTTTGGTGACAAGCAACAAACCTTATGGATTCGGGTGGTTGTATTTGGCAAACGCGCCGAAGGTCAATTACAAAACTACCTTAAGAAAGGTCAGCAAGTCTTTGTTTCTGGTGAATTAAGTCAAAGTGAATATAAAGCCAATGACGGTACGACTAAAACCAGCCTGGAGCTTAATGCCACGATTATCGATTTAATCGGCAAACGAAATGAAGCCAGTCAGCCCCAACAAAACTATCAGCAACCCAGTGGTAGAGAACAAGCACCTGCAAGGCAATCACCCCCGGTTCATGATAGCTTTGATGTGCCTTATGATGATGATATTCCTTTTTGATGTCATAATCTGAGCTAATAACACCACCTAACTTTTAACATAGGCTTTTTTTATGTACCTGGGTATGACAGAAGATGAATTTCGAAGTGTATACGACGAAACCCCTAAAATAGTTGGGAAAAGGGTAGGTGGTTGTGAAGAAAATTTAACCGAAAGTGAGTTGCTTGATTTTATCAAGAAAAAAGATGCCACTGCCTTCGCGATCATGGATGAGTTTAGATCAACCTACAAAGCCTGGTGGGATTTAAGCAAGACCTTCTCACCCGATAATGAACAAAAAGAATTCATCGTGACCAAGAGTCATCTTGAGCAACTGATACTTAAAAGAGATGAAATAAGAAAAGTACTGGCTAGTTATTTGAATTATAAATATGGCTAATATAAAAAACTATAAAAAATTACCGTGTCACTGGTAATGGGGGAGGGGAACTTCCTGAATACACATTAAATATCTTAAATCGGGTATTTATGGAATCTATATTGTCTTCCTCGTTCGTTAATAGTAGCGAGGAGACTTAAGGCGTCCATATCAGTTGAACCATTCTCACGTAACACCGCATAAAGTTGATAAAATTCTGTACTTAGATCGTTTGAAAAGATACCTGGGTCATCTGATCCCATTGATACCATAATATCTGGGTCATTTTCTTTGGTGTAGTTAGGTGCTTTCATCCAACGTAATGAGTGATGTTCACGATGGTGTTGGTATTGGCTAATTCGCACATTACTGGTAGGTAATGTTTCGATAATCACTCTACGTTCTTTTACATCCCTCATGGCACATTGTTGGAGCCGAATGAGGGTTTCTTCATCAAGGTAATTTGCATCAACTTCAATCTGTTCCTCACTTCGTTGCCAAAGTTTGCGATCTCTCCACCAGTCAGCTAATAATTTTAAATCGGCACCCTTCTTTTTAGCTGAATCAACAAGCCTAGCTTCTTCTCGCCATGCATCATTCAGTGATGCCGATTGCCAATGCCAAGCAGTGCCTTGATCGATAGATGCAAAAACAAATTTTGGTAATAAGCCTTTATTTTGCATTAGCAAATCAAGGGTTTCACAACTAATAGCTTTTGCAAAAATAATAGTCGCTAATCGAGATATTTCACTAACTAATTTTTGGGTAGCAAATTGACTATGAGGACAATGACGAAGATAACGCCAAGCCCCTAGTAGATCCAGCATCCACTCCCCTTGGTGAACTACTAATTTACTTGGCATAGTAGTTAGCCATAATTTAGGATCAATGCCAAGGGCCGTACCGTGTCCTATACGATCGCCATCTTTAATATCTAATAATTCCAGTGCATCAGCCACATGTCTGATTCCGCTAATAAGATGCGTAAAGTCTTCACCTACATGATAGGTTTTATGAGTCAGGCCTTGTCGATGGCATACTCGAAAAAATGGGGCAAACACTTCTGGTGGGGTATGTAATTCATTTGCGGCGGCATCAATGCCACACACCCAATGACGAAGCTTTGGCCAACGTTTCAATGTTTGGCATAGTGCATCGGTTTGTATTTTCAGAGTTTGTCGTAAATTGGAATGTCGATAGCTATCTTTTTTATTGTTTTCGCTGCAAGGTTGCTTGATAAAGTGCGCAACTAGCGTTAGCTTTAAACGTGACCGAGAATCCTGGGCATTTTGTTGAGACCGTTTATTCTCTAAAGCAGAGAGGATATCTGATAAATCGTGACTGTATCTAGAGGTTGTATTTTCTATTTGTAAGTAACGTAGATAATCACCCAAAATACCTTTAAGTAATTCACTATTGCTTATAACATTATTTTTTGGGGCAAAGCGACCTTCAACCCAACCTGCGCGACTTCGTTCTTTTACCGCCCCTCCCATTTGTCTGAAGCGATATCGATACATCTTTTCCGCAGATGTCCGAATATCTGTCTTAGTGTATTTTTGGAACTGATCAAAACCGTACATATCTTGTCTCTGTACACTTAGTTGTAAATATTGATTCTGAATTAAGAGATAAAGATGTAAAAGTCGGTCAGCTAATGGGTTAGGAACTTCGGTTAGATCACGAAGTAATTTTACTAACCAAGCCATTTCTGCAGGGATGGCTTGGTTTTCTAAATCATTAAATCGTCGGTCATTACAGAAAGGTGAACCTTGGGAAAGTAACTGCTGGGCGTTATTGGGTGCTGAATTGTCAGATTTTTTATAAAAAGACTCGGCTCTACCATCAGTAATAGCAATTAACCAACTTCTTAAATGACTTGCAAGACGTAAATGTTCATAAAGCAGTGTTGGATTTAGTAATAGATTGATACTGTGAAATAACTCACGAACGCTTGTGTCTTTTTTATATTGATTCGAAAAATTTAGTTGTTCTGCACGCGGGTTCAGTAATGCCCATTGCCAAAGCCATTCAGCGTGTGTGCTTCCATTAAGGTGCAAATGAGTTTCATGTAATCCTTCGCGAGTAATGTAATCTTCTACCGCCGGATCAAATGGATAAATTAAGGGGCAAAGCCCTTGATTATTGGGTGGTTTTAAATCGCCAAAGCAATTAGTTTCATCACTATGGGCATAAGCTGATGCTTGTATTGGCATGCTTGAAATACGACTGAGCATTGATTGCCAATCTCCGAAAGTATTCATTACAGCATGTAGATTTCCATGTTGGAATTTCAGATATCCTTTTACTAAAGCATTAAGAGTGGGGGCAACCCACTGCCCAGGTTTAGCATTGTATTGGTCACAAAGTAAGCGCCATCGAGATCGGAAAATATGATCAGGATGCCTAGATTGCCAAGGATGATATGCTAAATAAATTGCTTCCTCCATTTCTACTTTTGAAATTTCTTTACGGAACGGGTGCCCTATCAATAAATCCAATAAATGACTATTGGCAAGTAGAAAAGGAGGGATTGAGGTTGTAGTCGAAGGCTCAATCATTACTGTTGAATTTCTTTTTAGTAATTATTCGATTGTTTTGTTTTTTTAGAAAATATCTGTTTTCATAAGCATCCAGATTAGAAAATATTTTAATGTTACACCCTAAGTTTTGATCAAACTTATGATCACTTATTTTAGACAGCAATTGAATAGCTTTATTATCATGTATTAAACCAAGGATAAGAGGACAAGTCATAATGATGCTAGTAAGTGGGAATTGTTCAATCTTGAATTTATTTATTGAGTTGAGTTTACTGATGAGAGTATTGTCGTCTATATTTATTGGATTAGTGCTATCAAATGGTTGCGAATCTGTGTTTGTATAATGGTAAGAAGACTCTTCAACCAAGAATGCATTGATTACGCATAGGGCATATAACTCCATTATGCTTGCAATGCCCACATGTTTTGTTTGAATGTGAATTGACGCATTTAATAAACTAAAATAAAGTCGAGTCCATACTTTACCAAGAAAAACAGCAGAGGGTTTTATGTGGTTGTTGAGATCTTTAGTAAAAGCAAGCCATTCAATAATTTTATTCGCTAACGAATCAAACTGATAACTTTTAATACTGCTTTGATCCCAAGATTGCTCATTTTCTTTTTCTTCTTCTTTGGTATCTTCTTTCCACGGTGGTTCGGAAACAGTTAATGGAATGGAGTAGTGCACCAATTCACTTAGAACACTATCTTTCTTTTGGCTACTGCTTTCGGTAAGCGATAAAAATTGCACTACAATTCCTAAAATGTTGAAAATTGAGGCATATGTTTTTGTATTATTTCCATCAGTAATATTCACTCTACTTAGAAAAAATACTGGGACATCATCTACAGTATTAGAATTTCCAATACGAATAAACGGAGGAATACGAATAACGCCACTACTGACTGCATCATTACCTGCTAATACAGCGCTCGCATGACGCGCCCAATTCAGGGAATTTTCATTACGCCCAATGCTGAAATAGCTTCGAAATTGTTGCTGTTTTTGTTCATCGGTGAGTTTGGTCCAAGAAGTTTCAGAAATCAGATCATAGAGGGTGATGCTACCTAATCCTTGTAAAATATAGTCGATTGCATAATCGGGGCGTTTTTCACAATGGCGGGCAACTTCTGCAGCTAGAGCGACAAAGCAATTACGTAGAGATTTTTTACTGGGCTGCGGTCTTAAATAACAACCGGTATCAAACTCACCATCTTCAAGAACTACCCTGAACACAGCATCGTTAAGCGTATTGATATCTCCAGAGCTAAGTGTATTAACATCAACTTGATGAGTATGTAAACTACCGCGAAACACAGCACGAAAGCCCTCGGCAACTCGTTTTGGAGTAAAAATCTTAGTCTTAGTCTTAGTTTTAGTTTTAGTCTCAGCAGATTCTTCCATACCCTGAGTACAGAATTGAAGTAATTGAATAATTGATCTTAGGGATTGCTTGAGGAGAAACTCTTTGTATAAATTTAAATCTCTTTCTCTATCACTCTTAATGTACATCCCTTGTTTAAGAAGTCTTTCAATGATAACATCAAGTGGTTCCTGTCCATATTCAAATTTCACTGAATAATCAGTTTTGAGTCTTAAATCCCATAAGGAGGTCAAGTGGGTGCGATGATGTAAAGGAAACAACTTATTTAGGTACTGAGTTTCAAGATGATCGATTAATTTTATTTGTTCTTCTTTGCGGTGCTTGTCGCGTTTAAAAATGTTTGCTCCCAGACTTTCATAATAAAAATCACGAACCAAATGGGAATATAATTGCAAATCGCCTGTTATTAATATGAGTAAATGTGGACTATCTAGGTAGCGACGAATCATTTCAAGTATCTGCTTGCCCTTTGAAAAATTCGTGTCGGCATCGTCAATACTGATGACTAAGGCATCTTTATTGAGTAACACACAAATGTCTTTTATGAGTGATTTGAACTCATCTGCGAACGCTATGCCACTCTCTACTCGTTCCAACCCCCAATCAAGAAAGGCTTCACTATCTATTTCTTGAAGAGGGTTTGTTCTTTCATCTAGCAATTGAAGACCACCGGCCAGTTTTTTGAATTGTTTACGATAGGCTTCGTACTTAAAATCGTCGGCAGTTGAGCAATGGCAATTTCGTTGTTTTTCTATTAAGGCATTAAGCTTGTAGAGTAAGGAAACAAAAACATGTTCACCCGTTTCAATTTTTGTAGGGTCTAACTCTATGAGAAGCTCTAATTTGATATCCTTTAATTTGGTATCCTTTAATTTGGTATCCTTTTGATCTTTTGGTGTCAATTCTTTAGTTACATATCGAAGAAAGGTGCTTTTACCTGCCCCACGTGTACCATCGATAAAATAGACCATGCCTCGACTGTTATTCTCAGAATCTTTCGCGGCACGAATTTCTTCAGTGATTCGAGTTAAGATAGTGTCGAATGCTACTTTTTGAATAAGTTGATCCTCATCGAACTGAACTTTATCGCTTGTGCTGGTCACTAGATCAATTGTTATTGTTTCTTTATGTGAGGTCATTCTAGTTCCGTAATTGTTTGGAAAAAATTGAAGGTATAGCTAAAAAAAGTACTTCTAAGTATTTAATTTTAGCCGCCATAAAGTAATCATTGGATGTAATAGGTTGTTTGATAATGGACGTTGTGCAGAAAACTAGAGCTTAAAGAAACGAACCACAACAATTACACTAAAATGATAACCTAGCCATAAAGGTGACAGTTTACTATTTAGCTGTTAATAGTAAGAAATTTTAATTGCGTAGACCTAAGTATTTCATATGAAACCGCTATAGTCTGCATACGCCATAATTAAATTTTGAATGAGAGAAGCCCTCAATGAAAAGGTGGTAAAGTAAATTGACTATACCATAAAGGCTATGGGATTTGCTGTATAAGCAATTAAGAATGGCATCAGGAATAAAAAAAATGTGTTAGGGACTTAATATCAAGCGGTTAGTGGTAGTGATTATTGGCTTTTGTATTCTACATTTCGATAGAAGTAAAATTAAGTACAGTAAAGTCAATTGCATATAGAGTTTCGGATACATGAAATGGAGTAAAGCATACATGCATTGGAGCTTCGGATGTATGCAATGGAGTAAAACTAATCGTTTTTGGAGCATCGGATACATGCAATGGAATTAAGCATATATGCATTGGAGCTTCGGATATATGCAATGGAGTAAAACTAATCGTTTTTGGAGCATCGGATACATGCAATAGAGTAAAGCATGTATACATTGGAGCTTCGGATACATGAAAAGGGATAAAACCAATTGTCTTTTCTGGTTCGAGGTATTCAGTAGTAATTGAATGAGTACGACCCATTACAAAAATGTTGGAGAACCAATGACAATCCGTAGTTTTAATCAGAGTTGGATAATAACTCAACGTGACATTAACAAACATTACGTAGATGCTTAAAAGATCGGCATTTTTCTGACCTTCTATCACGCTGCTTCATCAGGTAGGTTACATGGCGAGAAAAAAATTCCCAACGTCAAAAAGAGCTTCCATTTGGCGTGCTCACGAGTGTCGATGCGTTTATTGTACAGAATTAGTTACGTTTGCTGACCTTGACGTCGACCATATTATTCCAAACCATCTTAGGGATAGGCCAGAGCAATTTTCTAGACTTTTAGATGAGTATGGTCTTAATGGTGATTTTGTAGTTAATATATTATCTGTCTGGAAAATGGGATTCACTTTATGCTATGTTTTACTTAGAATAAATGAGAGGTCGATTATGTCTTACAGCCAAACAACTGATACACAAACTCATGCGGTTAACCTGCGTGTTCGTCATGATATCCGAGATCTAATTGACAGAGCTGCAAAAATTCAGGGTAAAACCCGCTCTGATTTTATGATTGATGCCGCTCGACGTGCAGCGGAAGAATCCTTACTTGATCAAGCACTCGTGCGTGTCGATCAGACAACCTATGACCATTTTATTAAAGTTCTTGATCAACCGCCTAAAGGTGATGGATTTGAAAGACTGATGGCGGCTGCAAAACCCTGGGATAAATAGTGCTTTCTTGTCCCATTTTATTAACTAAGGATCATCAGCTTGATGACTTTTCCTGTAATGTTGATAGCCTTAATGATTGGCTCAAGAAACGGGCCTACCAAAATCAGCTCAGTGGTGCCTCTCGTACCTACGTTGTACTCGAAGGTAAAAGAGTTATTGGTTATTACTGTCTGGCTTCAGGTGCATTGGAGTTGAATCCGCGAAAGTTTATGCTCATTATTAATCAAAATCCTCACCTATGACTGACTCTATACGTACTCAACTAATTAAACTTGGCCCTGAACAATTAGCGGATGCACTATTGGAGTTATCTGATAGGTATCCGGCTGCCGCAGAAGTCATCGAGGGATTATTAGCAACATCGGATGAAAACATTGAGCGTTATAAAGCCAAGTTGGCGGATATTAAACAGTGTGAAGACTTTGTATCCTGGCACGATTTAAATGATTTTGCATTTGAGTTACAGCAACTGTTAAATGATTTGGAAAGGGGCGTAAAGGACCCTTGTTCAGGTGTTGACTTGCTCGCCCAGTTTTTCGAAATAGATAAAGTCATTGTTCATCGTTGTGACGATTCAGGTGGATCAGCAACCGATCTATTTCTTTCTTCGGCAACTGACCTTTTCGTTTCGTTTGCGAGTCAATGTAACAATAAACAGGTCATCGCTGATCGGTTGATTAAGCTTAATGAAGATAATGACTATGATCTTCGAGATAACTTGTTTAATCGTGCTGGCGAATATTTACCAGAAGCGACTCTTCGAACCCTGATTGATGAGCTTTGGATAAGAGCGTCAAAGACAGATACCGCTTATAAAGCAGACCGTTGGCTCAAGGCAATTCAAGAGATAGCAAAGCAATTGCGGGATGCGCCATTGTTCGAAAAAGCGAGGCTGGTACATGTGCGTCCTACTGATGTGCCTTGGTTTGATATTGCAAGGGTTTATCTGGCCTGTGGAGACCCTCAAACGGCATTAATCAAATTGCAGTTGATTCCTGATGATACCGGAAGCTTTAGGTCACATGAGCGTCAATTATTATTGTTGGTCAACTCGCTCCACGAGTGACCGATTGGCAAAGTTGGATAACTCATGATACCTATCGGGCTGACTTACAGAAGAATCATAAACGCAAAACAGCGTTTTGGTCTAAATATTAATTAAGTCGAGAACTTAAGTCTATTTTTGTGTAGAGTATACCTAGTTTTTTAATCACCAGTGAATAAAGGGGAGAAATGTACACAGTCGCGATTCAACCGACTGTACCTCAAGGTGCGATTACCTTAACCAGTAATCCATGACGGATAATGCGATTAATTAAGGCGACCTTAGACTAAAATGGGGAAATACACAAAGCTATTAGCATCAATTTTATCAGGTAGCTCTGATAACAATATCGCTTTTGAGAGTTTATGCAGATTATTAATCAGATTGGGTTTCGATCAACGTATAAAAGGTGGTCACTTTATTTTTTCGCGAGATGGTGTTGATGAAATTATCAATTTACAATCCTTGGGGAATTTAACAAAACCTTATCAAGTTAAACAAGTCCGCCAAATCATTTTGAAATATAAATTAGGGAGCTTAGATGTTGACGAATAAATATGAACTGATTATTTACTGGAGCCATGATGATAACTGTTTTTTAGTTGAAGTACCTGAGCTTTCAGGTTGTATGGCAGATGGTAAAACGTATACTGAAGCGGTTTTAAATGCTGAGAAAGTCATTGCTGAATGGATCGAAACCGCACACATGTTAGGGCGAAACATTCCAGAGCCACGAGGAAAGTTAATGTATGCCTAAAGAACGGAATAAATTCTTAGACAAACTGAATCTATACCAGATTTATGAGCAAGCCAATTAAAACCTTACCAAAGTTCAGCAACGAAAACGAAGAGCGTGAGTTTTGGGAACAACATAACTCTACGGCTTACCTTGATTGGAACAAAGCAGAACGGGTAGTGCTCCCCAACTTAAAGCCAACAACAAACACAAATTTACAGCCGACTGGGATTTCATCCAATGAAGCAGAAACTAATGATGTACTGGAATTTATGCAAACGTTGCTCTTAGGTCAACGCACAGATGCTGATATTAATACCCAGTTTCAGGCATTAAGAGATGAATGGGAACAGTCCGCTCATGCTGATCAATTCCTAACGGGCGATAAAAAATTATCAGCGATTAAAGAACTTGAGGTTATTATTGTTTAGTCATGTCTACACGTTGAAATCAAAGCTTTTCAATCATCAAAATATTCACCTATGACTAAATCTCTGCGCACTCAATTAATTGAACTTGGCCCTGAACAATTAGCGGATGCACTATTGAAGTTATCTGAAAGATATCCAGCTGCCGCTGAAGTCATCGAGGGATTATTAGCGACACCGGATGAAAACATTGAACGTTATAAAGCCAAGTTGGCGGATCTTAAACAGTGTGAAGACTTTGTATCCTGGCACGAATTAGATGATTTTGCATTTGAATTACAGCAAGTATTAAATGATTTGGAAAGGGGCGTAAAGGATCCTTGTGAAGGCGTTGACTTGCTCGCCCAGTTTTTCGAAATAGATAAAGTCATTGTTCATCGTTGTGACGATTCAGGTGGATCAGCAACCGATCTATTTCTTTCTTCGGCAACTGACCTTTTCGTTTCGTTTGCGAGTCAATGTAACAATAAACAGGTCATCGCTGATCGGTTGATTAAGCTTAATGAAGATAATGACTATGATCTTCGAGATAACTTGTTTAATCGTGCTGGCGAATATTTACCAGAAGCGACTCTTCGAACCCTGATTGATGAGCTTTGGATAAGAGCGTCAAAGACAGATACCGCTTATAAAGCAGACCGTTGGCTCAAGGCAATTCAAGAGATAGCAAAGCAATTGCGGGATGCGCCATTGTTCGAAAAAGCGAGGCTGGTACATGTGCGTCCTACTGATGTGCCTTGGTTTGATATTGCAAGGGTTTATCTGGCCTGTGGAGACCCTCAAACGGCATTAATCAAATTGCAGTTGATTCCTGATGATACCGGAAGCTTTAGGTCACATGAGCGTCAATTATTATTGTTGGTCAACTCGCTCCGCGAGTGACTGATTGGCAGAGTTGGATAACTCATGATACCTATCGGGCTAACTTACAGAAGACTCATAAACGCAAAACAGCGTTTTGGTCTAAATATTAACTCATTGAAGCAGCGTAACTTATTGGATTTAGTGAATGTCGAAGAGTTTCTGGGTTTTATGGTAACTCGCTAAAAATGAGAATATTACAGAGATAACCTTGTCGCCTTTTGGAGTTAGACTTGGAGAGCAATTACATTAATAATGAGGCGCTTTTACAGATCAAAATTGTTATTCTTTCCGCGTGCTAAGACTGTATACTTAAAGTCAAAAGTATCGTAATCTCACTGTTCAGGACAAATTACTTGCGCAGTCAACAAACCAATAAAGATCATATAATGTCATCAAGCTTTTTATTCCTTCCTGGTTCGCTTGCACTTGAAAATCGACCGTTCCATTTTAAAATTGCTGATGTAATTCAATCAGCGTTTTCTTCTTGTCATGGCTATGTTGGTTATAAATTGACTAGGCTTGGACGAGCATCAGATGAGGATGTTCCCTCATTTTTAATAGTGACGAGAGAACATGGAATTATTTTAATTGATGTCGTTGAAGAACGGATTATTGAAAAGATTGAGTCAAACGGTGCCGAATATTGGAGATCGGAGTCGGGAGAAATTCGTCTGGCCCGAAGTTTGGTGCTTGACCTTTATCAGGAAGAAGTTCAAAGCAGACTGAAAAATGATCTCACACTTTATGATAGAAAAACAAGACGTGCAAAGACGCCTATTTTAAGCGTAGTAGTCTATTGCTCTAATCAAGCAACCGAGAATTATGTATCACCAGAAGAATTCGAGATTACCGAGCTTACATTAGATCAATTGGATGCTTGGCTTAGAGGCTTACCTTATGTATACAACTGTACTATGCAGGATCTGGACAAACTATATGGCCTCATTGAAGGGACTTTCATTTACGAAAATAAAAACCCTATCATAGATGAAGATAAGTTAGTTACTATCAACGACTACATTCAAAAATCACTACGAACAACATTTAAACAGGATGATGCCCAACGCCTTGCTTCGATGCAGTTACCACCAGGCCCCCAGCGTATTAGAGGCCTAGCGGGTACTGGGAAGACCATAGTTTTATGCCTTAAGGCGGCAATCACACACAAGCGCTTTGAAGAATTTAAAATCTTATACCTGTTTAATACACAAAGTCTTTATCAGCATGTTCAGACTTTGATCTCAAAGTACTACACTTTAGAAGCAAAACGAGTTCCTGACTTCAATCTTCTATAAATGTCTTTAGATTTATCACCTAACAAAAGAACTCTCAACGCTTTTAAATTCAGACATGAATAAAGCACCAGATATTCACGCCATGCCTGTAACATACTGACCTCATCCATGATGTGCTTGCCAGCAACCGCATTAGGAATCATAACTTGCTGTAGGTAAATGCCCAGTGTACCAAGAACTAACTAACCATCTAATAACTCTTCTGCTGTAGTTGCATCAAAAATTTGTTTAGTCCATGATTCAATCAGTTCAGCGTTTGCAGTACGCACTTTATCCTGTAATTGTTGATTGATTGAGCCAAATTTGGATTTTAGTAATAACAAGAAAAGCTTAGACGCTTCTTCTTGTCTACCTTTTTCAACACCCTCCTCAAGACCTTCCTGTTTAAGTATTTGCGCTAGCCCCATCATCTCACCTGCTTTGTTTAGATAGTTTGTACGAAACTCAGTCATTTCTTCTTCGCTTAGATTGGCATAGAAATCAATAAAGTCAATATATTTACGT
>Ga0118677_10003802_pt1 | contig 28192 bp, 34 predicted proteins | sample AliMusrvi5mmetaG_FD_86154 | JGI IMG/M metagenome (GOLD analysis project Ga0118677, IMG submission 86154) | reverse complement strand
ATGAAGAAGACCTACAGCGGCATAGCCGTGGCAGCCTTCAAGACCGACAACCCGCTCCAGCTTATCAGTCCGTTTGCGCCGGCAAAGTACGGTTCGAGTGAGGACAACGTGCTACGCGACTTGAAGACTGGCAGAACTTCCGGATGGAAGCTGTTACAAATCCAATTCTGAGCCTTCGAAGGAGGCAACCACCCGCGGTCATTGGCAGGAGATTTGAAATTACCCTTCAGGCAAGGGCATGGCTTGGCTATAAAGCAATCCCGTGCAAAGAGCTGGTAATGAGCAACGCAGGCCGGCCGCGGCCAAGGTCACGGGCAAGATAGTCTCCACCCCGCTGGCGTGGCGCAGCGAGGCCGTCATGCTTAGGGCCTGGCATCGCTGCAGCCTGCCCTCACTCCCTGGCATGATGCCATGAGCGAGGTCACGCGCATCCTGGATTCAATGGCGCAGGGCGGCCCCAGGCCGGCTGAGGAACTCCTGCCGCTCGTTTATGATGAACTGCGCAACCTTGCGGCGTACAAGATGGCCGCCGAAGCACCTGGCCATACGCTCCAAGCCACCGCCCTGGTGCATGAAGCCTGGCTGCGGATTGCCGGCAGCAACGCTCAACCCTGGGAGAGTCGGCGGCATTTCTTCGCCGCCGCGGAAGCCATGCGACGAATTGTCGTCGAGGCCGCCCGGCGGAAGAAGCGGCTCAAGCATGGCGGCAATGTGGCGCGGGTGGAAATAGACGCGGTGGCCCTCCCCGCCCCCATGCCCGACGACGAACTGCTCGCGTTGGATGAAGCGTTGACACGGTTAGCGGATATCAACCCCCCAGGCGGTGGAATTGGTGAAGCTCTGTTTCTTTGTCGGCCTCACCCAGGAGCAGGCGGCGAAGGAGTTGGGGGTCTCGGTCAGCACCGCCGAGCGGCTCTGGGCCTATGCGCGAGCGTGGCTCTTCCGTGCCCTGCGCCAGGGATTGCCCCCCTTTGCTTAGCGATAGTGAAAGATTTTTGAGGGAAAGCGCGAAGCCAAATCGCATTAACAGGTAGGCAACCCAGTATTTGCTATATGTCACCCGACCATGAACGCCGTCTCGAAGAGATCTTCAGCGCCGCGCGCAATTTGCCGCCGCGAGAGCGGACTGCATTTCTGGAACGGGCCTGCGGGGGCGACGCCGAATTGCGCCGACAAGCCGACTCGCTGCTGGCCGCGCACGAGCAGGCCGGCCGGTTTCTTCAGCCAACCATTGCTCTCTCGACCTCGAACGCGCCCGGGGAGAAGCCCGGCGACCGCATTGGCCGCTACAAGCTGCTGGAACGGATCGGCGAGGGCGGCTTTGGCGTCGTGTGGATGGCTGCGCAGGAGGAGCCGGTGCGACGCCGGGTCGCCCTCAAAATCATCAAGCTGGGCATGGACACCAAGGAGGTGGTGGCGCGGTTCGAGGCTGAGCGGCAGGCGCTGGCGATGATGGATCATCCCCACATCGCCAGTGTCTTCGACGGCGGCGCCACCGACACCGGTCGGCCGTACTTCGTGATGGAGCTTGTGAAGGGCGTGCCCATCACCGACTACTGCGATGTGAACAAACTCTCGACTTGCGAACGGTTGGGTTTGTTCATGCAGGTCTGCCAGGCCGTGCAGCACGCGCACCAGAAAGGCGTGATCCACCGCGACCTCAAGCCGTCGAACATTCTCGTCACCGTGAAGGACGACCGACCGGTGCCCAAGGTGATTGATTTCGGTGTGGCCAAGGCGACGCAAGCGGTGCTCACGGAGAAGACGGTCTTTACCCGCTTTCACCAATGGATTGGCACGCCTGCCTACATGAGTCCGGAGCAGGCGGGCTTGGGAAGCCTCGACGTGGACACCCGCAGCGACATCTACTCGCTCGGCGTGTTGCTTTACGAACTGCTGACCGGAAGTGCGCCGTTCGACACGCAGAAACTGCTGGCTGACGGCTTTGAAGCGGTGATGCGGACGATCCGTGAGGTGGAACCACCCAAGCCGAGTACGCGCCTGAGCACGTTGAGCCAGCAGGAACTCAGCACGGTGGCGGCAAAACGGAGCGCGGAACCGGCCAAGCTGAATCATCTCGTCCATGGCGACCTGGACTGGATTGTGTTGAAGGCACTGGAAAAAGACCGCACGCGCCGCTACGAAACGGCCAACGGGCTGGCAGCGGACATCGCGCATCACCTGAACAACGAGCCAGTGACTGCGGGGGCACCGAACGGGTTCTACAAACTCCAGAAATTCGCCCGGCGGAACAAGGTTGCGCTCGTCACAGTGAGCGCCATCGTGGTGTTGCTGGCGGCCGGAGTGGCCGTAAGTGTTTGGCAGGCTGTGCGGGCGACACGGGCGGAGCGCGATCAGGCCCACTTGCGGGCAGACGCAGATAAGGCACGCCAAAACGAAGCCGGGCTACGCCAAGACGCCGAAACTGCCAAGGAGCTCGCCCTGACCGAAGCCCGACGAGCTGAAGCTGCGGCCGCGGAAGCGAATTTGACCCTGTCTGCCTCCGATTTCTTGCAGGGGGTTCGCTTCATCGCCGAGAATAACGCGAATGGTGGCTTGGCTTTTCTGGCGCGGAGTTTGTTCGCCAATCCAACAAATGATGCTGCTCTAACGCGGCTGACGACCTTGTTAACCTATCACTCGTGGATGCTGCCCACTTTGATGTTGAAATCCGAGTTCCCGATGGAATTCGCCCAATTTAGTCCCGATGGAAAACGGGTTGTCACCGCTTCGCAGGACAAGACAGCGCGGGTCTGGGATGCGCAGACCGGCCAGCCGTTGACGGAGCCTATGACGCACGGAGGCACAGTGGTTTCCGCGCAATTCAGTCCCGACGGAAAGACAATTGTGACGGCATCCCAGGACGCGACAGCACGCGTGTGGGATGCGCGGACTGGCCAGCCGTTGACGGAGCCTTTGAAACACGCCAGCTGTGTGACCTCAGCGCAATTTGATCCTGATGGGAAAAGAATCGTGACGGCGTCGCAGGACAGCGCTGCCCGTGTGTGGGATGCGCGGACCGGCCAGCCGATGACGGAGCCTATGACACACGGCGGCACAGTGATGTCAGCGCAATTCAGTCCCGATGGGAAGCAAATTGTCACGGCGTCGTGGGATGGCACAGCCCGCGTGTGGGATGCACAGACTGGCCAGCCGCTGACAAAGTCTATGACACACGGTTTGCGAGCCGGTTTAAGACCGGTTTCGGCCCAATTCAGCCCAGACGGGAAGCGAATTGTCACAGCTTGTGACGACACTTTCTACGTCTGGGATGCGCAGAGTGGCCAACCGCTGACTGAGCCTATAAAACACGGCAGCTGGGTGACCTCAGCGCAATTCAGTTCCGATGGGAAGCGGATTGTCACCGCTTCGAGTGACAAGACAGCACGGGTCTGGGATGCGCAAACTGGCCGGCCGCTGACGAAGCCCATGAAACACGGCAACCGCGTGCACTCAGTGCAATTCAGTCCCGATGGGACGCGAATCGTTACGGCTTCGCAGGACAAGACAGCGTGCGTTTGGGATGCCGATAGTGGCCAGCAATTGACTGAGCCTATGAAACACGCCAGCGGGGTGAGCTCAGCCCAATTCAGTCCCGACGGGAAACACATTATCACGCTTTCGAAGGACAACACCGCACATATCTGGGATGCCCAGAGCAGCCAGCCGCTAACGGAGCCTTTGAAACACAGCGGCGCCGTGTTCTCAGCAGAATTCAGCCCCGATGGGAAGCGAATCACCACGGCTTCGAGTGACAAGACAGCACGGGTCTGGGATGCGCAGACTGGCCGGCCGCTGACCGACCCTATGACACACGGCGGCGTGGTATTGTCAGCGCGGTTCAGTCCGGATGGGAGGCGAATCGTCACGGCTTCGGAGGACACGACAGCGCACGTGTGGGATGCCCAGACTGGCCAGTCGCTGACGGAGCCTTTGAATCACGCCGGAGCGGTGGTTTCAGCCGGATTCAGTCCCGATGGGAAGCAAATCGTCACCGCTTCGTGGGACAAGACAGCCCGCGTCTGGGATGCCCAGACCGGGCAGCCGCTCACAGAGCCTATGACACACCGCGATAGGGTGGTGTTAGCTCAATTCAGTCCCGATGGGATGCGAATTGTCACGGCGTCGCGCGGGGAGTTGTCAGCGCGCGTGTGGGATGCCCAGACAGGCCAGCCGCTGACTGAGCCTTTGAAACACCCCGACATGGTGTACTCGGCGCAATTCAGTCCCGATGGGAAACGAATCGTTACGGCGTCACACGACGGGATAGCACGGGTCTGGGATGCGCAGACGGGCCAACCGCTGACTGAGCCTATCACAGTTGGCGACCCGGTGTGGTCCGGGCAATTCAGTCCCGATGGGAAGCGAATCCTCACGGCTTCGGGGGACAACGCTGCGCGTGTGTGGGATGCGCGGACCGGTCAGCCGCTAACGGAGCCTATGAAACACGACGACTCTATGTTCTCGGCGCAATTCAGTCCCGATGGGAAGCGAATCGTTACGGCGTCTCACGACGGGACAGCACGGGCCTGGGATGCGCAGAGTGGCCAACCGCTGACTGAGCCTATGAAACACGGCAGCTTGGTGCACTCAGCGCAATTCAGTCCCGATGGGAAGCGAATCGTCACGGCGTCGCAGGACAACACAGCCCGTGTGTGGGATGCTGCGCCAACTTCAGCAAGTTTTCCTGACTGGTTGCTTCCGTTGAGTGAAGCCATTTCCGGGCAGGTGCTCAACCAGAAGAACCTCTTGGAACCGACTCGACTCAACCGAGCTGAAGTCCTGAACCAGATTCGGCAAAAATTGACCAGGGAGCCCGGCGACGACGACTGGGTCGTCTGGGGACGCTGGTTTCTGGCGGACCGCGCCACGCGCACCATCTCCCCATTTTCCAAACTCACCGTGCCTGAATACATCGAGAATCGGATCAAAGAGATGACCCCGCAATCCCTGGATGAAGCCGAACAGTTGGCCGTTGGTAATCCTGCCCTCTTGCAGAGGACTTCACAGGCGCGCAGAGCACTTAAACCAACTGAATAGGCTGGACGAATAGACATGACGCTATGAAACCGCAGCGGGCATTTACACTGATCGAGGTGCTGGTGGTAATCGCTATCATTGCGATTCTGGCCGCTCTGCTTCTTCCGGCGCTCGGTCGCGCCAAAGGGTCCGCCCGCAGGACGGCCTGCACCAGCAACACTCGCCAGATCAACCTGGCCCTTCGCATGTATGCGGACGATCACGGAGATGCCTTTCGTGCCGCCACGAACAAGGAGCCAGTCTATTTCACCTACAAAGCGAGCATTCTACCGTATCTGTCGCGGAATGGCGCCAGCATCAATGATGCGCTGTTCGCTTGCCCGGCGGATGATTTCGATTGCAGTCTGAGCGCCATTCAGGAGTTCTTCCTGTTTCAAAACGTGAAAGGCAAAGGTTTTCACAACGTCAAGGAAACGTATTACTCGAGTTATTTTTTCAACGGCATGGCGCCCGATGAAGTCGAGACGCGCGCGGCTGGAAAACCCTTTTCCTCGGTGCGGGAACCGTCGCGCCTCCTTCTGGCGGGCGAGCTTTCGGGGGCCATCGGCTTGAGCGCGCATGATCGCAGGCAGCCGCAGCAGTTCAAAAACGCCAGGAACGTCATGAGCTTTGTGGACGGCCACGTCAGCTACATTCCGGTTTACTGGAATGGCAGCACGAACTTTGACGACATGCCTGCGTTCCACGATCCGCCCGCAGGATATGACTACGTCTGGCTTGGGAAATGACTGGAACCGGCAAGGCGGAGGACGGTCTCTTGCGTTCCGAACAATCAAAAGAACAACATGAAACAAGCACTCCAGATAATCAACCTCCTTGGCCTGCCGGCGGTCGCGCTGTTCGCGGCTTGCACCTGCTTCGCCGCTGCCGCTGCGCATGACTCACCGCAGGAGCCCCCCTCTGCACTGCTGCGCTTGCAGGATCAACTCGACCAGCAGACCAAACGCCTTGACCGACTCTACAAGGCGATCGGACCGCATCTCGCCGAGTTGGAGGAGCGCGCCGCCGCGGTCGAGAAGCAAGAGCAGGAGGACAAGGCGCTCGCGCTGGAGCGGATCCGCGAGGTACGGGACGAAAGCCTGACCGCCATCGGTTGCGGGAACCCGGCCGCCGCTGCATTCGCAGTCCTCACCGGCGATGGCGGTGTGCGCATTTTCGACGCCGGAGGCAAACCCGGGAGAGATCTCCAGCGACCCGGCCAAGTAATCAACTGCCTTGCCTTCTCACCCAACGGTTCGGAACTGCTCACGGGAACCGAGGGCGGAGCCTTGCTGGTCTGGGATGTTGCGAAGGGCAGTTGCCTCACCGTCTGCACCAATGTGGGCCGGAAGGTGGACCGCGTCACCTGGCTCGGTAAGGACCGCGTAGTTTGGGGCAGCAACGTCAAGTATTGGAACGACGGCGGCAAACCCGTGGATCACGACAAGCCGGCGGGCGCGGTTCTCGACCGCGCCACGGGTCAACTCAGGTGGACCTTTCGCGGTTTCGTTCGAAATGACTTTTTCACGTTGGCGGGAGCGGAGGATGGGAACCGGCTGGTGGTTCAGGAGATTCCCGGCCAGCCCCGAGGGGCATTCCTGCTCGAGGGCGCCACCGGCGAGGTGCTGCTGACCTGCTACGACAAGGAGGACGGCCACAGTCCCCTGTCTCTTGCCCTTTCGCCGGACAGCCGGACGCTGGCGGTAGGCTACGCGCCCTACGACATCCTGCTATGGAACGCGCAAACCGGCGCGCGGCAGAAATTGCTCAAGGGCCACAGCAACTGGGTGGTGAGCCTCGCCTTTTCCGCCGACAGCAAACGGCTCATCTCCGGCGCCGGCGACAGCACAGCCCGCGTCTGGGACACAGAAAACGGCAAGGAGATCGGGCGGCTTCGCTTCCCAGGCGAATCCAACTATGTGGATGGCGTCGGACTCTCACCCAAGGGCGACATCGCCTTTGCGGTGGTGCGGGGAATGTTGGTCGTGGCCAGGGTGCCGGCGGCGAAATGACGCATTCCGAAACGAGGACGAAATGAGATTATTAGCAGCACAGATCACAACTCAAAACACGAGAGGAAAAGCATGAAGAACAATCGAATCATCGGCGCGGCGGGACTGAGCCGCAACGTTAGTCGACTATGAAGGCCATGAGACTGGATTGCGTGTTTCTCCTTGGGTTTGCCTTGCTGAGCAGCGACTGCGCGTCTTTTCGTCCTCCGGCCGAGGATAGGCTGGCTTGGCAAGGGCAGCAGCAGGAAGAGAGAAAGCTAGCACCAGGAAGCGAGCCGGCTTTGGATCTACTTTACTATGTCACGTCCCTGCTTGGCTCGGCGCTCCAATCAAGGTGAAGCATCTTAAATCGCCTAACAAAGCGCAGTTCAGGCAACGGCGGGACCGCCCTGATGTGCCATGTCGGACGCCCGCGATCCGCCGTGCCTGACCGCGAATGTTAGGCCACTTCACGCGCATGAAGCGAATCACCATCGTCGCTACTCTCGTCATACTGGTCATTCTGGCAGCGCTGACTGCGGTGGATGGTTACCGGTCGCGTTCCTTTGTCACAAGAGTTCAGAACATCAAGGTCGGCGATAGCAAAGAGCGCGTTGTGGCGGCATTGGGTCGAGCTACTGACGTTTTTACACCTCCGCAGATTCTACCCGGGCTTGGCGTCGGAGCTGAGACATGGGCCTATGGCAAGCGTTTCGATTGGCAGCATTGCTTTCGTTCCACGTTTCCGTATTTTTGGCCACTGAGGGTCAGAGTGTTTAACCCGGACTCCGATGATTTCGTGATCCGATTCGACTCGGTTGGCAAAGTTATGGCGATTTCCATTCCACCGAAATGAGACTTCCCCGAACTTTTTACGCGCGTTGCGTCCATGAACCTCAAAATGCGTAAGTGCTTGATAATCAACAACCGTATTTTGAGTTTCATGGGCAGAATAAAGCGGGCTAACAGAAAACGGTGCAGCGAATGAACGCCGTACCGTCAGGGGCAATGGGATGCTTGGGAGTGGCGCTCATCGCTGACCTTGATCGTTCTATTTCGAGAAAGACCTTGCCTTCGAACAGGCCCTGGTTGGCGACTGGAAGAAAATGGACCAGCCCGACGAACACTGGAAATGCGAACGGAACAGCGGAAATGGCTACCGCATCACCAGTGAGTTCGGAGGTAAAACAACCGTTTTCCAGGGATACGTATTCAAGTTACGCGGGCGGATGTTCCTCGATCTTACCACGACCGGGTGGAAGGAGGACATCCAGCCCAAGCCGGTGCCGTCGCATTTCCTGGCGCGCATCGTGCAACTCACGCCGACGGCGAAGTTGTCGGCCATGAACTACAACTGGCTGAAAGAGTTGCTGGCCAAGGATCCCGAAGCCGTCCGGCACCTTGTCCTCCCGACCGGTGAAAAACCCGATGACCGCCGCGTTATGCTGACGGCGGACACCACGGAACTCCAGCAGTTTGTGCTGAAGCACCGAACAACGGAAGGCGCGTGGGAAGCGAACGTGGAACTGCAATCCGAGCCAGCCAGTTCACCGAGGCGTTGGTGGTCAGAGAAAGGGGGGCGAACCAGAGCGCGCCGCCGCCGGCTCAAGTTTATGAAAACCAAATCCAACATAGCGATGTTCCCGCTTGTCGCGGCCAGCCTCCTGTTCTTCGGCACCGGTTGCGAGACAGTCGAAAAGTACAGCCTGACCTACCGGGTGTGGGACAACGATGACTGGCGCAAGTTCAGCGACCCGGCTACGAACCTAAACCTGGCCCTGTTCGAAGCCACCAACCACGACGGTGTATTGGTCCAGTACGACGCCTTTAGCGAGAAGCATTCGAGGGTCGAGCGGCACGCCTATTATCTCCATCCGAGCCAGGCGCGCGTTGACGCCGAACCAAAGCTGGAATTGGTCAAACCGTCGGCGGCAGACGGAATGAAACCCATCCCGGTCCTGCCCACGCAAGGCGCTCTCACCAATCAGCCGTCTGGACTCCCCGCATACGCTGTCGTCACCAAAAATGGGCGTGGATTCACCTTGTATCGGCCGATGGAGCCTGAGTCGGCCTTTGACTTGCCTTTCTATGCCGAGACCTCTGGCACAGCGACACGCATCGTGCTCACTCCCTTCGCCCTGGCGGGGGACACCGTGATGGTCGGCGCAGTGGCGGCCGTTGTCGGATTGCTTTTGTGGGCCCAAATTGGCGCGCCGACCTGCTTCTGAATCGCGAATCGCGCGAGCAAGATCTTAGGAACAAATCCATCCACCAATATGAAAACGCTCTTGAAACTGCTGCACCTGTCAATGCTTCTGCTCGTTCTCCCAGCCCGCTGCGGCTGGGGCGTCGAGATACCAACTGGCGCGCCGGCTCGGGTCGGCGACCTGGGTGCCCCGGCCCGGTTGTCCATCGAAGGCGCGCAGACCTTTCCGCAGGACGAGATCCGGCGCGCGTTAGGAACGGACCTGGACTACCTGGTTGCCGCGCATCCCGAGGCCACCCTCTCCGAGTGCCTGGCCGCGCTCGAGAACCGGGTATGCGCCGGCTACCGTGACTGCGGGTTCCGGGACGTTGCGGTCCAAGCGCGGTTTGACGTGTCGGCTAGCCGGATCGTGGCGAAAGTCACCGAGGGGCCGCGCTTCCAATGCGGAGCACTCCGAGTGACCGGCTTGAAGTCAATCCCGGTTGCCGACTTCACTCGTCGATTCGCGGAGAAGCTGTCACCTCCTTTACACCAGGCTACGCCCGCTCCGGGGATCTGGAAGACAGGAGCGTCGGTGAGCTTCAACCCTGACAGTCTGACAAACTACTCCGCCGCCGCGAGCAACACGTTCGCTGCGCTGGGCCGGTTTGCGGCAACCTTCAAGGTGGAGATTCAACCCGAACCAGCGAGTACCAACGCCGCGCTAGCCGTAATCGTTGATAACGAAGGGCCGGCGGCCGTCCTGCGGGATATAGAGGTGGTCGGGAACCAGAAGAACCGCAGTGACGCCGTGATCGGCTTTCTTGGGCTGATCAAAAGAAGGCCGGTGAACTTGGACTTGATCGAGGAGAAGGCACGGGCGTTGACACAGGCCGCGCGCTTCGCCGACTCCTCCATCACGCCGACTGTCCTCGGTCCGGATGGTCAGGTGTCGTTGCGCGTTGCCGTCGTTGAGAACGACCGCCTTCCTCCGTTGAAGCAACCCCTGTCTCGGGCAGAGAAGACCTTGCTGCGTCTGCGCGAATGGCTCCTGGCCTGGGAATCCCGCCCGGACGATCTCGTCGTTGACTGGTCGCGGCCAACGGCGCCGGGCAAGGGGCCGCCGCGGATCGAAGTCATCGTAGCTCCGTCAGGCGGGATTGTGGCGCGGGTGATGGGGAATTCGCCGGGGCTGGAGAACCCGCAGGACCTCTACTCGCTTGTCGTCAAGTCCGAGGCGCTGGCCCTGTTTGCCCAGGTGCATCAACGAAAGCTCCGAATCCCCCTGCCGACCGGCTACTCCGGAGTATTCTTCGCGAAGCTGGGTCCGTCCGCCAACGCCACGGGCGAATTCTCGCTGAATCTAGGCGCCGGCCTGAGTCCGGCCCAAACCACCACGAGCTGGCAAGTGCGCCTGGACTTGTTACCAGCAGCGCTTACCTACTACTTGTATCGCCCCGGAACGAAAGCGACGTGGCAGGGTGACGTTCTGACGATTCGAACCGAGGATTTGATGCTGCGCGTGGAGGGGGGAACCGGCCTTGTTAGAACTGGGCTCGCTCGGCGGCAAATCGTCGTCCGGCGCTGCTGCCTCAGACGCCTATCGCGTGGCGATTCGGTTTACGGCCGGGGCTTTCGCCAAAGCGGTGAATCAGATTGCCGCGAGCACGAGCGCGTATTCCGATGCCTTCCAGAGCCAGCGGGCCCTCGGTTCAGCCCTGGGCTTCATTGCCGCTGAACTGGCGATGGCAGAGCCGTTGTGGAATTCAGCCCCAGGCGACCATCCTCATCAACCGCAAGCAGCGCTGGCCTCAGCCCTGGAGAAACTGCTCGCGAGTTCGTTCCTGGAACCGCTGCAGACGCTTTTGAATGGAGCGCAGGGACCGCGCAGAGACGTGGAATTTACGATCCCGTCGAAACCGATGGCGAATCAAGACGATGTACGGGAGCAGATCGAGCGGGTGATGGTTTGGTGTGCGGGGCACGCTCAGGAACTTGCCCCGGCGGATTCGTGGTTGCAGACCCTCCTGCGCGAAGTAGCGTTCACTCTCAACTCAAGAACCGAGCATACCTCCGCCGCTCTCGCCCGCCTGGCTGCGGGTGAAGGACTGGGCCCGATCGGCTGCTTCGTTGGCCTGCACGCGTTTCTTGGGTCGAAGCAGGATTCGTGGGCCACTTTTCGCGATCTGGGTTTGAGGCGAATGTCCACAAGCGACTTTCGTCGGGATTATCGGATGCTGCTCGACCCTGGGTCAGCGATTACTCACTGCGTTGCGAATCTGGCCCGGGAACTTGGCACGCTCACGCCGCCTGAGGTCGGAGCGATCGCTGGACTTCTCCCGCCGGATAGCTCGGCGCTTGTGCGCGAGATGGCGTCGGCGGCCCGTGAAGCGAAGGACGTGCCGGTGACGGACGCGATTGGGCCGGCCTTGGATCGCTGGTGGGAGACAACTGGCGGAGGAAAAGTGGAGGCGGACTTTCGGCTCCACGCCCAACAACCTGCTCGCCGATGATTCCATACGACACCATGAAAGCCCCCCTTTTCGCACTCCTTGCAGCCTTACTTATTTGCAGCCAAACGGTTTGACATGACAAGCGATCCGCAACATCCGCAAGCTGGCAGAAATGGGCGCCGGGTCCTGCTGTGCTCGGTGGGGCTGAATCTACTTCTGCTGGCGGCGGTGCTGGCACTGGCCAAGAATGGTGTCGCCAAGCCGCTGCCGCCGCCGGCTCGCAAGGAGGTTGGGCCGGAGGGCGCGGCAGCTCAGGAAATGGCGTCCATTGAGTCAAACGCAGTCGTGACCAATCAAATCCCTTTCCGGTGGGCGCAGCTTGAGTCGGAGGATTTCCGCATTTACATCGCCAACCTCCGCGCGGCCCACTGCCCGGAGCGGATTATCTACGACCTCGTTTTTCACGACCTGGAGCGGCTCTATAGCAGCCGGGAGGCTGCCCGGCCCAGCTCCGATTTGTTTTGGAAACCGAGCCGCGTCCGCGAAGCCGTCCGCGAAGAAACGCAGAAACGGCGCCGCCAGACGGACCTGGAGAAGCGCGCGGTGATGCGCGAATTGCTCGGCGTCTGGTGGAGCAAACAAGCCTGGGAATTCTGGTATGATTCATTCTGGGCGGACATCGCCGAAATCTTGGTGGGATTTCTGACGAACGAGCAGGTGCTGGAGGCATTGACCGTTTATTTCGACATGCAAGCGGCGTCCAGCCAGTTGAGTAGTCAATGTGAACTCTGCTCCGAAGCCGATGAAACCGCGCGCCAGGAAACCGCCTACCAGCGCATGGCGAGCGCTTTTGCCGAAATCACGTCCCCCGCTGAGCTCGAAGAGATGGCCCTGCGTATTTGCCTAGTGGAGAGAAACTTAGACGAGGATACCACGCGGGCCGGGTTTCGTTTCCGTAACGGCACGGAGGTGCGCGATTTCGCAAAGCTTGTCAACCGGTTCCAGCCGTTCTTCAGCAAGGAACTCCTCCACAATCAGGACGACGACGAAGCCAGACAAGCCCAGCTTCAGTCAGAGGTGAAAGCGTTATTAGGCGAGGACCGATATGCTGTCTTTGAGCGGTCGCAGAATGCCGGCTACCAGGAAATCTGGCAGTTCGGCCAAGAACAGCACCTGCCGCAGGAAACCATCCTCAAGGCCTGGCAGGTGCGCGAGGCGACTGAGCGGGAGTTCAGCAACCTGACCGAGAGAACCGATCTCTCGCCCGCTGAACGGGCAGCCGCTTGGGTCGAGGTCCGCCAGCAAACCCAGACGGCGCTGGCCGCATTGCTCGGCGCCGCCACCGGCGCGGAGTACCTCAAGCAACACAGCAACTGGCTTAAGGCTTCGCCGCCCGATCCCGGAGGTAAACCATGAGCCCCCGATTTCTCATGATGGCATCCCTGGCGCTGAACGTCGCCTTGGCGGGCGTAGGCATTTGGCTAATCAAGCATCCGACACCTAGTGGTTCCACGTCGCCGCAGTTGAAGATCATTCCCAGTCGCCCGGTGCGGGTCGGAACGGCTGCGGCGGCCACGCCTTTGTCTCAGGCGGTGCCGGGAGTGCCGGCAGCGTTCGATTGGGCGCAAATCGCCTCGACCAATCTTGCGCAGTACGCGGCCAACTTGCGGGCAATCGAATGCCCGAAGGAAGTCGTCTGCGAAATCATCCTCGCGGTGGTGAACGAGGATTTCGTGCGCCGCCGCCACGCCATCTTCGCGCCGATTCATGCCCAATTCTGGGAATTGATGGTCCAGCCCGAACGTTTCAAGCAGGATAACGATGAGAACACCGAACGCCGTAGCAGTGAACTGCGGACGGAGCGCAGCGAAAAGCTTGAAGCTGTGTTGGGGGCAAATTGGCAGCGCGACACCGGACGATCGCCCCTGCCGGTTTATTACCACGAGCCGACGCTGAATTTCCTGCCGGAGGAAAAGCAACGGCGATGGTCCGAACTCGACGGAAACTTCAATCAACGCCAGCAGGAAATTTATCAGGAGACGCGCGGGAACGCCGCCGAGCAAAAAGCGCAACTGGAGGCCATCGCAAAGGAGCGCGACGAGGCGCGCCGCCAACTGCTCACCCCGGGAGAGTTGCAGGAATACACGACGCGCACTTCGCCCCTGGCGGGCTGGGCCCAGAACCTCGCCGGCTTCGAGGCGACGGAAGAAGAGTATCGCGCTCTCAGCCAGCTACACGCCACCACGCCGACCAATCAGATGAGCCAGTTCGACGCGCAGGCCCAGGCCCTTCTTGGCGAGGAGCGATTCGCCGTTTTCCAGCGGGGGCAGGACCAGCGCTTCGCCGAGATCCTCGCGCTGGCTGGGCGATGTCAGCTTCCGACGAATACGGTGGAACTCCTTTATCAGCAGCGCTTGAACGCCGAGCAACAATGCGGCCAGGTTCGTTCCAATGTTACCCTCGCGGCCGAAGAGAAACGGACTTTATTGCTTCTGATCCAATCGGAAACGCGCCAGCAGTTGTTCGGCACCCTGGGTGAGACCGCTGGCGAAGCCTATGTCCGCCACCACGGAAACTGGCTGGAGGCGATGGCTAAAGGACCCCAACCCTGAGCAGGCAGCTTGGGCTTCGCCTGGTTCGGTCAAGGCTGCGGGGCCAGCAGTCGGTGTTTGAACTCAACAAAGAACAGGGTCAGCCCCTACATTCTGCTAGCTCTCCAAGGTCATCACGGTGCGCGGAGGCGGTAGAATCGCCGGGTATAGTTCGTCCACTGCGGATCGCTGAAATACATCTGGCCGCCCGTCAGGATGTTGGTCTGATTCGGCAGCCAGTGTACCAGGTCCGGTGAACTCTCCACTACCACCACCGCGCCAGGTGCCCCGCTCAACTTCATCTGCGCCCCCCTATTCGCCACCGCCAGGCTTCCATCGCAGCACTCGAATTGCAGCGGAAGATTCGGCACACCCAAGCCGTTCGGTGCAGCAGCCTTCGCGGCGATGCCGTGTGCCGGGGGCAGCGAATACTGGATCAGCTCGTAGCTGACTGCCGAACTATTGCCGGAGATGTGCAAGCGTTTGATCCTGCCCACCCACTTCGCCCACCACTCGTCATGAACCTGGGCGCCGCCCGGATACGCCATGTTCCACCGGGTATGCAAGACATCTGGGAAACTTCCCACCGGCACTGTCATGTTCGTGCGTTCGATCAACTGAAAAGAAATGCTCGCTGTCCCGGCGTTCGTGCCAAACATATAGGCATTGGTCTTGAGAGTGACGCTTGCCCCCACAGCCATCTGGGCCGGGGCTATCAAGCCGCCAGCAAACCGCATGGACTCGCTAGGGAGGTCATCGTCGCCGAAATAGCCGAATCGTCCCCCTATGGCCAGGTATTCATTCCAGTTTTCATAAGGAACCAGCGTCGTGTCGTCCAGGTAAGCCGCCGACACCCGCACACAGTTGGTCGTGTAACCGATCACCGGCTTGGTTCCGGCATAAGTGGTAATAACGTAGTTGGTGTCGGTAACTTCAAAACTAAACTTGGTAGGGTCTCCACGGGAGTCTGTCCCGTCGTAAAGCCAATAGGCACCCAGAGGTAACGGGTAATAATCTGTCAGGGTGAACATCTTTACATAGGCGAAACTTACGCTGTTGGTCGCGCTCCGGTTGCCCGTCGCGTCCTCGGCCCACACTTCAAACTTGTTCGTCGGCTGTTCCAGCACCAGTGGTGCCGACCAAAGGCTGGTCCGCCCGGCGACCACTCCGTTCGCCGGCAACCACTCCGGCGCGCCGTTGAACCGATACCATACGTTGCTCACCCCCGCATTGTCCGTCACCTTCCCTCGCACCGTGAACACCGCGTTGCTGATGCGCTGGTTGGCCACCAGGTTCGTCACCGTGACCACCGGACGGTTCGTGTCGGCAAAGACCACCGTCAAGGTCAGGTTCGATTGCATCACAAAGTTGAGCGTCGCATTCGTTACCACCCCCGGGTTCAACCAGTTCGTCCCTACTTCCCAGCGCCGGAACTGGTGCCCGTTCACGCCTGCCGCCTTTACACTCTGATTCAGCCCGATCTCCAGCACCGCGTTGCTGTAGTTGGGACTGATTGTGCCCTGGCCCACCGCTGCCACCAGCAACGGCCCGCTCTTCACATACACAAAGCTCACATTGGTGGTCGGCGATCTATTGCCCGCCGCGTCCTCGGCCCACACCTCAAACTTGTTCGTCCGCTGCCCCAGCACCAGCGGCGCCGACCAAAGACTGGTCCGCCCTGCGGCCAGGCCGTTCGCCGCCAGCCAGTCCGGCGCGCCGTTGAGCCGATACCACACGTTGCTCACCCCCGCATTGTCCGTCACTCTCCCTCGCACCGTGAACACCGCGTTGCTGATACGCTGGTTTGCCACCAGGTTCGCCACCGCGACCATCGGGCGGTTCGTGTCGGCAAACACCACGGTCAAGGTCAGGTTCGCTTGCATCACGAAGTTCAGCGTCGCATTCGTTACCACCATGGGGTTCAACCAGTTCGACGCCACTTCCCAGCGCCGGAACTGGTGCCCGTTCACGCCAGCCGCCACCACTTTGTACGGCAGCCCGATCTCCAGCACCGCGTTACTGTAATTGGGGCTGATGGTTCCCTGGCCCGCCGCTGCCACCAGCAACGGCCAGCTCTGCACATACACGAAGTTCACCTTGTTGGTCATGCTCCGGTTGCCCGACGTGTCCTCGGCCCACACCTCCAACACCTCAAACTTGTTCGTCTGCTGTTCCAGCACCAGTGGCGCCGACCACAGGCTGGTCCGCCCCGTGACCACGCCGGTCGCTGCCAGCCAGTCCGGCGCGCCGTTGAGCCGATACCATACGTTGCTCACCCCTGCGTTGTCGGTCACTTTCCCTCGCACCGTGAACACCGCATTGCTGATGCGCTGGGTTGCCACTAAGTTCGTCACCGTAACCACCGGACGGTTCGTGTCGGCAAAGACCACCGTCAAGGTTAGGTTCGATTGCATCGCGAAGTTCAGCGTCGCATTCGTTACCACTGCCGGGTTCAACCAATTCGTCGCCACTTCCCAGCGCCGGAATTGATGCCCGTTGACTCCCGCCGCCGTCACATTGTACGGCAGCCCGATCTCGAGCACTGCGTTGCTGTAGTTGGGGTTGATGGTTCCCTGGCCCACCGCTGCCACCAGCAACGGCGCGGTCAGGACGTAGGTGAAGTTCACATTGCTGGTCGCCGATTGGTTCCCCGCCGCGTCCACCGCGTAGGCCGCCACCGTGTTAGGGCCAGCCTGGAGGTTCATCAAGATCTGCCAGCCAGTCGTGCCGGTGGCCGGTTGCCAGCCCGTGTTGTTCAGGTTCACTAGCACTTGCAGCACCCCGACGTTGTCGCTGGCTGTGCCCTTGACAAGCCACTGCTCGCTATTGGCCTTGATCTGCTGACCGCTCGTTGGCGAGAGGATGCTGACCACCGGCTTCGTCAAATCGGTCATGGTCATTGAGATTAGTTGCAAGGTATGGCCGGCATTATGCCCTGAAACATTGACCGACTTCACAATGCCTACCCCGCGTGCCCACCACTCGTCATAAACCATGTTCGGCGTTACAAAATGCAGATGTAAACAATCAGGATAGCTTCCACCAGACGGGAATGTGACAGAAGTCTGCTCGACGATGCTCACTGTAGCAGAGCTGACGACATGCTGGCATGATCCATCATAAACATCCAACTGCCGTGATACTGATTGCCCAATGTTCATCTGCAAAGAAACCGGCGTCATTAAAACAATCGGGGAATCCTGGCTGTGCCCGCAATAGCTATAGCCGGTGGCAATGGAATAATATTCCTGCCAGCTTTCCGCGGGAACATAATTAGTGCCGACATAGTCTCCTTGACTCTCATCAAAAAGCAGCACCTTGCGGGTGGTTCCATTGCAGAGCGTCTGGGAGTAATTGACATTCGACAGGAGCCAGCGGATATAACGGCCATCCTGATCCACATATATCCAGGACGACCCTTGCTGAACCGGGAAAAAATAGTCGGCCAGATTGTAGGTGGCGGCGTTGACTGATGAGGCTAGGCTTGCCAAAGTCAGGCCAAATAGTCCGATAAACTTGTTGTGCATATTTTTGTATGGTTTGGTAAAGAATACATGGGGTGGTCAGACTGGGAGGAATTCCGCAGACTGACCTCCAATAATAAAACAAACATACAAGAGCAAAAGTAGAAACAAAACCACGGCGAAGCAAGCCTTGCTCGCCGAGCAAGCAAAAACCGAAAGGCTGCTCCAGACCGTGCTGAACGCCAGCCACGTTTCGCTCGCCGCCGCGGCCTCAGCCGCAAATGGTGAGAGCGGGCCACGACCCCATGGGGTCATCAAGTTGGGCATCGACGTGCATCTGGATCGCCACGTGGTAGTGCGCTAAATCGATGGCGGTGCGCCCCAGCCGCCGCAACGATTCAGCCCAAGCCAGTTTCTGGAGTGGGCCCAGAAACAGACGACGTTGGCCCAGCAGGTTTATAGTTGTTACGAGGCGGGCCCCTTTGGCTACAGCCTGCATCGGAAGCTCGAAGAGCTGGGCATTACCAACTACGTGGTACGGCCTCGGGATTGGGACGAGTATGGCAAGAGGGTCAAGACCGATAAACGGGACGCCAAAGAGATGGTGCTCAACCTGGACCGATATGTCGCCGGCAATCAGGAGGCGTTCTGCGTCGTGCGTGTGCCCATGGAAGCCCAAGAACAAGCCCGGAGCCGGTCGAGCCAGCGGGAGAGTTTGCAGAAGGAGAAGCAACGCCTGGCGGCCCAGGGACGCAGCCACGCCCTTTATTACGGCGCGCATCTGGAAGGCGCACGGTGGACCGGAGGTCGCTGGAGGGAGTTGGTGGTGCCGCCAATGGTGCTAGAGTTGCTGGAGCCACTGCACCGGCTCATCCTGGCGCTGGAGCAGGAACTCAAGACCTTGACCCAGGCGCTGACCGACGCCGCACCAGAGGAGCTGCCGATGGGTTTGGGTAAACTGACCTATGAAATGTTGCAGCGAGAAGTGGCCGACTGAAACCGGTTTGCCAACCGGCGGCAATTCGCCAGTTACACCGGGATGTGTCCCCGGGAAGACAGCTCGGACCGGCGACGCTTTCAAGGAGCCATCAACAAGCACGGCAACCCGCGCGTGCGCACAGTCCTGGTGCAGGCCTCCTGGCGCCTGGTGCAATACCAGCCCGCTTACAAGCCGGTAGCCCGCTGGCGGCCGGTGTTGCTTAATCCCAAAACCATCCGCGCCAAGCGCAGGCAGATCATTGTGGCCATCGGCCGCCAGTTTGGGGTGGACTGGTGGCGCGTGCGCACGGGGCGCTGCCAAGCGGCCGATCTGGGCTTGAGAACCAACCCCACACCCCCGACCGTTGCGGCCACAACGCGCGCCAGGAAAACCAAGGCTGCCCAGACCTCCAAAGACCAAACTCGCCTGCCCAGCGACCTATGAACACCCAAGCCGATCAGAGCAAAGATCAGAGACAAGTAACGATGAGGTTTTCGCTTTGGGCCTTGGCTTGCGGAATCATCCTTCAGTCAAAAGGTCTGCCCCAAACACTCTCGGGACAGGCCGGGATGCGTCCGCAATCCAATGGCGACCCGGTGCTCGGGTTGCACTCCTGCACCGCCCTATTGCTTTTTCCTCGGGCGCTCCGATTGCCCACCAGCGCTCTCTTGTCCTCGCTCACTCGCCCGCAGCCACTTCGTGCCTGCTGACCTCTTCTTGCGGCACGTCCTCTCAGTCGTAATTCGACAGACTTAATCATCAACTTCAAAACAAAACAATTATGGCTGACAGCAATTACTGGAACAATTACGCAGACCACAACAAAAGGATGGGCTGGCACGACACAAATGAACAGGACCGCGAGTGGCATCAACAAGAGCAGCGCCGTGCCGACGAACGTGCCCGATTGGAGCGCGAGGCCGAGGAGCGTCGCCGCCAGGAGGAAGAGCGCCGCCACGAAGAAGAGCGCAGGCGCCAAGAAGATTACAGGAGGCGCGAAGAGGAGGAGCGTCGCCGCAATCGCCGATAAAACCCCCACTCAATTTGAAACTTATGCACGAAAACGATCTGAACGCAAACGAAGGTCGATCACTCCGCCAAGCCGCAGCGGCCGGAAACCTCTCCGTTATCCAGAAATGGATCGATGCGGGAGCGGCCAAAAGACCGCGTTCCCCTCCGTGAGCGTGGATACTGCTATTCATAAGAAACGCATGAACCCACAACTTACAGAAGGCGTCGCAGCCAAACTGCTGACCTGCTGGTTCCTCGAAAGATTCCGCGATCAGCACCCTGATATATCGTTTCTCACAAGGCTGAACCTCGCGACAACAGCCGCCACGCACATTCTGGATCTGCAACCATTCCCGTTCACAAAGGAATTCGCTGACAATCTCTGCCGCTTAGTCACTGGCAATATGGATCCAGAGCTGCCGGCTGGTCCGCAGAAGCTCCCTCGAGATTCTGAATCGGCGCAGCTTGGCGATAACGGATCGAATTGAGAAGACCGCACTCGAAAAGTCTAAGCTGATGCATAAACATTTGGCTGTGCCACAACGCAGCCGAAATTAGCGGGCTCCGCAAGAGTGCGACCCGTGAACGGCGCCTGACAAAAAGGCAAGGGCCGGACGGCATAGGCTGTCCGACCCGAATGGCCCTTAGATAAGTCCTAAGACTCTTTTTCCCAGGCGTTTACGTCTGGGTGGGCTGGGCAGGGTTTCAAAGATAACAATGCTAAGGGCCTGCATACGCTGGAGGATTTCTTGCGCCTGGCGCCAATTATCTATGGCTTCCTTCAGAGCTTCGTATTGCTCCCGGGATAGGGCGACCGAGATGGTCTTGGCCTTGACCTTGCGCGTCCACTGATAGCAGGGGCCGCCGGCGCCAGGTCCGCGATCCTGGACATAGCCGTGGCTGATCCAGCTCAAGCGCCCCAGGCGGGCGCGGAGCCGGGCGTATTCGTCTTTAAGCTGGGCGAGGTTGACATTCATGAATACGAAAGATAGCAGGCGCGTCAATAAAGGCGGTATATATACTTCCCTATGCATACACCCTATTTTCCTGCCTTCCGTTCCCGGCTGGCCTCCTTGGGCCGGCGCACCGCTCACCGCCTCCGCCAAGCGACATTGGCTCAACTGGACGAACACCTCCGTGACTTGCTGCCGGCACCGCTGCTCTCGGCCGAAGACGAAGGTCCTAACAGTCGTGAGCGTATCTTTAGCTTGCGTCTAACCTTCGAGTGCTTCCTCTGGCAGTTACTCAAACCCAAAACCTCCTGCCGGGAAGTCGTGCGCCAGGTCCAGGCCTTGTTTCGGTTGCGTGGCCGCGGCCACGTCGATGAGGGTGACTCGGCCTACGTCCAAGCCCGCCTCCGCTTGCCCAAAGAACGACTGGAAAACGCCCTGACGGTCACCGCCCAAGCCGCCGATCGCCGCGCCAGCTCGGGCGGCCAACTCAACGGACGCCCCATTAAGGTGGTCGACGCCTCCACCACCCAACTGGCCGATACCCGGAAGAACCAAAAACGCTACCCCCAGCCCGCTGCCCAGAAGCGTGGTTGCGGCTTTCCGGTCATGAAATTTGTGGCCCTTTTCTCCCTGGCCAGTGGGGCGATTGTGAACGTCATCCTGGGTAACCTTCATCAGCACGATCTGCGCTTGCTGCGCACCCTCTGGGACCAACTCAAAAAAGGCGACATCCTCCTGGGCGATCGCGCCTACGGCGAATACACGACCCTGGCCACCGGACCGCAACGGGGAGTGGATGTGCTCGCCCGCTTGCACGCGCGCCGCAAAGTGGATTTCCGCAAGGCCCGACGCCTGGCTAAGAACGACGGACTGTTCGTCTGGACCAAGGGCTACCAGCAATCCGAAATCCTCTCCGCCACCGAGTGGGACCTTTTACCGCCGCAGATTACCGTGCGCATCATCCGCTTCACCGCCACCATCCGCGGCCTTCGCGCCCGCCGGATCACGCTGGTCACCACCTTGTTGGACCCCAAGGAATACCCCGCCCAGGAGTTGATCGCCCTCTACGCGCGGCGCTGGCGACTGGAACTGTGCCTACGCGATCTCAACACAACCATGGGCATGGAACAGTTGCGCTGCAAATCCCCCGACATGGCCGAAAAGGAACTTCTGGCCTATCTGGTGGCACACAACCTCATCCGCTGCTTAATCGCCGAAGCGGTCGCTCGCTACCAGGTGGACCTGGAACGGGTCAGCTTCAAAGGCAGCGTCGATGCCCTCCGCCAGTACAGTGACGCCATCGCCAAAGCCCCGAACCAAAAAATGCGCCACCAGCTCTGGGAGGACCTGTTGCTCAACCTCGCGCGCGACCTAGTCCGCTATCGACCCAACCGCCAAGAACCTCGGGCCGTCAAGCGCCGTCCAAAACCCTACCCGCTGCTCAATCGACCGCGCCGCCGCTTCGTAGAAATCTCACACCGCAGCCGCTACTGGAAAGGTCGCCCTCGCAATTATCGGGGCCTTAATTAAGGGCCATTCCTGTCCGACCCTTTTTTCAAAAGACGCGGCACGGCAGACCCAGCGCCCGGCAGCGTGGCATACCTAACGCTCCGGCAAACCTACTTCGTGGACAACGTGACGACGAGCGGTCACACGCTGGAGGCCGCCCGCATCCCGCTCGGTTTTGGTGCCGGACTGGTGTTCGCCGATGCCGCCACCCCACGAACCCAAAGGCAGGCACACCTGCTCTACGCCCCTTGCGCCGGGGGACAGCAACCCGGACATAATCCGGTCTGCGGCCAACATAAAGCCTGCGGTGGCTGTTGCCCCGGCTACCCAACCTTCACCCGGGTTCGCCGTCGCCTCTGGAGCTTAGCGCCGGCCAAAACCCCGCCGATGAACCTCAATGGGACATCTACGCCGACCACAACAGGCACCTGGGCTGGTCCGACACCAACGCCCAGGATCGCGACTGGCACGCGCGCGATCAGCAGCGCGCCGCGGAAAACGCCCGGATCGCGAGTAGGACAGAGCACTTGCACGCGCAGGTTGCGAAGCTGGGAGGGCCTGTCATCCAAGTTCAAGTGCCGCCATAGCCTATGCAAAGCTAGCCCCGGAGCGAGTGAGCGTCGCCAAAGCCACGCGGAGGTGCTCCGGTAGCTCAGCAGTAGCCGCGCTCTCAGTTCCGCGCCGAAGCTCCATGCGAGCATCCTCTGCGCTCAGCCGCTCCAAGGTGTCGTCGGCCTTATCCAGCAGAATGATTTGGCTCTTCCGGTTTGTGCGCGGCGGGGGCTGGCACACGTAGATCCCGGCTCCAAGTAGTACGGGACCTTGCGAAGCGCATCAGCATAGGGTCAGCGTGAACTCCGTAACGCCTCACACCTGCGTTGCTACTGAGTAGTCCTGCGACGACTTGCCCCAGTAAAGCGTGTAGTTCGTTACGCCGGCTTCGGATGGCTCCGCGTCCCAGGCCAGCGTCACGCGGGGTGCTGGGTTGGCTGGCCCCAGCCCAGCCTGAGCCGTCGACGCACCAACAAAGGTCAACATGATAGCGATGTATTTCATACATCACGCCCGCTGTCACCGCTAGCCGTCGCCGTGAACAATGATAACCAATATCACACCACACGAAGCCCAGTCCCAACCCGCACAGAAGCACCGACAATGGAACGTCCTGCTGGACGGGGAGGTAATCGGCAAGATCCACGCCAACAGCGAGGCTCAGGCCCGGGATATCATCGCACCCTTCCGCATGCACGTGCTCACCGTCGAAGCCACCGACTGACTTTCCCGTTCTGTCCCTGCCAGGGGCCAGACCGGGGCAATCACGCCTCACAACAAAGGTTAAAACTATGTTCAACACAGAACGCAGTAGCATTCACACCGCAGAAATCACCGACACCGAGATGGAGGCCAACGCGCCGAGCATCTTCGCACAGCAGGCCATGCCCGGAGTTTCCGGTAGATACACGTTCCTGCCCACGGCTCGCATTGTCGAGGCCATGCGCAACGAGGGATGGAAGCCGATCGAGGCCCGGCAGTCCCGGCCACGCATGGAGGCCCGCAGGGGCTACCAGCTTCACCAAGTCCGGTTTCAGCGCCGGGACCAAGTTGCCGAAGTTGACGAATTTGCACCAGAAGTGATCCTGCTGAACTCGCACGACAGATCCAGCGGATACGAGCTCAGGGCGGGCATGTTCCGGTTCATTTGCCGAAACGGGCTCATGGTGGCCGACTCACTAATCCCCGCCATCCACGTGCGGCACACCGGGCAGGAACTGGGCCGTATCATCGAGGCCAGCGCCACGCTACTGGGCCAGCTTCCGCGTATTGCGGAGCGGGTCTCCAGCTTCCGGGGAATAGCGCTAACCGACGCTCAGGCCGCGCAGTTCGCCGCGCAGGCACTTGCCCTGCGATACCGTGACCCAGCCCTGGCGCCCATCAGGTCCGAGCAGTTGCTTGAGCCCCGCAGATACGAGGATGCCGGAAGCGATCTTTGGGCAGTGACCAACAAGGTGAGCGAGAATTTGTTACGCGGTGGCATGCGCGACACCAGCAGGGTCAACCGCGCAGGCAAGCCCTTCCGGCCCATGCGGCAGATTCGGGGACTTGGCGCCAACGTGGACATTAACCTTGGCATCTGGGCTCTGGCCGAGTCCTTCCGCCAGAACTGATATGAAAACGCGGCGGATCCGACGAACTTCCCAGAGTACTTTGTATCTGCGCGACGGACGTCAACAGAGGTGGCCCTCAGCCCTGGCATACGCGATGTGGATTGCCGTTCCCGGCACTGCACTGCGCACCGACGGGGACCCCCGCACCGTTCAACCATGGGAGTTTACGCTCCCGTGACAGCTAAACCACACTATCAGCGCTGCCGCGACCAGGACCCGCAGTCTCACTCAGAACCTCCGCGCACCGGAGTCTTGCCCGCAAGGCGCTGGCCATCCTGAAGTCTGACACTCTGCGTGCGCTCAATGGCATCTGGCCTGGGCGCAACTTCAAATACACCCGCATCGTATGATCTCTGCCATCCTCGAACAACCCGCTCCCCGCAGCTACACCATGGCCTCCGCCATTGCCGACGCAAGCTACTACCATGTCGCCATTCCTGGCTGGGCCAGCGGTGGCTGGGATGTAGGCGCCCAATCATCCCCCGCTGAAGCCGCCCTCACCGTCGGTGGCTACTTCAAGTTCTATGGCTGGCAGGACTGCCCCGACCGCACCAAGGTCTATCGGCATCTCCCAAGCTCCCGCATCGGCGCCACCGTCCTCGATGACCTGGGCGAGTTCCCCACCGCCAACGAATTCGGCTTCGATATCTGATTTTATGCGCGACGACACAATCTTGACCGCACATGACGGTAGCCGAGACACCATCACCTATGGTGAACTGAGACGCTACCTCTCCTTCTGGACCCGGGTACTCGTTATCTCGGCTGCCCTAAGCCTTGCGGCTTCAACCGCCGCCATGCTCCTGTTCTAACCACCCTTCATTTATGAGAACTGAAATCCTCATCATCAAAGTCACCCTCACCACAAACCCCACCCGCAAGCAGCCTTGGAAAGGGCCAACTAACTGTTACCGAGACGCCTTTCACCTGGACGTGGACTATCACCTGCAAGACGGCCGCATCATTAGCGGCGAGGTCAGTAGCCAACGCAAGAAGGACCTGGCCCAACGGTTGGAGAGCGCGCAACGCTCCGCCGAAGGCAATGCCATGTATGCCCTGTTCAATGATGACGGGCAGTACTATGGCACCAAATCGGTATGGCTCATGGATGGGCGTGGGCTGCAGCCGTCTGCCGAACCATTGATCCCTAAAGCGCCAGCCGCATTGGCTGCTTGATTTATGACGCGCATCCTCACTGAATTCCAATTGGCGGCCCACATCGCGCATTGCCGGGCTACTCATGGACCGGATCTGCCGGACTCCTACTTTGAATCGGTTGGCAACCTGGCCGCCGTCAACAGCAACCAGTTCCACAACCCGGAGACTGGCTTCCTTGAGTTCTATGCCGATACCCCGCAATGGGTGAGGGACCTGGATAAAGCCGCAACCATCTTTTCCGCCTGATTTATGAGCCACGAACTCCAAAACCTCCAAGCCGAGGAGCGCGCCCGAGGGCTATGCCCGGAACTGCACTCCGCCGCATGTCGCCAGCCTTGCGAGTTTTTCCTTCACGGCCATTTCTATGACTGGGAGACCGGTCTGCTGGCCGCAGAAGTCAAAACCACCACTCTAGTCCGAGATGCCGTCTTGAACGTCAACTTCTGGACCTGGATAAATGACCTGGGCGAGAGAGCCTGGGAAGTCGCTGCATGATTATGAAACCGCTCAAACTGACCAAGGACACTCTCTGCATCGGCCGCACGCAGGATAGACGGGCGGTCTGGCAGAATGGCAAAGGGCCGCCATTCATCTCCATCCACGATGCCCGGCAGGTCCAGCACCTCATAACCGTCGCTACGTCCGAGATCGAGCACATCGACAAGCCCTATACCCGCGGCAGCCTTGATTTATGAACCGCTACGAAAAGCACGTCCTCTACTCACCCAATGCCCCGAGGTTGCTCAGCTATGATGCCTGCCAAGTGCAGTTCATCCTCAACGCCGAGTTGCCACGGGGCGTGGGTGAGTGCGCCGCCGCCAGCATCGCCAGCGCGATTGCCCGGCACATTCAGCGCATGACGTTTGTCCGCCACCATGACTGGAATCGGCGGCGGGAGGAACCGCTGAATTGTGAGCTCACCCGGCGCCTGCACAAACATGTCTGGAAGAAATTCAACTTCAACTTCCAGTCCTGGGATGCCTATAACCTGACCGTTGGCCGCTACCATTACTGATTTATGTATTCTTTTTCACCCGAAGTCCTCCGAACCAAGGTGCAGACATACCCTAACCAATGCCCCATTTGCGGCAACGCTTGTCAGCATACCGACGAGGAGAAAGCCCGCTGCCTCGGCCTCCATCGGGGCGAGTCCGTCTATGATCGGCTCGAACGCGACGGCTGGCGCAGCATCCCACCCCCGCATTGCATGCGCGGGACTGATTGCTACCGCAAAGGCAACCGCCGCGCCTTTATCGAGCACGTCACTCATGACGGGCTGGGCTACTGCCGCGCCCGGGAGGGCTTCCCTAGCGTGGACGGCTTTAGACAACGATATTGGCGCACCGGCGACGTAATCGGAACCGACGAGAACTTTCCCGCCAACTACCAAGAATGAATTTATGAACACACCCGAACGCAAAGCCGCCTATCGCAAGGTGATCGAAGCCTTTGGCATCGACCCCGAAGACGTATCCAATTCCGGCTGTGAAGATGCCGCTTCCTACCTCAACGACGAGACCCCGATCAAGCGGTTCTGTGTCGTCACCCAATCCGGCGAGTGGAACTACGCCTATGCCAATAGCGAAACCCTGAATGACGCCAAAGAGTGGGCGATGATGAACATCACCGACCCCGAATTCGCCGAAACGCCAGTAGCCATCATTGATCTGGATGCCGGAACACGCCTCGCCCCGCGCTGGTAACTGTTCACGTTGCACGCACCTGCGGAACATGATGGCGAAATCAGCAGCTATGGGCCAAGGGGTTTTGGCCAGGAGATAGTTTCGTTTTATTCGGGACTCAGACGCGCCCACCTGCCACACTGGGGCGCGTGACTCATATTTCCACGATCCAGGGCCGACGGATCGGACCGCTGGAACTGGCGCAAGTGCGGGCGCTCCTGGCAGAGCATCCCGACTGGAGCCGCTACCGGTTGAGTCGGCAATTGGCCACGCTCTGGGACTGGTGCAACCCCGTCGGGCAGCTTAAAGACATGGCGGCACGCACGTTGCTGCTCAAGTTGGAGCGGCGGGGCTGGATTACGTTGCCGGATTGCCGACGCGCTGCCCCCAACCGTATGCGGGCTAAACCCAGGCCGACGCTGGCGATGCTGACGCCCGCCGTGCCCATCACCGAGGCCCTGCCCCAACTGTTGCCGCTAACTCTCCGCGAGCTGTCCGGGGAGTCTCACCGCGCCGAGCGCGCCTTGTTCGAAGCGCTGCTCTCTCGGCATCACTACTTGAGCCACTGCGGTACGGTGGGCGAAAACCTGCAGTATCTGGTGCGGGACCGGTTCGGTCGTCCGCTGGCCTGTGTCTTGTTTGGCGCGGCGGCTTGGCAGTGCCAGGCGCGCGATCAACACATCGGATGGGCGGCGGCGACTCGGCAGCGCCGCCTGAATTATCTCACCAACAACACGCGCCTGCTGATTTTGCCTTGGGCGCGCGTGCCCCACTTGGCCAGTCATCTGTTGGGGCGCATCACCCGGCAGCTCTCCGCCGATTGGCAGCAAAAATACGGGCACCCCATTTTTCTGTTGGAGACGTTTGTCGATACGAGCCGTTTCGCCGGCGCTTGCTACCGGGCAGCTAATTGGCAGGCGGTGGGCCAAACTACCGGACGCACCCGGCAAAACAAAACCGGGGTGGCGCAAGCGCCTCCCAAAGCCGTGTGGCTTTATCCCTTGCGCCCGGATTACCGCCAGGCCCTATGCG
>Ga0118677_10003801_pt1 | contig 28196 bp, 18 predicted proteins | sample AliMusrvi5mmetaG_FD_86154 | JGI IMG/M metagenome (GOLD analysis project Ga0118677, IMG submission 86154) | reverse complement strand
GGCATCGAACGCCGGCTGTTCGTGGACAACGGCAGCCCGTCGATCCAGACGCGGCTGGAGCGGCACGATCTGGTGATCCGTGCGCTGCTTTGGGTCGTGTCCGTCGCGGCGGGCACGGCCATCGCGGGAATCGTATCCGCCGGTTTCATGCTGGCCAAGTTGCTGGCGAAGACTGGCGGCTCGTAAGGAGAGGGAAAAGACCATGAACATGCTGACAAGCGTGATGATCAAACTGGGGCTGGCCGTCTTCTCGGCCCTGCCCATCGAGCGCATCGTCGCCATGCTGCTGAACAAGTGGCTGGACAAGATCGACTCGACCAACATGGACAAGGCGTTGAAGACCTGCAGCCACCTCAACGAGCTGGTGGCGCTCTTCACCGACATCCTGGCCGACAAGCAGCTCACGGCGAGCGAGGTCTCCGGGGCGCGCGACGCCGTGATCCGCTCACGGGCGCTGCTGCTTGAGCTTTGGGCCAAGGGCGACGCCTCCAAGGCCGTGCAGACCGATTTGAGCAAGGCCGGCGTCGCGACCGCGTACGCCGAACCGCTCTTGAACCAGAACTAGGAAGGAGAAACGACCATGAACAAGGCCAAGACCAAGAACGACATCCGGACCGAAGTCCGGCAGAAACGCGCCGAGATCCGCAAGGACACCGACGCCAAGCGCCGCGCCGTGCGCGCGAAGGTGCGGCTGGCGGTGACTTGCCTCCTCGCGTGCATCACGCTGGGGATCGCGGCCGGTTGCAACACGGCCACGCCCGCCAGCAAGAGCGCGTCGTCCAAGGCATGCGACAACGTCACGACGGTCAACAACTACATCGGGCTGATCCCCTACCCTGCCACCAACGGCGCGGCGTATACCACCGGCGCACTCGCCCTGGGGCCGGGCGGCGTGACGATCAGTGTCTCTGACCTCAACGGCACGATCGCGCAGAGCGCGGACACGGCCGGCGGGGACCGGACCGACCTGACGGCGAACCCGTCGCTGGCGGCGGGTATCACCGGCGACGCACCGATCAAGGCCATGGCCGAAGCTGTGTCGGCTTTCGCCTCCCCGCAGGACGCGATGAGCGCCACGCTCTCCGCGATGGTGAAGAAATTCGGCTGGGCATCCACGACCAACACGCTCGTTACCGCTGCCGAAAGCTGTGCGGACGGGTCTTGCTCGGAGAAAGACAACGATGCGGTGAAGTAGGTTGGCCCTGACCGACCTTCGTGAGCCGTTGTGACCAGCAATCTGCACAAAGGTCCGTTTAAGGCCGAAAAATGATGCACGCGAAGCCGCAGCAGCCCAAAAACCGCTCACCTCCTTTTCAGACCCCGTTTTTTGGGGCAAAAAGGACTGTATACAAATTGTATACAAATTCCGGGTTATGAAGGGGGTATTTAGGAGAAATCAACGACGGGCACAAAAACGCGGGAAAAGGCCAAAATATCAAAAAAGCCCAATAAAAAAGCCCTGTTTCAGGGCATAAAAATGGTGGCAAGGGCCGGGATCGAACCGGCGACACGCGGATTTTCAGTCCGCTGCTCTACCAACTGAGCTACCTCGCCACATATAAAAAAACGCGCCCTTTACTGGGTGAAAAACGGGGCTAACTTTAGACAATCCGGCCTGCTCTGTCAACCCTCTTCGTTAGAAAAAGATCGGGATTGTTTTTCGCTCTGAAACGCATATGCCCAAGGATGGCTGTTCCACATCCGAATGAGCTCTGCGCATTCCTGTGCGCGGGGTTCATTCATCACCCACGCATGGCGCGGTCGCCCAATTGGCCCAGCGCTGCTGCGAGACGAGCCGGCTCTGCAGGAGCCAGCGTCGCACACCGCGCCTTGACGCACTCAGCGAAATCGCGTTGCAACCCCCTATACGGTTCTAGCGGCCACGCCTTTATCGCAGCCAGCAGAGCGGGAGAGGAGGCCTCAAGCGCCCCGTTCGTCACCCAGACCCATGAACCATCTCGCCCGATCCAACGCACGCCGATGCCTTTCTCCAACCGTCCACCGTCAGCCACGGCCAACTCCATACCGCCGCGGTAAGCGCAGCAAAAACGGAACGCCGTCGCGGTGTCATAAAGTCCGTCCTGCGGATACTCTCCGTACCCTTCGACCGACAGCGGTTCGTCGTCGCACCCTGCGCCCCACAACGCCGTGTCGCCATAGAGCCCAATGCCGTTCGCCAGCGTACCGCCCCCACACGCGCTGACCCAGCGCCAGTGGAAGTCCGGAATGCCGCTTCCAACGCCAGCCAGCGCAGGCCCTCGTCCGCCGCCAGGAAGGCCGACCTCCACGCGCGCAACGCGACCCAACACGCCGCCGCGCACAGCCGCGACCGCCCTGCGGAAACGCGGTTCAGCACGCTGTCCATTACCCGTCTGCCAGATACGCCCGTAACGCGCCACTGCACCAGCCAGTGCGAAGCCCTCTTCGTACGTGTGCGCGAAAGGCGTCTCGCCATAGACGTCCTTGCCACAGCGCAAAGCCTCGAGTCCAATCAGCGCGTGTGCATGGTCCGGCGTGGCGATCATCACCGCATCGATGTCCGAGCGAACACACAGATCACGAAAGTCACTCACGGCCTCGCAATCGCGTTTGCCGATGTGCACGTCCACACGAGCCTTGGCGGACTGCGCCTTGCGAGCGTTCACATCGCAGACCGCCTTCACCACCACATTGTCCAGTCCGAGGAACGCATCCATGTTAGCCTGGCCCATGGCGCCGACACCGATCATCCCCATGACGACCTTGCCGCTTGGAGCCGTAAGTCCCAACACGCGCGAAGGCACAATATTGAAAGCTACGGCACTTGCCGTAAGCCCGCTCAACTGAAGAAAGTTTCTGCGTGTGGGTTTCATAGACAGACTAAGCAAATGAAAATTGTTAGCGTTTTAGCCGGGAAGGCGGGATGCCCTCCGCATAAAACGCTAACCGTCTACAGCATCCACCTTCCCGTTTACTTCGCAACCGGCTTGTCGTCGGCTTTCAGATCGCCGAGCGTGTACTGCAGTCCGTTCAGAATGTGGGTCAGACGAGCCTTGTCCAAGAACGCGCGCTTGTCATGTGCGAACGAGGTGTAGAACACGCGTCCTTCGCCGAAGGAGCGGATCCAGCTTACCGCGAAGTCCTTGTCCGTGCGCTTCTGTTTATCGACGTTCGAATTGGCCGTCACAGGATCGGAAAAATCGAGCGAGACCAGCACATGCAATTTGGAACGGTCATAGAAGGGCGATTTCTGCTGATAGATCTCGTCTCCGGCCTTGAAGTTTTTACCTTCGAAGGACTTGTTCAGCGAGTTGGCGGGGTCGTCTAATTTGAACGCCCACGTTCCACCCGCGCCCCACGGATGACCGTCGAACTGGCCGCCCACCATCTCGGCGGCTTCCGGAGCGTCATAGAAGTTGTCCGCGCCGGAGTGGATCACGCACAGACCGTGTCCGCTCTTCACGAACTCGATCAGGTTGGGCACGAACGTTGCGTTCGCCTTGGTGTTCAAGCGCGTCGTGTTGTTTAGGACCACGGCGTCATACTTGGAGAGATTGGCCTTATCGTTGATGGCCGCGTAGTCGGTCGTGAAATCGGCCTGGAAGGCACCCGTCTTGGCCGCGATCTCCAGCGCCTTGATGCCGTACACGATGCCGTCACCATGCACGAAACCCTCGGTCTTGCTGAAGACAAGCACCTTACGGGACTTGGCCGGCTTGGCCGTCAGCGCACTGCCGATAAGAGCCTCCAACTTCACGGCGTCCTCCGCGCCAACGACGGGCAACGGTTTCGGAGCCGCTGGCGGTTTCGGAACCGCTTGAGCTTTCGGTGCCGAAGCAGGGGCTTTCGGTGCCGAAGCTTGAGCCAAACTCGAGGTCACAGGAATCATCAATGCGGCACACGCCGCCAATACTGCACACTTCATGGAACTCTCCTTGCCTTTCTGTTCGCTGAAAACCGTCCGGTAACAGGCCTGTCTGTTTCTGCCGCACCTTGCGACTGCAACAGACAGCAAAAAACCGGCACGAGAACCAGCGTCACAATCCTAAAAATGTCAGGTCGCCGATCCTTAGCACCCCTATCGGCTTTCCCGTTTCATACCCGCGACCTCCAAAGACTGGCCACATGACACACAAACCGCCGTATGCGTGGTACGAGCAGCCCCGCAAAGGCAGCCCGAGTCCTACCGCGCTCAGGAACACCATATGCATAATTTACACGGACTGTGGTGCAGTGTACATCTGAAAAAACAAACCCCGCGAAAAGCAGGACTCGCGCGCTTTAAAAGCGACACTATTGACATTCCTGCCCATTTCTGTTCATATCACACAGTGACTGATTTGACACAAGCCGCAGTTCTCTTATTCGCCATCTCTCTCGCCGGTACCGGGGTTGCGGCGTCTGACACGAAGACGGTGCTTCAGGCGGAAGACGCGCGCTTCGGCCCCGCCCGCTCCGAAGTCGTCGCGCAGGACTCGTTTCAAGGCAACAAGGGCGTTGCGCTCAAACCCGGCCAGCCTTCCCTGGCTGAATCAAACGGCACCGACCCCGACATTCGCTTCCAAGTCAGCCTGCCCTTTGGAGGTCGTTACGCTCTGGTCACCCACTCGGCCACCGACGAAAACGGCACCGCGCTGATGCGCAAGGCCAAAAGCAAGTACGATTCGCTCTACGCTCGAATTCAGATCGACAGGCAGCGGCCAACTCGCCGGGTTCTTTTCGTCCCTTGGTCCAAGCCTGAGTCCTGTTACCAGACAGCCGGCATCTTTTCCCTGACCAACGGCATGAACGAAATCAGATTCTGGCTGCCCGCAGGCGTCAGGCTTGATCGGATCGAGCTCAGCGCTTACCGGCCACCGGCCATCCCAAAAGAGGCTGCCGCCTACCGTCCCACTACGCTTCCACCCCTTTATCACCCGCGCCTATGGATCAACAGCAACTCGCTGACGCAAGTCCGCGCAAATCTGAACACGCCGGAGAATCTGCCACAGTGGAAGCGCGTCCAGCAACAGTCCGCACAACGCTTTGTATTCAAGTTCGATCCCGACCAGGAAGCCGCCTATAACACGCCCCTCGAACACGCGGCCCAAGCCAAGGCGTTCGTCTATCTGATGCAGGGCGACAACAAGGCCGGACGTGAAGCGGTGCAACTCATGCTGGACTATCTGCCCCGCGTGGAGTTCGGCAACCTGCTGGACATCACGCGCGAAGTCGGCGCGGCGATCTATACCGCCGCGTGCGTCTACGACTGGTGTTATGCGATCACCACGCCGACTGAACGGGAAACGTTGCGCCATCATATGATGCGCCTCGCAGACGAGATGGAGTGTGGCTGGCCGCCGTTCAGGCAGAGCATCGTCAACGGCCACGGCAACGAGGCTCAAATGAATCGCGATCTGCTCTCGATGGCGATCGCCCTCTGCAATGAAGACCCCCTGCCGTATCAGTACTGCGCCTATCAAGTGCTCGAGCAACTGGTGCCTATGCGCCGCTTCGAATACCAGTCGCCGCGCCACAGCCAAGGCGTCAGTTATGCGGCCTACCGTTTCGGCTGGGAGATGCACGCGGCCTGGCTTTTCCGTCGCATGACCGGCCAAGAAGTCTTTGATGCGAACATTAAAACCGTTCCCTCCTACTGGCTCTACATGCGTCTGCCGAACGGCGAGATGCTACGCGACGGAGACGGCTTCGATTCCGGCAAATACTGGGGCTATTCCCAGACCGCCCTGCTCTGCTACGCCTACAGCGGCGACTCGCGTCTCAAAGGCGAGTTCCTGCGCCAAGGCGGCCCCGCCTCCGATTCGCTCCTCTACCTGCTGCTCAATGATCCCGATCTCAAAGCCGAACACCATCTCGACGCTCTGCCGCTCACCATCAACTTTGGCCCAATCCTCAGCGGCATGATCGCCCGCACCGGTTGGAATGTCGGAACCAACTCCAACGATGTGGTGGCCGAAATCAAGGGCGGCGGCTACCACTTTGGCAACCACCAGCACGCCGACGCGGGCGCGTTCCAACTCTACTACCACGGCCTGCTGGCTGCAGACCTCGGCGAGTACGCGTTCTATGGCACGCCCTACGATCTGAACTTCAACAAACGTTCCATCGCCCACAGCATGGTGCTGGCGATAGACCCACAGGAAAAGTTTCTCACGACACCCGCGAACGACGGCGGCGCGCGTTTCCTTCAATCCCACCCGACGACACCGAAACAGACACAGACAGATCCGCTTTTCAACTATGGCAGGGCCGTCTCATGCAGCTTCGGCCCTTCAGCAGCACGGCCCGCCTTCAGCTATTTTTCAACCGACCTCCGGGGCGCATATTCGGAGAAAGTCACCTCTTTTGTGCGCACGTTTTGTTTCCTCAATCTGAACAACCCGACCAACCCCGCAGCAATCATCATCCTCGACGACATCTCCACCGCCAAGCCTGAGTTCAAAAAATACTGGCAGATCAACACTCTCAACCCGCCGCAACTCACACTCAACGGGGTACTTCTGCATACAGCAGCCTTCGGCGTCACCGGCAGGCTCGACGTCTGCATGCTTTGGCCCAAAGCCGACGAGCGCACAGTGGAGATCAGGAGCGGCGCTGAGACCCACAATGTCTTTGGACAAACCTTCATGCCACCAGCGCCAGCAGCGCCCGAAGCGTGCGGCCACCGCGTGATGTTTTCACCCAAGCAAGCGCAACAACGGAACCAATTTCTGACCCTCCTGCAAGCCTGCGACGCCACGACCCCGCCATTGCCGGTCAAGATATCCGAGACGGACACACGCGTTGTTTTGCAGATCGAAGATCGGATTGTCAGTCTCGCAAAGGGAACAGAGCTAACCAGAACGGCATTCGAGCTAACGGTTCCTAGCGCCGGCAAACCCTATCAGGTCTTGCTGGCCGGCCTACGGGCAGGCGCGTGGAAAGTGGCAAATCCAAACGGACAACCGCTCTTGAACGCTGTTGTCGAAGAGGGAAGAAACACCCTCAGTTTCAATGCCCAAGGCGGCAGATATCCAATCACGCCACAGCCAAAGCCTTGAGATCAGGGGCTGTTGTAGATCGCGCCGTCAGAAAAGTCGGCCCAAGCAGTTTCGAACCAAGGGTCCTTCTGTGGCAGAGGCCGCCGCGCAACCCAATCGTGAAAGATATGCCCATCCGCGCTGACCTTCGTCTCTTGCACCTGTTCACGGAACGAAGGATTTTCGCGCACACACCGCCCCTGCACATCGAGTATGAGCGCCGAACCGCGGCTGCCTACGCCAGACCTCACCGCGAATGCCTGCGCCGCGAGATACACCTCGTGAGCGAAACAGAGTTGCCGGTTCTCGAACGCTCTGACTAACTCCGACGCGCGCCGCACACAACACCCCTCCGCCGCAAGCCGAGCGTTCTGAGCGTGCGCCTCATCCAATGCGACGGCCAGAGCAGCTCCCGAACGCAGCTGCGCACCAGACCTGCTCATGCGCTGTTGGAACTCAGCGCGGCAGTCGCGCCACAGCCATTGCGAATGCGCACATGCCTCGGCGAACGCGCGAGCCTGCGTCAGCGCATCTGCGAGAGCCGCATTGAAGTCAGCCTCTCGCAAACTCTCGTTCGCGTAGACCTCAGCGATATACTCAGCGGCGCGCACGCCGCCCACCTGCCCCGCGTTGAGCGCCGCGCCACCGGGGCGCCCGACACCGTGAGAACCGTTGACCTCGCCAACCGGGAAAAGATGCTTGATGTTGACCGACTCCCACCACCGGTTTCCCGCAAGCCCGCCGTTGTTGTGCTGCGCGCACACGGCGATCTCCAGCGGTTCCTTTGCGAGATCGATACCAGGTTCGCGAAAGAGCGCGACCGCGCCGGGGTTCATGTGCTTGAGCCGCGCGAGCGGCGTACGCTGTGTCGCACCTGAATGTTCAAGATAAGCGCGCGCTTCGTCCGACAGAGCCTCGGGCGAGAAGCCTTTGCCGTTGCGCCGGAAATCAAGGAACACGCGCCGTCCCTTGACCACGCGCTCCTCGTGTACCAACAGGTCGATGCGCGATGAACCGGTGTCGGCCCGGCTTGCGTCGAACGGCCACTGGTAGCCTTTGAGAAAGAGCGTGCTGTGCGCCTCCGGGGGCGATGCGAACGCGTCCAGCATAAATTCGCGCGTGTCGGACACGCCGTCTGCAGCTGTCGAGATCACGCGCGGAACAACCTGCATGTAGGTGCCCGACACATTCCAGCGGTACGGGATCGAGGCCAGTCCGAACTGCGACTCAGGAAGGCTTTGCGCACAGGCGCCAGCCCTCAGCGCCACGCCGATCGCACCGGTGTGGACTGGCGGGTAGACGCTCGCAGCATAGAGGCCCCCGAAACCGCCCGTAGCGAACACCACGTTCTCCGCGCGGAAGGCCTGCCACGCACCCGAAGCGTCCAACGCCAAAGCACCGCACACGCGCCGCGCCGCGCCTTTGCCGCAGACCAGCAAGTCGGCAATGGAATGCCTCTCGCGGAGCGGCACCTTCAGCCGCCGGGCCTCGCGGATGAGCGCGAGGCACATGTCGCGCGAAGTGTAGGGACCGGTCGACGTGGCCCGGCGCGCCGGATCATGATCGGTCTTGTAGCCGGGAAACTGACCGTAGGCGTCCTGTGGAAACGGCACACCCAAGTTCACCAGATTGAAGAACGCACGCGCCGACCCAGCCGCTTCAGCCAGCGCCAGATCGCCATGCATGCCGCCTGACGCGAAAAGCGCTGTTGCCATGTCTGCGACCGAATCCGGAGTCGCTCCGCAGAGTCCAAGCTTGTAGTAGGTCTGCTTGTCGCTACCGGTATTGATCGAGGTGCCTTTGTTGAGGCCCTCGGTAACGACCAGAACGTCGACGCCGCGCCGGCGCAACTGGACGGCTGCATTCAGTCCTGCGGCACCGGAGCCGATCACCAGCGTGTGGACACACGTGACACACACATGCGCATCCGATTGATCCGAAGCCTTGTGCCGTACGCGCATGTGGTCTCCCGTTATAGCCGCTGCACCGTCAGGCCGCCATCGACATGGATGACCTGTCCCGTCGAGTACGGCAAGTCGCCGCGAGCCAACATCGCTACGGCGCGACCAACGTCCTCCGGCTCCCCCCAGCGCTTCTGAATCAGCAGCTCCGTCTCTGCGATTCTGGCGTCGTACTTGGCGGTGACGCCCTCGGTCATATCCGAATGAACGATACCGGGGCGGACCTCATAGACTGGAACACCGAACTCGCCCAGGCGGCTCGCGAAGAGCTGTGTCATCATGGCGACACCGGCCTTCGATACGCAGTACTCCCCTCGGTTGACCGAAGCGACCTCAGCCGACACCGAGCCGATGTTCACGACGCAGCCACTGAAAGCCGCATCCGCCTGCCGTTGCTCCACCAGCCACCGCGCCGCAGCCTGTGTCAAGAAATACGGGCCTTGAAGATTGATTCGCATCACGCGCTCAAAGCTTTCTTCAGATGCCTGCAGCAGATCCGTCCGCGCCAACGGGGCCACACCCGCGTTGTTCACCAACACGTGTAGCGCGCCAAAACAGGAGCGGACTTGGTTGAGCAGCGCTTGTCGATCCGTTGCACTCGATACATCCGCGCGGCAATAAAGCACCTCAGCTCCCGCAACACGCAACGCCTCTATGGCAGCGGCAACATCTGCTTCCGTCCGCGTGCCGCAGACAGCCAGACCGAAGCCTTCCTTAGCCAAGGCCAGCGCGACACCCAGTCCGATGCCGCGTGTACCGCCTGTGACCAGAGCCACCCGTTTCATCGTACCCCCTCTTTCACGTTCAGTCGTGAGAGACCTTGACCGGATCGATATGCCAGATGTCGCGCGCATACTCGCGGATTGTGCGGTCCGACGAGAACTTGCCGGAGCGCGCCACGTTGAAGAGCGCCTTGCTGTCCCATTTGATCGGCTGGCGGTAGAGCGCATCCACCTTGTCTTGTGTCTGCATGTAGTCCCGCAGGTCGGCGAGCAGCATGTAGTAGTCGTTGTAGTCCAGCAGCGAACGGATGATCGGATCGAACGTTCCCGGCGCGAGCAGGCAGAACACATTGCGACGGATCATGTCCACCGCACGCCGGATTTCCGGATCCGCATGGTAGATCGCCCGCGACGAATAGACCGGCCGCAGCTCCGCGACCTGCTCCGTGCGCAACCCGAAAATGAACATGTTCTCGTCGCCGACTTCTTGGTGGATCTCCACATTCGCGCCGTCCAGCGTGCCCACGGTCAGCGCGCCGTTGAGCATGAGCTTCATGTTGCCCGTGCCGGACGCCTCTGTGCCAGCCAGCGATATTTGCTCGCTGATGTTGGCGGCAGGGATGATTTTCTCCGCCAACGACACGCGGTAATCCGGCAGAAAGACCACGCTCAGCTTCTCTTTGATGCGAGGATTGGCGTTCACCACGTCCGCCACACCATGAATCAAGCGGATGATCAGCTTGGCCATCAAATAGCCGGGCGCCGCCTTGGCTGCGAAAATAAACGTCCGCGGATGGAAGTCGTACTCGGGGTTATCGACCAGACGGTTGTATATAATGATGATATATAGAACCAGCAGCAATTGCCGCTTATACTCGTGCAACCGCTTGACTTGGACATCGAAGATCGAATCCGGTGAAACATCGATGCCGACTTCGGAGTGGATGTAGGCAGCCAGCGCGACTTTGTTGGCTTGCTTAACCCTGCGGAAGGCAGTCAAAAACGCTTTGTCGTCCGCAAACTTCTCGAGCGCGTGCAACCCATCAAGATCCATGATCCACTGAGAACCGATCGCATCCGTGATCAAGTTGGCCAGCTTCGGGTTGGCCTTGAGCAGCCAGCGGCGCTGCGTGATACCGTTAGTCTTGTTCGAGAAGTGCGCCGGATAAAGCTCGTAGAAATCCCTGAACAAGGACTGCTTGAGAATCTCTGTGTGAAGATAGGCCACGCCGTTCACCGCACTCGTGCCGATGATCGCCAGGTTGGCCATACGCACCGAGCGCTCGCCGTGCTCATCAATGATGCTCATGCGCGCAAGGCGCTCGATATCGCCCGGCCACATGGAAGCAACTTGCTTGAGAAAGCGCCCATTGATCTCATAGATGATCTGCATGTGACGAGGCAGCAACCGCTCCATCAGAGGAACGCTCCACTTCTCGAGAGCTTCCGGGAGAATGGTGTGATTCGTGTAGCCCGTGCACGCGCGCGTGATCGACCACGCCGTGTTCCAGTCCACCCCTTCGCGGTCCACCAGAAGCCGCATCATTTCAGGAATGATCAGGGCCGGATGGGTCTCATTCAACTGGATGAACACTTTTTCGGGCAGCCGGGTCCAGTCGCTGTTGTTCGTACGAAAACGCCGCAGGATGTCCTGCAGGGAGCACGACACGAAGAAATACTGCTGCCGCAGGCGAAGTTCTTTTCCGGCCAGCACGTTGTCGTTCGGGTACAGAACCTTGGTGAGGTTTTCGGCAAGAACCTTGTTTTCGACCGCCTCGACGTACGACCCTTTGTTGAAATCCTCCAAATGGAACTCGTCGTCGGCCTTGGCGGACCACAGCCGCAGGGTGTTGACCGAATTGCTGTACCCCACGATGGGCAGATCATAAGGGATTCCGAGCACCTGCTCCGTTTCCACCCAGCGCCACTCTATGCGGCCATTGGTGATGCAATCCACGCGGCCGCCGAAATGCACGATCTGCGTATACTCGGGCCGCACGATCTCCCACGGATATCCGTCTTTCAGCCAGTGGTCCGGCTCTTCGACCTGCTGTCCGTCCACGATGCGCTGCTTGAAAATGCCGTAGTCGTAGCGCAACCCATACCCCATGCCTGGCAAATCAAGCGTCGACATAGAATCGAGGAAACAGGCCGCAAGACGCCCGAGGCCGCCGTTCCCCAGCCCCGCATCGACCTCGAAGTCGCGAAGCGAGTTCCAGTCGATCCCATAATCCGCCAGCGCCTCCTGACAGATCGGATCCATCTTGAGGTTGATCACATTGTTGCCGAGCAACCGGCCGATGAGGAACTCGAGGGACAGATAGTAGATTCGCTTAACATTCTGGTCATGATGCGTGGCCTGAGTCTCAATCCAACGTTCAACCATCCGATCGCGCACGCAATGCGCAAACGCCGTGTATTGGTCACGCGACGTGGCTGTGTCGTGCACTTTGGCAAGCGTATAGCGAAGATGCCAAGCGTAATCGTCCTTCAACCCCTCCACATTCATTTCAACCCTGCGGTCGCGGGTCCGTCGGTGAGATGTCTTCTGCTCCATAGGATTTCCTCTTATGCAAAAAGTATTAGTATGCCAAAAAACCGCCGGACCGTCACGCCGTAACCCCTGACAACGGGTCAGTATTTCCGTAACAGTTCGAGCATCTTACGGTCGAGTTTGTGACCGTGAAAATCCTCGTAACTCACGTCTTTGCGTCCGCTGTCGAGCACACCGAAAGGTCCCGTAAAATTCCAGAGCGCCCAGCCCAAGTCATTCGCCTTCCAGAGCTTCAGGTTGTCTTCCATCCACTCCAGTGTGATCGCATGCGGCGTATGGTTAAACGCGCCGAACTCGCCCACCATCGCGAATATGCCCGCTTCGAAGGCAGGCTGCCAGGGGCCGAGCGCCTCTTTCTTGAGGTAGCCCAGTCCGCTGACAGCGCCCTCTGCCGGCTGAAACGCGGGCTTGGTGCCGAATCCCGCGAAACGCATAACGCCGTTGGTCCGGCCCCAGCTATGCTCAAAGCCCATCACCGCCGTTCCGCCGCCCGCTGCTGTGAGGGTGAGCGTGGAGAGTTCCGCCCAGTCGCCAGCCGCAACGCTGATCTGCAGGCGCTTCGCGCCCAGTGGCAGCTCGGCAGTCAGATCCGAAAGGCTTTTCGCCTGCGTGATCTTCCACTCCTTCTTGAAGACCACATTGGTCCATCCCGCGCCCTGCCCAGCAGCCAATTCATGCTCGGACACAACGCGGCCATCCGCCTCTACACGGAATCGAACCTTTCCAGAAACCACGCCTGGGCGCAGCGTCAGCCGCCCCGCCGGCACATTCTCGATCACGAGGGGCACGTTCAGCGGCGCCTTGCAGGAGCCGTACAGCGGACTCACAGCAGTCGGCGGCGGCCACAGCGGATCGTCGGTGGGCGGCGTGCCGACCCAGCTCGCCATATAGTGCGAGATCGACATCGGCCGGTAACCGCGCATCGCCTGGCCAATCCCAAGCTTGAAAAGCGACTGCGCAGGACGGCCGCCCCACGCGATTCCATCCGCCACGATGAAGCGCCCCGGATCCTCGGCCCGGATCGCGCCAACCAACGCGGTCGCCACCTTTTCGTAGTCGGCTTCTGTCACTTCGCCCGGCTCGTTGAACAGATCGAAGCTCAGTTCATTCGATGGTATCCCTTTGTAGCGCCGGGCAAAGAAAGCCCAGTGTTTACAGCAGACACGCAACGCATCTTCGTCCTTAAACAAGTCACGCGACTCCGGCGGTTTGGCCACCGTGTAGCCCGGCGCGCGGTGGAAGCAGAGCTGCACGTGGACGCCGTACTTCTTGCCGAACGCCACAGCCTGGTCCACCGGCGCGAGCTTGGTTTCGTCGATCTGCTCCCAGTCCTTGTCCTTGATCCAGTAGCGGTAATCCATCGGTAGACGCACGAAGTTGAAGCCCCACTCGCTGATCAGTTTGAAGTCGTCCTCTTCGAACCGCCCCTGCTGGCCATGGCTCTGAAACATGCCGAGCAGATTGAACCCGCGCCACCGAGTCTCGGGATGCCATGCCTCCGACGCCGACACCTGCAACCCTAACAGCAAAACCAAAAAACAAAGATTCCTTTTCATCACCTGTTCCTCTCTGCCGCTACTTCCCTCGTGTCCGCAGATACTTCTCTGTGCCGAAAGGGAAATCCGAGGGCTGAAAATTCAGCACGTTTTTGTTGCACAGACTGTAGGCCTTCTGGAAGTGCAGAAAGATCCAAGGGCACTCCGCTCGGATGAGTTCCTGCGCCTGAGCCCAGCAGCGGCGACGTTCGGCCTCATCCGTCGACGCGCACGCCGCCTCGTAGAGACGGTCAAACGCCGGATTCGCATAGTTCACGCGATTCGGCCCTGGCGACGCGTTCTTACTGTAGAAAAGCTGCATGAAGTTCTGCGCATCGGGATAGTCCCCTGTCCAACCGATTCGGAACATCTGGCTCTGACGGTTTGCCACACGCCGCAGGAATGTCGGCCAGTTGTAGTACTGCGGCCTCAATGCGAGGCCCACGCGCTCGAGAAACGAGCCGATGAGTTCGCTCGACTCGCGCATATCCTGCGACGTGTGCCCCAAATCCAGCGTCAGTTCCAGCCGCTTGCCAGTCTTGGGGTCCACGCCGTCCGGATATCCAGCCTCGCGAAGCAGCGCCTTAGCCTTTTCGAGATTATATGCATAGGCGAATGGCGTTTCCAGTCGCCCCTCCGTTCCGGGAGGAACTGGTCCGTCACACCGAATCGCGCGGTGGTTATAGAAACGCTCCCATGCAGCACAGTCGAACGCGCAGTTCAACGCCTGACGCAGTGCCCGGTTGGGCCCCAGCACAGGATCGTCCATATTCAGGCCGACATACGCCACTTCCAGCGTTGGAATGACGGACAGCGTAACGCCCCGCTTGCACAGGGAGTCCGTCAGTCCGCCCGTGCCGTCGATCACCACGTCCCAGTTGTCGCGGTCGACCTCACCCAGGAAATCCAGCTCCCCCGCCAGAAAGCAGAGCCACTGCGTGGAGACATCGTCGATCACCCGGTACTCGACGCGGTCGAAAGGCACCAAGGCATCTCCAGTCCGCACCGCCGCAGGACCTCCGCGCCAGCCGCGCCAGCCCGGGTCGCGCGAGAAAACCATCTCGTGGTTGCGCCGCCAACGGTCGAGCCGGTAAGCTCCGGTCCCAACGGCGTGGCTCCCGAACTCCGCCCCGTAATAACGGACTGCCTCGTGCGGCACGATAGCCGAATAGGTCAGCGCCAGATACCAGAGAAACTGATGCATCGGACGCGTCAGCTCGATGCGTACGGTGTGTGCATCGATTGCCCGCAATCCCGAAACGGGCAGCGAATAATCCGTGCTTGAGCCGATGGCTGAGGTATCTGCGAAAGCCCGCATGCCTACGATCGAATCCTCCACCAGCCACGCCCCCGGAGATACGACTCTCCGGTCGGCCAGCCGCTTGAGCGAAAAGATCACGTCCGGCGCCGTCACAGCCCGGCTCCGTGGCTGCCCCTTCTCATCTTCGCCGAAACATCTGTCCGGCTGAAAACGCGCTGCAGGATGGATCCGCACGATGTAAACGCATCCGTTGGACTGAACCTCCGGCAGGCAATCTGCCAGTCCAGGTATCAATCGGTACGGACGCGCCTGATAGTCGAACTCCAGCAGCGTTTCGTACACCATGCTGACGGCACGAGACGCATAGAGCGCCGACGCGGCTGCCGGGTCCATGCTGGACACTCGATCCATGCTGCGTCGGAATACGGTCTCGCCCCTCACCGACAAGGCCAGCAGCGCGACAACAATAAACTCTTTACCGACCCATCGCATTCAGCGTGCACCCCCCTCTTCGCCGAAACAAACACACTCAATAAAACACATTTCCTGTCTTTTTTCTGTGCCTTTGTGTTTCGTTGTCAGGTCTAACACAAAAGCCTAACAGCCTGATTCTCTTTCTCCGCCACCGCCGGGTGCAGATACACCGGCAAAGGTTCCAGCACTCGAGCCTGGGGCTCCGAAAGAGCCAGCCGTCCCACGTCCACCGCACGGGGAAACACCGCATGTGCCACCAACCGCTCGGCTGCAAAGGTCGACGTCAGGACACCGCTCAAACGGTCCCAGTCCGTCGTCAGAATCCTCGTCCCATCCGGAACCGTCTGCGTCAGCGCCTCGGCGGGCACCAACCGGAAATCGTCAGAGGTGTGCGCGGGAACACGCCCGCCGAGAAGCCGCACGCGACAGTCTGTAGCATCCACTCGGTAAGTCACACACCACAGCCGGTTGCGCCGCGCATCGCCGACAACTGTCACGTCCGCCGCGCCATCTGCATGGCCTAGCGCGAGAGCCGCCGCGCTGGCGACGCCATAGACCGGCCTGCTGCCGGGTAAAGCCATACCCTGAAGTGCCGAGAGAGCAGCGCGGATACCAGAGAACGATCCCGGGCCAAGCCCACACAAAAATGCATCTAAGTCCGGTACAGACAACCCTTGGGAAGCCAGAGCCTCAGCCAGCCAGGCCATCCATTCGGGTGAGCGTGTCGGCTCGCCGTCCCACACCTGTTCGCACACGAGTGCTTCGCCGTCGAAAACGGCCATCCCGGGCCGGATCGAAGATCGATCAATTACCAGACATCGCATACGTCATCGTTCCCTGAAAGTGAGTTAAGTTGACGGATACTATACTGGATTCTGCGCAACAAATCACAGGAAAGAAGTCGAAAGAAAGAGAGCGGCTGCTCTCCAAGCGCCCCGTATTGTCTCGCTCCCTTTTGAGCAGTTGCCTCCTCCGAAATCGTGCGGACACGTGTCGCGCCTTTGAACGAGAGGCCGAGGGCTGGCGCGCCAGGCTGCAACGGCGGCACACACATCTTGTCAAACCCCGCGGCAACAGATATCCTTCGTCGAAGAACAGAGACTCTGCACCTAACGCCGCACAAAACTCAAGCGACACCATCGGAAAAACATATGACGCCGCTTTGTTTTATGGGGCTCAATTGCCTGGAACATCGTACGACACATAGGGTCGCGCCATCAGGTTCATGGGGTCACGCAGCCACGTGCGGTAAAGCGAGTCGGCCTTCCATGTGTTGCCAGCCGAACCATAGTCGCAGAAGTGGACCGGGTGGGGCTTCATTTCGGCGGATTCGGGATCGGTCCCGGTCTGCAGCATCACGGTGAACGCCTGCCAGATGTCCTTGTTATCGCAGGCGACTGGCGTGATCTCCACGGGCTTACAGAGCTCTGGCATCTTGGCGGGTTGATCCACCGCGCCGTCGTTGAACCGCGTATCGCGCGACAGCAACAGCGGTCCGCGAAACAGAGCGAAATGCTCGTTCTTACCTTCGACTCGCCCTGTGAAATCAAACGTCACTTCCACGGTGTCGCCTTGCTTCCATGTGCGGCGAAGCAAAAAATACGCGCCCGGCGTCATGCCCGACATCTCCGTGCCGTTCACGGTCACCGACGTCTTGGCGCTCCACGCCGGGATACGCAGACGCAGCGCGAACGCCGCCTCTTTGTCGGGCAATACGCGCAGGGTCACTCGGTTGCCTTTGGGATAATCGGTCTCCTGCTCCACGGTCACATGCGTCTGCGACGCCGGAAGCGCGACCGAGGCTTTAGACGCGTGGTAGAGATTGACCATCACGCCTTCTGCGTCAGCCATGAGAACCGACTCTGCGATAGCCACGAAACCTCGAGGCCCATTGGCCGCACAGCAGTTGATCGTCATGCCGCACTGGTCGTTGCCGCGGCTGCGCGTGCCGCTGAGCGGGCAGTATTTCGAGAAGGTCGAACAGTCGCGCGCCAGCGTCGCCATGTACGCGTTGTAGGTCGTCTTCTCGAGTTCGTCGGCGTAGACCGCCTTGCCGGTCACACGCAACAGCGTCTCGCAGAACCGCATCCATGTGGTGGTCACACAGGTTTCCATCATGTGATAAGCCGGAGCGGTCTCGAACCGCTTGCCGTGATACCAGCATTCGAAAGCCGCACCCGAGCCCGCCGCGTTGATCTCTTCGCTGATAATATTCTTTGCCGTCGCTTCCACCGCCTGCAGATACGGTGCATGATCGGTGACCTGATAGAGTTCCAGCAGTCCTTGATAGCACGACATCATTTCATAGGCCTTGATTCCATTCTTCCAACTCCACCATGGATCGGGATGTGGGAAGCGCTCCGCAACCGGCACACCTGAAACAGCTTTGCTGATCAGTTTCGGGCTGTCGTCGAAATCCTCCATGGCGGCAGCGATGTGCTTGGCAAAGTCGAGGTACTTCTTGTCCTGCGTCCTCCTGAAGAGCCAGACCACCGGCTCCAGTACCGAACAGCTCGCCATGCCATGGTGCATACCGATCGTCTGGAGTTTGCCCGCCGTGCCGGGACCGACCTCGGTGATAAGCTGATCCGCCACACGGCGAGCCGCATCGAGCGTCGCCTTATCGCCAGTTAAATCATAATAATGCATCAGGCCCATCATCGTGTATTTGCGACCCCAGATATCCCAGCCTTGGAGGTGGCATTCGTCTTTGTAGTTCCCGATGTAGCCGTCTGTACGCTGCGCGGAAAGCATCAGCTTGACCGATGCATCGATGTTCGCCTTGAGCGACTCATCGTGCGTGTAGCGATAGGCCGGCACACAGCCGTGCATCCACTTTCCCCAGAACTCGGTCTTCCAGTCGCTCGTACCTTCGCGTTTCTGAAAGATCCCCGCAAGATAAGAGCCGTCGATGGTCCTGACATTGTTGGCGAAACAGGCGTCCATTTTCTGGCCCAGATAGCCACTGATTTTCACGTCCTCCATACGACAGCTGACGCGCCCTTTATCCAGCCCGTCCACTGCAAAAGACGCTTGCGTAACACACATTGCCACCAGCATATATCCGACAACCGATCGACCCATTTTAGCCCCCTTTTCGCATATGCAGCGCCAGATTTTATCCTCGCGCCTGCCGCAGACCATGTGGGCATTGTGCACAACCTTGGCTGGAAACACAAGCCCCGACACGCGCAATCCGCTGTGAAACAGGCACCGTCTCACCTTGACTGTTTTGCGAATCGTGTGCTACATTCCGAACATCGTTCTATGGGTGGGTTATGACGGAAAAAAGGAAACGGAAACCCAATGAGACTGCCCCAGCCCTCGCGCGAGGCCTGGCGGCGCTGGAGTATCTGCGCGGCCGTGCGGACGGTGAGAGCTTGTCCAATATTTCCTCAGCCCTGCGTTTTCCGAAAAACAGCGTGCTGCGCCTGCTGAATACGCTGGAGGATTTCGGCTATGACGTCGGGCCAAAGCCGGAAATGTTCACCCCGCAGTTAATCGCCACGCTGAACGCTGATCTGAACGAAGCGCAGAAAGTGGCACAATCCTGCTACGTACGCCAGCGCGTGCAAACCGCGAAGGATGACCTTGCCTGGGCTATCCCGGCGGCGGAACGACGCAGCCTGGACCGCGTCACCGCGTTGCAATATGGCAAAATCGAGTATCGTTGTCCGCGACGCCAGGGAGCCATTACCCTCGACGGCAAGCTCGATGCCGCGGGTTGGCAAAAACTCCCGCTTGGGTCAGGCTTCACCAAACCCCCCGGACTCGTGGCGGAGAGCGCAACGCAGCCTACGACATTCCGCATAACCTGGGATGACAGTAAGCTCTACGTGGCGGTTAAATGCGTCAATCCCGACACCGCTAAACTGCAACCGGTCGCGAATGTGTGGGGCTCGGACAACTTCGAATTCTTCCTCGTCCCGGATCGCTCAGACAATCCCGGCTATTTCCAGACCGCGGTCTCGGCAGTGGGCAGTATCTGGGGTCCCAAACACTTTCTCGGCAACCCATGGGAAACAGATGAAAACCCGACGACGCCCTTCGCAACGGTGGTCACGAAAGGCGATGGGTACTGGATCTGTGAAATGGCGATCCCCTTCAAAACGCTCGGAGTGGAGACGCCGAAACCCGGCGAGTGCTGGCGCATGAACTTCGCCAGAAACGGCACCTCCTGGTCGAAACTGCCCATTGCCATGTGGCACCTCTACCGGGATTTCAACTTCTTAACTTTTGCTGGCGAGGGTGGATAGTAGATATTTATTTTTTGGAACCACAGATTACGCAGATTACACAGATTACTAAATCTGCGTAATCTGTGTAATCTGTGGTTCCAAAAAAGTGAGGTTACGATGAAATTAATGTTGATACTTACAGGTGTCTTCCTGTTGGCCGCCGTGGGAATGGCATTGGCGGCGGAACGCCCGGTGTATCCGTGCTATAAAGTGACGATGCCGCCGACGATCGATGGGAAGCTGGATGATCCGGTATGGAAGGCGTTGCCGAAAGCCACCGGATTCCTTTTGCCCGGGCGGCGACGGATGGCCGTGCTGCGGCAGACGGAATTCCGCGCCGGATATGACGAACAGAATCTCTACCTCGCAGTCCGCTGCTTCGAGCCGGATGCCGGCAAACCGGGGGTGAATTGCGGCAGCATCGAGCTGTTCGTGACCACGCAGCTGGAGAATCCCGGCGTTTACTATCAGTGCGGCGTCAATGCCGATGGCACCGGATATGGCCCCACGCGCTTCACGAAAAACATGAGCCGCGCCACCCAGCTCAGCGACCCCGGCTATAAGGTGGCCACCAGCATCGAAGCGGGGAGTTGGTGTTGCGAGTTGCGCATCCCGTTGACGTTGTTCAAAGAGCAGCGACTGAAAGGGAGAGACTGGCTGTTCAACATCAGTCGCTATGCCCCCGCCGGTAGCCCGGACGGCGAGGCGTTCAGCACCTGGTCGTTCCTCCCCAAGCTCCACTGGCATCTGTTCATCAACTACTACCCGATCCAGTTCGAGGACACAGCTTCTACCTCGGCACAGGTTGCCGCGGCGGAGCAGCAGTTGAACGCGGAGTTTCAACGCGGCCAGGCCGGCAATCTGGCGGCGTATCATGCCTACCAGGCACTGCGCACTCGCCTCAAAGGGTTGCCAAACCTGGCCGTGAATCCCCCGAACACCCCGGTGAACGCCCAGGTGAAGGATAACGCCTGGGGCAACCTGGTGGGACAAAAAGGCGTGACCTTCCAGAGCGATAAAACGGTCGTCCTCGAAGTCACCTGGCCCAAACCCGTCGCCTTTGACACGTTTCTATTGAATTGGGAGGTCAATGACTCGCGTTTGGTGCACGCTTACACGCTGGAATACTGGGACGGCCAACAATGGCTGCTGCTGAAAGATGTGAAAGATAATGAAGAAGCCATTGCCGTGCATCAGTTCACCCCGGTGACCGGCTCCAAACTGCGCCTTCGCATCTACCATGCGCACGGTTCCGAAATGCTGAAAGACTTCGGCGTATACTTGTTGGCGGAGCATTAGCCAGGGGATTTGTTTTAGACAGGATTAACAGGATTCACAGGATTAACTTGACCTGTCAATCCTGTCAATCCTGTCTAATACAGTCCTTTTCAGCGCGCTTTAGCGTGCTTGTCATTGTTGGCCACCTCCTTCAGGGGGTGGTCGGTGAGGAGCATTAGCCAGGGGATTTATTTTAGACAGGATTCACAGGATTCACTTGACCTGTCAATCTCAATACATGTGAATTATGGAACTATAAGCTTGCCCTTCGCGCGTTCACCTAACCCCCCGGCCCCCTTCCCTGAAAAGGAAGGGGGAGAAACAGGTGGATACGCGAAAGCTGAATGTAAAAACCGACCTACCAACTCCCCCTTCCTTTTCAGGGAAGAGGGCCGTGGGGTTAGGTGAACGCGCGCGGGTCTTAAGGTACAGGTATTTTGTCAATCCTGTTAATCCTGTCTAAAACTAATTCCTGAAAGGAATATTACTATGAGAATGACCAGCATATCAATAGTTTGCGCCTTCGTGTTCTCCCTGCTCTGCACCTCGCCGGCGCAGGCCAGGTTGCTCTCGGCGCACGGCTGGCAGATCACCGGGCCGGATGGAAAACGCATTACCGCCATCACGGATAACAACCTGGAGACGGTCTGGACGAGTAGCGCGCCGATGAGCCAGGGGATGGGTATCGAGATTGATCTTGGGCAACCGACAGTCATTGACCGGCTGTATATGACGCCCGGCGCGGAACAGAGCCATAATCCGATGGCGCTGCGACTGAGCGCCGGCATGACGCGCGACAAGCTGGAAAAGTTCTGGGAGAAGGATACCTCGCGCAACACCGAACTCAACATCAAGTTCGCTCCACTTGCTGTTCGTTACCTCCGACTCGAAGTGACCGCCGGCTCAAGTCTGCCCTGGACAATAGCCGAGTTGGAACTATATGGGAGCACGGACAAAAACGCTTTTGTGAAAGGCGATGCGATTGTGTTGCCGCTCAAAGCGCACCCAACGCTGCAACTGGCGGCGCGCGAGTTGCAGTATTACCTGGGTGAGCTGACCGGTTGCCCACCACCAATTATCCCCCCGACTGACGAAGCTGCCTATCCTGGCACTCTCTATACCATTGTGGATTTAGCGCCACTGGCGCAAAGCTACGATGACATGGTGAAAAATCAGGCAACGGGGGCGCTGCCGGCGAATGTCAACGTCGAACGCGAGGGACGGCGCGTGCTCTTCAAATCCTGGCCCTATCGCGACGTGCTCTATAGCGTTTGGGAGTTTTTGGAACGCCAGGGAGTGCGCTGGGTTTTCCCGGATGCGCATGGCGATTACGTCCCGGTAGGGAAAGGCGTCAATCTTGCCATCCTCCCGCTGCGCTACACGCCCACTTCCAACCGGCGCTATGCGAATTTTGGCATGCTCTCCAACAGCGGGGCATCCGAGAACGATTACACTCTCTTTTTCGTCCGCAACCGCTGGAGTAGCAATTGGAATAACATTGACGCGCTGGGCGGCAATGAAGTGCCGCTGAACCCGCATGCTGCGCCCCTGGTGAAGGGAGAGGATTTTCTGGGCTACCCGCACAACGGCTGCCTGGTGCGGAACGATGCGCTGGAAAAGCACCCGGATTGGTGCGGGATGTATACCGAGGAGCGCTGGAAAGGCATACATGAGCTGGGCAAACGCCTATCACCTGCGCAAGGTGGGCCGCAATTCTGTATGACCGCGCCCGGAGTGGCGGCATACGTGGCACAGCGCATCATCGACTCCGTTCATGGGGACCCCAACGCGGAAGGCATGGTCAATCTGCTGCCGTGGGACAGCGTGCGCTATTGCGAATGTCCCAACTGCAAAAAGGCGATGGAACCGCTCGAAAAGGAGGAGTTAACCTTCGCCGCCACCAGCGATATCAACCACAGCGATCTATATTTCGGCTTTGTGAAGGCGGTCGCCGAGAAGGTCTACGTCGTGATGCCCAAAGTGCGCATTCGCGCATTGGCCTACGCGGAGAACCATAAAGCGCCTCGCTTCATCGACAATATGCCGGCTAACGTGATCGTCGAAGTGTGTCAGTACGGCTCGCGCAACCTGCCTATTGAGTCGCCGCTTAACGCGGAGATGAAGCAGCGCATGCTGGACTGGCGTCGGAAAGCGAGCATACTGCAGGACTACGAATACGCGCTGATTCATACCGAGCGTTTTGACTTTAAGATGCCGGTGCCGTTGGTGACCGCCATTGTCAGCCGCTCGAAATTCCTCTACAGCCTGCACGCCTTTGAAGGCGGTACGCAATGGTTTGGCGAGACGACTTATGTACCGTGGAATATCTACGCCTTCCCGCGCATGATGTGGAATATCGATACCACCACGGACCAATTGCTGCACGATTTCTTCCAGGGCTATTTCCAGGAATCCGCTGCGCCGATGTTGACGTATTATAAGACGCTGGAAGACCACCTGATCTCCAACAACATCGATCTCCATTTCTTCATGTACGACTACGCTTTCAAGAAAGACTGCCTTCCCCCTGCCGTGGAAAAACAGATGGCCGCCTCCCTGGCGCAAGCGGAGAAGCAAGCCAGTTCCTGGGTGGTAAAAAAACGCCTGCGAGAGATGCGGGAAGGCTTCCAGTATATGCTGGAGCAGCGTACTGTGAGCGAGTTAGTGGGGCGATAACCGCTTTTGTGGGGCGATAGCCCCTCTTAATCTCCTACTTAATCTCCTTACTTAATCTCTCTTAAATCTACATACTTATCTTTTCATCAAGGCCAGCATTGCTGGTGTATGCAGATAAGTAAGGAGATAAAAGAGAGATTAAGTACGGAGATTAAGTAGGAGATTAAGAATAATAGCCCGAAAGCAGCGGCGTGATCGCTTATGATCAATCATCTCGCCTGAATACAAACGAAGGAGAATTGACATGAAACAATTGCATTGGTTAATGCTGCTTCCAGCCGGCGCCAGTCCCTATGGGTGTTTGGACATGGTGGGGAATGTCTGTCAATGGTGCGCGGACTGGTATGATGAACACTATTATACTTATTCTCCGTCTCAAAATCCAACCGGACCGGCCACTGGAAAAACGCGAGTGCGGCGCGGAATTTGGTGTTGTACCGCCGATTACGCGGTTTGTACAGCGGTAGGCCGGCTCGAAGGCGCTCCCTCGGATCAGCTCGTTAACGGCGGGTTCCGTTGCGTGGTGCACGCGTCAGGACCACCCATCCGGAAAGAGTGAAGAGAGAAGCCCACAGGGCTGGCCATTCGATAGCCCAGGGCATCGCCCTGGGTCTCCTGGATTAATAGAATGTCAAGCCCTGAAGGGGCGATATAATAACGCACGGTGCCTGTGGCGTAAATGATGCCGCCCCTTCAGGGCTGGCTGTTCTTACCCACCATCTACCCAGGGCGATGCCCTGGGCTATCGAATACTCAGCCCTTCGGGCTTCTGATCATGTCGAACTTAGCAAAGAGGAGCACAATGTCAACATCATCAGATCAAGTAAACCTGACCGCGGGCACCAACACCTGCGTCCCCCTCCTCCCTTGCCGCATTGACGACACTGCCTCCCCCGACGTGTTGGTGAGTGCGATCGGCGAGGTCAGTATACCCATTCCTGCATAGCCAGAAAAGATCGTAAAATAATAAGATACAGGCGAGATTAAGTATTGGATTAAGATGGCGGAGCAGACTACTTTATAAGGAATGGCGAAACGCCAGAGCCATTCGGTATTGATATCACCGGCGTAGCAACGCTGGAGCTGATCGTTTCAGCCCCGGAGGACAACGAACAAAACTTCGCTCCCCACGCCGACTGGCTGGATGTGCGGGTGAACTATTGATTTTTTGGAACCACAGATTTCACAGATTACTCATATTAAGTCTATTTGTGAAAAAATCTGCGTAATCTGTGTAATCTGTGGTTTCATAAAAAGTGTATACATTGCTCTTTGAAAGGAGTATTTTTATGCCAACTAAACAACTATCTTTCGGCGATGAGCGCATACAGGTATGCCTCAAGGATAACAATAGCGCAGTCTCGTTGACCTTGACAGATCGTCTGACCGGGCGGGAGTGGAAATCCTCGCTGCTGGCGCTGGAAGTGTGCGACCGCATGCAGGAGCGGGTGGAACGCCGGATGGAATTTCGCACGCTCATTTTTGAATCCACTGGCCAGGGCGCGCATGTTACGCTGCGCGATGTCTTTCGCGGGGTGACCGTGGGCCTGTGGCTGTCGGTTGCCAACGGGGAACTGTCCGTGCTATCACCGCCCGCGGAAGTGGATGAGGCGGATCCGGCGCTCTATCGCGTCTACACCGTGGACCTGCTCCCGGAGCTGATGCGCTGCGGAGCGGATGGCGTGCTGCTCATCCCGGTGAACACCGGCACGCTCTGCCGGCCGGCGAAAAAGTCCCGCTGCGCCGACCGTTTTCTCATTTACGGCGAGCAGGAGCGCTGGGAACTGGTGCCCACCACCCCGGTGTGCGGCGTGCAGACGCCACAAGGCGGGCTGGTTTGCCTGGCCGTGCAGGGGGCGTGTGATACCTGGTGTTCGGTGAGCACTGACGGGAAAGGCAACGGGCAGATTGGCATGGGGGCGATGCTGAGGCGCGGCTGGATCGATCCGGTGGATTGGGGACAGCGCGAACTCATCTTCATGCCGCTGGAGCCACAAAACGACCTGGTGCTGGGCGCCGCCAAGCGCCTGCGACGGCACGTCCGCGAAGACCTGGGCAAGCCCACCCTCGCCGAACGCGCCGCGGAAAGCCCGCAGGTAGCGTATCAGAACAGCGCCTATACCATGAAGCTCTTCTACGGCATTCAGAACCAGGGCATCATGATGTATGGGAAGAAGAAGGATCCGAACAAGCCGCTCTATCAACCGGTCATGACTTTCGCGCAGGCCGGTGAGAACCTGAAACGGCTGAAAGCCGCCGGGGTGGAGCGCATCTATACCCAGCAGGTGGGCTGGAATACGCGCGGACATGACGGCGACTGGCCCACGCGTTTCCCCATTGAGCAACGCGCCGGCGGCGAACGCGGCTTCCGCGAGTTGATCGCGCTGGGGAATGCGCTGGGTTACCATATGACGGTGCATGACAACTGCGCTTCCGCCTGCTTCAACTCCCCGGACTTCAATCCGGAATACGTCATTACCGACATGTGGGGCGAACCGAAAGTGGTCGGCTTCTGGGGCGGCGGCATCAAAGGCACGCACTGGGGATTATCGCTGCCCAGCGAGCGTATCGAAGCGCACATGCGCTTTTTGAAGGAGGTTGGCTGCACGGGGATGTATTACCTGGACGGCATCGGCAACCCGCTCTATGTGAACTACCACCACAAACACAAAGGCCCGCGTAGTCACCACGCGCGCGGCATCAACCGATACCTGGAAACAGCCAAACGCCTCTTTGGCGCGGTGCAGACAGAAATGGGTTTCCTGTATTGCGCCGTGGTCGCCGACGGCCTCTGCACCGGAGGCTCGGACTGGCATCAATCCCTGTGTAAACCGGAATGGCCTATCACCGCCTTGCTCGACCAGCGCGTCCCGGTATGGGAGCTGGCGCTGCACGGGTTAGTCACGCGCGAAAATTGCGACTTGAGCTGGGAAGGCGTGTTGGATACCGTGCTCTTTGCCGACAAACCGCGCGACGAATGGTCTGCCTCTCCCGGCGTTATGCCGGTACTGGACGACCTGCGCATCGCGAAAATCAAGGCGAAATACGACCTCTGCATTGAGCGCTACGGCCATTTGCTCCAGCAAGAACTCACCTCCTGGTCCCTTCCGGCAGACGGCGTGCAACGCACCACCTTCGAAGACGGTACCGAGGTAATCGCGGATAAAAAGGCGGGGGAACTGCTGGTGAATGGGAAGCGGGTGGAATGTCCGGTGGTACTGAAAGTGAAGGATAATAAAGAATAAGAGTTCGTCCCAGCAAGGATCAATCACTACTGGGATCGCAGGCGTCTCGCCTGCCCGTCGCATCTCCCAATTGGGAGATGCGAAGTCTGCATTTCATGCAGACGTGCAGGCGAGACGCCTGCGATCCCAGTGGGGGGATCTGGTTCAGACCACCATGATTGACTCACACCAAGAAAAATAACCCATGCGCATTAACATCACCATCATTGGCGTTGGGCTAGCGGTGAAGGAGACTTGTCACTTATTTGACATGTGAAGGATTTTATTGAAGCATAAATACCAGCTGTATAAGTGGATCGTCAGGATCATCAGTAATGAGAGTAAAACCGTTCTTTAGGTAATAGTTAATCAAAGCAGATTCTCGTTTACACTCGACCAACACAAAGCGCCCACCTATCCAGGGTTGGACATTTTGAAGTAGCGTCTCTATGGCTACACGCAAAAAAGTGCCTTCGACGAATGATGTAGCAGCATACAGATCATTTTTCCCAAGCTGCCCGATCAGGAATCCAAAAAGCTTATCTTCTCGGGGATAAAACAGCCCATGCAAATCTTTCTTCTTTCTCTTAGAGAGACTTTCTTGTAAGAACAGATCGGCAATTGAGAGGGTAAAGTATCCATAAAGCTCAAATTCGGCTGGATTAGCCTCAAATGAGCTCTTATTGATTAGCAAATATGTCCGACTTTTATGAGCTGCTTCGAAGCGCATCGCTTGCTTGTGGAGAAACTGCTCGACATCTTCGTTGCGCGAGCAGGAAAAGCGCTGCAGCGCAGCCTGCACAACGGTATCACCGAGTAAATCCGTCAGCTCATGCAACTAAAGTAAAACAAAAGAAGAAGCAGCGACTGATTTTCTCAGTGCACTGCTTCCATTCATCGACTGCTCCATTATGCCTCCGCTGCCTATCGCTTACTGATTTTCTTCACCACTGCTTCCTTGTCTGCAAAGCGAAAGCTAGGCGTACGGAGTGGTGGACGGGACTCAGCCATTTTAGCCGCTTCTAGCAGTGCATCCGCTGCTTTATCGTCCTTCACCACAAATGTTTTACTGAATGAACTCGTCGCCATTGTCATCACCTCTCCCACAAGGAAACTATCGAGCATCGTATATCGTTTATACGGCCATCACAATATAAAATTATATACTATCGGATACACACTGCCAATCCCCTCATTCCCACTTCCTCAGAAGTATCGTTTTTGATTCAGGATTCAGGATTTTTCTGTCCCTTGCTGATTGGTAATACTGCCCCT
>Ga0118677_10003800_pt1 | contig 28196 bp, 21 predicted proteins | sample AliMusrvi5mmetaG_FD_86154 | JGI IMG/M metagenome (GOLD analysis project Ga0118677, IMG submission 86154) | reverse complement strand
CGGTAGAGCCGCATGTCGACCTTGTCGACCTCCGCGAGCTGGCGAGCCTTCGGCTCCGGCCGCACGTTGAAGCCGATGATGATCGCGTCGGACGCGTCGGCGAGCATGACGTCGGTCTCGGTGATCGCGCCGACACCGCTGTGGATGACCGGGATGCGCACCTCTGTCTGGTCGAGCTTCGCGAGCGAGTCCTTCAGCACCTCGATCGACCCTTGCGTATCCGCCTTGACGACCAGCGGCACCTCGGCCTGGCCCTGCTGGATGCGCTCGAAGAGGTCCTCGAGCGACATGTGTGCCTTCGCGCTCTCCTGGTCACGCAGACGCTGCTTCAAGGAGCGTTCCTCGGCGATCTGACGAGCTGCGCGATCGTCGTCCATGACCTTGAAGTCGTCGCCTGCCGCAGGCACGGAGTTCAGCCCGAGGATCTCTACCGGGTCCGCAGGTCCCGCCTGGTGGATGTGCCTGCCCTTGGGATCGACGAGCGCACGCACGCGACCGTGCGCCGTGCCGACCACGACGGCGTCGCCCACCTTGAGGCACCCGCGCTGGACGAGCACGGTCGCGACCGGTCCGCGACCCCTGTCCAGGTTCGCTTCGACGACGACGCCGCGCGCCGCGGCCGTGGGGTTCGCCTTGAGCTCCAGCACCTCGGCCACGAGCAGGATCATCTCGAGGAGATCGTCGATGCCCATGTTCTGCTTGGCCGACACCTCGACGAAGGGTGTGTCACCGCCCCACGCCTCCGGGATCACTCCACGCTCGGAGAGCTCGTTGCGGACCCGCTCCGGATTGGCGCCCTCCTTGTCCATCTTGTTGATGGCCACGATGATCGGCACTTTCGCCGCCTTCGCGTGGTCGAGGGCCTCGACCGTTTGCGGCATGACGGAGTCGTCCGCCGCCACGACGAGGATCACGATGTCGGTCATGTTGGCGCCGCGCGCCCGCATGGCCGTGAATGCCTCATGCCCCGGCGTGTCGATGAAGGTGATCTGCTTACCGTTCTTCTGCACCACCGACGCACCGATGTGCTGCGTGATGCCGCCGGCCTCCGTGGCCGTCACGCCGGTGTGGCGAATCGCGTCCAGCAGCGACGTCTTGCCGTGGTCGACGTGTCCCATGACCGTCACGACCGGGGGCCTGTCCTTGAGGTCCTTCGGCTCGTCGGTGAAGACCTCCACCGGCTCCTGTCCGGGCTCCACGACGTCGACCAGCAGGTCGTAGGACTCTCCGAGGGTCTCGAGCATCTGCGCCGAGAGCGCCTGGTTCACCGTGTAGGCGTTGCCCATGAGGAAGAGCTTCTTGACGACGTCGCCTGAGGGGACGCCCATCGCTTCGGCGAAGGCTGCCACCGTGGAGCCCTCCTCGATGGTGAGCACACCGTCGACGACCGGCGCAGCGACGCCCGAGCCCGCACGCTGGCGCGGACCCTCCTCGCGTCCTTCGCGTCCTCCGGGCTTCTTGCCCTTCTTGACCTTGCGCCCGCCCGGGCCTGTGACGGCGTTGGCCGCGACGGCCTTGGCGGTCTCGACGACGGACTCGCGTGCGCGCGTCGCGGCGGCCTCGACCTCGGCCTCCTGCGCCATCTTCTTGTAGCGCTCGCGCTCTTCCTGCTCGCGCTTGGCCTCCTCCTCGCGCTTGGCCTGCTCCGCCTCGTGCCGGAGCCGCTCCTCCTCGCGCTCGGTCTCCTTGCGCTTGCGCTCCTCTTCGGCCTCCGCCTTGCGCCGCACCTCTTCCTCGGCGTAGGCTGCTGCCTCTGCGACCGCACGCTGCTCCTCCTCGACCTTGCGATGCGCCTCCTCTTCGGCGGCGATCCGCACGGCTTCCTCCTGAGCGCGCCTGGCCTCCTCTGCCTCCACGCGGAGGCGCTCGGCTTCCATCGCCGCATGACGCTCGGCGATCTCAGGCCCGAGGTTCTTTCGGATCTTGTCCACGTAGGCTTCAACGAGTGTCGAAGCGTGGTTCTTTGCAGGGATCTTCATCGCCTGGATCTTCTCGAGAAGTTCCTGGGACGTCATCCCGAACTCTTTGGCGAGTTCATGCACCCGCATGCTTGGCACCTACGCGTCACCATCCTTGTGGACGAGCGTCCCCTTCGTCTCGAGGACCTGCTCGACGTCCGCCCTCAGGCGGCTTACATCGTCTTCTGTCACATTCGCGCGGAGTGCCGACGCGAACCTGTGTTTGCGGATCGCCGCCTCGAAGCATTCCAAGGTGGCGTGCACGTACGCGCCTCGCCCGTTCGCCTTGCCGGAGCGGTCCACCTCGATGGTCCCCTCAGGTGTCCGAACGAAGCGCACGACCTCGCGCTTGTCCTCCGTCCGGCCGCACCCGATGCAGGTGCGGATGCTCGGCTTGCGCGCGCTCACGGGTCACTTCGCCGTCTCATGCAACGCGCAGAACGTGGAGCCGGGCTTCGAGCGGTTCCTGCAGCGAAGACCGGACGCCGTCACGGCGCAGCAGCGGCCGTCACCCTCGACCTCGGCCTCGCCACTTGAGCTGGACGTCGCGCCGGCCATGCCGGCCTGGACCGCCTGCGCCTCGCTCTTGATGTCGATGCGCCATCCGGTCAGCTTGGCCGCCAGACGGGCGTTCTGCCCCTCCTTGCCGATCGCGAGCGAGAGCTGGTCGTCAGGCACGACGACGGTGGCGGAGCGCTCCTCCTGGTGAAGGATGACGCGGCTGACCTTGGCCGGCGACAACGCATAGGCCACGAACTGCGCCGGGTCGTCGTTCCATGGCACGACGTCGATGCGCTCGCCTCTGAGCTCCGCGACCACCATGCGGACGCGGCTCCCCTTTGGGCCGACGCACGCTCCCACAGGATCAAGACCAGGCTCGCGGCTCGACACGGCGATCTTGGAGCGCATCCCGGGCTCACGGGCGACACTCTTGATCTCCACGATGCCGTCGTAGATCTCCGGCACCTCAAGCTCGAAGAGCCGCTTCAGCAGTCCGGGGTGGGTCCGGCTGACCACGATGGAGGGCTCCTTCGTCGTCTTGCGGACCTCGATGATGTAGGCCTTGATGCGTTGGTTGTGGTCGTATCGCTCGTTCGAAGGCTGTTCGCTCGGCGGCAGGAGCGCTTCCACGCCCTCCCGCAGCTTGATGAGCGTGTAGCGGGCGTCGGACTGCTGCACCGTCCCGGTGACGGCGTCCCCGACCCGGTCCTGGTACTCGTCGAAGATCTGCTCGCGCTCCGCGTCACGGATCATGCCGATGATCACGTTCTTCGCGGCCTGCGCGGCGGTGCGGGAGACGTCCGCGGGCGTGACGTCACGCTCCTCGAAGATCGGCTCCTCCTCGGTGCCGCCGACGGGCACGAGCTCGTAGACGGTGATGCGGCCGGTGTCCCGGTCGAGCACGGCCCGCGTGTCGTTCTCCAGATCGAGGATCTTCTTGTAGGTAGCGGCCAGCGACGCCTCCAGGCGGTCAAGCATCCCGAACTCGTCGATGTTCTTCTCACGTGCGAGAGCACGCAGGGCGTCCATGAGCTCAGAGGCCATCGCGCGTCACTCCTTCCTTGGCGAAGTCGATCGTGGGCTGCAGATGTGCGGACCTGATCGAGCGATACGGGACACGGATCTCCTCGCCGTCGCGCTGGAGGAGAACGTCTTCACCATCGGTGCCGCGCAACGTTCCCGTCACGCGACTCCGGCCCTCTTCCGGAGAGCTCAACGACAGCTTGGCGTCCTCGCCGGCGAAACGGGCGAAGTCAGCCAGCTTGACGAGCGGCCTGTCCAGACCGGGTGAGGAGACCTCCAGCGCGTAGCCGCGCTCGACCAGCACCGCATCGGGGTTCAGATCGCGCTTGATGCGCTCGACCACGCGCTTCTCGCAGTCCGAATCGAAATTCCTGTCGCGGATCACCACCGACACGTTGTCGATGCCGGAGGGCATATGCTCGTACGAAACGCCTTCCCACTCCAGGATCTGAAGCAGGCGGCGGCCGAACCCGATCTCGCGGTTCATCATGTACTTGTCGACGAAGATGTTGCAGAACCCGTCGTCGCTCGCGACGCCCACCACGTTGCCGGCCAGCACGCGGCGCGACTGCACGATCATCGTGCCCGGCTCCTGCGGCCGGTTGGTGTTGCGCACGTTGATGGGGATGCCCGCCTTCACCGCCGGAATCACCGCCTCGTCGTGGAACACGCCGAACCCGGCGTACGACAGCTCGCGCATCTCGCGATAGGTCATCACCGGAATTCCCGCCTTCACATCCGGCACCAGCCGCGGATCGACCGGATACACCGAGTCCACGTCCGTGAAGTTCTCGTACACATCGGCTTTCACCGCCGCCGCAAGAATCGACCCCGTGATGTCCGACCCGCCGCGCGGGAAAGTCGCAACCTTGCCGTCCTTCGTGTAGCCGAAGAAACCGGGGAAAATCACAATCTCTTCGCGGTTGCGCAGCGTCTTTGCAAGAAACTGGTAGGACTCTTCGAGCAGCTGCGCGTTGCCGAAGTCGCTCGTCAGATACATGCCGGCCTCGTGCGGGTCGAGATACACCGCCTTGACGCCGCGCGCCTGAAAGGCCTGCGCCACGATCTTCGCGCTGTTGTCCTCACCCGCCGCTTTCATGCAATCGAGAAAGACTCCGCGGTGCGACTTGTCGCCCGCCAGACGGAAACGCAGATCCTTCCCGATCTCCGCGATGATTCCCGCCGGCAGGTTCAGGTCGCGCTGAATCTCAGCGTAGCGCTCCACGATCGCCTCGAGCGCCGGCTCATAGTCTTTGTCCGTCAGCGCAGCCTCCGCACACGCGATCAGCAAGTCGGTGACCTTCGTATCCGCCTTGTTACGTTTACCCGGCGCAGAAACCACGACGATTTGGCGCTCAGGATCAGACAACACGATGTCCACGATCTTGGTCACCTGCTCCGCACTGGCGACCGACGAACCACCGAACTTACAAACCTTCATCTCTCTCTCCTCGTAAGGGCACGGCCTGCCGCGCCCCTCCATTAAATCATCCGCAGCTTCACCGGCTCCTCGTTCAGAACTCCGGCCGAACAGATCTCACGCATAGCCGCATCGATCTCGGCTCCCTTGGCCGCATGCGTCAGAATCACGACCGGCACGTAACCCACATTAGCCATCTCTTCCGGCTGCGCCTTTTGCGTGGCCGCCAGAATGCTGACTCCGTGCTTGCCGAGGAGCGTCGTAATCACACCCAGCGAGCCCGCCTTGTCGAGCACCATCAGCCGCACGTAATAGCGGCTGACGATGTCGGCCGCCGTCCGCACGCGCAACTTGCCCGTGTTCGCCACGCACACGCCGCGCCGGTACCGCGACTTGCCCGCCATCAGGTTGCGCGCGATGTCTCCGATATCGCCGATCACCGTGCTCGCCGTCGGCTCACGCCCGGCCCCGCGACCGTAGTAGAGCGTGTCGCCGCTCAAGTCGCCGCGCACCATCGCCGCATTGAACACGTTGCTCACCGAGGCCAGCATGTGCGTCAGCGGCACCAGCGTGGGATGAACGCGCACCTCGACCTCATCGCCGTCGTGCCTCACCACCGCCAGCAGCTTGATGCGGTACCCGAACTCAGCCGCGTACCGCACGTCCATTCCCGACAGGCTGCGGATGCCCTCCACCAGCACCTTCTCCATCGGCACGTGGAAACCGTAAGCCAGCGAAGCCAGAATGATCGCTTTGTGCGCCGTGTCAAAACCGTCGATGTCGAGGCCCGGATTGGCCTCGGCGTATCCGGCCTTCTGCGCCGCCTGCAACACCTCGTCGAACGGCAGCCCCTCGTTCTCCATGCGCGTCAGAATGTAGTTGCACGTGCCGTTCAGAATGCCGTGAATGCTCTGGATCTCGTTGCCTGCCAGGCCCTCGCGCAGCACACGGATAATCGGGATGCCACCGCCCACGCTCGCGCCGAAATAGATATCCACCCCGTTGCGCTCGGCCGCCCCGAAGATCTCGTCGCCGCACTCGGCCAGCAGCTTCTTGTTCGCCGTGACGACCGCCTTGCCCGAATTCAGCGCTTCGAGAACAAACGTCTTGGCGATGCCCGTGCCGCCGATCAGCTCGACGATGATGTGAATCTCCGGATCGTGGATCACGGCCATCGCGTCGGTCGTGAGCATGCTTTCTTCCACGGCCACACCGCGGTCTGTCGCGATGTCGATATCCGCGATTTTCTTAAGCACCACGTCCACGCCAAGCCGCTGCGCCATCACCTTGCGGTTGCGCTGCAACCCGTCCGCGACACCCGCACCCACGGTTCCGAAACCGATTAGACCCACACCGATCTGTTTCATAAAGGCCCTGCTTTCCTAATTCTCCGGCAAACGGTGAATTTCATATAATAAAGAAAAGTGGGGCTTACTTACAAGTCCGCAAAAACGAGGGCAGAACGATCAAGGCCACACACGCAAGTAACAACCCGAGGCATTCTGCTGGGGAAAACACACTCTCGCACAAATTGGGAAACGCTGGCAGACTTCTTTCTCCCGCCGCACCCCGGCCGAACATGGTTTTATCGCAGATTCACACAGTAGTGAAACACAACGAGGAAAAAGAGATAGGTTAATAAGCGGGTGAATACCCATCATTTGGCGCAATCCGAATGATACCATTCTTCACACGGACACTGAAGTCCTCTCGCTTAGCCTTAACCAATTCAGACAATTCCTCAATGGTCGGATAAGCGGGAGAGAATCCAAAATCGCGAGCATCATCAATTAAAATGACATGCTTCACGCCTTGACTCAGCACCGCATGGAGTTCTTCACTAATTGGCGATTCCTTTTCACCTCTCGCCGTGTTGCCTCCCGAATAATGGCCATCCAACCAAAACAAAGCAGGGGTCTTAAGTTCGTTGATTATTTTGTCAATTTCTACCCCACTGTCTCCCTCAATTAGTGCGATATTTCGCTCCCCTCTAAATCGACGCACATCCAATTTATACAATGCGGCACTCAATTCTATTGAATAGATCCGGTCGAAATGCGTTTTCATCGCCGCCACCATGTCCCCATAATAGGTGCCCGTTTCAACTAGAACCCTCAATCCGTATCTCTTAGCGTACTCCAACAATGCACGCTGCTTTACCAAGTGCGGTGGAGGAACCGGATGGCCAGTATCTTCCCAAGTCGCCAATTCTTTGGGTCCTCTTCTTTTCACTTCAAAATTTCTTAAACACGCATAAAGAAATGTGCTTTTCAGACACTGATTGAATCGAGTCATCATACTGTGCTCCTCTATGGACAAAGTCACCTAAGTGTTTGTTCCCGCTCCGCAGAAGAACCGCCGTCCCGAGCACCGTTGAACCATTCTAACGCGCACGAACAAGGCTGCGGATATGCGGCAGGCTACCCCTTAAAGTTACTGTCTTCGAAACCAATCTCAGTCAGACGCTCGCGCTCGCTCGCTGCCGGGCGAAGCAGGCGGCCGCCAGATAGACCAGCACAGCCCCTTCGACAATGGTGGCACCCGGCGGCCAGCCCGGCGCGTAGCTGACGGCCAGCCCCAGCAGACTCACCCCGATCCCGAGCGCGACCGCGAGGGCCATCATGCGGTCCAGCCGCCGCGTCAACAGGCCCGCCGCCGCCGCTGGCAACGTCAGCAGCGCGATCGCCAGCACGATACCCGCCACGCGCACCAACAACACCACCGTCAGCGCTGTCAGCACGTGGTAAACCGTCTCGTACAGCGCCGTATTCACCCCGCGCAGCCGCGCCAGTTCCTCGTTGAAGGCGATGGCCAGAAAACGGTTGTAGCAGAGCGCCATCACGCCCAAAATCAGCACATCCATGCCCGCCATCCACGCCAGATCTCCGCCGGTTATCAGCAGGATCGAACCGAACAGGTAGCTCATCAGATCGTCCTGATACCCCGGCGTAGCGGCCACGAACGAAACGCCCAACGCCATACCTCCGGTCCAGACGGCACTCAGCACCGTGTCGGAACGGTGCTTGCCGCGCGACGTCAGCCGCGCCAACAGCAACGCCACTCCGATCGCCACCAGCACGGCGCCGCCCATCGGCGGCAGTCCGTCGAAACCGAAGCGCCGCTGGAGCAGCCGAGCCAGCCCCAGCCCCGCCAGAATGCTGTGCGAGACCGCGCCCGCCAGATAGGTCGACCGCCGCACCACGACAAGGCTTCCCACCAGACCTGCCGCTACCGACGCCAATACCGACGCCAACACCGCGTTCACGAGGAAGGGATAGCTCACCAGGTCTTTGAAGAAAGTCAGCATTTGCTATATCCGTTGCTCGCAGGCAGGGTCCGACCGCCGGGCGGGTCTCGGGAGGCCCGCCCCTACCTTGGGCCTTCATGCGTTTCGACCATCTCACACCCGCACCCGTGGTGCGGAACATGCATCGCCACCGACGGATCCAACACATGGCAGTGCGCGTCGTGCCTGATCGAGGTCAGGCTGCCGCCGAAGGCCTCCGTGAAGGTCGCCGAGGCCACCTCGCCGATCGCATGCAGTCCCGCCGTACGGTTCACGCACAGCACGTGTGTCGCATGGCCCGTCACCACGCCTAGGTTGTGCGACACCATCATCACCGTCACTTCAGAAATCAGCTCCTGGAACAGCTCATACATGAGACTCGCATGCTCGGGGTCGATGTTGGCCACCGGCTCGTCCAGCAGCAGCAGCTCCGAACCGCCCGCCAGAGCCTGCGCAATCATCACCCGCTGACGTTCGCCGCCCGACAGCTCGGAGAACGCCCGACGCTCGAACGCCGCGAGCCGCACCCGCTCCAGCGCCTGCCTCGCGACCTCGCGGTCCGCACCGCCATACGCTCCGAAGCGGCTCTTGCCCACGCGCCCCATCAGAACCACCTCGCGCACGGAGACGGGAAACCGGGGATCAAAGGGAATCGTCTGCGGCACATAGCCGACGCGATCACGGGCTTCCTCTGGGGTTTTCCCAAGCACGAGGATCGCGCCGTAACGTGGCGTCAGCGCGCCGAGCAGCAGTTTCAGCAACGTCGTCTTGCCGCCGCCGTTCGGGCCCACGACCGCCACCAGCGTACGCCGCGCGATTTCGAACGAGACGTTGTGCAACACCTCCTGCGTCCCGTAGGAGAAGCAGACGTCGCGCACCTCAATGGCAGGACCGGACACACTCATCGGATTGCCGGAGCCCTTTCGCTTGTAGCCAGTTTCGCCGCCACATCGCGCATCAGTGCGACCCAGTCTTCCTGCAGCGGATCGATCATCTCCAGACGTGCGCCAATCTGATCTGCCAGCGTCTGCGCAGGCCGCCTGTCATACTGCGGCTCCGCGAACACCACTTTCACACCTACGCCTTGCGCCCGACCGATCACTTCCGCCAGATGCCGGGCGGCAGGCGCTTTGCCGTCCATTTCGATCACCAGCAGCGTCAGCCCATAATCGGCCGCCAAATAGCTCCACGAGGGATGATACACCACCCACGTCTTGACTGTCAGCGCCCGCACAGCGTCACGCAGGGCCCGATCCGTCTCGCCGATCTCAGCGACGGTCTTTCCCAGTTTCGCCTCCAGTCCCTCACGCTGCTGCGGCAGTGCCTGCCCAAGGGCCGTCACCGTGTTCGACGCCATCGCACAGAACAGGCGCGGCGAAAGCCAGATGTGCGGATCGCCGCCCGCGGCACAGCTGTCATGACCGACGTGAGAGTCATGGCCATGATCGCCCACACCGAGCTTAACAACCCCCGCGTCCATGCCTGCCACCTTCAGTGCGGGATTCAGCTTGGCGGCTCGGCTGACCAGCGACGCCTCGAAGGGCATGCCCAACGTCAAATAGAGCGACGCCTCCACCAGTTTTTTCACTTGCCGCGCACCGGGCTCAAACGTATGCGGGTTCGCGCCGGGCGTCAGCAGCGTCTGAACATCCACAGCCTCGCCAGCCAGCCGCTTCACCAGCCACGCCTGCGGAGGAATGGAAACGAATACGACCGGCTTCTCGCTCGCCTGGGAGGCCAGAGCGAAGAAAAAAACGCAAACATGAAAAATCACTCGCATGCCTTGGACTTTTTCCTCTCAGGTAGGGCTCGGCCGCCGGGCGAGCCGCGGACGGTCCCAGTCTGATCCGTCGAGCGGCTCACTTCCCCTGCTTCGAGAGCGCAGACTTCACCGACACGCCGCCGATCGCGCCAAGTTTGCCGGTCAGCGAACCCAGTTCATCGGTCGTGGCCTCCACCACCAGCGTGATGACCGAGACCCCTCGCTCGCGCCGCGGCAAGCCGACACGCGCAAGGATCAGCTCCGCGTGTTCGCTCAACACGCGGTTAACCACATCGACGCCGTCACGGCTCTCAAGAAGGACTCCGACAAAACCGATGCGCCGCACCATTTCCACCTCCTAAAACAACAGGTGAAAAAACATTTTTCACCGCTCAGACGCTAAGAATACCCATTTAGCGCTTGGCGTTCTCCGAAGACTTAGCGGCGAAAAATCAAGCCTGGCTCAGTTCTGCGCTGCGTGCAGCAGCCGCCGCCAGCGTCTTGGCGAGTGCCGCTTTCACAGACGACTTCTCCAGCACGGCCAGACCCGCAGCCGTCGTGCCCTTGGGTGACGCCACGGCCTGAATGAACTCAGCCGTGTCGCGTCCCGTGTTTTGGAGATAGATGCCTGTGCCGATCATCGTCTGCTCGGCCAACAGCCTCGCCGCATCCTTCGGCAGCCCCAGGGCGACGGCGCCTTCGACCATCGTCTGCATCACGTAAGCGAAGAAAGCCGGGCCGGAGCCGCTCAGCGCCGTGACGGCATCGAAATGCCGCTCGCCCAGTTCCAGCACCGAGCCTGCGCTTCCGAAAATCTGCGCCACCAGCTTTCTGTCAGCCGTCTTCGCGTTCTTGGCCGCGCAGAAGACGCTCATGCCCTCCTGCACCATCAGCGCCAGATTCGGCATCACGCGCACGATGCGCGGCTTGGAACCCGCCGCTTTTTTCAGCGTCGCCAGCGTCTTGCCCGCCGCGATTGAGATAAGCAAATGTTTGTCGGTCAGCAGACTCTTGATCTCGCCCAAGAGCACGTCGAGATCCTGCGGCTTAACCGCAAGCACAAGCACCTTGCATTCTTTCACAGTCTGCGCCGCGTCGTCTGTGGCGATCACACCGTACTGTTTCGCCATCAGCGTGCGGCGTTCCTCCGCCTTGTCGCAGGCCATCACGTCCCAAGGATCGCCCAGACCGGTCTGCACCATCGAAGACAGAATCGCCTCCGCCATCTTACCCGCACCCAAAAATCCGACTCTCATGTTGAAATCCTTTTTAATCGGGCAGGCACAGAGACCTGCCCCTCTGTTTGGGCGAACTTATGTGTCCGCCCCGTTTTTCACGCGTACCCGTGCCGTTGAAGTTCGCTCCGCAACTGCATCTGGAACGCTTGCAGATCGGCGTTCGACGGACGGTAACCCGGCGTTTCGGGCTCCAGTCCGAAGCGTCCCATCTGATCGATCATCCAACGCGCCTTCACGCCGTCCGAGAAAATCACCGTGCCGCTCACCATCGCACCCGGCACCACCAGCCGGTCCAGCGTGAGCGCCACCTTCGCGCCGGCTCCACCCTCCGGCTGCGGCTTTCCAAACGACTCATCCTCCTCTTCGTGCGGCTGACCGGCCTCGTATTCCAACTCGTCGGCATAGGGGTCTTCCGCCTGAGCCGCTGCGGACGGAGGCTTCGGAGCCTCGGCCTTCGGTGGCTTCGGCTCAGGCTTGTCCTTGACGGCCGCGCCGACGTCGAGCACAAGCAACCGCACATCCATGTACGTCAGCGTAATGTCGAACTCATTCTTCAGGTTCTTCTGCACGTCGGACAGAGAGGCACCGGCTTCCAGCCACTCCTTGACGGCCTGACGCTGTTGATCGGAAAGTTCCATTGCTCAGGATCTCCTTTGTGTTGGAATTGTCCCAATCCTGCGCCCAAACGTCAAGGTCAACTGAACCAAACATCCGGCTTCGACCCCCATTCGAATTGCATTCCACCATCTGTTCTTGCATACTTTGTGTGATTTCTGACCCATTGAACGAAGAGCTTTCCATCCATGAGCTTTCTTACTGAACTAACTCGCGGCATCATAAAGGAGAACCCGACCTTTCGTTTGGTGCTGGGCATGTGCCCCACCTTGGCGCTGACCACGTCGCTCGAAAACGCTTTGGGCATGGGCGTTGCCGCCACGTTCGTCTTGATCTGCTCGAACGCCGCCGTCTCCGCGCTCCGCAACGTCATTCCCGCCACCGTGCGGATCCCCTGCTACATCGTGGTCATCGCCGCTTTCGTCACCATGGTCGATCTCCTGATGCAGGCCTACACGCCCGCCCTGGCCGAGAGCCTCGGCATCTTCATCCCGCTCATCGTGGTCAACTGCATCATCCTCGGCCGAGCCGAGGCCTTCGCCTCCAAGAACGGCGTGCTTTACAGCGTGGCCGACGGCGCGGGCATGGGCGTCGGCTTCACGGTCGCCCTCTCCATCATGGCTACCATCCGCGAATTCCTCGGCAACGGCTCGATCACCGTCTGGGGCAGCCTTGCCATCCGCAACATCCACAATCACGCCATGGTTCTCCTTGTCCTGCCCGCAGGCGGTTTCGTCACGCTTGGCCTCATCCTGGCTTTCATCAACCACCTGCAGGCGCTGGCCGCGCAAAAGAGAGGTGAGGGCGCCCCGCTCCCTCTGGATCTCGACTGCCGCCACTGCGCACTCTGCAAAATCGGCGAGTGAGCCCTTGTCCGCGCGCCCACCATTCTCCGGACCGGTAATCATGCGCGATGCGCGTGCGCAGCGCTGGCTTCTCTTCGAACAGCCGCTGGAAATCTTCGCGACCGCCAATCCCGCCGAGGTCCTGCCCATGCTCCACCGCATCGAGCAAGCCGTGACGGAACGCGGTATCTACGCGGCCGGCATGCTTGCTTACGAAGCCGCCCCGTCCTTCGATCCCGCACTGACCGTGCGTCGCACAGACGGCACCTTCCCCCTTCTCTGGTTCGGACTTTTCAACCCGCCGCGCCCAATCGCGCTTGAGAATCAGCGTCATGCCGGTGCGGCGGAGTGGCTCGCCTCGATCACGCCAGAAGCCTACCGAGCAGCTTTCGACCGCATCAAACACCACATTCATGAAGGCGACGCCTACCAAGTCAACCTCACCTACCGACTGCGCGCCCGTCTCCCCTATTTCAAGTCTCCAACTTCCGCTCTCCAAAACACCTTCTCCTGTCTCGTTGCCGCGCAGCACGCCACCTACGGCGCGTTCGTCTCCACCTCCCGCTGGTCGCTCTGTAGCGCCTCCCCTGAACTCTTTTTCAGCCTCGACGGCACCCACATCGAATCGCGCCCTATGAAGGGCACAGCCCCGCGCGGCCTGACTCTCGAGCAGGACCGCGCAAACGCCGCCGCACTTCAGGCCTCAGAGAAGAACCGCGCAGAAAATCTGATGATCGTCGACATGGTCCGCAACGATCTCGGCCGAGTCGCCATCCCCGGCAGCGTTGCCGCGCCCACTCTTTTCGCCCTCGAGAAATATCCGACCGTGTGGCAAATGACCTCCACGGTGCAAGCCGAGACCCGGGCCTCCGTCGCCGACATCTTCGCGGCCCTCTTTCCGGCCGCCTCCATCACCGGCGCGCCTAAGGGCAGCGCCATGCGCATCATCGCGGAAACCGAGTCCGATCCGCGCCGCACGTACACCGGCGCGATCGGCTTTCTCGCACCCAACCGCCACGCGCAGTTCAACGTCGCCATCCGCACCCTGCTCATCGACCACGCCACCGGCCAAGCCGAGTACGGCACCGGCGGCGGCATCGTCTGGGACTCGGAGTGCGGCCTCGAACAAGGCGAATGCCGCACTAAAACGCTCATCCTGAACGCTTCCGCAGAGCCCTTTTCGCTGCTGGAGACGATGCTTTGGACACCCGAAGAAGGGGTGACGCTCTTGGAAAATCACCTGGCACGCCTCTCCGCTTCTTCCGAATATTTCGACTATCCTGCCGACCTTGCGGCGATCCGCCAGCGCCTGGCAGACCTTTCAACGAGCCTACAGGCATCCCACCGCGTCCGACTGCTCGTCGCACGCGACGGCACCGTCACACTCGAGGCCGCACCGTTCACAATCCCTTGCGGCGACCTTTCCCTGCGCGTCGCGCTTGCGCCGAAGCCGGTGGATCGCGATGACCCGTTTCTTTACCACAAAACCACGCGCCGCCGCGTTTTCGACGAAGCCCTTGCGGCCTGTCCCGGTTTCGACGACGTGATCCTGCACAACGCCGGCGGCGAAGTCACCGAGTCCACGCGCGCCAACGTTGTGGCCGAGATCGGTGGCGTGTGCGTCACCCCTCCCGTGCGCTGCGGCCTGCTCGCGGGCACCCTGCGGCAGCGCCTGCTCGACACAGGCGCGATCGTCGAACGCGTCATCACCGTCGACGACCTGTACCGCGCCCCGCGCGTCTGGCTCGTCAACTCTCTGCGGGGCATGCAGTCTGCGGAACTCAAAACACCTTGATTATCGTGCCTGGATTCTTGCCTAACCAAAGTTCGGTGCCATTCATCCGCTTGCTGACGACCAGCCCCGGAGCAGTCGTCGTGAACGACGCTGTGATTCCCGAAGAGGAAAGGATCAGCCAAGGCCCCACCCCGCTGCCGACTACGTTCACCGTGACAGCTCCCCCTGAAACCGGACCCGAAACGGCCAGCAGATCCGCGCCGCCCGCGCCCACGTCAACACGGTAGACCGCAGAATCGGCAAACTGGACACCGCCGGTGATCGACAGGGTGCCAACACCGCCCACAGCCCCGGGATCGACAATGCCGCCTGCATTCACCGTCAGTGCCGTGCCGCTGCCGACACTGACAGCGCCTGTACCCGTTAAGACCGCGCCGCCGCTCACGGTCACCGGGCTCACGATGCTGCCGTTCACAGCGAGCGTGCCGTTGCTGACAGCCGTCGCACCGGTGTAGGCATTCGTCGCCGCCAGAACCAGCGTGCCCGAGCCGGTCTTCGTCAGGCCACCTGCGGGGACACCGTTGACGAGAACAGGAGCAAGTGTCAGATCATTACCGGCAGCACCATCACCGATATTGAACGCACGCGTACCCGTGAGAGAGATGACACCGATGGCACCTGCGCCTGCGGGTGCAGCGATGGTGACAGTATTTGTATTTGCTGAGTTGCCGACAAAGGTCACGTCTCCACCGTTCAGAGATATCTTGGCGCCCGAGTGCGTTGTGTCGCCCGCTTCGAGCGTGATCGGCGAATACGCACCGCTGATCAGATTGCTGATGACGACTCCACCGTTGGCCGTCAGAACGGTGTTGTAGGAGCCGAGCGCCGCTTGTGAACGCAATACGCTGATCGATCCCCCGGACAGCACCAGTGAGCCGGCAATCGTTACGACGGTCTGCCGCGCCATGTTCATTATGCCGCCAGCCAGAACCGCATAGCCGTTGATCAGGCTCCCGCCATAGTGATCCGAAGAGCCTGTGTAGTAGGTTCCGCCATTCATAAACAAATTGTTGTAGGTTTCGCTACGGCTGGCACCTTCATTTCCGATCTGCAGCTTAAAGTTTCCGCTGTTGAGCGTAATATCGCCGGTGTCTGCGATCTGGTTGGACTGGTCCTCAACCGATCCGCCGCTGATCACCAGGTTGCCGGGTACGCCGTTCACACTGGTTTTCATCAGCCAGAGGCGGCCGCTGTTGACGATCGTCGTTCCCGTATAGGTGTTAGCGGCTGACCCCGAGAACCGCGTTGTGCCCGTCCCGACGACCGTGACACCGTTGCCGCCGTCGTTCGTAATCGCACTGCGGATGTCGAGCAGGCCGCCGCTGGGCTGGCCAGAGGTGTTCAGCGAGGTTGTATAGGCAATGAAGACGCCTTCGTGCCCGTTCAGATCGAGCGTATTCACTCCGACAGTCATGGCATTGCTCGCGTTGCCGGACGTGGTCTGCCCCGACACGTACTGGTTGGCGTAAATGCAGCCGCTGCCAAGCGTGAGCGCGATGTTGCCGGCTTGAACGATGCCAGAGCCCAATGTCGTGTTGGTACCGGAAACCGCGAAAGACAGCGAATTGATCGTGGTCGGGGCTGTCAGGGTGTTCGACACGACGCCCGCGCCGGCGCTGTTGAAGAGCAGCGCATTGTTCAACTGCGTCTGCCCATCGCCAATCGCCGTCGTGTATTCCGTGTTCGTGTTCAACGCGCGCAGGCCGTAGGTCGCATCGTAAGTGGCCAGCCCGATGCCCGAGCCCGCCACCGAGGTGTCCGCCACGACACCGGGCAAAATGCTGATGGTCTTGCTGCCGGGAGCGCCCCCCGCGCCGAGCAAAAGCGGAGATGTGCCGAACACAACGTTCACGCTATTCGACGTCAGCGAGGCGAGCGTGTTGGTGCCGAGCCCCATGCCGCGGAAATTGATGACGCCGGCTCCAGCGGAGCGGACAAGGCTGCCGGAGTAGAACTGCGCGTTCTTGGCCCCGTTCGGCGTAATCGTCACGGTCGAGGCGGCACCCGGCCCGAGCGTCAGCGCGTTGGCGTTGGTCTCGACGGTGTTCGCATCGCTGCGCCCACCGACGTTCACCGAGCCACCGCTAAGTTTCAGGCTCTTGGTGCGCGGGCCGCCCACGAGCCCCATGTTCGTCTCGAAGGTGATGTTGTCCGCATTCAACTCTATATCCGTCGTGGGAGCGGCGGCGCTGGTGCCGGTGAACTTGATGGCGCCGGTTCCTACGTTGACCAAGCGACCACCGCCCGCAATAGCCGACTTGAACTGCTTTGTGCCCCCGCCGGATAGCGACAGCGTGTCGCCGCTCATATTCAGGCCGCCCTGCGGAATAAAGGTGTTGGCGCCGATGTTCCACGTCTGGTCGGCGGCGAGCGCGAACCCGCAGTTGAACGTGAGCCCCTTGTCTGGGACGGTCGTGATGCCCGATGCCCCCAGCGTGAGCGTATTACCTGCTGCGAAGGTGAAACCGTTCGAACACGTGGCAGTCATGACCATCCCCAGCCATGTCAGGTTCGTGCCTAGGGTGTAGGTTTGCCCGGAGGTCACGTTGTAGTCCCACTGAGCGATATCGTTCGTTCCGGGAACGATTCCGCCGATCCAACTCGCAGACAGATTTAGATTGGTCGTGTTGTCCGCCTTGCTGATCCCATCCGCCATGGACGTCGACAACCAGCCAGCCACCAATACGATGAACGCCACACACTTCGTCACTCCAGTTCTCATTCCAACCTCCTTTTTATCATCTTCTGCTCCTGAGCCAAGAACCCAGCAACCTTTCTTCTACCTCAGCCTCTTCAACTCGAACGCTTTTCCCGCGATCGCCGCCTTGGCCGGCATGCCCCAGTACGGCGTCGGCGTGTAGTTCCAGTCGCTCAGCAGGCACGGCGAGGACTTCGGATGGAAACACCACGCCGTCCAGTTGAGCCGGTACTTCTGAATACAGCCGAGCATATCCGGCGCCCAAGTCTCGGGCATCTCGTGAGCCTCCTTCGGAATGAACGGCATGCACTCCGGTTGACAGCCCACCTCGCCGATCAGGATCGGATATTTGGCCGCCGCATCCAGAAAGCTCGTCTGCCAGCCTCTCTTCCACGGGTAGACGTGCGCCTCGTACATGATCCCGTTGCCGCCCTTGTCGGTGAGCGCGAAGCCCGTCAGCACGCCCGAAAGATCATAGCCCCAGTCGAGGCCTCCGGCGGTCACCACGTTCCGCGCCCCCGTCTTGCGCACCACGTCCACGAGCCGCTGCATGCCGACCGATACGCCGCTCTTGATCGGCTCCGTGTTCTCGGCCGCAACGCCCGCCTTGGCCTTGGGCTTGTCGGTCACCCAGCCGCCGTTGCGCCACACTTCCCAGGAAATGTCGTGCGGCTCGTTCAGCAGTCCGAAGATCACGCCCGGATGGTTCGCATAGCGCGTGGCCACGTCGCGCCAGAAATCGGCGTGGTGCTGCTCCGCCGCACGGTACTCGTGGAGGTCGATGACAACCCAAGCGCCCTTCCGCTCGCACTGCCGGACCACCTCGTCCACCAGCGCCCGGTACTTGACGCCCTTGTCGTTCTGCCACGGCCCGACCCCGAACCAGAACTTGGAGCCCAGCGCCAGCCGGATCACGTTCGCATGCCACTCGGCGAGCACGTTGGTCACCGATTCGCGGACATGGTCGCCGCCCGCGGACCATTCGAGGCTCGCGATCGCCACGCCCTGAAGCCACACTTCGCGTCCGTCGGCCTTGCTCATGAGCCGGTTGCCCTTGACCTCCAGCTCGGGTGTCGCGCACCCTTCGGTCGCGACCATCCGCTCGCTGAGCTTATAATTGACGAACCCCGCTTCCTCCAGCGGAATCGGCTCCAGCACCAGGTCGTCGATGTCAAGTGTACCCGCAGCGGCATTGAAAAGCGTGGGCATGATCTCGAGCGTCGCCGCGCCCGACGGCACCACGAGCCCGAGCGTGCGCGTCTCCCAGCCTTTCGAGGCACCTTTGAAATTCGGGTGTCCCGGGCCGCCTGGCAGTTTTTGACCGGCGGCGTCCTTGAAATCGATGATCACCCGCGCATCGAACCATTTCTCCTTGCCGACCTTCACGCCCTCCCAGCGCACGCGGAACGAAAGCTTGAACGCCTCCGCGTTTGGGGTCAGGGGAAGGCTCCGGTAGAGCATCACCATCTTGCCAGGATTCGCCGTCTGCCGGATGAAATGGTTGCCGTTTTCCTCCAGACAGGTTGCCTGCTCATGGCGCGCCCAGTCCGCAGGCCAGCCCTCTTTCATTTGCTCGAAATCGCCGTTCTGAATCAGCGATGCGGCCCGCACGCCTGCGGCCAATAGAACCGCAAGCAGGCAGGGGATCAGGGTTCGAGATTTCCGGTTCGAGATTTGATTCTCTGTCATGAAGCCTTCCTTCCTAGCAGATAGCATTTCGTTTCTCGCTCAGGCGATTCGGTTTCAGTTGGATTTCCCTTGCCGTTTCACCTTGTTTTCAGGACTCCCAAAACCTGACCCCTATCTTTGCTTCGCCGGGGCCGCCGTCGACCCGCGCTCCACCCACTCGACCGGCAACGTCACGGTCTCGGGTTTCGCCGTCTTCCCTGCCAACTGCCGGTACAACAGCGTCATCGCGGACTGCCCCATTTCGGTGAAGGGCTGACGTACCGTGGTCAGCGGTGGCGACAGCCACTCCGCAAGCGGATCGTCGTCGAACCCCACCAAGCTCAAGTCCTCAGGAATTCTCAACCGCACCGTCTTACAGACGCGATAGCAGGCGCGAGCCACTGCGTCACAGCTGCAGAAAATGGCCGTAGGCCTCGACTCTGCCCGTAGCAAGCCCTCTACCACCTGCCGCACCTTCTCGTCCCAATTCGCAAGCGGATCCTCGGGTGTGATGTCGGCCACACGGCCGCGCGTCAACACAACCCCCGCCTCCGCCAGCGCATCGCGGAAGCCGTTGAGGCGCGCCCGCACCGTCGACGCCGCGCAGTCGCCCACAAACGCGATGCGCGTATGGCCGAGCACGGACAGGTGCTGCCCCACAAGAAAACCGCCCTGATAGTTGTCGGCGACCACGGCGGGCACCGCCATTTCTTGCGGCTGATGGTCCACCACCACCAGCGAAAAACCCGTCGCCTTCACCCTCACCACGGCCTCGTTGAAATCCTTCGTGTGCAGCGCCATCAGGATGGCGCCTTTCGCACCGTTCTGAGGCAGATTGAGCAGCGTCTCCAGGTTCTCCTGCGCGCTTCCGTGTGCGTCGCACACCTGGATCTCAATGCCGAACTTGCGCGCCACCTGCTGCGCGCCACGCGCCACGCGGACCGAAGGCTCCCACGCCAGATTGCCGACGATGACCTTGACCACCTGCGTGACGGCCGGCTCCGCCTCACCCACATAGAGCCCTTTGCCAGCCCGACGCTCCAGCAGTCCCTCGCCTACCAACAGCTCTGTGGCCCGGCGAACCGTAACCCGCGACAGATGATGCCGCCTCGCCAAGTCGTGCTCGGAGGCGACAAGCGCACCGGCCGCGTACTCGCCCTTTTTCACCGCTTGCCTCAGCTCCTGCGCAAGCTGCGCATACGCTGGTATACTGGTATGTTTACTGGTATTCAATATGGCGCAGATTAACATACCCTGCGGAGGCGTGTCAAGGAGCAGGAAATCGTCAGATCTGGGCTTTTCTGAGTTAGGGCCATCATTGTAACCGTGTTCAATTAATCGGGTTGACAATCTTCCAAAGTGTGTCGTATTCTCCCTCGCCGTTATGGAAAAACCGTTTCTCACATTCCTTTCTCGACACACCGTCGCGGCTCTCCTCTCTCCACATGTCACGAGATGTGGATTAAGCTTTGCAACGAGGCGGGCTTCCCGTATTGGAATCCTCGCACTGCCGCTGGTCTGCAGCGGCGCACAAGAAACACCTTCAAACATCGTCGTCGAGGTTGAGGCGCTCTCGCTTGCGCCCACCGCCCGCCCCGGGCCTTCGCTGCTCAAGGATGTGGCTGGTCTCGCCTTGCGCGACCAGGGCTCCGGTGGACCTCAGACCGACCTCTCGGTTCGCGGCGGCCCCTTCAACAGTTCGGGCCTCCTGCTCAACGGCCTCACCCTGCGCAACGCCCAGACCGAACATTGGCACGCCGATGTGCCCGCTCCCGAAGTCTGGTTCGGGGCACCCACCGTGCTCACCGGCCTCGACCGCTTCCGCTCTGCGCCCGGACACCCTTCTGGCTCCGTCGCCCTCGATCTCGCTCCTATGACCGAAGACTTGCGCTCGGCCACCGCTGGCGCTGGCAACAAGGGACTGCTCTTCGGCAACGCCCTCGCCACCGAGACCGAACCGTTCAAAGGCGGCATTGCAGGCGCCTCCGGGTTCATGTCCTTCGACCGCTCCAGCCAGACTGACGGATACAGTGACAATGACCTCACACGCGCCACGGCGGGCGGCCGCATTGGCGCGGTGAGCGACGCCCTGCAGGGCGATCTCATCACCGCCACCTCTTGGCGCGAGTTCGGCGCGCGCGGCTTCTACGGCACCGCGCCCGCGTATCCCGCCGAGGAGCGCGTGCAGGACGCCCTTGTGGCAGGCTCGTTGCGCACTCTCGGCGATCCACTCAATCCCGCGCGCCTCACCGCTGCCTGGCGCCGCACCGACGACACCTACTGGCTTGACCGCAACAACCATGCTTTTTACGAGAACGACCACACCACCGACTTCTTCGCGCTCCACGGCGACACACGCCGCACGCTCTCAGAAGCTTTCTCGGTCGATCTGCGCGCGGACGGAGACCTCGAAACCATCGACAGTTCTTCGCTCGGCGACCATACCCGCAGCCACGGTTCGCTCGCGGTCCTGCCGAATTATGCAGTGGGCGCGCTGACCTTCACGCTCGGAGGATCGCTCGACGTCTTTTCGACCGACACGCCCGCCTGGCTGCCCGCCGCCGGCGTCGAGTGGGCACTCTCCGACACACACACGCTCTTCCTCACCTACACCGAAGCCGTTCGACAACCTTCCTACACCGAACTCAACTACGAGTCCCCTTCCTCGCTCGGCAACGCAGGCCTTGAACGTCAGCAGACACGCACGACAGAACTCGGCTGGAAGGGTCAGGCGGACATCTTCAATTGGAAGACCACGCTTTTCTATGAGGACGGGCAAAACATCGTCGACTGGATCCGCACCGCGCCCGGCAGCCGCTGGACCTCCGTCAACCTCGACAACGTGCACACGTATGGCTTTGCCGCCGACGGACGCGCGGCGCTGACCTCCGACACAGATGTTGGCCTCGACCTGCTCGCGCTTGCGAAGGACTGCGACACTGCTTTCTACTCCAGCCGCTACGCGCTGGACTATCCGGACGCTTCGGCCGGCGCGACGCTGCGCCACCGCCTCACGCGCGATCTGCTCGTCCGCCTGCGCCAAGGCGCCTCCAAATACGAGAGCAATCCCGTCCGCGAACACGACGACTGGTTCCTGAACACGTGCGCGGAAATCCAATGGCGGCTGCCACGCGTGACCGGCTTCACGCTCAACGCCGGCGTGGACAACCTGCTTGAAGACAACTTCCAAATCTACCCCGGCCAGGAGGCTGCCGGACGCCGTTTCTTCGGCTCCCTCGCCTATGCGTGGTAGATCGAACACAAAGACACAAAGAAAGCGCAGATTCACTTTCGTCTTAACTTTGTTTCTTTGTGTTTCGTATTCTTCGTCACCCCAGCGCAATCGCGGCCACAATCAGCGCTGAAGCAACTAACGCACGCCAATGGATGCGGAAGAGAAACGGCGCTGCTATCACACACGCGCCGATGACGCAAGCGATCGACCATGCGCCGACGCCAACGGTCCGACCGAAGAAAAGGCAGACCGCCATAACGGTCGCATAACCTCCGCACAGCAAAGCGCCGCCGACCGCGGCCGCCTGCCACCGCACCAACTCCGCACGCGAACTCACCACGAGATCGTCGTCGGACTGAGGAGTCAGCAGCAGACCCACGCCGACCGCGAAGAGGAAGCCACGCGTCGGAGGAACCGTCCGCGCAGCCTTTGTGAGAGCCGCCCAATCAGGCCGCGTCAGAAACGCGAGCGTGACCATCAGCAGCGGAGGCAGCGCCAGCAAAAGCCCACACACGGCACGCCGCCAGACGGGCTGCCACACCTGCTCGCCGCAGTATGGACAGACGCGGTAGTGCCATCCAGACTCGCGCCCGCACGACACGCACACACCTGTTTTCAGCACACTCTTCATTGCTTCACATTCCAACGCTACTGCATGATCGGCGGGACGATCTTGCCCTCAGCTTGAGCCAGCAGATCTTGCTCGTGGCCGTGAAAGAGCCCGTTGGAATCCATCCAGATCTCGAGCCTGCGCATCTCGTCGGCGGTGAGCTTAACATCGTGGTGTCCAGCCTTGAGCATCGCGTAAAGCTTCGATCCTTTCGCACCGAACTGGCCAGGGATGGTGTAGGGCTCAGTCCAGTCCGCCGGATTATAGAACTTGACGTAGGGGCGCAGGTTGCTGAACGAAGTGAACCAGAAATCGGCGTTCTTGGCGAAGTCGCCGCGCCGCAGATCCGGCGCTTTGCCTTTGCGCTGCTCGCCGTGGCAGGTCATGCACTTGGCGTCGAGCACCGGCTGCACGAGCCGGGAGAAATGGAAGGGGTTCGTTCCCTCCATCTCCGGCGCGATCTTGGACGGCGCGCGCTTCATGGCCAGGGGCGAGGCCTTGGGCGGCGTGCGGGCGGAACCGACGCGCTGATCGTGGCAGCCGTTGCACATGAGCGTCTCGCCCGGGGCGGTATAGGCTACGCTGCGCATGCCCTGCACGGCGCAGCCGTTCTCGTCGAGCGCGTGGAAGAGCACCGGCACGTTCACCGGCTGCTCCCAGTACGCGCTGCCATCCTCCTCCACCGGCACAGTGCCCAGCACCAGCTTCGCGCCCTTCTGGCTGCCGAAGCCGATACGCGGGTGGTCCGCATTCGGCGTGGTCTTGGGCAGTACCTGCCAGATGCGCAGCGCCTTGATCTTGGTGCCCTCCGGGAAAGGCCGGCGCGTGTTGTAGACGTTGATCAGCCCGACCTTGGCGAACTTGGGCAGCTCTTCCGGCGGGATCGGCACGGGCTTCTCGCCGCTGTCAAGGCGTGGCCGGCCGACCAGCGTCGCGTGTGCCAGCACGGGCGGACGCGTGCGCGGCTGCAGCGGCATCGGGCTCAGGCAGGATATCTGCGGATGCGCGTAGATCGGGATCTTGTTGCCGAACACGTCCAGCAGCGTGATCGCATAGTGCCGCTTGGCGCTGTCGATGACGCCATACTGCGCGTTGGCGTCGCCGTCGTATACGCAAAGGAAGTACTTTTCGCTCAGCGGCCACGGCGAGGCGTACGCGCCGGAGCCTTTGCTGAAATAGAACTCCGCCTCGGGGAAGAGCTGGTCGGGCGTCACGCGCTTGACCTGAGCCATCGCGTCATCGTCCGCCACGGTCGGGTCGATCAGGAGCACCGAGCCGCGCGCCTCGGTGTGGTGCCCCGCCGCGATCGCCACGTACTTCGGAGAACCCGGCACCGCGCGCACGTCCATCTCCATCATCGGCGCGGTGCGCAGCGAGGCGTGCGTGTTGCCGTTGATGGTTCGTGCGTCGCGCCCGTCCGGGAAGGTGGTCCACGCGTGGTGCGCCTGGTTGAAGCCGCGGTCCACGTAGTCCCAGCGCGTGTAGGCGATCATGCCGTTGTTGTCCACGCTCGGCTGCCACTCGTTGGTTTCGTGCGGGCTGAGTCGCACGATGTCCGTGCCGTCCTCGAACATGGTGTGCAGCGTGAAGCTCGGCACGGGGCGGCCGTGGCAGCGGCCGAAGCCGCCGCGGCGCTCGGAGATAAAGGCGACGCGGCCGTTGGGCAGCCAACAGGGGTCGAGATCGTTGACGATGCCGTCAGTGAGCTGCACCAACCCAGAGCCGTCCGCATTGCAGCGGAAGATGTGAAACGTTGTCTGCTCGTTCCAGACGCGGATCTGCGGCTCGCCGTCTGTGTAGCAGAAGAGGATCTGCTTGCCGTCGAACGAGACATCCGGACCGAGGTATCCGCCGTTGCCGAGCTTCTGCCCTTTGCGTGCGCCAGCTTCGATCACCGAGTTCTCAATCAGGTTGCGCACCTTCGGCGCATCCGACCATGGGCTCTCCATCACATATAAGCCATTGCCCTGCGTTGTGCCGTGCACCGTGGCATGGAAGCCGAAATACTGGTCGCACATGTGAACGCCCCACTGGAACTCGTCAGGAGGAAAGGCTTCGCGAGTGATGAAAAGAATCTTTGAGATCGACTTCAGAAGCGGGTTGGCAAACGCGACCGTGCGGCGCAACACTTGGGCCTGTTTGAACAGCACGAGACGCGCCTCGGCATCGCCGACCGCGACGGTCTGTGCCGCCTTCTCTAGCGTTGCGAGCTGCTCGCCAGCTGCCGCCAGATCGGCCTGCGCTTTGAGATCCTCATACAGCGCTCGCGTTCGGCGCACAACAACATCCAGCGGATCACGGTCACCCGGCAGAATCGCCGCATTGCGGTTAGCCGACTGCTCGATGCGCGTGGCCTCATCGGCGACGCCCCCCGTCGCCTTGGGCTTCTGTTTCAGCTCGCGCTCCAGAATGAGATACTCTTTTGTCACTCCCGCGCCGTGCTTAGCCATGAGCGCCGCGAAACGTTCATTCGCCGCGGGGTCGGGCACCCTCGCCAACCGCAACTCCTTGAGAAAATCGAGCGACGGGATGCCTGCGTAAACGATGAACTGCACGGAGCTGGGCCCCGGGTTGCCTTGTTTCACGCCGGAATCGTCGAGAGCCGCGCGGGCCACGAACTTCTCCGCGCCATCGGGCACGCGGTACACCAAGAGCCCTGGCGAATGAGTTCCGATGCCATCGGCGTAGTCCTTGCCGAGCACCTTGAACCCCTTCCCTGACACGCCCTTGTTCTTGACCGAGCTGTTCCAGCCGCATTGCTCGTGAACCCAATCGGTCTGAGAGAGCCGCTTTTCGCCGAACGGCCCCGTGAATCGCGCGTCCAGCCAATCGGAGTGGTCGCAGGCGTAACTGTCGCCGCCGTCCGTGACGATCAGCGTGACGTACGGCGTGTCCTTGACGTCCGCTTCGACATCCACTCCCTGGCCTTCCGTCTTCGCGGTCACCAGCGGACTCACAAAACGGAGGGCGCGCGGGTCACAGCGTTTCGCCAATGTCTCGCGCGTCTGCGGCTCCGCAGCCCCAACGGCCTCCACGAGTGATAGACACAGCCCCGCCACCCACATGGCTTTTAACATACAACACCCTTTCACGATTTATTGGCGTGACAATACCAGATTTTGCTTCGCCGGTGAATCGGAAAGGCCAATCCGCCGTTTTCTGATCTCATCTGTTTGTGACTTCTGTGTCCACCCATCCGGAAGCGCGCGAGATGGCCTTGCGCCAACCGGCGACCAGGCGTTCGCGCTGCGTTGCAGGCATAGACGGCGTGAACCGCGCCTCAGCAGGACGGGAACCGAGGCTCTCGAGCGTGTGCCACCCGAGCGCGAGCGCGGCCAGTGCGGCAGCGCCGGACGCCGTGGTCTCCATGCAGGCCGGGCGCTCGATGCAGCAGCCGAGCACGTCAGACTGGAACTGCATCAGAAAGTCGTCGGACGATGCGCCGCCGTCCACGCGCAGCAGAGAGACTGACCGGCCGGAATCCGCGCGCATTGCCTCCACGACATCGTAGCACTGGTACGCGATCGCCTCTTCCGCTGCACGCACGATCTGGCGGCGACCGGTGCCCCTCGTCATTCCCACCAGGGCGCCCCTCGCGTGCATATCCCAATGAGGTGCTCCCAGTCCGGCAAACGCGGGCACCAAGTAGACCCCGCCCGTGTCAGGCACTGACGCGGCGATACCCCCTGCATCGGAAGACCGGGAAAGCAATTGAAGTTCGTCGCGGAGCCACTGCATCACCGCGCCGCCCATGAATACGCTGCCTTCCAACGCATAGGAGGGCATACCCGGGCGGGTCTGAGCCGTGAGCGTAGTCAGAAGACCGTTTCGGGAGGAAACAGGATCGCTTCCGGTGTTCATAAGCAGAAAACAACCGGTGCCGTAGGTGTTCTTCACTTGGCCAGGCGCAAAACAGCCCTGCCCGAAAAGAGCAGCCTGCTGATCTCCAGCGACGCCCGCAATGGGGATCTCACACCTGCCGAATTCGGGAAGATGGCCGAGCGCGGCACAGCCTGAAGACGGGACAACGGCTGGCAGCATGGAGGGAGGAACACCGAACAGGTCGAGCAGGTCGTCGTCCCAGCTCAGCGAATGAATATTGAAAAGTAAGGTCCTTGAGGCATTTGTAACATCTGTGACATGCGAGGCACCTCCGGAAAGTTTCCAGATCAACCAGGCATCGATTGTGCCGCAGAGTAGGTCTCCATGGCGAGCAGCCTCTTTCGCACCGTCGACATGGTCAAGTATCCACCTGATTTTCGTGGCGGAGAAATAGGCATCCAGCACAAGTCCGGTCTTGTCACGGACCTCAGATTCAGCGCCTTTCCGCTTCAACTCCTCGCAGAGTCCAGCCGTGCGGCGGCACTGCCAGACGATCGCGTTGTAGATCGGCCGACCGGTGTGGCGGTTCCAGACCACGACCGTCTCGCGCTGATTGGCCACAGCGATGGCCGCCACGGTGGATAGCTCGCATTCGGCGCGTTTCAATACGTCAGCCATGACGGTCCGCTGTGACAGCCAGATCGCCTCTGGATCATGTTCAACCCATCCCGGACACGGATAGAGTTGAGCAAATTCCCGTTGTGAGATCGCGCAGACATGGAGGTCCTGACTGAAAAGAATCGCACGCGAACTGGTTGTGCCTTGATCGAGGGCGAGGATATAAGAGGGCTTGGACATAGAAGCCTCCCGTTCAAACGACGAACAGCTCATTCAGGGGAAACAGCGATAAGCGTGAGAAACGTGTCTGCAAGTTGCTCGTGATCCAAGCAGAGCTTCCAGCCTGTGCCACCTTCTTGAACAAGTCCGCGCGTATCGAGTTTCTTCAAGTGACGGTAGAGCGCAGGCGCGCTGACGAAACTCGCTTGGGAAAGAGTTTCGAACGTGACCGGGGCACTCTTCTGCAGGCAGCGCAGGATGATGAGCCGCCTGGGGTGGGTGAAAGAGGTGAGGCAACGGGTGAGGCATTTTATCGGCAGTTTTTCGACCAACAGCGCACGTCTCATTCCGGCCAAAATGGGAGCCGCTGCCGGAACCAGAGGATCCGGTTCCGGCCAGTAACGCACCCAGCGGCTTTCCCGTCTGGCCAAAATCAGTCCACGCGCCTGAAGAGCGCGAAGACAGAGACTGGCCTGATCTCTGGGGATGCGTGCCAACGCCGCAATCTCCCCGACACAGCCTCCTGGCTGTTCGAGCACAGCCTTCAGACAGGCGATCCGTTTTACGCTTGTCAGAATCCGGCAGGTTCTCCAGATTGTCGGATGGTAACTCTCCATATCACACCTTTCAATGTGTGATAAAATTAAACTGAAAAATTTTTCCTGTCAACTTTAACAACACATAAAAGACCTTTATTAAAACCATATTTTATGGTCGAAAGACGACTATTTATTTTATCACACCTTTCAATGTGTGATAATTACTCTTGTCCAAAATAGCATTTTGAAATGATAAGCCTCCGCTGAACGTGTACGATGGGTGTATCGAATAAAAACTCATCCCCGCGGTTGACGCCGCGGACACGACAACGGAGGCGGGATTA
>Ga0118677_10003799_pt1 | contig 28203 bp, 22 predicted proteins | sample AliMusrvi5mmetaG_FD_86154 | JGI IMG/M metagenome (GOLD analysis project Ga0118677, IMG submission 86154) | reverse complement strand
CATTCCACCTTCCCCCTTCTCTCCCTTCCCCTTTAATTTAAATTAAGAATCCTAATCTTTTCATCACAAATCCTAAAGTTTGCATTGAATACCCTAAAGTTTACATTGAGACATTGAACTTTTGCATTGACATGTCAATATTACCTGTTGATATGTCAATATGACACGTCATTTTTCCAACATTTTACGTTGACATGTCAATATTGCTTGTTGTCATGAAAAAATGACACATCGTAAGTTCATCCGCTTGCGTTGACATGTCAATATTACATGTTGATATGTCAATATGACGCATCGAATTTGCAACATTTTGCGTTGACATGTCAAAATTTCACTTCGACATGTCAAAATGTCAAATTTGGAACTTTGAACTTGAAACTTTGAACTTTGAACTTGAAACTTGAAACTTCCCCAGTATTCTATATCCAAAAAAAAAGACCGCCATAAGCGGTCTTTCAAAAAAAAAAAAAAGTTCTTACGCCTGAGGAACAGGCCCGCCGAAATTCATTGGGAATGCTGCAAATTCTTCCAATTTTATTGGTCCATGAGTGCTCTCAAATTTGGCAACATTGTCTTTCAATGCTGCCAGCAACCTTTTTGCATGCTGAGGGGTAAGAATAATTCTTGATTTTACTTTTGCTTTGGGATTTCCCGGAAGCATTTTAATAAAATCAATCACAAATTCCTGATTGGAATGAGTGATCACAGCTAAATTTGAATAAATACCTTCAGCAACATCGTCTGGTAATTCAATATTTATCTGGTTCTGCATATTTTTATCGTCTGCCATGATCTTGATTTTTATTTTGTCATTAGTCATTAGTCAATTGTCATTACTGCTTACTTGACTATTGACCAATGACCATTGACTTATGACTATTGACTATTGACTATTCACTATTCACTTATCGCTTCTTTTGATGCCATCAGACTGAGATACTCTTCCATTGATCCAACGATGATGTTATCAAATTCTCTTTGACCTGTACCGGCCGGTATTAGATGTCCAACAAGTACATTCTCTTTCAAACCTGCAAGACCATCATCTTTGCCATTGATGGCAGCTTCGGTGAGCACCTTGGTAGTTTCCTGAAATGATGCAGCCGACAGCCAGCTCTTAACCTGCAAAGAGGCTCTTGTAATACCCTGCAATATCTGGCTTGATGTGGCAGGAACAACGTCGCGGGCTTCAACAGGTTTTTTATCCTTACGTTTCAGCATGGAGTTTTCGTCTCTCAGCTTACGTGCAGTAATGATCTGTCCTGCTTTCATTGTGTCTGAATCGCCTGCGTCTATAACCACTTTCTTTCCGAATATCCAGTCGTTTTCTTCATTGAAATCTGACTTATTGGTGATCTCGCCTTCAAGGAATTTGGTATCGCCTGGATCGCTGATCTCAACTTTACGCATCATCTGACGAACAATGGTCTCGAAATGTTTGTCATTAATTTTCACACCCTGCAAACGGTAAACTTCCTGAACCTCGTTGACAAGATATTCCTGAACTTTGGTTGGTCCCTTGATAGCAAGAATATCTGAAGGTGTAACAGCGCCGTCTGATAAAGGGGTTCCTGCTCTGACATAGTCGTTTTCCTGTGCAAGAATTTGCTTTGTCAGCGGGCACAGATAACGTTTTTCTTCGCCGGTTTTTGAAGTAATGATAATTTCACGGTTACCTCTTTTGATCTTTTTGGCAAAAGAAACAACACCATCAATTTCCGAAACAACTGCTGGGTCGGAGGGGTTACGTGCCTCGAACAATTCAGTTACACGTGGCAAACCTCCTGTGATATCGCCTGCTTTACCAACAGTTCTTGGGATTTTTACAAGAATATCACCTGCTTTGATCTTGTCGCCATCGGTTACAGAAATGTGCGAACCAACAGGAATATCGTATGTCTTCACAACCTCATTCACTGCATTCACAATGTTGATAGCCGGGTTACGAGTTTTGTCACGGCTTTCAATGATCACTATTTCATGATAACCTGTCTGATCATCTGATTCCACATGATAGGTGAGGTTTTCAATGATATTTTCAAACTGGGTTTTTCCTGAATATTCTGAAAGAACTACAGCGTTGAATGGATCCCATTCGCAAATTGTATTTCCTTTTTTAATTGAATCGCCATTTCTGAAGAAAAGCTTGGATCCATAAGGGACCTGTGCCGTAGTAAGTGTAATTTTTGTGTTTGCGTCAATGATCCTCATTTCAGCAGATCTGCCGATAACAACATCATATTTTTCACCTCCTTCACTTACGTATTCCACATAACGAAGTTCATCAATTTCGAGAATACCATCGTATTTTGCAACCACATTGCTTGATGAAGCGATGTTACCACCGGCGACACCTCCAACATGGAATGTGCGAAGGGTTAACTGTGTTCCCGGTTCACCGATGGATTGGGCAGCAATTACGCCTACTGCTTCGCCTTTCTGAACCATATATCCTGTGGCAAGGTTACGTCCATAGCATTTTGCACAAACTCCCTGTTTGGATTCACAGGTGAGAACCGAACGGATTTCGACGGAATCAACAGGTGATTCTTCTATCTCCTTGCAAATTTCTTCTGTCAGTTCTTCTCCTGCTTCAACAATAAGCTTACCACTGATTGGATGGTAAAGATCGTGAAGTGATGTACGGCCAAGAATTCTGTCGGATAAACTTTCAACAACTTCTTCATTATTTTTAAGAGCTGTACTGGTCAATCCTCTTAAAGTTCCGCAATCTTCCTCAGTGATGACAACATCCTGTGCAACGTCAACCAAACGACGGGTTAGATAACCAGCATCGGCAGTTTTCAGAGCGGTATCGGCAAGACCCTTACGGGCACCGTGTGTTGAGATAAAATATTCAAGAATTGACAGACCTTCTTTGAAGTTGGAGAGGATAGGGTTTTCAATAATTTCCCCGCCTGTGGCTCCTGATTTCTGTGGCTTGGCCATCAAACCTCTCATCCCGCAAAGCTGACGAATTTGTTCTTTAGATCCGCGGGCTCCGGAATCAAGCATCATATAAACGGGGTTAAATCCGTCATTATCTTTTGCAAGCCTTTCCATCAAAGCCTGGGTTACTTTAGAGTTGGTGTGTGTCCAGATATCAATGATCTGGTTGTAGCGTTCGTTGTTGGTGATCAAACCCATGTTGTAACTATCCATTACTGTGTCAACCTCGGTATTGGCCTGATCAACAAGAGTAACTTTCATAGCTGGTATAACAACATCGCTGAGTTTAAATGACAATCCACCTTTGAAAGCCATCTTGAATCCAAGATCTTTCAGATCATCAAGGAAGGCAGCAGTTGTTTTAACACCTGTTTTCTTCAAAATATCACCGATAATATCCCTGAGTGATTTCTTGGTGAGAAGTTCATTCAGATAGCCGTATTGTTTTGGAACAACAAGGTTGCACAAAACGCGGCCAACGGTGGTTTCAATTATTTTAATTTCATCTTTATCCAAAGTTCTTACTTTGATGAAAGCATGAAGATCAACTTTCTTTTCGTTATAAGCAATGATGACTTCTTCGGGTGAGTAAAATGTCATACCTTCTCCTTTAACGGGGAATTCAGGTGTGTTCTTACGTCCTTTGGTCATGTAATAAAGTCCAAGAACCATGTCCTGTGAAGGAACTGTGATAGGCGCTCCATTGGCAGGATTAAGGATGTTATGAGAAGCAAGCATCAGTACTTGTGCTTCAAGAATAGCAGCAGGTCCCAGCGGAACGTGAACAGCCATCTGGTCACCGTCGAAGTCAGCGTTGAATGCTGTACAAACAAGTGGATGCAACTGCAGAGCTTTTCCTTCTATAAGTTTAGGCTGAAATGCCTGTATCCCCAAACGGTGAAGGGTAGGAGCACGGTTTAGTAAAACCGGATGTCCTTTTAAAACATTTTCGAGGATGTCCCAAACAACAGGGTCTTTCCTGTCAACAATCTTTTTCGCTGATTTCACAGTTTTGACAATTCCTCTTTCAAGCATTTTACGGATGATAAAAGGCTTGAATAATTCGGATGCCATATCTTTAGGAATACCACATTCGTGCAATTTAAGTTCAGGTCCTACAACGATGACCGAACGTGCAGAATAGTCAACCCTTTTACCGAGCAAATTCTGGCGGAAACGTCCTTGTTTTCCTTTAAGGCTATCACTAAGTGATTTCAGCGCCCTGTTTGATTCGGTTTTAACGGCATTGGCTTTCCTTGAATTATCAAATAATGAATCAACGGCTTCCTGCAACATTCTCTTTTCATTGCGGAGAATCACATCAGGAGCTTTGATTTCGATAAGTCTTTTCAAACGATTGTTACGGATAATAACCCTTCTGTAAAGATCGTTGAGGTCGGAAGTAGCAAAACGTCCGCCATCAAGTGGAACAAGTGGTCTTAGTTCGGGTGGAATAACCGGAACAACCTTTACGATCATCCATTCCGGCCTGTTCTCAATTCTTTTATTTGCTTCTCTGAATGCTTCAACAACCTGGAGACGTTTCAGCGCTTCCTGTTTTCTTTGTTGTGAAGTTTCAGTGTCTGCTTTATGGCGAAGGTCGTATGATAAATGATCAAGGTCTAAACGGGCAAGCAGGTCATGCAATGCTTCTGCTCCCATTTTTGCAATGAATTTATTCGGATCGTCATCATCCAGCATTTGATTTTCTTTTGGAAGAGATTCAATGATATTGAAATATTCTTCTTCAGTTAGGAAATCAAGATAGTTTAAGCCTTGCTCGGTCTTTGAACTATCCACTTGTTTGATGCCCGGATTGATTACAACATAACGTTCGTAATAAATGATCATGTCAAGCTTTTTGGCCGGAAGTCCCAGTAAATATCCTATTTTATTAGGAAGTGAACGGAAAAACCAGATATGAGCCACAGGAACGATAAGTTGAATATGTCCCATTCTTTCGCGTCTCACTTTTTTCTCGGTAACTTCAACACCGCAGCGGTCGCAAACGATACCTTTATACCTGATCCTTTTGTATTTTCCGCAATGACATTCCCAATCCTTCACAGGACCGAATATCCTTTCGCAAAACAACCCGTCTCTTTCGGGTTTATATGTACGGTAATTTATCGTTTCGGGTTTTAATACCTCACCACTTGAGCGCTCGAGAATGGCTTCGGATGAAGCGAGACTAATGATAATTTTAGAGAAACTGCTCTTGACGTTATTTTCTTTTCTGAAGGCCATGATATATTTAGATAATACTGAATATTAAAAAATGTTGCTATATAAGTCAAATGTCATTAGTCATTGGTCGTTTGCATAATCAACTGATGAAAGTTGATCACTGACCATTGACCAATGACTATTGACCAGTGATTATTCGAATGTGATATTTAAACCAAGACCTCTTAATTCATGAACCAATACATTGAAAGATTCCGGAACACCAGGAATAGGCATAGATTCATCTTTCACGATTGCTTCATAAGCTTTGGCTCTTCCAACCACATCGTCTGATTTAACAGTAAGAATTTCCTGAAGAATATTTGCAGCTCCGAATGCTTCCAGAGCCCAAACTTCCATTTCACCAAATCTCTGACCGCCAAATTGTGCTTTACCACCAAGAGGCTGCTGAGTAATGAGTGAATAAGGACCAATTGAACGGGCATGCATTTTATCATCAACCATGTGACCAAGTTTCATCATATAGATCACACCAACGGTAGCCTGCTGATCAAAGCGCTCACCTGTGCCGCCATCATACAAATAAACTTTGCCATTATCAGGTAATCCTGCTTTGCTCATGTATTCGTTGATTTCTTCAATTGTTGCACCATCAAAAATTGGTGAAGCAAAAGTCAGTCCGAGTTTTAAACCTGCCCAGCCGAGAACAGTTTCGTAGATCTGTCCAAGGTTCATACGCGATGGTACACCAAGTGGATTGAGAACAATGTCAACAGGTGTTCCGTCTTTGAGGAATGGCATGTCTTCATCTCTTACGATCTTTGCAACAATACCTTTATTTCCGTGACGGCCTGCCATTTTATCACCCACTTTGAGTTTCCTTTTCTTGGCGATGAAAACCTTTGCGAGCTGAACAATTCCGCTTGGAAGGTCATCACCGACGGTAGCTGAAAATTTCTTGCGGTTATATAATCCGAGAATTTCTTTCAGCTTGATGTTGTAGTTATGAAGTAATTCTTTAATTAATTCATTCTTTTCTTTATCGGTGGTCCACTTGTTAGGATTGATTGCAGTGAAGTCAATATTCTGGAATAACTTCAATGAGAATTTCACACTTTTCGGAATAAGAATTTCTTTAAAGTTGTTGAAAACTCCTTGTGAAGCTTTACCTGAAACGAGAATTGTGAGCTTATCAATAAGTTTATTCCTTAATTCCTGTTCACTTTGGTTAAACTCATCTTCAAGCTTGGATAGAAGAACTTTTTCTTTGGTTTTGGCTTTTCTGTCTTTTATAACTCTTGAAAAAAGTTTTTTGTCAATTACCACACCACGTAAGGAGGCAGGAGCTTTTAAGGAAGCATCCTTCACATCACCTGCTTTATCTCCAAAGATTGCCCTTAGCAGTTTTTCTTCAGGAGTAGGATCAGTCTCACCTTTAGGAGTTATTTTGCCTATTAAAATATCACCTTCCACAACTTCGGCTCCGATACGGATAAGACCATTTTCATCAAGGTCTTTTGTAGCTTCAGCGCTGACGTTTGGAATATCATTTGTAAGCTCTTCAATTCCGCGTTTTGTATCGCGAACTTCCAGGCTGAATTCATCAATATGAAGTGAGGTGAACCAATCTTCACGAACAACTTTCTCATTGATTACAATAGCATCTTCAAAGTTATATCCTTTCCAGGGCATGAATGCCACTGTAAGGTTTCTTCCCAATGCCAGTTCTCCGCCTCTTGTTCCGTATCCTTCCGTGATCAACTGACCTTTTTTAACCTTATCGCCTTTGCTAACTATGGGGTTAAGATTTAAACAGGTACTTTGATTTGTTTTTGCAAACTTCAGAAGGTTGTATGTTTTAACATCATCATCAAAACGTACAAGTCTTTCTTCTTCATCCCTTGTATATCTGATAACAATTTCACGGGCATCAACATATTCAACCACACCCTGACCTTCGGCAGCCAATAAAACTCTGGAATCTCTGGCAACTGTAGTTTCCAGTCCTGTTCCAACAATTGCAGCCTCCGGTTTGATCAAAGGTACAGCCTGACGCATCATGTTCGATCCCATCAGCGCACGGTTTGCATCATCGTGTTCAAGGAACGGAATTAATGATGCTGCAATAGATGCTATCTGATTAGGGGCGATATCCATTAAGTGAACCTTATCTTTATCCACAATAGGATAATCTGCAAGGTATCTGGCTTTAACTTTTGGTGTTGAGAATGTGCCGTCTTTATCCAATTCGGCATTTGCCTGAGCAATGATCTTCTTTTCTTCTTCTTCAGCGCTAAGATAAATGGGGGCTTCCTTAAAATCAACTCTACCGTTATTCACAACACGATAGGGCGTTTCAATAAATCCCAGATGGTTTATTTTAGCATAAACACAAAGTGAAGAAATAAGTCCGATGTTTGGACCTTCAGGAGTTTCTATTGTACACAGACGACCATAATGTGTATAATGCACGTCACGTACTTCGAATCCTGCTCTTTCCCTTGAAAGACCACCAGGTCCCAATGCTGACATTCTGCGCTTGTGGGTAAGCTCAGCAAGTGGGTTTGTCTGATCCATGAATTGTGATAACTGATTTGTTCCGAAGAACGAATTGATCACAGATGACAGTGTCTTCGCATTGATAAGATCGGTAGGTGTGAAGACTTCATTGTCGCGGACATTCATACGCTCACGAATTGTTCTTGCCATACGTGCAAGACCAACTCCAAACTGAGAATACAACTGTTCACCAACTGTTCTAACCCTACGGTTACTCAAGTGGTCAATGTCATCAACTTCGGCTTTCGAATTCACAAGTTCTATAAGGAACTTGATAATGCAAATAATATCCTCTTTGGTGAGAACCTTAAGCTCTGCCGAAGTTTCGAGGTTCAGTTTTTTATTGATTCTGTATCTTCCAACTTCACCAAGGTCGTAACGTTTGTCAGAGAAAAACAGTTTTTCAATAATTCCTCTTGCAGTTTCTTCATCAGGTGGTTCAGCGTTCCTGAGTTGCCTGTAGATAAATTCTACTGCTTCTTTTTCTGAGTTGGCTGTGTCCTTCTGTAAAGTATTATAGATGATGGAAAAATCAACAAAATTCCCCTCTTCTTTATGAAGGAGAATTGTCTTAGCTCCGGAATCAACTATAAGATCAACATGATCATTATCCAAAATAGTTTCCCTGTCAATGACGACCTCTGTACGTTCGATAGAAACAACTTCACCGGTATCTTCATCCACAAAATCTTCGATCCATGAACGCAGAACCCTTGCTGCAAGTTTTCTGCCAACACATTTTTTCAAACCTGTTTTGCTGACTTTTATTTCATCAGCAAGGCCGAAGATCTCAAGAATATCTTTGTCACTCTCATAACCGATTGCTCTGAGAAGAGTGGTGACAGGTAATTTTTTCTTACGATCAATGTAAGCATACATGACATTGTTAATGTCGGTTGCAAATTCCATCCATGATCCTTTGAAAGGGATAATTCTGGCGGAGTATAGTTGAGTACCGTTGGCATGTCTGCTTGATCCAAAGAAAACACCGGGTGAACGATGTAATTGAGAAACGACAACTCTTTCGGCTCCGTTGATAACAAAGGTGCCTTTGGGCGTCATATACGGTATTGTACCAAGATATACGTCTTGTATGATGGTCTCGAAATCTTCATGTTCGGGATCAGTACAATACAGTTTCAATTTTGCCTTTAGAGGGACACTGTATGTCAAACCTCTTTCAATACATTCATCAATTGAATACCTGGGAGGATCTACGTAGTAATCCAGAAATTCCAGAACGAAGTTATTTCTGGCGTCGGTTATCGGAAAATTTTCAGCGAAGACTTTGTACAAGCCTTCATTTTTACGATTTTCAGACGTCGTCTCTAACTGTAAGAAATCCTGAAATGATTTTAACTGGATATCAAGAAAATCCGGATATTCAAACTGATGACCTGCTGATGCAAAATTTATTTTCTGAGTGTTATTATGTTGAGTCAAGTGTCTGAAATTTAAAGTTTATAAAAAGTAAAATACGACAAATAAAAATAAATGCGTTAAGGTAGAATTTCTGAATATTGATTTATACAGAAATTCATACCTTATTATAATACTTTATTACTTTACTTCAACTTCTGCTCCTGCTTCTTCTAATTGTTTTTTCAATGAATCAGCTTCATCTTTAGTCACAGCTTCTTTTATGGCTTTTGGAGCAGCGTCAACCAATTCCTTTGCTTCTTTTAATCCAAGGCTGGTAAGTTCTTTTACAAGTTTTACAACCTGGAGTTTCTGAGCTCCTGCTGATTTAAGAATAACATCGAATGAAGTTTTTTCTTCAACTGCAGCTACTTCTGCAACTGGTCCTGCTGCAACTACTGCGGCTGCTGCTGGTTCAATACCATGCTCTTCCTTTAAGGTTTTTGCTAATTCATTTACTTCTTTTACTGTTAGATTCACTAACTGTTCTGCTAAAGCTTTGATGTCTGCCATTTTATTAAGTTTAATTTGTTATTAACGATTGTTTATTAAAGTGATTTTTTTTCTTTATCCTTTATTGGACAAAGTTTCTACGATTCCTGCTATTTTATGACCGCCTGATTGTAAAGCGCCCATGACATTTCTTATTGGTGATTGTAGTAAAGCTACAACATCTGCAATCAATTCATTCTTCGATTTTACATTAATTAGTGCTTCCAATTCGTGTTCTCCAAGGAAACATGTTTCTTCAACAAATGCGCCTTTTAATATAGGCTTGCCATAAGTTTTCTTGAATTCCTTTATAAGTTTAGCCGGAACATTGCCGGTTTCGCAAAACATGATCGAGGTCGAGCCTTTTAATGTATCAAATAATGAATTAAAATCCAGGTTTGCTTTTTCCATTGCTTTTTGAAGCAAGGTATTCTTCACAACCTGTAACTTTACATCTCTTTTAAAGCAAAGTCTCCTGAGCTTGTTCGTTACTTCAACATTCAAACCAGATATATCTGAAAGATAGAAATGATTGTATGTCTTCAGTTGTTCAGCAAGGGAATTGATAATCTGATTTTTTTCTTCTTTTCTCATAATTTAATTTTTAATTGCAGAATTGTTCTACTGTTCTCTTGTCTGATTGCTATATGCTATAACAGTTCAACAAATAAACAAAGCAACAATTAAGCAGTTATTGATTTAGGTTCGATCTGAATTCCCGGACTCATTGTGCTGGACATATAGATACTCTTTACGTAAGTACCTTTTGCTGCAGCGGGTTTGAGTTTTAAAATGGTTTGTAATACTTCACGAGCATTCTCTATAAGTTTTTCAGCATCAAAAGATACTTTTCCAACTGTAGAATGAATGATACCGTATTTGTCCACTTTAAAATCTATCTTACCACCTTTAGCTTCTTTCACAGCTTTACCAACTTCCATTGTAACAGTGCCGGTTTTAGGATTTGGCATAAGTCCTCTGGGACCTAAGATTTTTCCTAATGCACCAACTTTAGGCATTACACTGGGCATGGTAATGATTACATCCACGTCTGTCCATCCGCCTTTAATTTTAGTAATGTATTCATCCAGTCCGACAAAGTCTGCACCTGCAGCTGTTGCTTCTTCTTCTTTATCAGGTGTACAGAGAACAAGTACTTTCATTGTCTTTCCTGTTCCGTGAGGAAGGGTAACTGAACCTCTTACCATTTGATTGGCTTTTCTGGGATCGACTCCAAGTCGAACGTCAACATCAACCGAGGCATCGAATTTTGTAAAGGTAACACTTTTTACCAATGCAGCAGCCTCGTTCAAAGGATAAAATTTATTTTTATCAATTTTCGTTAAAGATTCTTTTCTTTTTTTTGTTATTTGTGCCATTTCTTTGCAATATAGTATTTGCCAATTTCAATAAAATAAAATCCCACTCCGGCCGATAGATTAAAACGGGGGATTGCCTTTAATGGTGATACCCATGCTTCTGGCTGTTCCGGCTACCATTCTCATTGCAGACTCAATTGTGAATGCATTAAGGTCAGGCATTTTACCTTCGGCTATTACTTTTACCTGATCCCATGAAACAGAACCAACTTTGTTACGATTTGGTTCAGGAGATCCTGATTTAAGTTTAACAGCTTCCAATAATTGAACAGCTACAGGAGGAGTTTTAATGATGAAATCAAAGGTCTTATCCTTATACAAAGTAATGATAACAGGAATTACTTTTCCCATACTGTCTTGTGTACGTGCATTGAATTGCTTGCAAAATTCCATTATATTCACGCCCTTCGAACCAAGTGCCGGTCCAACTGGTGGAGATGGGTTTGCCTGGCCACCTTTAATCTGTAATTTAATTAATCCACTTACTTCTTTTGCCATTGTTTTTCTTTTTTTAATTCCCGGTGATGGGAAACATTACATTATTCTTTCTCAACTTGCATAAAACTCAACTCCAAAGGTGTCTTGCGACCAAAGATTTTTACCATTACTTTCAGTTTTTTCTTCTCGTCATTGATTTCTTCGATAACACCGCTAAAACTGTTGAATGGTCCGTCAATGACCGTCACTGTTTCACCAATAATGAAAGGAGTAGTGAGTTCTTCTTCTTTCTCTGATAATTCGTCAACCTTACCAAGAATTCTGTTAACTTCAGAAAGACGTAAAGGTACGGGTTCGCCTTTTTTTGTTCCCAGGAAGTTTATCACACCCGGAATGTTTTTAATAATATGAGGTATTTCACCTGTAAGTGTAGCCTCTATTAGTACATAACCCGGGAAATAATTTCTTTCCTTACTTACCTTTTTACCCTTTCTGATTTGGTAGACTTTCTCAGTTGGAATAAGAACTTGCGAAACAAAATCCTTTAAACCAAGCCTGTTTATCTCGTTTTCGATATACTGCTTGATCTTCTTTTCATTCCCGCTAATTGCGCGCACCACATACCACTTTTTGGGTTCCTGTTCGCTCATTCTGTTACAAATTGGAAAATTGATTATTAATAATAACAAATTACATTGAGTTCTTCAAATTAAAACAATTTGTAAAATTGTTTTAGAATAGTGCTGAATGATGCATCCATCAGATATACCACAAGGGCTATAATAAGGGAAGCAACAGATACAACAATTGCACTACTTTGCAATTCACTCCAAGAGGGCCAGGAAACTTTATGCATGAGTTCATCATAAGTTTCCTTAATATAACCTGCTATTTTTTTCATTTCAATGTTTATTGATACTTAGCACGGGAGGAGAGACTCGAACTCCCAACCAACGGTTTTGGAGACCGCTACTCTACCAATTGAGCTACACCCGTCTTTGTTACTGTTTTTAGCATGATAAGGTATTCTGGAATTTCCGGAATACCTTATCATGATTTTATATTTACTGTTGTTAATCCAGAATTTCAGTAACCTGACCAGCGCCTACGGTTCTGCCACCTTCACGGATTGCAAAACGTAAGTTTAAGTTCATGGCTATTTCTGTAATTAATTGAACTCTGATAGTAAGGTTATCACCTGGCATTACCATTTCAACTCCTTCAGGAAGGAAAATCTCTCCTGTTACGTCTGTTGTTCTGAAATAGAACTGTGGACGGTATTTGTTATGGAATGGAGTGTGACGTCCGCCTTCTTTTGTTTTAAGAATAACAACTTCAGCTTTGAATTCTTTATGTGGTTTGATTGAACCTGGTTTTGCAACCACCATACCTCTGCGAATATCATCTTTGTCAATACCACGAAGAAGAAGACCAACGTTATCACCAGCCTCGCCTCTATCAAGTATCTTACGGAACATTTCAACTCCGGTAACAACCGATTTTAGTTTTTCTGCGCCCAATCCAAGTATGTCAACTGGATCACCGGTGTTGATAACACCAGTTTCTATTTTGCCAGTTGCAACTGTACCGCGTCCTGTTATTGAGAAAACATCTTCAACAGGCATGAGGAATTCCTTATCAGTGCTACGAACAGGAAGAGGAATATAGGTGTCAACTGCATCCATCAATTCCATGATTTTTTCAACCCATTGTGGTTCCTTGTTAAGTCCTCCTAAAGCAGAACCTCTGATAATAGGAGTTTCTGTTCCATTGAATCCGTAGAAAGTGAGAAGTTCTCTCATTTCTATTTCTACAAGGTCGAGGAGTTCGGGGTCATCAACTGAATCGCATTTGTTCATAAACACTACCATCTTTGGAACACCAACCTGGCGAGCCAACAAAATATGTTCGCGTGTTTGTGGCATTGGACCATCAGTTGCAGCAACAACAAGTATTGCGCCGTCCATTTGAGCAGCACCGGTAACCATATTCTTGATATAGTCAGCGTGTCCCGGGCAGTCAACATGGGCGTAATGCCTGTTTGCAGTTGAATATTCAACATGCGCTGTATTGATTGTTATACCTCTTTCTTTTTCTTCAGGTGCAGCGTCAATTGATTCGAATGATCTGAAAACTGATAATCCTTTATCTGCAAGGATTAATGTAATTGCTGCGGTTAACGTAGTTTTACCGTGATCGATGTGACCAATAGTTCCAACGTTTACGTGCGGTTTGGAACGATCGAATTTTTCTTTTGCCATATTAATTTAATTAGTACTTGTTTAAAATTTATTTTATTTACCTGTGAATTCTATTATTTTAATTTCTGAGCCAATGATGAGAATTGAACTCATGACCCCTTCCTTACCAAGGAAGTGCTCTACCCCTGAGCTACATCGGCTTTTTTAAATTTGAGATTTTTGATTTGAGATTTTTTGATTCAAACTTTCATCCAATCCCATTTTCAAATTAAATCACAAATTGTAATTCTAAAATCCGAGAGCGGAAGACGGGGCTCGAACCCGCCACCTATAGCTTGGAAGGCTATCGCTCTACCAAATGAGCTACTTCCGCTTATTGATTTTTGGTTTGAGATTTTTCGAATTGACATTTAAAATCATCTCTGTCAAATTTAATTTTGATCAGGAATTTTTCTCAATTTTCGAATATCAATTCTTCAATCAAAAATCTAAAATCACTTTCGTGGGGAGGGGAGGATTCGAACCTCCGAAGGCGTCGCCAACAGATTTACAGTCTGCCCCATTTGACCACTCTGGTACCTCCCCAAACAATATTACAAAGAACTATGAGCCGATGGAGGGATTCGAACCCCCGACCAGCTGATTACAAATCAGCTGCTCTGGCCGACTGAGCTACATCGGCGTCTTAATTGGTAATCTGATATTTTTTCGAATTTTGATAAAAAAAATGCAGACCTTTTCAAAAAAGTCTGCAAATGTATTAATTCAATATCTAATTACCAAAAATTTTGCCAAACTTTTTTTCAACCTTTTCAAATAATTTTATTAAAAGGCTGAAAAACAAAAAAATAAAACTGTTTACAACCCTTTTATTTTTTCTTTGTGTTTTGTTAATTGTTTGCGTAAAGCATCAACAGCGCTATCCGTGGCTTCTTCAAATGTTTTGCATTGCTTTTTTGCAAAGAGATCATTTCCCCTTATTATTAGTTTAATTTCCGACACTTTATTGTCAGTCTTATTGCTTTTGTCAACCTTCAAAGTAACTTCACTGCCTATCAATCCATCGTAAATAGTGGAGAGTTTTTGAATTCTTTCCTGAATGAAGTCTTCTAATTTTTGATCCGCTTTAAAGTGAATCGAACTGATTTTTATTTGCATGATTTCCTCCTATTTTTAAGCTTTTGGATGAGCTTGTTTATAAACTTTGATTAATTTTTCAACTGTATTATGAGTGTAGACCTGGGTTGCGGATAGATTCGCGTGGCCAAGCAGGTCTTTGATTGCATTCAGATCTGCGCCGTTATTCAGCATGTGTGTAGCAAAAGTGTGTCTTAAAACATGCGGGCTTCTTTTTGTAAGCGTTGTAACTGCTCCAAGATAAAACTGCACCAATCTTTGAACAAGTTTTTGATAAATGGGTTCACCTTTTGATGTCAAAAAAACCATTTTATTGTCAGATTTTACATTGCTTTTACGTAATTCAAAATAATTTAAAAATTGTTTCTCCAATGAAGGTCCGTAAGGGATAATTCTTTCTTTATTCCGCTTGCCTAAAACTTTAATTGTTTTCTTCATCAGATCAACATCAGCAAGCGTAAGGTTTACCAGTTCGGATAATCGTATTCCGGTCATGTAGAAAAGTTCAATAATAAGACGATTTCTTGCTCCTTCAAAACCTTCACCAAAATCTACCTTATCTAATAGTGTATCCATTTTTGATTTCTCAACAAAAACCGGTAATCTTTTCGACATTTTAGGTGCGGTCACTTTATTCAACGGGTTTTCGCGAACCACTCCTTCACGAATAAGAAATTTGTAGAACGATTTTAATGTTGAAATTTTTCTGTTGATTGAACGCGGTGTAATCTTGTGCTCCATCATTTCAACAAGCCAGGAACGCACCTGAAGATAAGTAATGTCTTTTAGATCCTTTACCTGATACTCTTTTTCAAGGTATAAAAAGAACTGATCAAGATCATTTTGGTATGAGTTTACCGTGTGAGGAGAGTATCTTTTTTCAAACTGAATATACTGTATGAACCGTTCCTTATCCATCACCTGCTTTTAAGAAAGTAGAAATTAATATTCAAAGGTACTAAAAAAAAACGTCCGATACAACTATTTCTACTTTCCTGAAAAGAAAAGACTATAATTCAGTCGGTTCAGCTTCGTGCAGTTTCTGGATGTATATCGCTTTAATTTTTTGATACCTTTTCTTTACTGAAGGCTTGGTGAATTTTTGTCTTTCCCTGAGTTCTTTAACAACACCGGTTTTTTCAAATTTTCTTTTGAGTTTTTTTAATGCTTTGTCAATGTTTTCGCCTTCTTTTACTGATACAATGATCATAGTGTTTCTTATTTATTTTGTAATGAATGATTTATTTCCAATCAAATTGGGGTGCAAAAGTATGATAATTTTTTATTTTACAAAAATATTTGTTTAATAATTTTTACCTGATTAATAATTTAATTTCCAAAGTGCCTACAAAACTTCATAATAAAAGCAGGTAGAGACTACCTGCTTTTATTATGAAAGGACTATAAAAAATGTTACGAATTAAGCATAACCGGCATTACAAGCATCAACATGTCTTCACTTTTGTTTTCGTTATTAACCGGAAGCAATAACCCTGCACGGTTTGGAGCAGACATTTCGAGACAAACTTCATCGGTGCTGATAATATTTAGCATCTCCAGAACAAATTTTGAATTAAATCCGATTTCCATATCCTCTCCTTCATACTGGCAGGTGAGACGTTCTTTGGCTTCATTTGAAAAATCAAGGTCTTCTGCTGACAGGGTAAGTTCTTTTCCGTTTACTTTGAATCTCACCTGGTGTGTGGACTGGTTCGAAAAAATTGAAACGCGTTTTATTGAATTCAAAAAAGGAATTCTTTCAATGGTTAACTTGTTTGGATTTTCTGCCGGGATGACAGCTTCGTAATTCGGGTACTTTCCATCAATGAGGCGACAAATGAGATTGTAGTTGCCGAATTCGAAAAAAGCATTTGTTGTGTTATACTCTATTTTGACTTTCGAATCTTCGTGTGCTAATAAATTCTTCAGTTGTGTCAGAGGTTTCTTTGGTAAAATAAAAGATGCTGACTCCTCCGATTTGCAATCGGTTCTTCTATAACGAACCAACTTGTGTGCATCAGTTGCAACAAAAGTAAAGTTCTCTGATGACAACTGGCAGAACACACCTGACATTACCGGTCTGAGTTCATCGTTACCTGTAGCAAAAAGAGTAGTGTTTATTGCATCAGCAATAATATTGCAATCAATCTCAAGTGATGAAGAACTTTCAAGAGTTGGTGTCTTCGGGAACTCTTCAGCATTGTGGCCGGTTAGTTTATATTTTCCTTCACCTGCAAATATTTCAATACTGAAAGTTGATTTGGTGTCAATAGTAAAGGTGATAGGAATATCAGCAAAAGTCTTCAATGTCTCAAGAAGAATTTTTGAAGGAATAGCAATACTACCCGGTTTTTCTGATTTAATTATTTCAACTTTAGCGGTCATTGTTGTTTCAAGATCGGAAGCTGAAATGGTTAGTTTGTCCTGATCAAGAACAAAGAGAAAATTATCCAGTATGGGTAATGTGTTGCTGCTGTTGATAACGCCGCCTATCGCCTGTAATTGCCTTAGCAATAAAGTGCTCGAAACTATAAATTTCATGGTTATGGTTTTATTAATTAGTTTACAAACCTACGTGTTTTTTTATAAATACACAAATACAAATTTCAGAATGCTCAAAATTATTTAAAAAAAATAATTCCTGACATGGTCACTTTACATTATTTACCTTACCTGTTGCAGGTTTTAAATAGTATGTAAGAGGCCTTAAAATATTGTCAAAAATATAAAATTGGATCAGACCAAAATCTTTGCCCTGATTGAACTGTACAAAAAGTCTGTCGAGGTCATAAATAGAATTGCTTTGATCAATTTCTTCCTGATCACCCGGCGCTGATTTATGAAAAGTCTTTATTGTTATTGCTTTCCCATTCATTTCTGTGATAGTAAGAATATGAAAAGGTGTTGTCATGATAATCGAGTCTTTATTGTGAATAATATTGTCTGTTACCAGAGACTCAAATTTCACATCCACAAATGAGGTTAGAAGTTTGAGTAGTTTTATAGTGTCGTAATCCGGAATAACGATCTTGGGTTTAAGTGCAGTCAGCGTATATTTTCCGGGTGCAACATTGTTAATGATAAATGAGCTGTCAGGAGAGGATGGGAATGCAAGTTGTACGGACTTAATGTTGGCCATTTCAATATTGAAAAGAGTATGATCCCGCCAGTCATTTTCAAGTGTGCTGAATCGTGAATTCAGGAACCCGCGGAAACCCGGAATGTGCATTATGTAGGGATCGTCTGAGCCATCAAGAAGCATGTAGGTGCCCAGGTTGTCCTGTGTAGCATCACCGACATAAAATGTTTTGACAAGTTTTTCATGAGGGAAGAGATGAATACCCCAGAAATCTATTCTGTAAACAGTCTGGTAAATTTCTGCTTTTTTTGCAACTGACGAAAGTCGCCTGACCACATTGTCTCTTGCTGCTTTTGCGACCGGTGATTTAACTTCGATCCGAAGCATCGTTTTCAATAAAATGCTCACAAGGTCGCTGCTTGCTGAGAACTTTTTATTTACCGTCCAATCGCCGGGAGCATTTTTCTCAAGAAGTACTTTGTTATTCTGTTTATCTGTCAGGAATATTTTTGTTACAAGAGAAGTGTCTGAAATTACAAAGTCATCAGTTGTTAACGAAGAAACTCCTTTTGATGATTTATAAATAAAATAACATGCAAAAGCGATGAGCAGAATGGTAATGATAAAAACGATCTTATTTCTTTTCATAAATAATCTTCTTAAGAATGATCATGAATGGATATTCATTTTAATAGTAAAGCCAACTCACGACTTCAATGTTTTGCTACGGGTATATTTTCTCTTTCTGATCATGCCATGAATAATTGCAAAACATAAAATCAGAATGACAGGAAGCCCAATGTTAGCCAGCTGAATCATGATCCTGTGCTTTGTTATTATTTTTTTGTCAAGCAGGCGGAGCTTCAATTCCCGTGACCTCACTTCCATTAAGCCGGAATCGTCGCAAAGGTAATCAATACAATTTTGAATAAAATCTTTGTTGCCGAAAGTTTCTTTGGTATATCTGTCGTATCCGAGTGGTAAAGGAAATTTATTACCTCCTGAGATATGCACGTCATTCTTTATTACATCACCATCTGAAACAACTATCATTCTCGTTGCAACACTGGAATCTTTAAAAGCAATTTCCTTATCGTTTGCAATGGTATCGCTGATCCTGTGCCTGTATAAAGAAGTGAATTTACCTTCCAGCAAAACAGCAAGTGGAATGTTGGATTTATTGAACAATCTTTCATCTGGTTCATTGCGCATAATGTCCAGACTTATGCTGACTGGTGTTGGCATCACACGGGAATAACTTGATGAGGCCAGGAGTATGGTTTTCTTAATAGATTTCGAGCCTACCGTGTCAAGGCTGCTTGCAAATTCAAATTTAATTGCATTCAGATTATTTACAATGGGATTTTTTATCGAAGGCATGACGACAGGGAAGAAGTACCATGGCAGATAATTAATTTGCGGCTGATTGCCAAGATTGCCTGTCTTTACAGGGATTGGCATGGCATTAAGGTCTTCAATCAGGTTGTAATTTACACGTACACCATACTTGAAAAGCTGGTCTTCTATGCCAAGCCGCTGGGCAATTCCCATCGTAATATCACTTTTACTCAGGCTGTCCATACTGGCAAAAACAGGGTCAACAAGCCACAATACTTTACCGCCTTTCATGATATACTGGTCAATAATGAACTTGTCCTTTTCATCAAATATTGAATCGGGTTTTGCTATGATGATTGCCTTGTAACCATTAAGTGCTTTTAATTTGTGATTGATCCAAACCCGTTGAACATTGTAGTATTCCGAAAGCGTATTCGAGATGTCACCCGTTTCATACTTGTCAAGTTCACCATGTCCTTTTATGAATGCGATCTTTGGTTTTGTTGTTACAGTAAGTTTTTTTATGACACTTGCGATATTGTATTCCAGGGACTGAATGGAACTGTTCAGAACAGATTCCGCAGCTATCCCGATTTGTGATTTGAGCAATTGCAATGGTAATTCCCTGTCTTTATAAGTTACAATGGCACCCGGGAAAATGATCTGCTGACTTGAGCCTTCTGTGTTTTTTGTTTTCAGATTTGTTGGTTCAAGCCCTTTTGCATAAAGTTCCTTGTAAAGATTCTGTATTTGTGTTTTATCAGTTCCTGCTGACGGGTTGATAAGTTTATACTGGATATTGTCAGAGTATGCGTTGAACTGATTGAGCATATCAACAGTTTCGTTTCTCAGTCGCTTGAAACCTGCAGGGAAATCGCCGTCCAGGTAGATTTTGAAATAAACAACGTCATCAAGTTTTGTGAGAATTTTTTTTGTTGTTGCAGATAGAGTGTATTTCTTTTCGGAAGTAAGGTCAATTCTTGTGAAGAGATATGAAACGATGATGTTAAGGCAAACTACGATTGCAAGCCCCATGAAAAACTGATAAATATTCTGTCTCTTGACACCTTTTCTGCCGATAGATGTTTGCTCAGATTGTTCCGGTTTTGTGTTTTTGAAAATTACCATTTCCTGCTTTGTAGAGAGATTTTACTTAATAAAATAAAAATAGTAATGAGGCTCAGAAAATATACAACATCTCTCAGGTCAATAACGCCGCGGCTCATTGATGCATAATGTGCGCTGATGCCGAGGTTCTGGATAAAAAGATCAAAACGTCCGAAAAATTCCAGTTGATAGATCAATTCGAAACCGAGATAAAAAAACCCGCATAAAAATAGTGAGATAATGAACGAAACTATCTGGTTGCTTGTAATGGTGGAAACAAAAATTCCGATGGCAACAAAAACGCATCCGAGAAACATCAAACCGAAATATGATCCCCATGTTCCGCCAAAATCAAGGTTTCCATGCGTGGAGCCAAGATAGTAAACCGAAATGTAATAGATCAGTGTTGGAAGCAAAGAAAAGATCACAAGCACAACACCGGCAAAATATTTTGCAAGGATGATCTGAAGGTCGGTGATTGGTTTTGTCATCAGCATTTCGATGGTCCCGCTTCGTCTTTCTTCAGCAAATGTGCGCATGGTGATTGCGGGGATCAGGAAAAGAAATACAAATGGTCCAAGTAGGAAAAGCCCGTCAAGATTGGCATAACCATTATCAAGAATGTTGAAATCTAACGGAAATACCCATAAAAATAAACCATTGAAAAGCAGGAAAACAGTGATTACAATATACCCTATGAGTGAACTTAAAAAATTCTTTATTTCCTGCCTGAATAATGTAAACATTCGCTTCTTTTTGTAATTATTTTAAAAGCTGTAATGATAACCTCCTGTTATATTGTATCGGTTTCCCAAGTACTTTAACTATATCTGCATATTGACTGGCAGGAAGATTCGGAGCCTTTAATAATTGGCGAAAATAATTCTTTTTTAATAACTCCACTCATTTGTTTATGAAATTTTAACACAAAACCAATTTAAGCCCTTTGCCTATTGAGGCATAGCCAAAATGATGGCAATAAAGATCCGGATAATTTTTATTACAATCATGTGAAATGAATGCGGAAAAGCACATTTGATTTTAGCTCCCTGTGATGTCGCGTTGCAATCTTCATTCTAAATATTGTGCTAATTTTGCACACATTAATTAACTCTATGAAAGCTTTCATTATTAATATAGGCGACGAACTGCTTATCGGACAAGTTACCAACTTTAATGCCTCGTGGATGGCTGAGCAGCTTAATATCATCGGCGTGGATGTGGTAAGAATAAATGTCATCTCTGATAAGGAAGATGAAATTCTAAATGCGTTGGGAGAGGCTGAAAAGAATGCTGATGTTATTGTTCTCACTGGCGGTCTTGGTCCTACAAACGACGATATTACCAAAGAAACTTTATGCAGGTTTTTCAATACGCATTTGGTTTTTGATCAGGCGACATTCGATGATATCTCCGGTTTTTTTAAACAACGCAGCGTTACCGTTACCGAGACTAACAGAAAACAGGCAGAGGTGCCGGCAGGATGTAAAATAATCCGCAATGTCAGCGGAACTGCGCCTGGCCTGTGGTTTGAAAAAAACGGAAAAATATTTGTTGCCACACCGGGTGTTCCTTATGAAATGAAAACAATGATGAGCACTTTGATACTGCCCTTAATTGAACAGCGTTTGAGTGGTGATACAATTGTTCACAAGACCATCCTCACACAGGGTGTGGGTGAATCATTTCTTGCGGATATGATCGTTGATTGGGAAAATAATTTGCCTGAAAATATCCGCCTCGCTTATTTGCCTTCACCCGGATTGGTGAGACTCAGGCTTAGTGCAAGAGGAGCCGATAAGGCAATGCTTAAAAGGAGTATTGACGAACAGGTGAAAAAACTTCAGGGCATTATTTCGCAGCATATTTATGGATATGATTCGGAAACCATGGAGCAGATCATTGGAAAACTCTTGATTGAGCAAGGAAAATCCGTTGTCACGGCAGAGAGTTGCACGGGTGGTTATATTGCGCATGCCATCACAAGGATCCCCGGAAGTTCTGCGTATTTCAAAGGTTCTGTGGTTGCCTATTCAAACGAGATCAAAGAAGAATTTCTTGGAGTGCAGCACGAAACATTGGTGAAATATGGCGCCGTCAGCGAGGAAACAGTGAAGGAAATGGCTACAAATGCCAGGATAAAGTTACATGCAGATTACGCAATTTCCATATCCGGCATTGCCGGTCCTGATGGTGGAACGGAAGAAAAACCTGTGGGACTTGTTTGGATTGCTGTTGCTTCTGCTGAAAATATTATTGCACAAAAATTCCAGTTTGGAAATATCAGGATGGTAAACATTGAGCGTGCATCTGTGACAGCATTGAATATGCTGAGGAAAGAGATAATAAGAAGTGGGAAGTAAGCAGCAAGTTCAAGATATTTTTTTATGCAAATTGAAAGGCAGACTTTCAATTTGCATAAAAGAAGTTTTAAAATCCGTTAATAATTTCCGCTGCAAAACTTATGCTTGTTGTCAATGCGGATTTTGTTATTCGAAAACCATGTAACAAAGGTGTCCCATTTTTCTTTGTTGGCAGTTTTCCATTTATCGAAAGCATCTTCATCGCCTTTCATTAAAAGCCAGTGATTATAGGCTTCCATGTGGCCTGCTTTAAGAATGGTGTCCTGGTATTCGATAAGAATGTTGGGGTATTTTTTATCCTGTCCCATTTTGTAAAAATTCTCAACAAAGTGTGTGCGTATCCTGTCGAGCGAAGCCATGTCAATTTTCTTTTCAGATACCAGCGACATTAGCAAAGTCGGTTCGTAAACCATGCTGAAAGGAAGTTGAATTTTGCTGCTGTCCGATAGAGTTCCTGTATTTATGGTCATCCTTTTGCAAAAGCTGACAGTCATTGTGGAGTCACTGGTAAATTTAATCTGGCTTTTGTAAGTGTCGTAAAGAAGTTTGCTAATGGTGGCAGTCCTTTTGGTGTTGGATTCTAAATTCATAAAAATTTCACCGTACATCATCCCCCATATTTCCTCAGTGGAATTGCAATACAGTGTAGCTGCCCAATAATAATTGGAAGGGAAAACAGGATCCACCTCTATTCCTTTTTCGAAAAAGCCAAGTGCCTTGTCAAAATCTTTGGTTTTTAACTGCACGACGCCCATCTCAAGGTATAATTCTCCTGATTTTGGGAATTTCTTCAGTCCTTTCTTATAGATGTCAACAGCCTTGTCGGTATTTCCCATATCGTCATAACAATTGCCGAGCAACTGATAAACCAGGTCGTCCACATCTTTGTGTTTCAAAAGTCCTTTGAGTATCTGGCTTGATTTGGCATAATCATCTTTTGCATAATAAGCGTATGCAGTTTCGTAAGGGTAGGTAATGTTTTTCGGGTCGAGTTTTTGGGCTTCTTCAAGCAATTTGATAGCAGGATCGAATTTCCCTTCTTCTTCCGATTCCAGCGCCTGTTGCATTTTATCAAGCGCTTTATCCTGGTCGCTTTGTCCGAAAGCAATCTGTCCCATGAGTATGAATAGGGTTAATCCGAAAAGTTTGATGGTTTTTGTCATTTTTGATTGAATGATGATTTATGAAAACGTACCCGGAAATTAAAAGGCAAAGATATTGGTTATTTGAGAAAGAAAAAAGAAAAATTTATGCTAATGAAAATGCCATCAATTCTACATGGTTTTCTTTTACTCTTTCCATTTAAACGCCTTGTAAGGATAATTATAGTAGCTGCAATACCTGAATTCTGTCAGGCAGGCTTTGCCTTCCAATGACTGTATCAATATATCGTCAGCATCAAGTTTGCCTTTTTTCCCGTTGTCTTTGTACAGCACTGAAACCTGGAAGCCGAAATGCAATATGCATCCTTCAAACAGGCTGTCTTTTTTTATTTCATCCAAAAAGTTTACTATGCCCGAAGGACCAACATAGGGGATGTTATAACCCATTCTGCGTTTGCCATAAATTGCAAGTTCGGCACAGTCGGAGCCAATGCGCAAATCAGTCTGATGACCGAAACCATTGATGAATGTTGGTGGCAGAATAAACGGCGTGTTTATTAATTCCGTTAAATAACCGCGATAGGAATCGTTTTCTCTGACCACTATCTGAAAGATGTTATCATAGCATGACTGCAATGGACGTTTCTCATTCAGTTCGCCATTTTTTACCAAAGAATCGTTGTCGTCAAACAATCCAAAGTAAATCGTTCCTGCGGTTACCTTCATTATGGTCAGTGATTTTTCTGATGATAATTTTGCGATCTTATAGGATATCAAACTGTGGTAAGGTTTGCTGCTGTTGCTGATGTCGTAGTTGAGTTGTTCAGGATCTATTTCGTACCAACATTTTTTTCCCAAAGTATCCTGATCTGTTAAACAAAGTGTGTCGCCCTGTTTCAGAAAGATAGTTTTTGTATAAGCAACATGGCGGTTATTTACAAGGATATTCACATTCGAATACCCTGAAAACACAAGTAAGGAAAAAAGAAAAGGGAGCAATACCTTCATGATTAATTGAATTTCCACAAGTATCCGTTAAAAAGCAATTCGGAAATACAAATGTTATCCTTTTTCAATCCCTTGTAGGTTTCCAGAAAAGTGATTTTAATCCTTCGGATATTCAGGTTGTAATCTATTTTCATGAAATGAAATAAATCGCAATTGTGCGCAAAATTCGTTTTTGTCAAGGGTGTGTATTTTCTATCCTCAAAAGTAATAATTGTATCATGGGTTATGGTCTTAGAAGTGTCATGCCAATTCAGCTCATCGTATTCGATCTTTATCTTTTTCAACCTGCCATTATCGTAATAATTTTGTTCATTTGAATAATTCCCATTCAGTATTGCAATGCACGAAATATAGGTGTTCCTCTTGAAATTATATTCGATATAGCCCTTCTTGTTTGCAGAATTTTTAAATGTGCAAAAGGTAGCAATATCAATGTCATTTATATTTTCAAAATCATCATTAGCAGAGGAATTAATCTGAACAATATCTTCTTTAAGAATGTGATTTTTCTCAAAATCTTCTGTCATTCCAATTGCTTGAAAATCGTATTGCACCAACAAAAATTTGCTTTTCTTTGGATCAAATTTTTCCTGATGGAATTTATAGATTCCATCTTTTAAGGTGTAATTTTCTAACCCTTTTATATGGTATGTCTCAAAGTTTGAATCCAGATTTGTGGCATCAATTTTAATTGAAATCGTATCAATAATCCCATTCCCCCAAAACCCTGCAGGAGAGAAATCATATAGTAAATGTCGTGCACCAAACGCTCTAAAAGAACTTTTGGTGGTTGTAAAATCAATGGAATAATTGTGGACTTTATATCTGACATTTAACTTGTAGGTGTTATTATGATCAAAAATCAATTTGGTCACAAACCATTTTCTTTTATTAGCAATACCAGGATAACCGACTTGAAAATCCCTCTCCATTGATGAAAGATTTTTATAAAGCAAAGAATCATGCAAAAAACTATAATCAACCTGTTCTGTAATCTCCAATTTTTGATTGTTTAAATTCATTTCGAAATAGGGAATATCTTTATTATCAAAATCCCAATTATCATAGCTTTTCTCAATAAAATCAACAGGAAATCCATACATGACAGTGTCAAAGCCATAATCTTCTTTTTTCAAGAAATAGGTGATGTCATAAATTGCCCATTCTCCATCAAGTTTGATGTTTAATACTTCATCAGTAATTTTTATGTTCGTATGATTAATTGGGCAAATCTGACCGGTATGTAAAACACCTGAATTCATTATCGGCCCGCCATTGCTGAACAATTTGCAGGAGATAATTACAAATATCAGTAACAAGATAATTTTCTTCATAACGCTATGTTGAATTTGTTGAACTTTTGGTGATGATAGAATTTGTTTTTTCAAAATTATTTACAGCCATTTAAAAACCTCTGTTGAATCCGTTCAAAAGCAGCTCTGATATGCTGATGTCGTTGGGCTTTTTGCCGGCGTAATATTCCAGGAAAGTTATTTTGAGTTTGATTGCACTCGAAAAAGCATCATTTGTAAAATCAAAAAAGTTGCAGTTTTTGGCGAAATCAGAGTTGTTCAATGGCAGGTATTTTTTGTTATCCAGGTTGAATACAGTGTCTGTTTTGATTATTTTATTTGTGTCAGGATAGGCGGAATATTCATACTCTACCCTGATTTTTTTTAATCGCCCATAATCGTAATAATTTTTTTCGCTCGTGTAGTTGCCATTGAGTATTGTCAGGCACATGAACATGGTATGCTTTGCAAAAGTAAATTCAATGGAGTTCTTTTTTGAACCGGATTTTTTAAAATTGCAGGCTGTGGCAACATTCAGATCATTCACAGCCGCCTTATTTCCCTTGAACGACGGGCGCATTGAAAGAAAATTGTCGGTTGAAATGTTACTGTTTTTAATATCCCTGGTTTTTCCGATATTTTTATAAGAATACTCACAGACAAAAATTTTATTTCTCCCCGGTTCAAAATCCTTTTGTTGAAAGCTGTAAATTCCATCTTTCAGAACATAGCCGCTCAATCCCTTTAGCTGATGTGTTTCGTAATTTGAATCAAGACTGCTTGCATCAATATTGATGGAGAGGTTGCCTATTTTTCCATCACCCCAATATCCGGCAGGCGAAAGATCATAGATCATTACTCTTTTATCATAATTCATGAAAGGATATTTTGCTAAGTATCCATCAGTGGAGTAATTGTGAACTTTGTATTTTACATGCAGAGTATAGGTGTTTGTTGAATCGAAAATCAACTTTGCAATAAACCATTTTTTCTTATGATAATAATCAACTACCCAATACAAGGAATGTTCAATAGCTGTATCGTTTTTGAGAGTAATGCTGTCATTATAAAAGCCAAAATCAATCTGCTCTTTTACGTCAAGTTTTTTATCATTAAAATACATTTCAAAATAAGGCACATCTTTTGCACAAATGCCATGGTTGTTTCTATTATAAATATCATCTGTAAAATCAACGGAAAATCCATAGAGAATTGTATCCCCCATATAACTGTATTCCCGGAAAAAAGTATAAGAAATATCGTAGGTTACGTATTCACCGCTAATCTTCGCATTTATTTTCTCATCTGTAATTTTAATCTCTGAATTATTGATAAGTTGGATTTGCCCTGTTTTCAATACTTGTGAATTCATAATAGGGCCGCCATTGCTGAACAATTTGCAGGATACTGCAACACAAAAAATGAGTAAAATAATTTTCTTCATGATTTTCTTTTTGGTAATCCAGTTAACGTCAAATCTATGTTTATTTTCTTTTCAAAATTAAAATAATTTGCAATCCATCTTGTTTTTTTATTTGAAAACCTTTCAACATGAAATTTGTTTTTTGTCAACATTTCTACATTATTGCTAACTATAAGACTTTCTTGTCAGCTATGCGACATTCTTATTTTGTTTCAGTCATTTTTATTAATTTTCCGTCATTCTTATTTCGATTCCGTCATTCTAAATTCGATTTCGCCATTCTAATTTATTTTCCGGCATTTTAAATTCGATTCCGTCATTCTAAATTAGATTCCGTCATTCAAATTTGTTTTCCGTCATTCTGATTTAGATTCCGTCATTTTAAATTAGATCCCGCCATTCAAATTTGTTTTCCGTCATTCTGATTTAGATTCCGTCATTTTAAATTAGATCCCGCCATTCAAATTTGTTTTCCGTCATTCTAATTTAGATTCCGTCATTCTAATTTGTTTTCCGTCATTCTAATTTAGATTCAGTCATTCTAATTTATTTTCCGACAATCTAATTTGGATTTGGATATTTCAGCCTATTTCCGAAGTCTTTAAAGTTCTATAAAGAAATCTTTTAAACAAAAAAAAGCTGCTACCTGGAAAAAGTAGCAGCTTTTATAATAGTCCTTATGGAATTTTTTAGAGACACATAATTTTGACTATTTGTGTCCAGTCGCTA